>Ga0209515_10004773_pt1 | contig 18070 bp, 17 predicted proteins | sample Subgroupgradi54m_FD_187454 | JGI IMG/M metagenome (GOLD analysis project Ga0209515, IMG submission 187454) | Subsurface groundwater microbial communities from S. Glens Falls, New York, USA - GMW60B uncontaminated upgradient, 5.4 m (SPAdes)... ...
TCAAACCTAATTTAAAAGAAGTATCCTCAACAAGCCTAAGTGTACAACCATCTCCAGACATAGTAAAATAAAAAGACAAAAATATATTAAGCTTTCTCAACAATTTACTATTAAAAAGTAACACAAAAAGAGGTTAAAAAAGAAAAAGCTTAAATTCTAAGTTTATAACTGATTGATGAAATGGTTTTAGAAGACTTATTATTTCCCTTAAAATGGGCTGACGAAGAAATCCTTAAAAAATAATACAAAAATTGCACTCTAGTGGGAAGAAAAAGAAAAGAACGTGAATAAATTAGCACTTTATTGTAGTTTAGCAAACGCAGGAAGTCTACTTAATGGATTTCCCCTTTATTTTACAGCACAATCTTATCATGAATTTTCATTCAACATTTTTTCACCTGGATTTTTGATTGGTATTTTTGCAGGAAACATTCATGGAGCCGATATTCTTTATACAAGAAGACTTATCACTGATAATAAACGAAAAAATAGTTCAAGCGCATTAGATTTAAGAGATTTTAAAGATCAACAACTTCAAAGAACTGTTCGTTTCCCTTTTATTTCCTTAGGCTGTTATTTGGCCTATTCTGCGATTAACGAATCTCTTAGTCAGGGACCTACTATTGCTATAGCGATCTATACTACTGTAACAATTTGGTCTTTAGGTCTTGCTTCATCAATGTATCTTAAAGATACTGATCCTAAGGAATTAAAAAGAGAAAAATCACTTATCGAAAATGTAACACCAAGGCTAGTATTTAATAGAGAGTAAAGAATTGAATATATTTTCCTTATTATTAAACGTAAATAATTAAAGAAGAAATAGATATTAAAAACTAATTAAAGTTATAAATGAAAATCTTTAAACAAGAAAATGAAACTCATTGAAGATAAAATAAGGCAAACTCTTGAAGAAATCTATCCTGAACTTAAAAAGTCATTCTATGAAGAGCATCAAATAGAAGAAAAACCAGATAAAAGTATTGTCACAGAAGTGGATAAAAGAACCGAAGAAATATTAAAAGAAAAACTTTCAAACATATTAAAAGATTCTTATTTTCTTGGAGAAGAAAGTGCAGAAAAAAGTGATGAAGAATATAAGAAAATATTTGAATATGAATATCTTTGGGCAGTAGACCCCATTGATGGAACAACAAATTTTGCAAATAAATTACCTATATTTGCAGTTTCAGTAGGATTATTAAAGAAAAGAGAAGAAAAACATGAATTTATTGCAGGGGGAGTTTTATTTCCAGCATTAGACGAATTAATCTATACTTATGAAAGAGAATCTTATTTAAAAAATTTTAGATTAAAAAGAACAGAGAAAATAAGACTAAAAGAAAAATCTAAAAAAATTACTCCAGTAATACTTCTTTCAGGGTATACACCAAAACTTTATCAGATTAATAATAAGGATGATCAAGGAAATAAAATAGAACCAAGGATACTTGGATGTACTGTTGCAAATATTATTTATACTGCTTTAGGAAAAAGTTATGGTACAATAACTTCTGCACATTTATGGGATGTTGCAGGAAGTTTAGCAATAGCAAAAAATAATGGAATAAATATGTATAAGTATTCAAATGGTGAAATAAAAGACTCATTTACAATTGAGGATTTTCTTAGAGGAGATTGTAAAAAAGATTGGAAATTAAAAGAACCTTATTTAATTTGTGCTGAATCAAAATATAAATTATTAAAAAGATTAATAGTTGCTAAATAAAAAAATATGCGCGAGCCGGGATTTGAACCCGAGTCTCAACGTTGGCAACGTCGAATATAAGTCAACCCGAAGGGGTTTCTAACCACTATACTACCCGCGCATTAAAAGATCGTAGAAAAAGAGTATTTTTAAACTAATCGTTCGTAAAAATATTTAAAAATTAATTAATGTAGTTAATAAATAGATTATTTAATATAGATATTAATTGTCCACTGTGGACGACACGACAAGGAGGATACGCAGAGAGTATATAAATAAAATAACCCGGATATAAATTATGTTAAAAAACTATAAATTTAGAATGTATCCTAATAAAAAACAGGAAATAAAATTATTAGAAATTCTAGAATTGTGTAGATTTACTTATAATAAACAATTAGAATTAAAGATAAATCAATACAAAGAAAATAAAATTAATCTCAGTTATTTTGATCTTAATCATCATTTACTTCAATTAAAAGAAGAATATTCTACATTAAAAAAGATTCATTCTCAAGTCTTACAAAATATTAATAGAAGAATAAATTTTACATTTAATGGATTTTACAAAAGAATAAAGAAAGGGGAAACTCCTGGATTTCCAAGATTTAAATCAAAACATCGTTATGATTCATTCACCTATCCTCAGTCTGGATTTAAATTAAACAAACAAATGCTTTATCTTTCTAAGATAAGTAATCTGAATATTATTAAACATAGAGAAATAGAAGGCAAGATTAAAACGATTACGATTAAAAAAACGTCAACAAATAAATGGTTTACTTGTTTTTCAATTGAACAAAAAGAGAAAAAAAATAATGTTCAAACACAAGAGAACAAAGTCATTGGTATTGATGTTGGATTACATCATTTTTATGCTAATTCTGAAGGAAAATTTGTAGATAATCCAAGATATTTAAGAAAATCAGAATTAAAATTAAAGAGACAACAAAGAAAACTAAGTAGAAAAGTAAAAGGAAGTGAAAATAGAAAAAAACAACAATTAAAAGTAGCTAGAATTCATGAGAAGGTACAGAATCAAAGAAAGGATTTCTTACACAAAGAATCTAGAAAAATAATAAATAATTATTCAATGATTGTAATAGAAAAACTTCAGATAAAAAATATGACTAAAAATCATTATCTTGCTAAATCGATTCACGATGCTTCTTGGAAAAAGTTTTTTCAATTTCTTTCTTATAAAGCGGAAGATGCTGATGGGAAAGTAATAGAAATTAATCCAAGAAAGACAAGTCAGGCCTGTATTTGTGGAAATAAAGTAGAAAAAACATTAGCGATTCGAGTACATAGATGTATTCAATGTGGTATTGAAATAGATCGTGATGTTATGTCTGCAATGATCATTAAAGAAAGAGCATTTAAAAAAATAAAAATAGGTACCGTAGGAACTACGGAAATTCAAGCCTGTAAGAGAACTTCCGTAGAAGTTCAGTGAAACAGGAAGTTTAGTATTTTAAAACTAAGCAGTTCACAGATTTCCTATCCAAAATAAGCTGCACTAGTTTCCTTTTTAGGTTCTGCATGCCTAATTTTGTCTTGTTCTTTATGAACAATTTTCTCAGCTTTCTTAATAGCTTCAGGTTTTTTTATTTCACCAAACTTATTTTCATAGTCTTTAATCACTTTATCAAGCATCATCAAAAAAGATTTAGCATGAAAGGGATTTAAAAGAACAGGTAAATGCTTTAATAATAAACTTCTATGATCTCCAACATCGTGAAGTGGAGCTAAACATTTAAAATCTAAAATAATTTCTGTAGGATTAAAATTAAGCGTAACTTCATTAGAATAAAAAGGATCATCATCTTTTACTCGTAAATTAAGTTGTACTTGATTAGGCTCTTCTTTTTCCATTTTAAAAAGATGATTGAAAGCTTTAAATGCTTTTCTAGTAAAAAATTAAAAAAAGTAAAACTAAGTTTCGCTATATTCAATACCTGTAATTTTTGCAAATTCATATCCCTCTAAATAGAGTTCAGAAAGTTCACCTAGTGGACGTTTTTCAACAGCATCACAAAGACCCCTAAAATAAGTATGTCCTAACTTTAAATTTTTAAAAAGTTCTTCATAAGGACGATAAGAAATACGTGGGTCTTGAGAATGAAGTCGAAAAACTTCATAAATACCAATGACAAACTGATCTGAATTTGAAACAAGAGATGTTTTTAATTCTTTCTTTAAATCCAAAGAAAGATTCGTTTGAGAAATAATATCTAATAAAGTATCTACGGATTTCAAAAAAGTCATAAAATCTGAGGTAAAAATAAGTTTATAAATATAGTGGTGTTAAAGAAGCAAGAGAATAAGTGGGCCCGACCAGACTTTCGTTTGTCAAACCTTCGCAAAAGTCAATATTCGAACTGGTGACCTCCACCTTGTAAGGGTGATGTTTGGTAACTGTTTAAAACAGCTCATACCGCTAGACCACGGGCCCATAAATAAAGCCACAAAGAAAGAAGTTTAAAAAGCTTTCTCTAACGCAAGATAAAAACGTTTAAAAAGAAATTTAATTAGTATAATTCATGGATTCAATCGTTGGTTTAGAAGTACATGTAAGTTTAAATACAAAAACAAAATTATTTTGTGGCTGTCCATTAAATGGAAATGAATCCCCAAATTCTCGGTGTTGTGAAATTTGTATAGGATCTCCAGGTTCTAAACCTGTAGTAAACAAAAAAGCAATGGACTACGCAATAAAACTTTGCTTAGCATTAAATTGTGAAGTTTCAAAAGAACTCATTTTTTCAAGAAAAATTTATTTTTATCCAGATATGAGTAAAAATTATCAAATAACGCAATATGAAATACCTATAGGCAGTAATGGATATTTAGAATTATCAAACAATAAAAAAGTAAGAATAAGACGTATCCAAATTGAAGAAGATCCAGCAGCATTAATTCATCAAAGTACAACTGTACTCGTAGATTATAACAGATCTGGAACCCCTTTATGTGAAATAGTGACAGAACCAGATATGCAAACACCAGAAGAAGCAAAGGAATTCTTAAAAAAATTACTTACAATTGTAAATTATTTAAAAATTTATGATAATAAAAATTGCATTATAAAAGCAGATGCAAATGTAAACATAAAAGGATGTGAAAGAGTAGAAATAAAAAATATTAATGGATTTAAAGGAATTTCAGATGCAATAAAATATGAATTAGAAAGACAAAAAAAGCTGCTCAAAGATAATCAACCAATAACAGAAAAAGAAACAAGAGGATGGGATCAAGAAAAGGGAATTACTGAATTTCAAAGAAAAAAAGAAGGTGAAGCAGACTATGGATACATTATAGATCCGGATCTTGTACCTATTGATATTTCGCAAGAAACAGTAGAAAAAATAAAAAAAGAACTTCCAGAATTACCACAAGAAAAATCACTAAGATATCAAAAAGAATATAAGATAAAAAAAGAAGATGCGGAAGTTTTAGCCAATGATTATGAATTAACAGAATTATTAGAGAAAGCAATAAGTAAAAAAATAGAGCCTTTATTTGCAGCTGAATGGATACGTAGAGAAGTCATAAGAGTAATTAATTATGTTAAAAAAGAATTAGAAGAAACATTCATTACTAAAAATATAAATGATGTTTTAAAAGAAATTCAAGATAATAAAATTACAAGACAAACAGCACAAAGAATAATGGAATTAATAGTAAATGAAGATCTTAATGTAAAAGAGTATATTAAAAAAAATAAATTAGAAGTAGTCTCTAATACACAAGAATTAGAACAATTATGTCAACAAGTAATAAAAGAAAATGAAAAAGCAGTAAGTGAATATAAGTCAGGTAATGAAAAATCATTTATGTTTTTAGTTGGACAATGCATGCGTATAAGTAAAGGAAAAGCAGATCCAAAAACAATAAATGAACTACTAAAGATGTTAATAAAACTCCCTAAAGCAAGACCTTAAGGGTATTAAAAGTCAATAAATAATTCCATCTAAAAAAATAAACTATAAACAACACCAACAAGAATAAATAAAGCAAATAAAATTTTTAAGATAATACTTTTTGGCATTATATATTCTGGATCTCGAAATCCAAATTTTCTTGCTTTTGAATGCATAACGAGAATAAGAAGAAACAATAATCCTAAAGTAAAACCCCCAGTTAATTCAAGAATTCTTGAGAACCCAAAGAAACCAGTAAGAACAAGAATCAAAGGAACAAAAACAACAACAAGCCAAGAAACAAAGTTACCAAATTTATAATCCAAAGTAAAATTTTCTTTTAATGCAAATCCCAAAGCAACAAAAGCAGTAGCCATTGCAAAAAGAACAAAGATATTTGAAAAAAAACTAATATTTTTATTTAAATCACTTAAAGAAACAGTAGCAACTTCTTGAACAGTACTAAGTGCTCCAACAGTAACAAAAACAAAAAAGAGATTTATAATCAAAGTAAGAATCATTCCTAAGATAATAGCCCAAAAAAGAAGTTTTTTATTCCTTAATTCTTCATGCATTGTGGGTAATGCACTTATTCCTGTAAATGCAAAGATAGCTGCACCATAAGGAACAAGTAATTTAGAAAAACTAAAACCATGAAGATTTGAAAAATGAAAGTATCTAAGTAAAAAGAAACTCAAAAGAAGAATAATGACAACTTTAAGAGGAGTAAACACAGATTCAAACTTATCTAAAAATTTTACTCCAAAATAAACAACAGGGGCTACAAAGACAAAAAATAAGAGAAAATGCAAAGTAACATTACCCCCAAATAAAGCAAATAAAGCTTCACCCGCACCCACAATATAAATTGCTAAAGCACCATAAATACTTAAAACATTAATAAGAAACATAAGTAACTTTCCATGTTTACCTAAATAAATTCCAGCTAAACCAGTTAGTTGATGTTTTCCTCTTGTTCGTAAAATAATTTCTCCTAGATATAAACTAATAAAACTAACAAGAAGAGCAACAAAAATTAAGATACATAAACCAGTATAAAATCCTGCCTTAGAAAAAACATAAGGTAAACCAAAAATACCTGCACCTAAAGTAATACTCAAAAACGTCCAAACAGCCCCCAATAATTCTTTATTCATAGGTTCAAGTAATAATAATTTTCATCATCTTTTAAAAAAGGAAATAAGAGAAAAATATAAGCTTAGTGAACTACCTTAAAGTTATGAAAAAAGAGATTTATTCGTCTCAAGTTTAATTAAATCATTAATTTCTTGTGTGGAAATAGAACATCCTCGTAATCTTAAACCCCAAAGTAATCCATCAAGTAATGTTTCGGAAGTAATCTGGGGAGTAAGAAACTTATTCAATAATCCTTGTTCATAAGCAAGTAAAACAAGTTCAGTACTGCGCAGAACATTCACTCCCTTCACAATTTCTAAAAATTCTTTAACAAGTTTTTTATCCATTTCAACAGGTTTTTGTAATTTTTTTTCAAGTAACGTTTTTAACAACTCTGGACCTTCAATCATAAGTCTCATTGTTCGTTCATCAACAACATAAGCATCAGCTTGTAATCTTAAAACTAAAGATAAAGCTTCAACTTCACCTCTATCTAAAATATGTAAAGGTTTACCTTCCACAGTATAAACTTGATTAAGATGTTCTAATAAAGTATCTACATGAAGCGCCTCATGAACAAGAAATTGTCCTTCTAAAATTGATTTATTAATCATAATTGCTTCAAGTTTAAAAAGTTTCGTCGTTAAAGGTTTATCTACAAGTTCAAACTTAACAGAATCAGGAATATAAAATTCACCTTTAAAACTTTTTTTAAGGGGATCTAAGATCCAAAGAAGATTATTAATGGCAAGACTAATAATACTTCCTGTATCAAAAACTAAAGTTTTCATGTAAAGAGTCCTCTTGCAAATTTCAACCTCTTAGAAGCAGGAAGAGTAAAATTTTCTTTTACATCTGCAATATAAGTTTTACCAACATAATCCATAAGTTCAAATTTATTAACTCCAAGTAATTCTGCAGTTCTTCCTAAAGAAAGTCCATGTTCATACAATCGAGAAGCTTTGTTTAATTTTGCTTTCAAAAAAACATCCTGAATATAAGATTTTAATTTTTCATCAACTTTACTTAAATGAGAAAGATCTCTCTTCAAAAGAAAAGCAAAACCTTCTAAATCATTTTCAACTAATTTTTTCTTTGCGAGTTCTAAATTTCTAAAGCAGTCTAAACAAAAGACATCCCAACCCTTATAATTCTCATAATGAACTTCTCGATCATAAATCTTACTTAAAGAATAGATAAAAACAGCCATACCTATTGAATATTCATCCTGATAAACAGTAGCATCATGAATAGTTTCATTACTAAGAACTTTAAGACCTTTAAGATCTTGTTTATTGATATATTCAAGAACCTTATCCAAAATACGAAGAAGATTCTCTTTAAGATGTTCATTCACTCTTTTTTCACCTAAAATTAAAAGAACAAAGGAGTATATATAATTTTTCAAAAAAGTAAACTACGTTCCGAGCCTATCCCATCGTTAGCGAAATGCGCTCACTTCACAACAAGCTGAGGGGATAACCCCAAGCTCTATTCTAAAAATAATAAAATTTTCTTAACACTTTAACTATTTTCTTTAAGTTCTTCGCTCTTCAATGCAGTATAACTTAAGGTTAAAGCAAGAGTAAATAGATGTAAACATTCTAATTTAAATTTTGCAGCTGCACAGTTAACATGTCCACCTGCACTTGCAAAAGGAATTTCTCGAACAGATTTTTGTAAAAGATCATTAACTCTAAGAGTAGTATAATCTCGAGCACTAACACGCGCATAATCTCCTTTTCCAGAGATAACAACAACGGTTTTATTAAGAAAATATTTAGAGACTAAGAAAGTTGCAAGTCTTGCGCCAATATCATATTTTGGAACAATAAAATAAATAATTAAATTTCCATAAATCTGAGCATTACCTCTTAATGCAACCCAATATTCAAGTTCATGTTCAATATTTCTTTTACAGTCTAAAAGCAAGGGATGGTTCATAACTTCCTTGCAAGAAACAGCATGATAAACAATATTAAAAACATTTTTTTCTCCAGTTTCATTAAATCTTTGAGCAGCACCAATATTACCTATTAATTTACCAAGTTCAGTAGAAAAAATATCCTCTTTAAATTCAAAAGAATGTTTTTGCATAACATCAATCACAAAATCCTTCCATTGCAAATAAGCACTATCTGAAATTAAACCAACACAAGCTAACCAGTCAAGATCATCAATACGCACAAAGGGAGAAAAAAGATCATAAACAAGTTTAGAAGCAGGATAATAATAACTTTTTATTTCTGGATGTAATAAACTAGCATGTAAAAAGAGAGTATGTTCTGAATTTAAATCATGGTTAAATTCATGGTGATCAATAAGTAATAAATCAACAGTCTGCTCAGTTTTTTTTATCATTTCTTCTTTTGAATATAACGCAAGATCAACAAAAATAACTTTAGTAATTCCATTATTGCTAAAAAATTGAATAATTTCTTCACTGATATAATAAAGACCATAATAAATCTTAAAATTCACATTTCTTCCTAAATAACGTTCTAACGCTTTAACAGTAATAAGTGCAGAACAAAGCCCATCAGTACAATACGCATGATAAAGAACTGCAATTTTATCTTCTTTGGTAATTGTTGAGAGATAATGAGTAAACCGAGACAATAAATCCATAGAACTGCTCACCAAGAAGGATTTATAAAACTGATCAAAAAGAGAGAATTAAATAATAAATTAAAGTTTTATATAAGCTTCAAGAAGTTGTTTTTTAAATTGAGCAACATAATTCTTATCTAATTTTCCTCCTGCAGCAGGAGCATGTCCTCCAGCAGAAGAATGGGGAATTCCTTCTAAAGCTTTTTGTAAAAGATCATTAACTCTAACGTTTCCTGATTGATCTCGAGCACTTAATTTAATAAAATCCTCTTCGAATTCTCCAGTATCACAAAGTAAGACAACTGTTTTATGAAGAAAATAATTAAAACTTAAAACAGTAGACAAAGGGCTAGAAATAGGATACGTACTTTTTATTTCGTAAATAATTAAATTACCGTGAACTTCTGCTTTGTCTCTATGATCAATAAAATATTTTACTTCCTCTCCTACTTTCTTCGAAGCTTCAGTCAAAAGAGGATTTTGTAAGAGAGATAAATAATCTTGAGTATCATAGACAAGATCAAAAACTTGATCTGATACTTCTTTAACTCTTAGTCCAAAACTAAGATAATTAATAACCTTTCCTAAGTCTGTTGAAAAAATATCTTCTTTAATTTCCATATGATATTTACTCATTGTTGTTAAAACAAAATCTTTCCATTGTATATAAGAAGAATCTGAAACTAAACCAGCGCAAGCGAGCCAATCTAAATCACTTAAATCAGTTAATTGTGAAAATAAATCATAAATAAGTTTAGATCCTGGATAATTTGAACTCTTAATTCCAAATGCTAAAAAATCAGCATGGAGAAAAGTAGTTTTTTTAGAGTTCACATCGTCTTTAAATTCGTGATGATCAATAATTAAAAGATCAGCATATGCTTCCATCTTAAGAATGATTTCTTTTGAAGCAACTGCCAAGTCAACAATAACTGCCTTTTTAATATTATTCTTTTGAATATACTCAAAAACACCTTCAGCATCAACAGGACTTGGATAAAAATAAGTTATTTTCTTTTTTAAGATCCTCTCAAGTGCTTTTGTAACAAGAACTCCTGAACATATTCCATCACCACAAGGATTATGATAAATAACTGCAATTCTATCTTCCCCTCTAAGTCCATCAAGATAAAGCTGCAATTTTTTTATAAAATCCATAAAAAGAGAGAGAAAAAGCGGAATTATAAAGCTTTACTAAAAAAGAATCAATGACCCTATCCTTTTTTAGAACCTAATTTAAAGAGAGTTACACTCTTACATCCCAGTTTATACGCCAAAAGATAAGCATCTTTAACATCTTTCTTAGAAGCAGTTGTAGGTAAATAAATTAAGTTAGAAACATTACCATCAACATATTTTTGAAAAGTAGCTTGCATGGTAAGTTGCCAAGGAACATTAACATCAGAAGTAGTAATAAATAAATGCTTAAGTGAAAGAGGAACATAAGAAAGCGTTTTTAAACTATGCACTTCTAAAAGATCCTTAAGTAAAATCGCACTATAAATGCCTTGATGTTTTGCATAAGTTTCAAATAAGGGATGTGTTTGAATTATTTTTGTATCTTTTAAAATTTCTCGTACACCATGTAAAGAAAACAAAGGTTCTATTCCGCTAGAACAAGAATGAGCAAGAAGGCTAAGAGTATCTGAAGAAGAAATACCTGTTAAGGTAAGATTTCGAGCATGGGAATAAAATGTAACAAGTTTACTTTTCTTAAAAGTAGGAAAACTTCCTCTTTGCATTCCTAATTGAGTAGAACAGTTTCTGGCTTCAGTAGCAATAAATTTCATAAGAGAATTAGCTAATTTCAAAGCTTCATTACTGTTATAAGAAATTCCTAAAAGAATTAAAAGTTCAGCCCACCCCATAACCCCTAAAGAAATTCTTCTATTCAATTTCGTAACTTCTTCTATCTCTTTAGAAACATAATCTTGTGCATCAATGAGATTATCTAAAAATCGAACAGCAAGATGTACTGCTTTTTTCAGTTTAACATAGTCAACATCCTTATCTAAAACAAACTTTGCTAAATTAAGATTTCCTGAAGCACAAGATTCAAAACCAAGAAGTGGTTGTCCTTCAGATGCACTAAGGGCGATAAGGGACTCATCAGAAGAAGAAAGTGCATTAGTTCTATCTAAAAAGAAAAGACTTGGTTGACTAAAATTTAGTCCAGAAGTAATAAGAAGATCAAAAACATGTTGTGCAGATAACTCCTTAACAACTTTTTTCGTTACAGGATCTAAAAGAACATAATCTTTATTCTGTAAAACTGCACGCATAAAAACATCTGTAAGTGCAACTGAAAAAGTAAAATGTGTAAATTCATGTGAAGCAGAAACAAACGCTAGGATATCTGGATGATCAATACGAAGAACAGCTCTATTAATTCCTTTTCTTTTTCTTCCTTCTTTTAAAACGTCAGTCATCTTATCAAAAAGAGAAAGAAAACTCAGAGGTCCAGAAGAAATTTCTTTAGTACTTTCGATAAGTGCCCCTTTTGGTCGTAATAAAGAAAAATTAAAACTAGTACTTTCTCCTGTTTTCTCAAGCAAAGCTGCAGTTTTCAAAGTTTCAAAAATAGCATCTAAAGAATCAGGAACATCTAAAACAAATTCAGTACTCAAATGTTGTACTTTTGTACCTGCATGCATCAAACAAGAAGAGTTAGGTAAAAAAGTTAAAGAAGATAAAAATTCAAAAAATTCTTTTTCAGAAAGAATAGCATCTAAACCATAAACACCATCAACTCTAGCAACAACATGACTAACTCGTTTAAATAAATCAAGAGGACGTTCAAAAACAACACCTGCATCATTTTTTAATAAATAATGATCTTGTAAGATTTTCAGAGAAGTAAGATTTAATTTTAATTCTTCATGAACAGAACGAGTATGGGTTTTCCTAATTTCATCTCTTTTTTCTTTATAAGATACATAAGCCTCAGCAACATCCTTATATCCCTTCTTAAGTAATACTTCTTCAACAGCCGCCTGTAAATGTTCACACGTGGGTAATCTTCCTTTATGTTTCTTAAACAAAAGTTTTTCTATATCACTAATAATTAAATTTGCAATTTTAGGATCTCTTCGAGTAAACAAACAAGCTTTTGCTATGGAAGAAACAATCTTATTCCTGTCAAAGTGAGCAAGACTTCCATCATTTTTAACGAATTTAGCTATTTTTTTAGTAAACATAATACCTCTTTTACATAATACATGATACACAATACAATTTAAAGATTTCTAAAACAGTTTAAAAAGAAAAACATTATCCAAAAGAGATGGAAATCTTTTTTCCTCATGAAAAAATAAGAGAATCACAAAAAGAATTGATGGATAAAATAGAGGAAGCTCTAGAAAAAAAGACAAATTTAATAGCACATGCGCCAACTGGACTGGGAAAAACTGCCGGGGCCTTGAGTGTAGCACTCAGTTTTGCAATTAAAAATAAATTAACAGTGTTCTTCATAACTCCAAAACACACCCAGCATAAAATAGCAATAGAAACATTAAAAAAAATAAAAGAAAAACATAATTTAGATTTTAGCGTTGTAGATTTCATAGGGAAAAAATGGATGTGCGCACAAGAAGGTGCATCAGATTTGACAACAGGAGAATTCTATGATTATTGTAAAGAAATGGTTGAAAAAAAACAGTGTAATTATTATACAAATTTAAGAAACAAAGAAAAGCTTTCTCCAGAAACAGAACAAGCAATCTCAGAATTAAGCAAAAAAATACTCCATGTAGAAGAATTCAAAGAAAATGCTAAAAATAAAGTATTATGTCCTTTTGAAGTAGCATGTTTAGTAGCAAAAAAAGCTTCAGTAATAATTGCAGATTATCACCATATTATAAATAAAAACATAAGAGAAAATCTTCTGGAAAGAATAGGGAAGGATCTTTCAGAGTGTATTATTATTATAGATGAAGCACATAATCTTCCAGCAAAATGTAGAGATCTTCTAAGTAGCCAATTATCAACAACAACATTAGAATTTGCAGTTAAAGAAGCAGAAGCATTAGGCCATAAAGAAATAGGAGAATCCATAAATAAAATAAAAGAGAGTATTGAAAATTTAGCAAATAAAAAGATAAGTAGAGAAACAAAAGAAGGACTGATAGATAAACAAGAATTAAATAAAGAAATAAAACAAATAATTGATCCAACCCAGATTACAGATGATATGCTTTTCATAGGAAAAATAATAAAAGAAAAGAAGAAAAGAAGCGCATCAGACTTAGCAGGAAATTTTATTATAAACTGGCAAGGTCCAAATGAAAGTTTTACAAGAATAATAAATAGATCAAAGAACATTAAAGGAAAAGATCAAGTAACAATAAATTATAATTGTCTAGATCCTTCTTTAATAACTAAACCTTTAGCAGCAGAAGCACATTCAATAATTTGTATGTCTGGAACATTAACGCCTTTAGAAATGTATAAAGATCTCTTCGGATTTGAAACATTAACAGGAGAATTAAAAAATCCATTTCCACAAAAAAATAAATTAAGTATTATCGTCCCAGAAACTACAACAAAATTTACAGCACGCTCACAAGAAATGTTCAAACAAATTGGAAACTATTGTGCCTCAATCGTAAATGAAATTCCAGGAAATTCAGCAATATTTTTTCCAAGCTATGAGTTAAGAGACAAAGTTAATTTTTATTTTCAAAATCAGTGCATAAAAACAACATTTTTAGAAAGTCAAAATATGACAAAACAAGAAAAATCAGAATTAATTGAAAAATTTAAATTATATACCAAAACAGGAGCAGTTCTTTTAGGAGCATCAAGTGGAAATTTTGGAGAAGGTTTAGACATTGAAAACAATATTTTAAAATGTGTAGTCATCGTAGGAATCCCTCTTGAGAGGCCAGATTTACAAACAAAAGAATTGATTAATTATTATGATTTTAAATTTAAAAAAGGTTGGGATTATGGATACACCATGCCTGCAATCATAAAATGTTTACAAAACGCAGGACGTTGTATACGTTCAGAATCAGACAAAGGACTTATTATTTTTTTAGATCAAAGATATATCTGGGATAATTATTTCAAATGTTTTCCAAAAGACAGCAATTTAAGAATAACAAAAGAACCATTGGATAAAATAAGAGAATTTTTTACAAAAGAAAGTAATGAAGAAGAGAAAAAAGAAGAATAAGAATCATACAAAATCTTTTTAAAGATAAGCTTAATACAAAATAATAATGTTCAAAGACAAAATAGAATCTTTCTGGTCAAAAAATTATAAATGGATAATGTGTATCCCCTTAACACTCTTAGTTATTTCATTAGTATTAATAGGAATAAAGACGGTACAAACAGGAGATTTCTTTAATAAGGATGTAAGTTTAAGGGGAGGTATTGCGGCAACAATACACACAGAAAAAGAAGTAACTGATGAAGAAATAACAAGTGCATTAAAAGTTCCCAGTACGATAAAAAGATTAGGAGATCGAACAACAGGAAAACAATTAGGCTTTATTATAGAAGTATCAGATTTAAATGAAGAACAATTAAAAGAGATATTAACAAAAAAATTAAACATAGAATTAACAGAAAAAACATATAGTAGAGAAATAACAACACCAAAACTAAGTCAAGCATTTTTTAAGCAATTAATGATTGCAATTCTTTTTGCATTTATCTTAATGGGTATTTCAGTATTTGTAACCTTTAGAACATTTGCTCCAAGTATAGCAGTAATAGCAGCTGCATTAATGGACATTATCATAACTTTAGCAATTGTCAATTTAATAGGTCTAACAGTTTCAGTAGCAGGAATTGTTGCTTTTCTTTTAATAATAGGGTATAGTGTAGACACAGATATTTTACTTACAAATTATGCAATAAGAAAAAAAGAAGGAAAATTATTTGATCGAATGTATCATTCTATGAAAACAGGATTAACAATGACTGCATGTGCAATGACCGTAATGACAATAGGACTAATTTTTTCAAATTCAAGTGTTATAAAAGAAATGTTCCTTATTATTTTAATAGCGTTGGGTATAGATGTCCTAAGTACCTATTTAACAAATGCAGGAATATTATGGATCTATTGTAAAAAGAAGGGGATATCATGAACAAGATAATAAAATTACTAAAACAACCAAGAGTAATAATTCTTTTACTTGCTTTAATAATCTCTTTCCTAAGTATTAATCATCAATTCAATCAAGAAGGAGTTACAATTTCAGGAATAGAAACAAATAGTAGTTCTTATGAATCAGGATTAAGAACACCTTCTTCTGATGTAAGTCCAACAGCAAAAGAAAGAATACTAGAAATTAATAAAGTTAAAGTAAGTTCCATAGAAGAATTTTATAATCTTACAGAAGAAATACCTTTTAACACAACAGTAAGAATTAAAACTTCTAAAAGAGAATATGTCTTTTTAAAAGATACGACAAAAACAGGAATCTCAGTTACAGATGCACCAAAGTCTAATTTAAGAAAGGGAATCGATCTTCAGGGAGGAACAAGAGTTTTACTTAAACCATTAACAGAAGTAAACGATCAGGATCTAAAAGACATCATCGACACCATGGAAAATAGATTAAATGTCTATGGTTTAGCCGATGTTACAATAAAATCATCTTCTGATTTAGAAGGAAATAAATTTATTGTTGTAGAAATTGCAGGCACAACAAGAGAAGAAATACAAAGTATTATTTCAAATCAAGGAAAATTCGAAGCAAAAATAGGAAACAAAACAGTCTTCCAAGGTGGACAAAAAGATATCACCTTTGTATGTAGAACTGATGGAACATGTTCAAGAATATTAGCTTGTCAAAGATCAAGTGAAGGATATTTCTGTAGATTTGAATTTGAAATTTCATTAAGCCCACAAGCAGCAGAAGGCCATGCTGAAATAACCAAAAAATTAGCAATAGTATCTGGAGTTTCAGGTCAAAGAAGTTTAAATGAAACAATAGACTTTTATCTAGACAATCAACAGGTAGATGAATTAAACATAGATGCAAGTTTAAAAGGACAAAAAGCAACAAGAATAACTATCTCAGGTTCTGGTTCTGGAGCAACTGAAAAGGAAGCAATTGATGATACAGTAAAAAATAGAAATAGATTACAAACACTTCTTATCACAGGTTCATTACCTACAAAACTAGAAATAGTAAAGATTGATACCTTATCTCCTTCTTTAGGAGAAAAATTTGTAAATAATGCGTTACTTGTAGGCTTACTAGCAACACTAGGAGTAGCACTTGTCATTTTCATAAGATATAGAAGTTTAAAAATAACAATACCCACAATGATTACTGTCTTATGTGAAATTTATATTATTTTAGGATTTGCTGCAATTTTCAAACAAAATTTAGATTTAGTATCCATAGCTGCAATTTTAGCAGCAGTAGGAACAGGAGTAGATGATCAAATAGTTATTACAGATGAGATTTTATTTGGTGGTTCTAGTGGATTAAAACAACAGATAAAAAAAGCATTCTTTGTTATTCTCGCAGCATACGCAACAACAATAGCAGCAATGCTCCCATTATTACGAGCAGGTGCAGGATTATTAACAGGATTTGCAGTAGTAACAATTGTAGGAGTATCAATCGGAGTCTTAATAACAAGACCTGCTTTTGGAGTCATTGTAAGAACATTAATGGAAGATTAGAGTTATTTAACGAACAATAATAAAAACACCTAAAATAATAAAAAAGATTCCAAACCATTTGAAAACTCCAAATTCTTCATGAAGAAAAAATTTTGAAAAGAGAGCTACCCAAATATAACTTGTCGCAACAACTGGATATAAAACTGAAAGATTACTTTGTCTTAAAGCAAATAAAAATAAAACAGCAGAAACCCCATAAAGAAAAAATCCTAAAATATTTTCCAATTTGTAATAATTGAATAAAAATTAAGAGTAAGATTAGTAGTTCCTAATTTAAAGAAGACTTGACCTATTGCAGCTAAAAAAGAAGTAAATACAACAAGTAAAATTAAAAATAGTTTAAGTTCCATAGTACAATTCAAATAAAGAGATGGTTTTCTGTATTTTAAGCTAATTTTATCACTAAGAAGAGGATTCAAAGAAGAGTAAAGAAAAATAAGTTAAGTAAACTATTATTAACTATAAATTTCTAAAATAGTAGCAAGTTTTTTATAGAAGAACTACTAAAGAAAAAATGAGGTGAAATAAATGCCAACACTTGAAACAATTTTACTCTACGTAATTTTAGGAGCTGTTTTAGGAATAATCTGGAGTTTAAAAAAAATGTATTTGATAGAATCTAAACTCGTAGCACTAGACCTAAAAACTGAAAAATTAGTAGAACAATTAAGCAAAGGTAAAAAATAAGTTTATATTTATTTATTAAAGGAGAAACTTTCTTTCTAGGCAGTCTCCTCTTTTTACCATTTCTTCAAAGAGAGAATTATAATTATTGCCATAAACATTAACAATGTTTCTTAGTTCTTTTTGAGAAGCAAAATCACGCCAAGCAAGCATTTTATCTAAATGCAATAAAATCTCTTGAATATGTGTTCCGTTTCCTATTTCTACAAGAGGAGATAAACCCCCATGATTCTCAATTCTTATTAAATTTTCTTTAAAGACAAGGTAAGGAACTCCAAAATCAGGAAATAAAGTTTTACATTCTTCAACAAAACGAGTACGATACATTTGATACGTTCCAAAGTCTACTCGATC
>Ga0209515_10004774_pt1 | contig 18068 bp, 14 predicted proteins | sample Subgroupgradi54m_FD_187454 | JGI IMG/M metagenome (GOLD analysis project Ga0209515, IMG submission 187454) | Subsurface groundwater microbial communities from S. Glens Falls, New York, USA - GMW60B uncontaminated upgradient, 5.4 m (SPAdes)... ...
ACCAACGCCACCAAACGGGTCATTGATTATTTCGGCGCTGCCACCGGCACGGTCGGCTGGCCAAATGTCGCGGCGTCAATCGGGACATTCAGCTTCACGTCACTGAACTCGAAGTTGTCCCGGCCGTCCAGCCACGCGAATGTCCAATGGAAGGGAAACTTGATGCCGCCAACATCGCGGTAGTCGGCATAGTCCACCTGCGTCGGCACGCGGCCGATCGGTGAACGGCCATGGCGCACCATTCGTACGAGCAGGCCTGAGGCGTCATCGAAATACAACGTCGCCAGCGTGCCGTTCGGACCGTTGCCCTGAAGCACCTGAACGTCCTTGTCGCCGATCGTCGTCGGCGGACCGACGCGCAGATCCGTGAGCGCTTGTTTGATCTGCGCCGGAAAGGCCAGTTGCGCGTCCAGCCTCGCGCCGTCCCGCTCGCTACCACCCAGCTCGTATTTCGGGACGACGGCGAGCGGCGTCGCAATCCAGCCGGTGCGACCATCGTAGGTTCTGACGCTGACACCGCGGTCTGGATATTCAGGGAAGTGAATGTGTGTGGCGCGTTTGTCCGGAGCTTGGGCGGAAATTTCCACGACACCGCCGCCCCCAAACCCCCGATAGCCAACGCCCTTCCCCGTGGCGACAAAGCTGGTGATGCTCGCCACCTTCTGGGCTCCGCCGATCGCCTGCAGATATTTGTTGAGCACCTGATCGACGGAGGGCACGCCCGTCGAGGGTGTGAGCACGTCATCGAATTCAAGGATCGGCTCGCCGTACACCGTGTCCAATGTCGGCGTCATGACCGGCCGATCGCGGCCGCGGTGGCAGGTCCAGCACGTCACGACCTGGCGTCCTCCGAAGTTGTCGCGGTTGAGGGTGGTCACCATCTGCACCATGCGCCGTGCCGTCCGCTTTCTCGGTGTGTCGAGCGCCCAGTCGACGTGGTCGGTGCCGGCGGAGGGATGACATCCCACGCAGTCGGAGCCGACGGCGGCCGACATGATGCCCATCGTCAACAGGAAATCGTCCACGCTGATGCCTTTGAGCGCCTGGACGTTCTTGAACACCTCGTCGACGATCATCGGTTTGGTTGGCGCCGCGGCCTGAGGGCCCTGCAGTGCTGCCAGGGCGTGCTGACTGGACCCGATCACCCCCCCGAGCATGATGACGGCGGCCGCCCGGATCATCTGCCGCGATCCGATTCTCATGTGCGTACCCTTCATTTTATTTCCGGGGCTTTCCGGTGCGGTCGGGCCGGATCGATTGGTCACGGAATTCCTGCATGCGGCGATCGAGCTTCTGATAGAACTTGTCGTCTTCGCCGGGATACCAGTAGCTCCGGTGGCACTGTTCACACGCCTTGTCGAGATTCTCGCCGGCGTCCCACAGCTCGTTGACGTCCTTCCGTTTCACGATGTCGAGGACCTGGAGCCCCACGTTTCGCAGCGCCTCGATTCGGGCATTCCACTCAACCGGGTCGCGTTCGACCTTGGCCGTAATCTGAGCCGGACTCAGTTCCACCGGGTTCGGCCCGGCGCTGTTGTTCTCGTCTCCCGGCGGGGCGAAGGGTCGAGGAATCTTGAGCAGGTAAGACCCTTCGGCCAGCGTGACCGCACCGATGCGGATCTTCTCCCAGTCCGCGTCCGTCTTCGGCTCGATGTTCACGACCCCCTTCTTGGTGATCTGGGTGCTCACCGCGTCGAAGATATTGTCGGCGAGGGGATCGATCATGTCCCGCATCAGTTCCTTGACGGAGACGACCGGTTTCATGTCGCCCCACAGCGGGGTCGCCGGAGGTGAAGCCGGAGTTGACGTCGACGTCGGTTTCGACGAGGAACACGCAGGGATCAGGACGCCAAGGACCAACAGTCCGGCGCACGTGACGTGAGCGTTACGAGTGCGAAACACTGCCACTTCTCCTCCAATGCGCGGTCAACTCACCGGCCATGCGGTCGGCAGCCGTGCCGATTTCACGCGCCGGCCGATCGTAGCAGGTCTCGCGCCGCCCGATCCTACTAGCGCAACCCGGATCCGTAGAGGCGGACCCGTGTGTCCGCCCGGGGCCGACACGTGGGTCGGCCCCTACGCATCCAGGCGCTACACCGATGTGGACACGGTCACGAATGTCGCCTGGTCGCCCGCCGACGTTCAGGATGCTGCGGGCGCGCCATGAATGCCGCGTACGGTCTGCATCCGGACCTATGTCTTGACCATAGTCAATGACCATGGCACACTCACGTCATGGACAGCATCAGCATCTCGAAGTTCAAGGCGACCTGCCTGGCACGGCTCGACACCGTGAAGCGCACGGGCCGGCCGCTGCTGATTACGCGCCGAGGCGAGCCCATCGCCGAGGTCACGCCGCCGTCCCCGCCCAGGGCGTCGGCCGGATGGCTCGGATCGCTCCGGTCGACCGGCCGGATCGTCGGCGATATCGTGTCTCCCGCGACGCCCGCCAAAGAATGGGACGTGCTCGGCTCGTGAAGCTCCTGCTCGACACGCACATCTGGCTCTGGAGCGCGCTCGACCCCGCGCGGCTGTCGAAGCGTGTGCGGGTCGCGCTCGAAAATCGCGAGAACGAGCTATGGCTTTCACCGATGAGCGTCTGGGAAACGTTGGTGCTGGCGCGAAAGAAGCGTCTGATCCTCGAATCGACACCGGAGCAGTGGGTGCGACGCGCGCTGAACGACCTTCCGGTCCGTGAAGCGCCGATGAGTCACGAGGTGGCGATTCAGAGTGAGGCGCTTCGGCTCAATCCCAACGATCCGGCCGACCGGTTCATCGTCGCTACCGCGCTTGTGTACGAACTGACACTCGTGACCGCCGACAAGCAACTCATGAAGGGCCGACAGGTGCCGGTCCTGGCCAATGCTGGATCGTGAACGGATGAAGGGATGCCTATGAGACGCGCGATTCTGGTGATGCTGCTCGCGGCAAGCGCCGCGACGTTCGTCGTCGCGCAGGGCGACAAGCTCGACTACGCGATGCTCGGCAGCATCCGCGACGAGGGGCTGAACCGGTCGCAGGTGATGAATCACGTCTCGTGGCTGAGCGACGTCTACGGCCCGCGCCTCACCGGATCGCCGGGCATCCAGCAGGCGAGCGAGTGGACAATGAAGACGTTCCGCGAGTGGGGGCTGGCCAACGTGCACCAGGAGCGCTGGGGCTTCGGCAAGGGCTGGTCGCTCGTGCGGTTCACCGCGCACCTGGTGGAGCCGCAGATCCAGCCGATCATCGGGTTCCCGCAGGAATGGTCGTCGGGTACCAAAGGCCCCGTCACCGCCGACGTCATCCGCGTCGAGATCGCGAACGAGTCGGACTTCGACAAGTACCGGGGCAAGCTGGCCGGCACAATCGTCCTCGCGCAGCCGGCGCGCAAAGTGCGGATGCTCGAAGGGCCGATCATCCTGCGCATGACCGACAAGGACGTCGCGGAAGCGGAGACGACGCCCGTGCCGGCCGCGGCGGGCGGCGGCAGGGGAAACCAGGCGGCGGCGTTCCGCCAGAAGGTCTCGGACTTCTACGTGCAGGAAGGGGTCGTCGCCGTCTTCGATCGCGGCGGAGACAGCGACATGGCCGCCGGCGGCAGCGACATGTCGTGGCAGCAGCAACACCCCGACGGCGGCACGATCTTCCCCTCAGGCTCCAGCCCTCGAGACGACCGGGCGGGGAAAGGCGTGCCGGTGATCGCGCTGGCGGTCGAACATTACAACCGCATGATCCGCATCCTCGACAAGGGCGTGCCGGTGAAGGTCGAGCTCAACGTCGAGACGAAGTTCTACGACGAGAACACGCCGAACGGCTTCAACACCATCGCGGAGATTCCCGGCACCGATCTCGCGTCAGAGGTCGTGCTGATCGGCGCGCACTTCGACTCGCATCCGTACGCGACCGGTGCCACCGACAACGCGACCGGCAGTGGCGCGATGATGGAAGCGATGCGGATTCTGAAAGCCGTCGGCGCGAAACCGCGGCGCACGATCCGGATCGGCCTGTGGGGCGGCGAGGAGCAGGGAATGCTCGGCTCGCGCGCGTACGTCCGCGATCATCTGGCCGACGTCGAGACGATGGCGCTGAAGGCGGAGCACGCGAAGCTCGCCGCCTACTTCAACTCGGACAACGGCACCGGCAAGGTCCTCGGCATCTGGCTGCAGAGCAACATGGCCGTGCGACCGATCTTCGAGGCTTGGATGGCGCCGCTCCACGATCTCGGCGTGACGACGATCGGGCCGCGGTCCGTGACGTCGACCGATCACGTGCCGTTCGACAACGCCGGCGTGCCCGCGTTCCAGTTCATGGTCGAACGGCTCGAGTACAACTCGCGCACGCACCACTCGAACATGGACACGTTCGACCGCGTGCAGCGCGACGACATGGTGCAGCAGGCCACGGTCATCGCGGTGTTCGCGTACAACGCCGCGATGCGGGACGAGAAGCTGCCCCGCAAGGCGCTTCCTGCGGCGCAGCGGGGACGGGGCTCAGAGACGCCGCAGCCGTGAATTTGGTCATTGGGTCATCTGGTTACCTTAGTCATTTGATTCCTCAATTGACCAATCAATGACCCGATAACCAGATGACTCGATGACTAAATTCTAGTTCGCGTCGAACGCCCGTTCGGGATGCATCCGCGGCGCCAGGAGCGCGCCCAGCAGGAGAAATCCCAGCGAGCCAGCGAACGGCAGCTGCCAGTTGCCGGTCTTGTCGATGATGAACCCGAACGCGATCGGCGAGAGGATCGCCGCGAGCGCGGAGCCGGTGTTCATCATCCCCGCCGCGGTGCCCGAGAACTTCCCGGCGATGTCCATCGGGATCGACCACATCGGCCCGATGACGATCTCGGCGAAGAAAAACGCCGCGCCGAGCGACACGATGATCGACACGAGGTCGTGCGTGAGGAAGACCGGCACGAGGCAGACGAACGACCCGAGGAAGCCGATCATCACCACGTTGCGCCGCGCCTTCTGCAAATCTCCCGTGGTGTGCAGGATGCGATCGCTGATGACGCCGCCAAGATAGTCGCCGACGACACCCGAGAAAAAGACGGCTGACGTGAACAGCGCGGAACTCTTCAGGTCGAATTTGTACTCGTGCAGGAAGTATGACGGCAGCCACGTCAGGTACAGCCAGAGCGTCCAGCCGTAGCAAAAATAGACGATCGTCACCGGCGCCATGCGCTTCGTCAGCGCGGCCCATGGAACCCGCGGCCTTACGACCGTGGCCGGCGCACCGCGATTCGGCAGCAGATCGAGTTCGGCCGTGGTGATCGCCGCGTGCTCGGCCGGCGTATCGCGGAAGTACCAGACCCAGATCAGCACCCACACGAGACTGCAGCAGCCGAGCGCGATGAACGACCCGCGCCACGAGACCGCCACGATCAGCCAGGCGACGATGGGCGGCGTGATCGCGTTGCCGAGACGGGCGAAGGCGTGCGTGAGACCCTGCGCGAAGCCGCGACGGCCGATCGCCGTCCAGTTCTGCATCGCGCGCGTCGCCACCGGAAACGTCGCACCTTCGCCGATTCCCACCAGCAGCCGACACATGAACAGCGTGGTCAACCCGCCGGCGAATCCGGTGAGGATCGTGGCCATCGCCCAGATCAGGCCGCACAGAAACAGCGTGCGCCGCGGGCCGAAGCGGTCGCCGATCCAGCCGCCAAAAATCTGGAAGACCAGATACGGATAGCCGAACGCCGACTGCAGGAAGCCGAGCTGAATGTTCGAGAGCCCGAGCTCCCGTTTGATCGAGTCGGCGGCCGTCGAAATGTTGACACGATCGACGTATGTGATCAGGTACATCGCGCACAGCAGACCGAGGACGACGACGGTGGCCTTCGGCCGCTTGAAAGGGGGCATTCGAGCCGCTATAGACTACATCAATGAAATTCAGACAACTGGCCGACACCGGCGTCTTCGTCTCCGAGTTGTGCCTGGGCACCATGACCTTCGGCAGCAGCGCACAGATCTGGGAAGTGATCGGCGGCCTCGATCAGGCAACCGCTGGCGCCATCGTGCATCGCGCGCTCGACGCGGGCATCAACTTCATCGATACCGCCGATGTCTACTCCTCCGGACAATCGGAGACGATCGTCGGAAAAGCGATCGCGGGGAGGCGCCAGGATATCGTGCTGGCGACGAAAGTGCGAGGACGCATGGGCCCCGGCCCGAACCAGGTCGGTCTGTCACGCCTTCACATCATCGAGAGCGTCGAGGCGAGCCTGAAGCGGCTCAACACGGACTACATCGACCTGTATCAGATTCACCGCTTCGATCCGCTGACGAACATCGAGGACACGCTTCGCGCGCTCGACGATCTCGTGCGGGCCGGCAAAGTCCGGTACATCGGCTGCTCGAACGTGCCGGCGTGGCACCTGATGAAGTCGCTGGCGGTCTCGCGCGAGCAACGGCTCGAGCGCTTCAAGTGCACGCAGTCGTACTACTCGCTCGTGGGACGGGACCTCGAGCGTGAGACGATTCCGCTGCTGATGGATCAGGGGCTCGGCCTGCTCGTGTGGAGTCCGCTGGCCGGCGGTTTCCTGTCCGGCAAGTTCACGCGCAGCGGCGGCGACGAAGCCGCGCGCCGTGCGAAGTTCGATTTTCCGCCCGTGAACAAAGAGAAGGGCTTCGCGATCCTCGACGTGCTCATCCCGATTGCCGCGGCGCACGGCGTCACGGTGCCGCAGATCGCGCTCGCCTGGATCCTGGCGAACGCGGCGGTGACGAGCGTGATCATCGGCGCGAGAAAACTCGCGCAGCTCGACGACAACCTGAAAGCCGTGGACGTCACGTTAACGGCGGAGGATCTGAAGGTGCTCGACGAGGTCAGCAAGCTCGTGCCCGAGTACCCGGCGTGGATGGACGCGCTCGGATCGGACCGTCGTCCCGGCGAGCGAAGGTACTGAATTTGGAATTACGAAGTAGGAATTTGGAATTCGTTCACGCATTCCAACTTCACGATTCCTACTTCTTAATTTCCGCCGTCAGCAACGACTTCAGCAGCTCCGCCGGATGCACGGCGGCGACGCCGGTGAAGTGCGCCACCTGCTCGCGGCACGACGTGCCGGGTGCGACGAGCACCGCACCTGGCGCCAACGTGCGCGCAGCCGGCAACAGCTTCCGCTCCCCGATCTGCCGCGACACGTCGTAGTGTTCCTTCGCGTACCCGAACGAGCCGGCCATGCCGCAGCATCCCGCGTCGAGGTCGACGACGGTGCACGACGGGATGCGGGACAGAAGCGCGCGGGTCGGCGGCAGCAGGCCCATCGCCTTCTGATGACAGTGGCCGTGCAGCAGCACGGTCGGCGGTCCGGTCTTCAGATCCAGATGCATGCGTCCGGCTGTCCACTCCTGCTCGACGTAGTCCTCGAAGAGCACGCACGCATCGCCGACGATTCGCCCCTTGCGCTGGGCCTCGCCGCGCAGCAGCGCCGGCGCATCCTCGCGGACGGCTGACAGGCAGCTCGGCTCGAGAAAGATGATGCGCTCGCCGCGCGACGCCGCTTCGTAGAGCACGTCGGCGTTGACCTGCGCCGCGGCGCGCGCCTCGTCCAGCAACCCTTGCGAGATCAGCGGACGTCCGCAGCAGCCGTGCGCGGCAAGCCGCACGGTGACACCGGCGGTGTGGAGCACATCGGCTGCGGCCATGCCGATGTCGGGGTGGTGGTACTCGGTAAACGTGTCGGCGAACAGTATTGCGGATTGCGGATTGCGGATTGCGGATTGGATTGCGGATTGGATTACGGATTGGACCGCGGATTTCGGATTGCGGCGCGCGAAGCGCCGTGAGAACGTCTCGCTCGCGAACGCCGGCGGCGTCCTGCGTTTATCGATGCCGAGCAGTTGCTCGTTCATCCACCGGCCGATGCGGCTGCGGGCCGCGGCGTTCGCGATCGGCGCGACGCGGCTGCCCCATTTCGACACCGTGTGCACGTGGCCGATGACGCGCGTGCGCAAGGGCATCCCGTGCCGCTGCCAATAGCCGGCGAGAAACTCGCTCTTGAACCGCGCGACGTCGACGCCGACGGGGCACTCGGCCTTGCACGCGCGGCACTCGAGGCACAGATCGAGCACGTCGTTCACGTCGTGATCGCCGAGACCCGACTCGCCGAGCCGACCGGCCATCGCCAGCCGCAGCGTGTTCGCGCGCCCGCGCGTCGAGTGTTTCTCCTCCTTCGTCGCCATATACGACGGGCACATCGTCCCTTCGAGCGTTTTCCGACAGGCGCCGAGGCCGCTGCACATTTCGACCGCGCGCGCCATGCCGCCGTGCTCGGAGTAGTCGAAGAAGGTGGCCGGGTTCGGCGTCTCGTAGCCGGCGCCGTAGCGGAGGTTCGACGTCATCGGCGGCGTGTCGACGATCTTCCCCGGGTTGAAGAGGCCGCCCGGATCGAACGTCCGCTTCACCGTGCGGAACGCGTCGTAGAGCACCGGGCCGAACATCTTCTCCGTGAATGCGCCGCGCACGAGGCCGTCGCCGTGCTCGCCTGAGAGCGCGCCGCCGAACTCGAGGACGAGATTCGCGATGTCGTTCGCGATCGCCTCGAACGTTCGCACGCCTTCCGCGGTCTTGAGGTTCACGACCGGGCGCACGTGCAGGCAGCCGACCGACGCGTGCGCGTACACGCCTGCGACCGTGCCATGCCCGCGGACGATCTGGAGAAACCGCTCGATGTAGTCGCGCAACTTCTCTGGCGCGACGGCCGTGTCCTCGACGAACGACAGCGACTTGGCGTCGCCCTTCATCGCCATCGACAACCCGAGCGAGGCCTCGCGGAAGCTCCAGATGCGCGCCTGGTCCGCCGGCACGATCGCGCGGCGCCACTGGCAGCGGTAGCCGGACGCGGCGAGGTCGCGCTCCAGCGCCTCCAGCCTGGGCGGCAAATCTTCGGCGCGATCGCCGTAGAACTCGACGCACAGCAGGGCGCCAGGTTCGGACTGCAGAATGCTGCGCCGCAGCGCGTCCAGCACGGCGCTCTCTTTCGCGTGGTCGAGAATGAAGCGGTCCATCACTTCGACCGCCGACGGACCGTGCCGCAACACGAGCGGCGTGGCGGCCAGCGCATCGAGCAGATCCTCGAACTCGATCGTCAGCACGGCCTTGGCGGCTGGCAGCGGCACCAGATTGATCTTCGCCGCGACCACGAGGCCGAGCGTGCCTTCGGAACCGACGATCAGCTTTGCGAGGTTGAACGGCTTGGAGGGATCCACGAACTCGTCGAGGTTGTATCCGCCGACGCGCCGCAACACTTTCGGAAAGCGGCGATCGATCTCGTCCCGGCGCGCGGCCGCAAGCTCGCGCACGGTGCGGTAGCAGGCCGCTTCGAGTGTGGCGCCGGCGCACGCCGCATCCAGCTCAGACAGGTCGAGCGGACGGAAGTGCGCGACGGATCCGTCGGACAGCACGACGTGCTGCTCGAGGACATGATCGATAGTCTTGCCGTACAGCACCGAGCGCGCGCCGCTCGAGTTGTTCGCGATCATCCCGCCGATGGTCGCGCGGCTGGCCGTGGAAATGTCCGGTGCGAAGCGGAGACCGTGTGTCTTCAGCTGCGCGTTCAACTCGTCGAGCACCACGCCCGGTTCGATCCAGGCCCACCGCTCCGCGACGTTCACTTCGAGGACGCGGTTGAGGTATTTCGACGTGTCGAGCTGAAGGCCCGCACCGATCGCCTGCCCGGCCTGCGACGTGCCGCCGCCGCGCGCGGTGATCGACACGTCATGCCGCGCCGCGATCTCGACGACGCGGACCACATCGTCTCTCGTGCGGGGGACGATGACCCCGAGCGGCTCGATCTGGTAGACGCTGGCGTCGGTGGAGTACAGCGCGCGCGAGACCCGGTCGAACCGGACCTCGCCGTCGATTCGCTGCTCGAGCTCGAGCTGCAGGTCCAGAGCTCAGCGTCCTTCGATGGCGACGATGAAGTTCATTTCGACGTGGCCGGCGCGCAGCTTCTTGGCTTCCTGATACCCCGGCGAGTTCCAGAACGCGAGCAGATCCTCCATCGATCGATAACGTTCGATGGTGAGCCCCCCGGAGAGCGACCAGGCGCCTTCGAGTACGTGCGCCGACGGGTCGCCGCTGGCGAGGATCTCGAGCCCCGCTTTCGTCGCCAGCGGGCCGGCCGCCGCGCGATACGGCGCCATCTTGTCGGGATGAATCGGACGCGAGCTCGCAACGAGATACGCGGGCTTTGCCGCGGTTTGTGCGGTGACGGTCTGTAGGGCGCTGACGCCCATCAGAAATCCCAAGACCATCGACAGGGCTGCGATCAGCAGGACACGAACATTCGTCATCGGGAGCCTCCTCGATAACCGTGCTGTAGGGGCCGACCCATGTGTCGGCCCAAGGGCGGACACGCGGGTCCGCCCCTACTGCGCCGGACGAAACCCCAGGGCGGACACGTGGGTCCACCCCTACTGCGCCGGACGAAACCCCAGGGCGGACACGCGGGTCCGACCCTACTTCGTTGGGCGAAGTATGACGTAGGTCGGGAGCCCGGCGGCGTTGAACCGCTGCATCACCGTTTTCGCGGGCGGCCGATCGGGGTCTTCCGCCTGGTACTTGATCCTCACGTAGCCGGACAACGCCTTCTGGACGTCCGCATTCTCCAGCGTCGTCTTGTCCATCGTCAGGCAGTTCTTGCACCAGGTGGCCCACATGTCGATGAGGACCGGCTTCTGCTCGCGCTGCGCGAGGTCGAGCCCTTCGGCGAGCGAGGCGTGCCATCCGGCCTTCAGTTGATCCTGCACGCTCGACGCGACCGCGGCCGGGTCGACCCAGCGATTCGCGAAGATCGAGTACGCCTCGTAGCCGTAGTAGATCGCCGTGGCCATGATGAAGACGCCGAACGCCTGCTTCACGCGGACCATCCACATCCCGGGTTTCGGCAGCGCGGCCAGGCCCGCGCCGACAATCGGCCACGGAATCGCCATGCCGATGCCGAGACAGAACGGCAGCGCGAGCGCGAGCTTGGTCCCGGTTGCGTACAGGTTGCTCGAGAACAGCACGACCTGGATGACGACCGGTGCGACGCACGCGCCGGCGAGGAGCGCGGCGACGCCGCCCATGCTGAACGCCATGAGAAACGTTCCGCTGCGGGCGCTGGGAACAAACCTCGCCGACAGGCTCGAGAAATCGATGATGAGCACGTCGAACATGGCAAGCGCCAGCACGACGAACAACATCGCGATCCCGAGGTTGAACCACGGCGACGAATTGATGGTCCCGAAGGTGCCGGCGGTGAGGATGACGATGAGGCCGAGCACACCGTACACGAGCGCCATCGCGCCGCCATATGCGGCGCCGAGCAGAAAGCCGCGGTTGCGCGACGGAAATCCCTCGCCTCGTCCGACCTGCGCGCCGGCGCCGATGATCGCCAGGTTGATCGGAATCATCGGTAGGACGCACGGCGTGAGGTTCAGCGCGAGGCCGCCGACGAGGACGATCAGAAGAATCATCAGGGGCCCGCGGCCTTCGAACATCCCGCGTTCCTTCACGCCGTTTTCCGCGTTGTGCACGAACCGCAGAAATTCGTCTGCGTTGAGGTAGCCGCCGTTCATCCCGAGGACGGTGAAGCTGTCGAGCTTGGCGATGCCGTCTCCGGACGCCGCGCCGAGGCCGGAGGGACCTGGCCTGGCCGCAGCGGCTGTCGTTCCAGGCGCTTCGCCTTTGCCGAACGCGATCGTGCCGAAGATCGGATCGCGATCGCCGTCGGTGACTTTTCCCGCTTGCAGCACGTCGAGCGTCCATTCCGCGTTGGCCGTGGACGGCGCGTAGCAGAGATTCGCGTCGCACGCCTGATACCGCAGGTGCAGCGGCACGACGAGCTTGCCGACCGGGACAGCTGGCGCGATTGCGAGCTGTACGCCGATTCCGAACGTTTGCTCGAACACGGCCAGCGGTTGATCCTGGCCGGCCTGCTTGAGGTCGGTTGACGGCGGAAACACGATCTCTTTCACTGTCACGCCAACCGGCGCGTCGATCGTCAGCTCAGTGGGAATCAGCAGCGGGTCGCGTGGCTTATTGGACTGCGTGTGCAGGCCTTCCGGCAGCGACACGCGAAGTGCCGCACGTGCGGTCCCACCAGCCAGCACCCCCGGCCGCTCCACAAGGGCAGTGACGTCCGCCGTCGGCCGGCGGATCTGGGCGTGCGCGGTGCCGACGAAAAATGCTCCACCACAGAGGACACTGAGGACACGGAGTATCAAACCTCTGGAAAACAGGTTCCTTCCCCCGTGTCCTCTGTGTCCTCCGTGGTGGAGAGACTTCATCCTTAGACTGCCTTGAGCGGAATGGCGCCCGGCGGGAGCGGCAGCGCGGTCGGATCGACGCTGCCTTTGACCGGCGGCAGATCCTGATACATGAAATCCCACTTCCATCGCTCCGACGGGTTGGATGCCTGCAGCCAGTGCCGCGCTTCCAACGGCTTATTGAACGCCAGCGTCGTCAATCCCTGCAGCTCTGTCACTGTGGAGAAGTGCCCGGCGATATCGTTGCGGACGTCGGCAGCGGTCTTGTACGTGAACGGCACGCCGAGGGCGATCCCGATGTTCACGAGAATCTGCCAGTCTTCCTGCGCTTCGCCCGCCAGCGGAATCGCGCGCGAGGTTCCCTGCAACCGCCCCTGTTGATTCGTATAGGACGCTTCCTTCTCCACGTACGATGCGCCCGGCAGCACGAAATCGGCGGCGCGGGCCAGGTCGGTCATGAGCACGCCCTGGACGACCAACAGCGGGAGCGTGCCGCTCGTGCGCGCATCGATGATCCACGTCGTGTCGCCGATCGAGCCCTCGGGGCCCGGATCGAAGACATACAGCGCCGCGACGCGTCCGGCCTCCACCTCCCGGCGCAGCGCCATGACGTCCGCTTCGCGCACATCGTCGCCGGGTGTGCCGGGCGCAAGGCCCAGCATCCGCGCGCCGTTGACGTTCGGCGCGTCCACGGCCGGCACTTTGAACGCGGTCCCCTCGGGCTGCGGCTTCTCGCGATACCGCCAGGTCACGCTGATCGCGTTCGGACCGGCATCGCCCATGAGTTCCTGCGTGAGGCGCTTGAAGAGGAACAGTTCCTCGTGCGACGCGTGAGCCGACAACAGGAAGCGTACCGGAGTCAGACCATCACTACCGGTCTGACCGCGCGTCGACGTGCCAGCCGCGGTGAGGCGATCGCACAGCTTCGCGATCGCGTCGTGCCACGACATCGGCTGCTGCACGTGATCGGCCGCCCGCGCGAGCGGCTTCACGATGCGATCGTCGCCTTCGATCCAGTGGTACTCGAAGCGGCCGATGTCACACATCCAGTAGTCGTTCACGTCGGGGTTGAAGCGCGGCGTGAAGCGGATCAGCCGCGATCCCTTGGCCCACTCCGGTTTTGCCTTGATCCAGGCGGTGACGTTGCAGCCTTTCGCGCACTGCGTGCAGATCGTGTCGGCCGCGAACGGGTTGTCCCACGGCCGCGACTTGAACCGGTAGTCGCGCGTCGTGATCGCGCCGACCGGGCACACGTCCATCAGGTTGCCGGAGAGGAGCGAGTGCACGCCTTCTTCCTGAAACGTGGCGATCTGGCTGCCGTAGCCGCGATCGACGATGTTGATCTGCGCGTCGCGGTCGATGTCGCGCATGAACCGCACGCACCGCGTGCAGAGAATGCAGCGGTTGCGATTCAGCATCAACGTCGGCCCGAAATCGACGTCGGCTTTCACGCCGTTGCCATCGAACTCGCGCCGCGGAAATTCCATGCGGCTCTCGTCCGGGCCGAACGCGTACGAAAAATCCTGCAGCGGGCACTCGCCGCCCTTGTCGCAGACCGGGCAGTCGAGCGGGTGGTTGACGAGCAGGAACTCGAAGACGCCGGCGCGCGCCTCGACCACCTCCTGCGTCCGCGTCGAGACCACCATCCCGTCGGTGCACGTGGTCGAACACGACGTCTGCAGCTTCGGCATCTTCTCGATTTTGACGATGCAGACGCGGCAAGAGCCGTCGATGCCGATGCCGGGGTGATAGCAATAGTAGGGGACCGAAATCCCGCTTTCGATAGCAGCCTGCAGGACGGTCTTGCCCTTGTCGACGGTCACGTGCCGGCCGTCAATCGTGAGCGTCACGGTCTCCATAAGAAACCGATGATATCAAGATCAGGGGCTGGGGGCTGGGGCCTGGGGCTGTGGGCTAAACTAACGCGCGGTTCCGGGCACGCGAAACGTCGTGATGTCGGGCGGAACGACCGGCCGCTCGGTCGGCCTCGGCAACTGCGGCACCCAGTCGTACGGTACGCGTTGCGCCCGGTAGACGCGATTGGTGCGGCTGCCATTTTCAACGGCGAAGTACGGATTCACGTACTCCCACACGATGTCTTTCGACGAAGTCACCTCGAAGAGTCGGCCATCGGCGCCTTCGTCGATCAACGTGTTGCCGTTGGGCAGCCGCTGCGCGGAGCTCACATAGTGGCTCGCGAACAAGAATCGTTCCTGAGCGCCGACCGAATATTCCCAGATCTTCTCGAACGTCACCGGATTGATCTCGAGCACGCGCGAGTCGATTCGTGCGACGGTATTCATGCCGGTTGGCGCGACGGGATTTCCCTCGCCGTATCCGGCCGCGCCGCCGTTGTCGAAGACCAGCAGATTCCCGGCGCCAGCCAATTCCTTGGGAATGAGATGCGGATTGTGCTGGCCGACGATCTGTCCGAGCGCGCGCAAGGCCGTTGACTCGCGATAGTCGGGGCCCATGTGCCAGACGAAGTTGCCCGTGGCCCGATCGATGATCGCCATGATGCTGGTGTTGCGGCTGCTGATCAGAATGTTGTCCGGACGAAAGCGCTGGTCGCCCGCGTCGTACCACTTGTTGGGTCCGACATACGCGGCCGCGTTGACGTGCAGCCAGTCGCCCGCGCCGCGAGCGTCGGTCCAGTCCGGGAAGCGGTGGATGGCGTTTCGCGCGGACTCGCTGAATCCGAACGCATCGACGTGGTCGCTGGCGAGCCAGTCCCAGACGATCTTTCCGTCCCAGCTGACCTCGATCAGGCGATCGTCTTCGAGCAGCTTGTCGCTGATGGCGGGCTTAATCACATTCTTGTGGGTCAGAATCAGCGTGCGGCCACCGTCGGTTCTCGGGAGCGCGCCTGGCGCGTAGTACCCAACGGCGCTGCCTTCCCGCTGCCAGTCGTGATGCTGTCGTGCCATCCACGTGCTCGGCTTCCCCGCTTCTTCGACCAGCTCGGACCGATCGAACTTCCAGACCGTTTCTCCCTTCCAGTTCATCTGCAGGAGCGCGAAGGCTTCCTGATGCGGACGTCGCCGCGCGGATCCGCCGACGAGGTCGCCACCGGGCAGCAGACGGAACGGGCCCGGGACGGCCGCCACTTCGGGCCAGCGCCTGAGGAGCGTGCCGTTCATGTCGATCATCACGGCGCCCTGCTCGTTCGGCGTATCGAACACCGTGTACCCGCTCCACGCCTTCACGGGATCGTAGATGGTCGTGCCGGTCGGGTAGATGGACGGCGCGGTGAACAACATCGCCGGCGCGAGCATGAGGATTGCGACGACGGTCAGGAGACGTTTCATTGGTTTTCCTCTCATCATCATCCCATCGCGCGACGCGCGTCGTGGGCAACATTGGTCATGTGGCGGCGCGGTCACGGCACGCCCGTTCGCGTCGACACGGTACAATACGAGATATGGATCCTACGCTCGAAGACGGGTTACGCGCGCTCCGGGAAGCGACCGAGCAGGCCAAATCCATCCGCATCGAGCTGGACGAGGGCTACCGACGCGCGATCGCGTTCGCCGAGGCAAGGCCAGAGAATCAGTCCGGCGCCGACAAGACCTGGGTGTGGCGAATGGACGCCGCGTTTCGCGCTGAGATTCGGCAGGCCAGGAAGCGCTGATCGTGTCGACGCCGCTCGCCCAGCTTTCCCGGGCGCTTCACGAACGAGCCGTCCGGTTTGTCCTCATCGGCGTTGGCGATGCGAACTTCCATGCCCTCGATGGAGCAACCGTTTTCACGACGGAAGATCGCGACCTCTTCCTGCCGCTCGACGCTGACAACCTCGTGCGATGCTGGGAGGCCTGCGAAGCGGTGGGCCTCGATCTTTGGAGCCGGGACGAACCGTTGGACAGGCCTCGCGACCGCTGGCTCGCCGAGCGCGTCGTCGAGCGACGCGCCCTCACCCGCGCCACCGCGTCAGACGTCCTGTTCGATCTCACTCTCGTGATGGCCGGGTTCGACTTCGAGAAAGTCTGGCAGGAGCGGCGAGTCTTCAGGCTCGAGGATGTCGACATCCCGGTTGCGCGCCTGTTGCACATCATCCAGTCAAAGCATGCGGCGGGTCGCGACAAAGACCGGCTCTTCCTTGCCACACATCGCGATGCGCTCGAGCAACTGCTCGAGCGCCAGGATCGCGACTGAGCATCGCGACGTCTCAGCGCCCGGGCGGTCCTGCGAGTCGAACGGCACGAATCGGCTGGCCCGGCGCGACACCGTCCTGCAGCTGGCCGCCACGCACCACGAAAACCCCTCCGACGAGCACGTAGCGGAAACCCTCCGAATACTGCGCGGCGTTTTCGAACGTCGCTTTGTCGATCACGCGCGCCGGATCGAACACGGAGATGTCGGCATCGGCGCCCACCTTGAGCCGGCCTTTCTGGCGCATCTGCGGAGACATCGATTCCAGCCGCTGCGCCGGCATGAGCGACGACTTGCGCACGGCGTCCATCAGCGTGGTTGCGTGCTCTTCCCGAACGTACTTGCCGAGGACGCGCGCGAAGGTGCCGGCGCCGCGCGGGTGCCCTTTTCCGTTTTCGATGATGCCATCGCTGGCGATCATCACCAATGGACCCGCGATGGCCGCGCGGACCATCGCCTCGGTGTTGCCGAACTGAATGACGAATCCTCCCTGTTTGCGGTAGCGCTCGAAGGACTCGCGCGTGAGCCGTTCGCCGGTGGCGGGCCATAACAACAGCGCGAGGTCCTCCGGGCCCCGCGATTCCCATCCGCTGTACGCCGCCGACGCGATTTCCGTCATCGACGCGGTGTACGGATAGGCTTCCGTCGTGACGTCGAGGCCGCGCGCGCGCGCGCCTTCAATCATGCGCAGGGCTTCCGGCGTTTTGGAGGTGGCGGCGCTGTTGATGTGGACGACGTGGAGCGATGCGCCGGAGACGGCCGCGTCGGCAATGACCTCCTGGAGCGACGAGACGACGTTGCCGGCGCGCATGTGAACGAAGACCGCTCGTTTGAATCGTGCGGCCAGAGAGAAAAGGCTCAAGATCTCGTCGGGGCTTGCGGTGGGCGTGTACGTGATGCCCATCCCCATACCCAGGCCGCCCTCTTCCAACCCTTTCTGCACGATCGCTTCCGTCGTTTTCTGCTCGTCAGGCGTCGCCGCCCGGTTCATCGCCGCGTCGCGTGGGAGCAGGCCGCCGCTGTCGTGCATGACCGCCATGCGCGCGGGAACGTGGCCGGCGCTGGCGCCGAAGTTGATGAGCGTGCGGCCTTCGCGGGCCGCATACCAGTCGCGCACCGGCGAGGCCCCGACTTCGAGCTCGAGCGCCGTCGTCACGCCGTCCATTGCCTTGTAGCGGTAGTTCTCAGGCGTCTGGCCGTGCGAGTGCAGGTCGATGAACCCGGGCGCGACAACGAGACTGGTGGCGTCGATCTCGGTCTTGCCGCGCAGCGGCCGTGTGGAGATCGCAGCGATCTTGGTACCGGTGATGCCGACGTTGCGGATACCGTCCAGGCCCGACTCCGGATCGAGCACGCGACCGTTTTGCAGGACGACGTCGTAGGTTCGCGGCTGCGGCGCGCCGGTTTGCGGCGTGATCGGATCCATGCCGCTCCTCGCGATAGCCGCGGACGCGGCCGGCGACGAGAGAAACGTGATCAGCGCGCGGCCGCCACTCGCGTTGGCGGATCCGGCAGCCGCCGCGGCGGAAAACACCGTCACGCGCTGTACCTCAGGCGGCAGGGGGCCGACGACCTCGACACCCGGCACGGGTCGCAGCTCGCTGATCTGCTGGAATCCAATCTCCGCTTCTCCGCGGGCGACGACAGCGGCGACCGGCTCGCCGTCCACCTTCCGGCTCT
>Ga0209515_10004775_pt1 | contig 18066 bp, 19 predicted proteins | sample Subgroupgradi54m_FD_187454 | JGI IMG/M metagenome (GOLD analysis project Ga0209515, IMG submission 187454) | Subsurface groundwater microbial communities from S. Glens Falls, New York, USA - GMW60B uncontaminated upgradient, 5.4 m (SPAdes)... ...
CCAAAATAAAAAGGGATGTTTCGGAATACAGGTTGATAGTCCGTCATCAAGGACCGACTCTGCGGTCGCTCATGGAAAAAGGAGAGAAATTCGGCAACGCCGAAGACAAGCTTTATTTAAGCGATCTTATGGGTGATTACATAAAACTCGTAAATCAATTGGACGGCTACAGAGAAGCGATAACCGATTTTGAAGATACGAATAATCAATTGATGAACATGAAAATAAACGAAGTGATGCGGACGTTTACAACGCTTTCGTTTTTAACATTTCCTTTCGTGTTAATCGCAACAATTTTAGGAATGAATGTTGGCGGGACACCGCTTACCGGAGATCCTCGGGGATTTTGGATCGTGTTTGGATGTATGGTTGTGGCAATGGTGGCTTTGGCTACTTATTTTAAGAAGAAAGGGTGGATTTGAGCTCGTAATGCTTTTTTAAGAACCGCGGTTCAATTTGCCCCAGCGGCAAATTGCCCGCTGCATCTCCGCGGTCGGACTTTGCTTCGCAAAGGCCAAGCTCCGACCGCGTCCGATAGCTTCTTAAAAAAAGCATTACTCGCTCCGTGGTGGATAAAAGAAGGCCGAGCCAAATCGGCCTCCGATAGCTTCTCTCAAAATAAAAATCTCGCACTTGATTAGACTTGAATAACTTTTGAAAGCTCCTCAAAAAACGTGTCTTCGTTCTTAGAAAAGTAGCAACTTTTCGAAAAAGAAACATTGTACATTTTTTGTTGCTAAGTCATTGAACTATTGCGGAGTATTGACTAAATTAAATTTATAGTATATACTTTCAAAAGCAAAATGTTTCTAGGAAGTGACATATGCTCGGCTTGATTGTCACGTATCTGATTGTCGATGCGCTTACGAGAGGTGAATGTGCGCCCTGTTCAGGAACTGAAAATAGGAATCCAAAACCCGGGCCGGGTGTTCCTCATTGGAATGCTGGTCAAGACTTAGAGTGGGGGTCGCGTCGTTGGCATCCCGGGATTCGCACTACTCAAGACTTTGAATGGGGGCTACATGGTTGGCAACCAAAGAGCAAACAGCCGACCACTGAGCTTGCCAGTTCTCCGTAAAACTGACACCGCTTCGAAAGAGGCGGTTTTTGTTTTGTTGATTGATTTGACGAGACGTGATAATTTATGCCATAACTTAGACAGCATCGGTGGTTTTTCGCCGAAGAATTTTAAAACGAGAGGGGGTATCCGTGCGAGAAGTTCTTTCTATTGTCTCGGGAATTTTATTTTTTGGAGCTTGTCTGCCATACATAGTTGCGATCATTCGAAAGAAAACAGAACCAAAGAAAGCCACGTGGCTGATCTGGGCAATAATGGACACGGTTATTTTCGCCGGAATGTATGCGAGCGGCGTAACAAACGGCCAGATAATCGCAGCGGTTTTGAGCGGTTGGATTATTGCCGCTCTAGCTCTTAAATACGGCATCCCTGGATGGTCCAAAACAGATAAGCGCTGTCTTGGTGGTACTATGCTCGGTGTCGTTTTGTGGGTCACGTTCAACAATCCGCTTTTTGGAATTGTCATTCTCTGCGTTGTCGGACTGCTTGGTTCCGTTCCCACGTTTCAATCGGCACACGGAAATCCAGAAAAAGAAGATCGCTTCGCTTGGACCATCTGGTGGATTTCTTGTGTTATAGCCGTTCTCGCTATTCCGCACTGGACGCTTGCCGACGCGGCACAACCACTTGCCTTTGCCACGATCGAATCGATAATGATGTATCTCCTCTGGATTCGTCCTCGACGTTTCCGCAATCAAAAACCCGCCGCATCTTAAGATGTCCGGCGGGTTTCATTTTTTGACGAATAGTGTTGCAACGTGCTAGTCTAACCGAGGATTACTTGAAGAGAGTGGTTTATATGGCATGCAAGCCTTGGTGCGATCTTTACGACAAGGAACATAGTGGACCCTGCAGAAAACGGTGTAAGTCTGTAAAAGAACCTGGCGCTCGTTTATTGAGTACGGCTCGGTGCCGACTTGATGAAGGGCACGATGGAGATTGTGATTACCTAGAGAACCGTATTCATACCTGCGGAATTGGCGAGTGTAATCATCCGTAACATACCCGCTTGGCGGCGCGTCAGCAATGATGCGCCTTTTTATTTTCCTGTGCTAAAATCCATATATTGCCATGATAAACATCTACAATACGCTCTCACGCAAAAAGGAACCGTTGCCGGAGGCAAAAAAACTGCGGCTTTTTGTCTGCGGGCCGACGGTTTACGACGACGCGCACATCGGCCACGCAAGAACCTATATCTTCTTTGATTTTTTTGTTAAATATCTCCGTAGCATGGGAAGAAAAATTGAATACGTTCAAAACATAACGAATATTGACGATAAGATTATCAATCGCGCGAAGCAAGAGAAAAAAGACCCGCTTCAATTTGCCGATGAATTCACAAAACGATATTTAGACGACATGAAGTCGCTCGGCATTGATTCTGTAAACAGTTATGCGCCGGCAACAAAATTCATCAAGCAAATTGTAAAACAAGTTAAAGTTCTGGCAGAAAAGGGATATGCGTATAAAATTTCGAACGACGGTTGGTATTATGATGTTTCAAAATTTAAAAATTACGGAAAACTTTCCGGGCGCAGTGCCGAGCAGGCCGAGGACGCTGTTTCAAGAATAGATGAATCTGTCGGCAAAAAAAATAAAGCCGATTTTTGTTTGTGGAAATTTTCTCCGCCAGCTGGCGGACACGGAGAGCCGGTTTGGAAGACGGAGCTGGGCGACGGCAGGCCGGGATGGCACATTGAAGACACGGCGATTTCCGAAAATTATTTCGGCCCGCAATATGAGATACACGGCGGCGGCATGGACCTGAAGTTCCCACATCATGAGGCGGAAATCGCCCAACAAGAAGCGGCGTCGGGAAAGTCGCCTTTCGTAAAGACCTGGATGCATACAGGCATGGTAACCGTTAACGGACAAAAAATGTCCAAGAGTTCGGGAAATTTTATTACCATAAGAGATTTTTTAAAGAATAACAGTCCGGAAATCTTACGATTGGCGTTTTTTGGCTATCACTATCGCTCCCCTGCCGATTACAGCGAAAAACTCATCGAAGACGCAAGGCGTGCCCTTCGGAGCGTTGAGGAATTCTTCGCTAAACTTGATTTTGTTGAGAAAAGATCAAAAAGCAACGCCGCATCCTTTGAAATCACGAGGTATAAAAACCAATTAAATTCAGCGCTTGCTGACGACCTTAACACCCAAATGGCGCTAGCCTCAATTTTTGAAATGATAAACGATCTAAATCCAAAAATATGGGAAATAGACAAAACATCGGCAAAATTGGTCAAAAAACATCTCGAGGGCACCCTTTTTATGTTTGGGGTCAGTATTAGAACACCCAAAATTTCCAATGAAATATCGAGGATAGCCGAAGAGCGCGAGAAATTCAGAAGTAATAAACAGTTTGCGCAGTCTGACGCCTTGAGAAAAAAGCTTGATGAACTAGGATATTTAGTAGAAGACACGCCTCTCGGACCGTTCATATGGCCAAAGCAAAATCACAAAACTTAAAACTTCCTCCGCAGAATCTTGAAGCCGAACAAGTGGTGCTGGGTTCTCTTTTGATAGATAAAAACGCGATCATTAAGGTTGCCGACATTTTGTTACCGGAAGATTTTTATTCTCCGGGCCACGAAAAGATCTACGAATCTATTTTAGAGCTTTACGAGAAGCATCAGCCTATCGATATCGTCAGCCTGACAAATAAATTAAAAGAAAAAGAACTTCTTAAAGACATTGGCGGTTCCGGTTATCTTGCCGACCTGACAAATCAAGTGGCTACCTCATCTAATATAGAGCACTATGCCGACATCGTAAGAGAAAAGAAAAGTTTTAGAGATCTTATTAGGGTTTCAGCGGAAATTACTGAAGATGTCTTTGATTCGGGGAAAGACCTTAAGGATCTGCTGCCTATCGTCGAGAAAAAAATATTCGATATTTCACAGAAATCGACACCGCAGAATCTGTTGCCGATAAAAGATCATCTTACCGGTGCCTATGAACGTATGGCAAAACTTGCCGATGGCGGCAGTAAATTACGCGGCGTCGGCACGGGATTTCAAGCGCTCGACAATAAGCTTTCCGGACTTCAAAGATCGGACCTTATCATTATCGGTGGCCGTCCCTCGTCTGGAAAAACTTCGCTCGCGCTTGATATCGCTCGCAACGCCTCTCTCGCGGGCCACACCGTTGGAGTTTTTTCACTTGAAATGTCGCGCGAGCAGGTCATCGACCGCGTCATCTCCGCGGAGTCACAGGTTCCTTTGTGGAATATTTTAACTGGGCGTATCAAGGGCGACTCGGAATTCGCGATGATTCAGAACGCACTCGACAATCTTTCAAAAACAAAACTTTTTATCGATGATTCGCCGTCGCTTGGAGTTCTTGAGATGCAATCAATGGCACAACGCTTGCAAATGGAACATGGCCTGGATCTTTTGATCGTCGATTACCTTCAACTCATCCGCGCAAGGACGAGATCCGATAATATGGTACAGCAAATTACGGAAATATCCCGTAATTTAAAAGCTCTCGCCCGCCAACTCAAGGTGCCCGTACTTGCCCTTTCGCAGCTCTCACGCGGCGTGGAACAACGCGATCATAAAGAGCCAAGACTTTCCGACCTCCGCGACTCTGGATCAATCGAACAAGATGCGGACGTGGTACTTTTTATATATCGGAAAGATAACGACCCGAACGATCCAAATACGAATGTCCAGAACGCAACTAAAATCAAAATAGCGAAGCATCGCAACGGTCCAATCGGAGAAATCGATCTTTATTTCGATTACGAACACACAAGCTTCCGGAACGTTGATAAGTGGCACAGCGAAGAAGTGGGAGCGCAGAATTCGCTTTAAGCAGAATATGACCACGAAGCTACCAGAAGCCGTTAGAAGATTATCGGATGAACTCGCCGAGTTGCCGGGAATCGGACCGCGCCAAGCGGTTCGATTGGCGTTTCATATAATTTCTCTCGGCAAAAATCAGATCAAAAATTTGTCGCAAGCCGTTGACGGTCTCGCGAAGCTGAATATATGCGAAAGATGTTTTTTCCCGACGTCTGATGAGTCGGGACCCCGACCACACAAGGGCGTCGGGGTTGTTTCCTCCGATCAAACTCTTTGTAACATATGCAAAGACAAAAATCGCAGGCAAGACATTATTATGATAGTAGAAAAAGAAACGGATCTTATTTCTCTTGAAAACACCGGGAAATTTTCCGGCCGGTATTTGGTTCTCGGAGCAATGCCGAAAACGGGCATGTTGGAAGAGTGGCAAAAGCTTCGCTTGCAGAACTTAAAAAGCTTTATAGAGAAGAATTTTAAAGGCAAAGCTGAAGAAATAATTTTGGCATTTAACCCGACAAGCAGCGGCGATTTCCATGCTTCGCTTTTATCAAAAGAACTTTTGCCTTTTGCCAAAAAAATAAGCCGCCTGGGACGAGGATTGCCCACAGGCGGCGAAGTTGAATTTGCCGATGACGAAACTTTAGGAAGCGCGCTTGAGAAACGGAGTTAATTCTAGAAAGTCTTAGTATAAATTTCGCCGCTGAAAACCCCGTGTAGGAAGGCGCTCCGACCAAAGGTCGGAGCGATGTGGGAAACCGAGGGTGTCCCAGATGGGGGTCGGGGTTTTCAGAAAAAGGCGTGTGGAGTTTGCCGATGACGAAACTTTAGGAAGCGCGCTTGAGAAAAGGGGTTAGCTTTCTATGTTTTCTTGATTTAGTCGGCGTTCTCGAAGCCATTCTTTCAGGTCGTTAATTTGCTCCGGCGATAGTCCTTGGAACGCCCACTTAAGTTTGAGACACGTTATCAGCCAATTTTTCTTTGGGTCATAGACAAGGGGCAGAGCTTTGTCGCGGAAGATAACTATATAAACAAGTGCGTTGTCTTTCTTCTTCTTCCCCTTTCTGACAAATTTAACCGTTTCTTTTCTGTTTTTGTGTATCAGTCCAATGACCTCTTCAATGTCTTCGGTGGTCAAGATAAGCCCGCAACGCGTATTTGTTCGTTTTATAGTGTGATTATCATGATATTCGCGGAGTCTTTGCTTGTTTTGGTGTCTGATCCTGTTTTCTCGATGCTTCCGCGATCGCCTGTTCAATGAGGCGCGTCCTCTCTAAAAATTCTAATTAGAACATTAACTCCGAAAGCTTATTTCGTCAAAAAGAAGACCTCGGAACATGTCCGAGGCCTTAAATTATGTTGAAAACGAACTGCCGCAACCGCAAGTGCTCTTTACGTTGGGATTTTCAAATTTAAATCCCACACCCATAGTTGTTTCCACAAAATCAATCTTTACGCCATTAAGGTACATAAAACTTGTAGCGTCTACAAAAATCAGTAATTTCCCATTATCTTTATCGGGCTCTCCCCTTTCGTTAAATCTGAAGGTTTTATCCATTTGTCCAGCTTCGTTCTCAAATTGCAAACCGTAGCTGAACCCAGAGCATCCTCCGCCGATAACGCCTACTCGCAATCCGGCAGGTTTGGGATTTTGAGAGTTAATAAGCTCAAGGATTCTCTTTGCGGCAGCTTCCGTAATTTGGATCGGCGAATCCTTTTTCTCTTCTTCGGTCACAATAGCACCCCTTCTTTAAGTTGCTAATATAAATTATCGTATCAAAAAGCAAAAAGTCAAAATCAGCCTAGCCGTGCCTTATTACCACAATGTCGCCATCCTGAACGACGTATTCCTTTCCCTCGAGGCATATCCAGCCTTTTTGCTTGGCCTGGTTCCAGCCATTGGCTTCAAGGAATTTGCCATAAGAAACCACTTCTGCTCTTATGAAATTTTTCTCAAAATCGGTGTGAATTGTGCCGGCCGCCTCCGGGGCTTTCGCGCCGCGCTTGATTGTCCATGCCCGTGTTTCATCTTCCCCTGTCGTAAAAAAACTGACGAGCCCTAGAACTTCGTACGCTTTTTTAATTAAAGAATTAACAACTCCCGCTTCGGGTGATGCTAGATTTATTACGATATAATTCCCTTGTAAGTTTTTTATTTTTTCAACAAGCTCCGGCCTAACATCTTTTTCGTCGCCATTTAAAAGATAAATTTGTTTTTTTGCCGTGAGCAGATTTAAAGAAACTATTCCAATGTTCTTGAGAACATTAGAATGGATTTCGGGAGAAGAAGTTATCGGCGCCCCTTTCTCTAGCAAGATTTTTATTTGAAAAAGAAGCTCTTTTTCTTCCGCCGCGCCCTTCTTGCCGCCACGAATGTCAGCATCAATGCTCGCTAATCTTTTTTCAACGGTTTCCAGGTCTTTTAAAGCAAGTTCGGTATTGATAATTTCCATATCTCTTATCGGGTCAACTGAATTTTCAACGTGGATTATATCTCCACCCTCAAACGTTCTTAAAACCATAACTATCGCCTGTGTTTCGCGTATGTGGGATAAAAACTGGTTTCCCAGCCCTTCGCCCTTGTTCGCACCCTTAACGAGGCCGGCGATATCGTAGAACTCAACCACGGCCGGTATTTTCTTTTTTGATTTGCTGATTTCCGTCAATTTCTCCAATCGCTCGTCGGGAACGGCAACCACTCCTATATTCGGATCTATTGTGGCGAACGGATAATTCGCGATATTGATGTTTTGCTTTGTGAGAACCTTAAAGAGCGTCGATTTGCCGACGTTCGGAAGACCAACGATGGCGATGGAAAGCTTCATGGATTAGAGTTTACACTAAAACCTCCATGTTTTCCACAATTTTTCGGAGTGCCGATTGTTATAATTAATTATGGGTGACGCGCAAAGACTAAAAGGAGAAATAATACAGCTTAAGGGAAATATTTATGATCTTACCGCGGCACTTGATATCCTTGCGGAAAAATTAAGCGAATACGAAAAAGATTTAAGTAAATTAAATTTAGCTCTCGGCCTGCCGATAATTCAACAAACAAAAACCGAAAATCGTGACTTAATTAACGGATTGATTTAAAAACGACCTCGCACTAGCGGGGCCGTTTTTGTTTTAGGACACACTTTTGTTGTTTTTCTCTTTCGCGTTCTTTACTAATTCGTATAGTGCAAGGGCGGCAAATATCAAGCCGACATCTCGAAAAACAACATCCATTAAACCAATATTAAAGATCGTGATGCCTAAAAGCGTGGCAACCGCAAAAAGAGAAGCAATTTTCAATTTGCGGCCGGCAAAAAGCATTGTTGCCAATACTATTTCATAAAAAGAAAAAGCGGTAAGAGCGATTTTGGGATCAATTATGTTCCCCACAAATGGCGGCATGTATCCTATCCAATCTTGCGGATCAAGCAAACCGGCAATTCCGGCGTAGAAAAAGACAAAGGCCAGTCCCCATCTTAAAATTGTCGCGGCGGAAATCTTCTGCATATTTAAATTATACACTGGGAAGCTCTTCTTTGTTGATCGTTTCCCAACCGATAGGCCCTCCTTCTTCGGTATGGTCAATTTGCCTTTGGATCATTTCAAAAACGGCAGAACTTCCGTTGCCGCCAATTTTATATCTTGTCACTCTTATTTTTCTAAAAACGCCGTCGAGGTTTGTCCATTCTTCTAAAACCTCATCTGATTTTTGTGATTCCGATTTTTCCACTTTCATTTTATCTTTTATAAATTCCTATTAATTCCGTTTCCTCGATTATACGGTTTTTCATAGCTTGTTCAAGCTCCAATTTATTAGCTCCTTCTTTTAGATCAATAACAACGTCTAGCGCGTAAAGCTTAAAAAAATATCTGTGTGGCTTGCCGGGCGGAGGGCATGGGCCTCCATAGCCAATTCTTCCGAAACTTGTCGTTCCCTCAACGCTTGCCGGCGGTATACTTTCTTCTTTAACAAAGCTGGATTTTGGGTTGATGTTCCAAACCGCCCAATGAGTGAAAGTTCCGCTAGGTGCGTCCGGGTCGTCAACTATTAAAGCCAAACTTTTTGCCGATTCAGGAACATTTTGTATCTGTAGTTCGGGATTAAAGTCACCTCCGTTGCAAGTAAACTTGTTCGGAATATTTCCCTCGTTTTCAAAAGATGGACTAGTTAAAATCATAGTTGTTTTTATCGAACGCGTTTGAAGATTTAAGAAATTTGTGATGAGTATTATCGCGACCGTAGTAATGATTATAACAACAAAAACCTTTTTCATATTTAAAGCTCGTAATAATAAAAAAGGCTAGTGTCCTCGCACCCACACTAGCCCATCGGAAGATTGTTTCCCAGAAGCGCAGGCCCCTACTCTGTTGAGAAGCCCCGAGAACGGTCACTCCACAAGTCGCTAACCTTCCACTTGACAAGGGAAACCGTCGCTACCGCTGGCGCGAGTGCTGCGAAGAACACTGACGTTATCCTCAGGGCTTTGATTTGCCCGTCTACTTTCACGTCCCTTCCAGCATCTTGCAAATTATAGCATATCTATAAATCCTGTCAAGGGGGCGCTCACCCTTCTGTTTTTGAGAACCGGCGTCGCTCCAATTCCAGCGATTGTAGCGCGCCTGCATCTCGGCATTTTGATTCGCTTCGCGAAACCAAGCTCAAAATGCCTCCGATAGCTTCTCAAAAACAGAAAAGCTCGCTTTGGTGGATTGTTAAAAACAAAAGCCCTGAGTCACTTCTTGATTTGGGACGGGTAGCAAGGGATTCACTTTGCCGATGCCAAATAGTCCGTATAAGCTTTTTTTATTCTGTCTTTAAAAATTTCATCTTTCGGTTTGCTCTTACCAGGATAGCGCCAGGCGCTGATAACTTTTCTTCTCGATTTTTCATCTTGGATCATGACCCAAATTTCTTGCTTCCAATTTTCTTCGCTCTTGCCACCAAATTTACCATGTTGAAAGAGAGCCCCTCGACTACGCTTCGCTCCGCTCGGGACGGTTTCGGCTGGACGGTGATATGTAACCGAAACCGGCTGCATCATGGCAACGGTTTTTGGAGCAATCCCCTCTTCCACTCTTTTCGGTGAGTTTAAAACCGTTCTTACTCTCCCCTCGGAAAGTTTATAAAAAGCCATTTTCGCTCTCGCGTGATATGTCCAATGCAAAACTTTTGCTCTTGATAAAAAAGGCATGCTGTTATTCAAAATTACTCACGCTATTGCGATAAGCGCAATATTCACATGCGGCTGACGCTTTCGGAATCGTGTCGCTGTCAAAAACGATTCTCGCTGATTTCAATACGGCTTCGATCCACGAATCGTCGCATTCTTGCGGTTCAATGAATAGGTCAAATGCAAGTGCCGCTGTCCCCATGCCGAAACCATCTGTTTTATTCACACGGGCGAAAACAAAATACCCGAGCGGAGATACGTTAAAACCGTTTTGCCGCAAAAGCCACTGATAAATTTCCATTTGGCGTTTATATGAATCGTAAATTTTATGTTCTTTCGCGCCCGTTGCCTTATAGTCAACGACCATCAATTCTTTTTTTGGATTTATCCAAATATCATCCACGGCGCCAAAAACCAAAAAATCCGTAGGTTCGTGATGATAGCGTATGCCGACGAAATTCTGCCGCCACTTGTTAATGTCGGCGTGGTTAAATGGCACCGCATCAATTTTATATTTTTTCATAACCGGATGCGGCGTTCCTTTTTCCCGATAAATATCGAACTCCTGCTTTAAAAGATAATCAACGGCGTTGTTTATCGTATAAGGCGCCGGCGGCGGTCTTTTTATCCCTTGTTTTACATCAAGCCAAAAACAACGCGGGCATTCGGTAAAAAGTTCGATTTTTGAACGGGAGAGCTTGGTCACAGAAATAGAATAGCATCAGACATGCAAATAAATTTGAAACTAGTTTAACTAAAATCAAGACGCCGGTTTTATAAGTTTTTTGAACTCTTCCACCATTGGAACTTGTTCGGCCTCCACGCCATAAAGTTCGGCGGTGTAATACGATGCCCAATCGGCTAAGGAAAGTGCGGAAAATATCTTTTGCCAGATATTTTCTCCGTGAAGCAACACAATATCCACCATAAAGCCCCGTTTTCGTAAAAGTCCTTCAAGTAAAGTCATGCGCCTCATAATTCTTTTGTCGTCGTCGCCATCTTTCAAAAATAAAAAGTGCAATCTATGCGACAAAGAAGCGGTTGAGTGGGAAACGTCAAAACCAGTCATCTCGTTATGGTTCAATTCCGGAAGATAATTACAGAACGCCGGAATTTTTCCGGTTTCGTTGAATTTGGCTTTCCAATTGCAAGCAATCGGAAAATTTTTGAAAGAGGAATATATTACGGGGATACTGCCGTGCAGAGTTTTTGCAAGATGCCTTCCGGGCGTTTCGAGCCGTGACGGCTTAAATTTTTGAGATAATTCGCCGAGTTCATCAATCGCGTATTTTTCTCCCATTAGCGCAAGGATAGACTTTGTTCCAAGCCCTACGGATAGTCGCGGCTGAATGTGCATGTCGGGCATGGCAACGTAAGGGACTTTAAAATTGGCCGCAAGTCTTAAGAGTTTTCCGCCGGAAGCGATTGCCGCCACGGCAATCCCCTTCTTCTTCGCTGTCAAAAAAGAATCAATAGTTTCTTCCGTATTCCCCGAGTAAGAATTTACTATTAAAAGTCTTTCTTTAAGATCTTTTGGTAACAACGGTGGCAAACCATAATTTGACCAAACAATCAGATCAATTTCCGGTTTCCAAATTCTTATCAGGTCCGCGGCAAGATGCGATCCGCCCATGCCGCAAACAATAAACTTATCGAATTTTTTTAATTTGCCTGCGTTCTCGATCCGCGGCTCATATTCAAACTGCTTATTAAAATTTTTAATGTCGTCGTAGAGCATTTCTTTAAGTATAGAGAATGTAGAATTTAGAATCTAGGAATAAGAAAAGCGACCGATTTCTCGGTCGCCATAGCCATAGTAGTTATAAATCATACTAGTGTTTCTCTACACCTCTTTGCCGCTTCGCACATCACGCGCAGTTTTCTTTCGGAAATTTCTTCGCTCCGTTCTTTGAGGCCACAATCCGGCAAAAGCCAAATTTGATCCGGCTTGAACATATTAAGAGCTCTTTTTACGTTCTTTTCAACTTCTTCAATGGTTTCGATCCGATCGGTGTGAACATCAATAACTCCCAATCCAATATCTTTACCGCCAAAACCATGCTTTTCAATAAGTTTGAACATCCCCGTTCCCCTGTTGGCCACTTCCATGTGAATTTGATCAAACGGGAGTTGGAGTATGGTTGGAAATGCTTCATCAAGCGCCCCTAGGTCGGAATAACAAATATGAAGAATAGTGTATAACTTATCTTCATATCCACGAATTGTTTCATAAAGCGCTTCGGCGTCCCAGGCGAATTGCTTCATTTTGGTTGTAAGTGCCGGTTCGTCGATTTGCAATATTTTCACTCCTGCCTTGATCATGTGTTCAATCTCGCTGCGAATTGCTTTGGCAAAATCTATTCGGAAAGCGCGTCTGTCGTCATAGTATTTTTCCCAGTTTATCAATCCCCAATCAGCCATAGTTACGGGACCGGTAATTGTTTCTTTCACCGGACGTTTTGTCAACGACTGAATGAATCTAAAATCATCTGCCGTCATTGATCTTTCGGGAACGGTGATAGTTTTGAAATATTCTGCCGGTCTGTAGCGCCTGTTTTCATAAGAAGGCACGAAGTCGCAGAGCCTAGCACCAAGCATTTCGGCGAAGTAAGCCGCCATGTCCTCCCTTAAAAATTCTCCGCCTACCGGACATGTCATATCAATTTCATCCTGGAAGGTCATCCATTTTTTCGCATAATTTTCGACGGTGCGGCGATATTCGTTTTCGGTGATAACGCCTTTCTTGAATTTTGTGCGAATCGGTCTTACGGCAAATTGGGGATAACTACCGACAGCAGATGTTGGGAAAGCGATAGGAAATGGTTTCGGTTTAGAAATTTTTAACTTCAGCGCATCTTTGTTTGGCATCCAGGTCGCCGGTGTAACGGGTGGGCGTAAAGGAATAGCAATCTTATCTCCTGGATTGCGCCAGATTGTTTTTTTATTACTTTCAAGTTCATACCAATCCGCAAAATTGACCATGCTTCTTACTTTAGCCATCGCGTAATCCCACGGAAGGAAATGCGGATCCGTATGGAACGAAATCATGATGTTCTCGCATGGCACATAGCGCGAAACATAGTCAACAATCGTTTTAAGCTCTTCTTTCGACTCTTGCCGCGGATGTCTTGCGTCAAAAACGCCGGCGACAAAACTTTTCTCTTTCGGAAAATTTTTGAGCTCCTCCGGATTCCATTTGCCTTCGACCAAATCAACGAAAAACGTGCCGAAGGGCAAAGAGAAATATCCGGGCAAGCAATCGATATCTCCAAACCATGTAGCAAGCGCAATACGCGACTGATTTAAGCCCAGGACAAGTTCGTTTGCCAGCGCTTGAAACAGCGGCCAATCTTCCGGATGAGCAAGTATCTGCGGATCTTCGATTCGGACCATTGCCGCCCCGGCGCCAGATTCAATTAAATATTTGATTTCTTGGTTCAGTGCCTTTGCGTAAAGCATTGCTAGACCTTCGATGCCGAATTCCGAAACGTTTTGCGTCTGCCTTGCCAAAGAATATGGACCGGGCAAACACATGATTATTGGTAGATCAGTATTTCTTGTTGCAGTTCGGAATTCATGCCATAAAATCGGATAACCGGACATAATTTCCGAGGTCGCGATCGGCTGTCTGTGAAAATGATTTGTTTCGGGAATTCTGCTCAACTGTTTGAAGCCACGACAACCGTCAACGGCGCGAGCAACATCATAAATAGAATCCCATCGGAAGCTGCCGTTGCCAACAATATCAATTCCTGCCACATAAAGTTCTTGAAATAAAATTTTGCTTAGGTTAGTTTCTGCGGCAATCAGTTCATGCATCGATGCTTCTCCTTTCACAAATTTATTGCGTGTTGCCCAAAAGTTTTTGGCCTCCGGGTGACCGGAAGAATGTCTATTCCATCTTCCGCAAACTATCGTTTTCATGCAAAACCTCATTGTAAATTGCTATGGTTATTATAAGACAGACATTAAGAAATAAAAAGGCGGCTGCGTTAAGCAACCACCTTATAACAAACCAGCCGTTCGGAGAACTTCAATCGACAAAAGCGGATTATGCGACGGAGCAACAAGATACACTCCTTGCGCCAAGCGATTGTTGCGAATGCGTGTAATCGTTTCAGCCGCACGTTCAAGCCCCCATCTCTCAAGAGATTTATCATCTCCAAAGAACTGGCGCGCCAGAAGAAAAGATTCATCATCGAGCACAACGCCGGGTATTTTTCCTTCATAAAGGTTAACAACTGTTCTTTCCCGAATTAAGGGCCAAACGCCAATTATGAGCGGCTTCGGAGAATATTTGTGATAAAAGTCGGCAAGACGTTCTACCTGCCACATGTTGAAAATTGTCTGGCTCATAAAAAAATCCGCCCCGGCATCAATTTTCCGTTTAATTCTATTCGCTTCTTTTTTCTTTTCGTTTTGGTTAAAAGCCGCAGCAAGTGAAAATGCGTCTCGCGGTTTAATGTGCCTATTTAGAGTTTTCAGTGCGCCGATCGAGTTAACCTCATAAACCTCTTTGTGTGGAAAATCTTTTTCAGTATCATGCGGATCGCCGGTGATAATCAGAAAGTCGGTTATTCCACCGATTGCGTAGGTAGATTCTATTTCGTTCAGTAGGCCGGCCAAAGAAGTGTCCCTCGTTGTTACGTGTGGAATGGCATCGATGTCAAATCCTCTCTTTGCCTCGCCCGCAAGTTGGGTTGAGGTCATAAATATCCTCCTTTTCTTTCCTCTTGAGGAATTTATGTCAATAATTTTTACGCCTGCTTCTTTTAACGCTAAAAGCAGTTTGGCAAATTCATTCGTTGCCTCCCATACCGGTTTATTTTCGTCAACGTAGGGCGGATAAATCTGAACACTTACAACAAATTCCCCAAGTTCGAGCCGTCGTTTAAGCCGCGGCTCTTCACGGCAAGAAGATTCAACCATCAAGAACCTCGGTTTTAAAAACGCTACTGAATAAATAGCATTGCTGGCGCCTTGCGTCAAATCAAAAACTTCAGCGGCAAGCGCCAAAAGCGTATTCCCTATTCCGATTTATTTTCCCAAAACTATTTCCTCAGCTATTTTAAGCGCAACCTCACGCGGATTTTTCCCGGAACGTTTTGATTCTTCCAAAACTATGCGCGTTGCTTTTACTATTTTTTCTTCAACCATTTCAAACATTTTTGCCGGACTTAAGCCGGCATATTCGGCGTAAGAAGATATAACCCCTCCGGCGTTGGCGATGAAATCGGGCACTATTTTGATCCCCCTCCGGAACAGTTCGTCCTCGATATTTTCACGCATCGGGATATTTGATCCTTCAACTATGATTTTTGCGCGTATCAAACCTTTGTTTTTTTCATTTATCGCGTCCGTTACCGCGGCCGTGATGAAAATATCAACCGGCAAAGCGAAGAAATCGTTCACCGATAGTTTTTTTGCGCCCTTATAGTGAATAACTGAGCCCTCATCTTGTTTTGTCTTCATTGTCGTTTCATAATCCAGACCCTTCTCAAGCGAAATACTGCCCTTACTATCCGACAAAGAAACTATTTTTGCTCCCATTTCCTCCAAGTGTTTAAAGGCGAACGTTCCGACGTTACCAAATCCTTCGATGGCGACCGTCGCGCCCTTGATGTTTATTCCATAAACCTCAGCGGCAACTTTTGTGGAATAGGCAACGCCGAAACCGGTACTGCCAAGTTCGTGCGGCAAGCCGCACGATTTCCCCTCGCCGCCACCCGTTGTGGTGCAATAATTCGCCGGCTTGCCGGTTGAGGCCTGCCAAACACCGACTTCTTCGGCAATCCATTGCATTTCCCTTTCTCCGCTTGAAACATCCGGTCCGGCAATATACTTTTCCGGAATAAACGGCGAAATGGCCCGCGCAAAACCGCGGACATGTTCTTCTTTTTCTTTATCTGATTTCCAGTTCGCCACAAGTCCCGCCTTGGCTCCGCCAAAAGGAATTCCCGCAACTGCGTTTTTCCAAGTCATCGTTCGCGCCAATCTATAAACTTCTTCAAGTGTTACGTTCGGTGTCATGCGAATTCCCCCTTTCCCCGGACCGAGAATGGTATTATCAATAACCAAAAAACCGTGCATGCCGATCTTGGGATCAGAAACCTCTATTAAATATTCCGGACCAAATTTGTCTTTTATTATCGACATATTTTTCCTAATTTTCGGCGATTACAAACGCACCAGCAATAAGAACAAAATTTTTAACCACGAATTCTCCCGTTAAGCTAAGAAGCGGGAAACTGCCGACGAATGCTTGTGGAGAGAAAAGGATGCCGAGGGTTGCGGCGAGAAGATGCGCGATCATAAGCCACGCGCTTATTTTTGTAAGGCGCGGAATAAGAATTCCTATGCCCAATCCGATTTCGGCAAGCGCAAGAAGGACATAAAAAATTTTTATTTCCATGATCCATGGATAGGAACTGGCGATTATGTTGGCAACCGGGCTTACCCCAAAAAGCTTAAGTAAGCCGAACCAGACAAAAACAACGGCCAAAGATATTTTAAGAACGGTTAAAGGGCTTCTATTCATTGACTTTTGATAATCTTACACTAATAGATTCCGGCGTGAAGCTGATGAGCTCAACATTTATTGGAAGCTTTATATCTTCTTTCGTTATTTTCGCGTTATGCCAACCGGATGTTTTGATCCCTGTTAAATCCACCATTGCTTGCGCATCCTGGACATTAAGGGTGCTGATGTCCGCGCTTCTGCCCTTGATCGTAATTTCTATCTCACGCGGACCAACATCAATAACGGTAAATTCCACAGGTGTATTTACGAATGTCGGTAAAATTGAAAAACTTTGTTGAACAACGTTCAATCTTGGTGCCAAAACAAACCATATTGAAAAAGCAATAAATGCCGCGGACGTGAACATTGCCGGATGTTTCTTGAATGAAACAAGGTGCGCCCATGGTTTTCTTTGAAATTTTTGTTCACAAAATTTCAAAAGTTTTGTTTTAAGTTCTTCTTCGCTAAAAATACGATTGATTTCACCCCCTTCGGCCACGGAAACGACACTTTTTTCTTCGGAAACAACAATGGCGATAGAATCCGATCTTTCCGCAATTCCCGCCGCCGCCCTGTGGCGCAAACCAAACCCCTTCAACTTTTCCGCGCTCTCCGCTAAAGGCAAATGCACGGCAAATTTTTTTATTCTATTGCCGTCAAATATAATAGCGCCATCGTGCCCCGGCGAAGATGGATCAAAAATACTTAAAAGCAACGCTTCGGAAACTTCGCCCCTTAAATCAACTCCTCCCTCCATAAGATAAGAAATCGGCTCTTTGCCTTGGATAACCATAAGTGCGCCGGTCTTTTTTTTGGTAAGCTCAAAGGCGACTTTGGCAATTATGTCAATTGCCCCGGCCCGAGGCACCGGTGCTTTTATTCCAACGCGCAGTAAAAAATTTAAAAACCTCCTTATTTCTTTTTGGAAAATAACCGCAACAAGAACGATAATCGCTCCGAAAATCGGCTGCAAAATAAATCTTGTAAGCGGGAAATCAAATATTTTAGAAGCCAAATAAACGGATGTTATTCCGCCAAGCCCCAAAACAACAAGAGTAAGACGGGCTTCCTGAATTAAGCGCAAAACAGCGTAAACAAGGAACGTTACCACCAGTACGTCAAAAAAATCTCTCCAACCGAAAGACAGGCTGCCAAACGTTGTTTGTGGATCGGAAATAAGGGCAAGAAGCCTCGTGGATAGTTCTCCCATGCTCTTATTCTATAACGAAATACTATCTTTCCCAAAGCATATTATTCGGACGAGCTTGATATGTATTTTAGAGAATCCCCTATTTTTGCTCCGGTTTTTTTGCCGGGATTGAAGATGTTTTTCGGATCAAATATCTTTTTTGTTTCCGCGAAAAGTTTTACCACTTTTTCCCCATACATTTTTTCCAAATACGGCGTTCGAATAATACCGTCGTTATGTTCGGCCGTAATTGAACCTTTGTATTTTATTACAAGATTATAAATGCGCTCGGAAATTTCGGG
>Ga0209515_10004776_pt1 | contig 18066 bp, 16 predicted proteins | sample Subgroupgradi54m_FD_187454 | JGI IMG/M metagenome (GOLD analysis project Ga0209515, IMG submission 187454) | Subsurface groundwater microbial communities from S. Glens Falls, New York, USA - GMW60B uncontaminated upgradient, 5.4 m (SPAdes)... ...
GAAGGAAAACAACTTCCTGTCGGCATCCAATTCATGGCCGCTCCGTTTGCCGAAGACTATCTTTTTGCGGTCGGGCGAGATGTAAAGAGGAGTTTCTAATTTCATTCTTCCAATAATATTTGATATCCTTAGTCTATGTCGGATCATCAACCACCGGGCGGCGCTAAACCAGGGGGAGGAGGAGGGAAACCGCCCTCTGGAGGAGGACCCAAAGGTCCGCCCAAAGGACCTCCCGCCGCTCCCGCCAGTGCGGGCGTACCAGTTGCAGAAATCGGTATCGCGGCAATTGCACTCCTCGTTCTGCTCCCTTCTTTTGGTGCATTCTATTTTGCTTCAGGAGGCTTGGGGATTGCAGTCTTTTTTCTCAAGGTTTACACATTTTTGAAAACAGCCGCAACGATTATTTGTATGATCGCGCTTGTTATTATTGTGTATGCGACCATTCGGATACATGAGATTGCAGCGGAAGAGAACAAAAAACTCGGTCTCGAGCTTTCATGGGATAGCGAACGCAAACAGAAAAACGTGCGTTGGGAGCGCGTCGAGCAATATATGACCTCATTGAACCCTTCCGACTGGAAGATTGCCATTCTTGAGGCGGACAACATCCTCGATGATATTATTGAGCGTATCGGGTATAAAGGGGCAACCTTGGGCGAACGACTAAAAAATATCGAGGCGAGTGACTTTCCATATCTTGAGGAGGCTTGGCAAGCGCATAAACTCAGAAATGCTTTGGCGCATAAAGGGACGAATTATGAACTTACAAAAGGCGAAGCGGAACAAACGATAAATATTTATCATCGCATTTTCAAGAGTTTGGGGTATTTGTAGTGCATAAAAAAAAGGCCGAGGCCCTTTCGTTTGTCACACTCGCGTTGTTCTCGATGGAGTCAGTCGCTTGGGGTGAAGTTCCGCAAATTTCTTCGCGATATTTGAGGCTAGTACGGGTACAACACTGAGGTCGGGGTCGAGGTAGAGCGACCGATGACGAAAAGTAGCAGGTGACGCAATTGGTGCATCTGCAACTTCTTGTGCTTTTGCAACGCCGCTCTTGTACATGAGACGCACCACACCACCCTCATCGGTGAATGTGAAAAACCAAGACTTGCCGAGATCAATGAATCGCATGACTTCTCCTGTGGGTGAGACATGGAATGGTGAATAACTTTTGAAAGGTTATCCGGTCTCAGTCCCACTGTCAATTAGCAAGTATGGCATTTGCGCCCACCAACCATGTGTTCAGTCACGTTTCGTGTCTCTACTTTTGTCACAAAAACGCACGTGTTATAGTTACTTATACTAGGGCTAATGCCCTGAGTTTATGGTCTTTTATCAATCATTAATTATTTTTTTTATGAACAACAAAATAAAAAAGGGTTTGATTGCTGCAACTGGTGCGCTTCTTGTCGCATCATTTGCCCTTCCTGCGTTTGCCCAAACGAGCGCCGGAACTCCCACCGCATCTGCACCCAAAATGGATCTTGCCTGTGTGCAAAACGCAGTTGATGTGCGAGAGGGTGCAATAGGTGATGCGTTTAGCTCTTTTACTACTTCCGAAAATACCGCATTGTCTGCGCGCAAGAGCGCACTTCACGATGCGTGGGGGATGACCGACGGAAAGTCTCGCCGCGCCGCTCGTGATAAGGCATGGAGCGATTATCACATCGCAAACAAGGCTGCATTCGCAGCACTCCGCACTGCAAAGAAGAGTGCTTGGTCAGCATTTGAGACTGCCTCAAAAGCGTGCAAGGTGCCTGTGGTTGAAGCAAGCGCGATGGAGGGAACAGGTAGTTTGGGGCTGTAGTCAAAGGCCTCAAAAAGACTCTCTCGAGACGTAAGCATGCAAAAACCGCCCCTCGGGCGGTTTTTGTGATTTTGGGATATATCCTTGGAGCCGCCTCCCAGACTTGGTCAGGAGTCACTAAGTCTTTTGAAGACAAAAGCCTAAGTGCTCACGACCCTAGCTTGCCTGTTTCGTAAAACCGAAACATGGGTACGCTTTTCAAGTCTGTCGCAAGCAAAGCAGTTTGCTTGCTGAGGCGGCAAAATAAAAACTAAAAAAGTTTTATTGGAGCCGCCTCCCAGACTTGAACTGGGCACCTACGGTTTACGATACCGTTGCTCTACCAGATGAGCTAAGGCGGCAAGTTGTATTCCGAATATATTCGGGAGCCGTTTCCCGGGATCGAACCGGGTACCTTCTCCTTACCATGGAGATGCTCTACCAATTGAGCTAAAACGGCACAATCTACTATTTCAAAAGAACTCTCGGACAAAGGCATCGTACACCAATTACTGTATTTTTTCAATTTATGTTGCAAAAAGGCCTTTATTGCGTATAATCCTGAGGTAACGCGCTTTAGTGGAAAATACATAGCGGGATAGAGGAGAGGTACCTCGCAAGGCTCATAACCTTGAGACGTCGGTTCGATTCCGGCTCCCGCAACAAGAGGAACCACAAGAGTCGCCCCAGAAACAAAAAAGCACCTTTTATCAGGTGCTTTTTTGTATTTGCGCGGCGGACGGGACTCGAACCCGCAACCTCCCACGTGACAGGCGGGTGCTCTAACCAGTTGAGCTACCACCGCAAATGAGGCGCAAAAACCTTACGCGAAGCGTATTTTTCTGCGCCGAAGCCTAAGAAGATGCTCGCATATTCTTCAGGATTCGAAGTAGAAAAATAATCCAAGGTTTTTCGCCGAATGCCGCGGTGGCAAGAGGTCTTCCGATTACGACCGCAAACATAATTGCAAACATTTCTCCGATTCTAGCATAACACCCTTTTATCACAAGGGTGTTTTTAGTTTCGGGTGTCGACGGGAGGGAACGATCCTCCGACCTCGGGCTTATGAGTCCCGCGCTCTAACCAACTGAGCTACGTCGACAAATGAGGATGAAATAGTGCGCAGCACTGACTTTTCAAAAGAAAACTTTTTTAAGAAAGCTTGGTTTCATAAAAAAGTTTTCTTTTGAAAAGAAGCGCAACGATATTTCATCCGAATGCTGTCGACGCACGAGGTCTTCCAAGTGCATCGACAAGCACTAGCATTCTCGTCGAAGTGACTATAATCTGTCGATTGCTGTCACTTCGACGATACCTACCTTGTTGCGGGACCTGGAATCGAACCAGGGCCTTCAGGTTATGAGCCTGACGAGGTACCTCTCCTCTATCCCGCTATTATATTTGTTTTGTTGAGCCCTCAGCTCATGAGACGCTCGTGACGCGAGGCACTATCTCCATCTCTATCCCGCTATATTTTTTACTTTTTGAACTTTCAGGTTATGAGTCTCGCATGACGCGAGGTACTATCTCCATCTCTATCCCGTTGATATTCATTTTACTACTGACGCTTGCTTCAACTCATGAGGCTAGACTGAAACGAGGTGCTTCCCCACCTCTATCCCGCTATATTCAATAATCTATATAAACTAATATCTTAAGTGAAGATATGCGGATTATAAGCACAATGCACGTTTTTCGCAAGCCCTGCGTTTTTTGTGTATGATAAAGTAATGGAACAATTCAAGATTCTCGCCTATTCACGGCCGGTGAATATTGCAGTAGGGTTTTTACTTGCCGCAATTTGGATTCTCTTTGCGTATCGTCATGTAGTGGCATACGCAACCTCGGGGCATCTGGCCTTTCTCATCTTCTGCTTTTCCGAATCTCTGCAGGCGGCATTTTTTATTTTTCGCAGTGCACCGAAGACGGTTTCGCTCGACCCCTTCGACTGGACTGTCGGTATTATGGGTACGTTTACACCGCTCATGTTTCGACCTGGGGGGATGGTCATGTGGCAAGGCGGGGAAGTCATGGTGGCGATTGCGGTATTGATGCAAATTGCCGCACTCTTATCGCTCAACCGCAGTTTTGCCATTATTGCCGCACGCCGTGAAATCAAAACTCACGGACTTTATCGTTTCGTGCGTCACCCGATGTATGCAAGCTATCTTATTCTTTTTTCGGGCTACGTACTCTTTAATGGAACATGGCTGAATGTTGGACTCCTCATGTTGTCTCTCGTATTCCTTTTTTTACGCGTTCTTCAGGAAGAAAAACATCTTTCACTGGATGCCGATTATCGCGCATATAAGGAGTGTGTCCGCTACCGCCTTGTCCCATTCCTGTATTAACGGTAGGGAAATTGAAAAATTATAGGAAATGGTGTAGGATTCTTTTGTTCATGAAAGTAATTTATTGATGAGTTTGAGAGAGTATGCTGTTTTATCTGTCTTGGTAGGTACCATCGCAATAAGCCGTTTTAGCTGTTTTGGTAGATAACATCATAAGTAAGGTGAAATCTTATTTATTGATGAGTTTGAAAGAATGCCATTTTAGCTGTTTTGGTAAATAACATTATAAACAAGAGAGGACCTTGTTTGTTGATGAGTTCGAGATAATATGCCGTTTTAGCTCAGTTGGTAGAGCATTTCCATGGTAAGGAAAAGGTCCCCGGTTCAATTCCGGGAAACGGCTCCCTAAAACATTTTGTCAGACAAAATGTTCGGGCGAACATTTTTTGCCCGGCAAAGAATGTTTTAGCCACAATTAAATAAGCCGCCTTAGCTCATCTGGTAGAGCGACGGTATCGTAAACCGTAGGTGCCCAGTTCAAGTCTGGGAGGCGGCTCCAAGAAAACTCGCATTGCTGTGCGAGTTTTTTATTGCACGCAAAGAAAAATAGCCCAACGTTGGGCTATTAAAATTATTTTCTTCCTGCAAGTGCGCCTTTTGCCGGTGCGCGCGGGGATTTCTCTCGGTCGGGGAGAACGCGATGATCAAGTGGAATAAGTGAATCATCGTGGCGCGAATCCAAAAGCGTCGACTCAATCTTGTACCGCCAGATCGCAAACCGACAGACCGTGAGCTCGGCAAGCAGTGCCTTCATGCGATCTTCGAGGTCTGAATATGAGATGCTTCGGCCGGTGCAAAAAGCATCTTTTGAAGAACGATTCGGAGTATCTTTTCTTTTGCGTTGCATGAGTAATTCCGCAACATGGAAATCATGTTTCCTGCAGATTGCAACAAATGTTTCACGTCGTTCCTCGAATACCGGTTCGATAGTGACATGCGCTTCATAGTAGTGTCGTTCCTCGCGACGTTTTTCCACTTTGGTGATCACGTCCGCCAAAAGCTCATCACAATCCCATCCCATATTGCGTGCCATGGAGACAAGCACAAAGAGTGCATCACCCGCCTGTTTGTGGACATTTGAAGCGGTTGGTTCTTTTTCCATTGACTTCACTTGGGCTGATAGGGCACTGATAAGCCTTGGCAATGGCCGTTCTCCGAAATACTCGCGGTCCAACAGCTCAACTTTTTTCAAAAGATCTGTTCTCATATTTTTCTCCAACAATATTCTTTGTACAATCTAGCAACAAAGCGCTAGCGCGTCGAGCTTTTTGCATAAAATGCGAAACTCGCTATGATGCCTGTATGTCCAAACACAAGCAATTTTGGAACGAGGAATATAAAAGCTCGAAACATCTTGCGCTCTCCGATGAACCGGCGGAAGATTTGGAGAAATTTTGCCGTTGGCTCGAACGCAATTACGGCAAGAAATTTTTGAATGTCACGACGCAGGCGCTTGATCTCGGCTCCGGAAACGGCCGTAATCTGATCTATCTCGCGCAAACGTATGGGATGCGGGGGATTGGTTACGATATTTCCGAAGAAGCGGTGAAGCAGGCGGAGCGCGCTTCCAAAGAGCTTCCGATCAAATATACTGCGCGTTCCATTGAGGGAGTCTTTGATATTAAAGATAGCTCAATCGCCGTCGTCCTCGATATGATGACCTCGCACTTTTTACGCGAAAAAGAGCGTGAAGTATTGCGTGATGAAATACTGCGCGTTATGAAGCCCGGAGGGTGGCTCTTTTTCAAATCATTTCTTGCGGAACAGGATCTCCATGTACGCCGTCTCTTGAAAGAAAATGCCGCAGACGAAGCGGATGCATACATTCATCCCAAGCTCGGCGTCTATGAGCATGTATGGACGGAGTCGAGCCTTCGCGAATTTTTTGAACCCTATTTCACCGTACATAAAATTGAACGTTCACATAAGCACATGAAAGATGGCAAGGCCTTTAAGCGCCGCACCATTGTCGCTTATCTCGAAAAGGCTTTTTAAGAGATCATTCAAAGATTCTTTTTGGATGATCTTGCGCGTCCCACCAAGATTCGTATAGTGAGGAGAGCGTTCTTTTTATTGGAGGCTTCAATGCCGCCGAAAATTTCTGTCGAGTTACTCCCACGGTCGCGCGAGCATCTTCTTGCCGAAGCGGCAATCGTTGCACAATATCCCGAAGTAACGCATATCAACGTTCCCGATCAGGAGAAGTTTACATTACGCAGTTTGGATGCGGTTGAAGATCTCCGGCAAGTATACGCAGAGCGTTTTATCTACGTTCCCCATTTGCCCGCGCTCCGTCTGCCGGAAGATCCCCGACTTGATATGCGCGATCTTTGGTTGGTTGTGCAAGGAGATCCTCCGACTTCCATGCGCCCATGTCAATCTTCTACTTCACGAGAACTTATCCGGTTCTGCGCAATGTTTTCGCCTATGGCGGCGGCAATCGACCAGTACCGCGGCATGGCGGCGGATGAGTTGGCATACGTGAAAGAAAAAATCAGCCTCGGCGCGAAAATATTTTTTACCCAGCCATTTTTCTCGCTCCGCTCTTTGGAAGCTTGGGAGACGGCACTTCTGCCGCTTGCGGTCGATGTGTTTTATGGTGTTTCTCCGGTTACTACGGAAAAATCAAAAGCCTATTGGGAAAAAATGAATCGTGTTATTTTCCCTCCGGATTTTTCTCCGGAGTGGGACGCACAGATCGATTTTGCCCGTTCGGTGATCGCATGGGCCAAATCGCACGAGCGTTCGGTTTATCTCATGCCGATCAAGGTGCCGCTTCAGCCCTACCTCGATGGAATTTTTCGGTAAATTTCGAAAGCCCGCAGCAATGCGGGTTTTTTTCATTCCGCTATTGCGGACTTGCGAAAATGCACAGTGAGCATAGGATTGAAGAAGAAGCTATTTTGATATTTGTTTCAAGGAGTCAGTAATGAAGATACTTCTTTTTGTGGGGCGAGTCGCGGGATGGCTCTTGGCTCTCCCGCTCCTTCTCCTTGTCGCACTGAGTGCCATTTTGCTTGTGGGCCCAGGAAGCGGTCTTGCCTTGATCGGTTCGCTCGCGCTTGTTTTTGCAACGATCATTTTTCTTGTTGCACGCATGCCGCGGAAGATCCCGACTATTGTCGGAGGACTTTTATCTCTTTTGGTGCTTATTTTCGGACTTTCATTTCTTTTAGTCCCGCATCTTTTGGAAAAAGGGATGCTTCGGGTGAGTAGAAATATTTCTGATCTTATTTACCTCACGGATCAAAAGACGCATCTCTTGTCCGAATATGCGCATGCAAAACCGATCGACCCCGCCTTGCTTCGTAATGTGCAGTTTGTCGAATCAAGTTCAATCACCGATGTTGACGGAGTCGAATTGGGCTGTTTTGCAAAAGAATATCGCATGGTCATCCCTGTTGATGATGCGCTGAAAAATTCCCCGATCGTAAAAGCGATTTTGGCTTCCGAAGATCAGTGGTTTTGGGAACACAAAGGTATCGACACGTATGCAATTTTTCGCGCCACCGTGAGTAATCAATTGGGTGGAAGAATAAAGTCCGGCGGTTCGACCCTGACGATGCAAGTTGTGAAAAACATGTATCTCTCGCCCGAGCGCACTTTCGCACGAAAGATTAAAGAGGCGATCTATGCCGCACAGCTCGAACATACGCTTTCGAAAGATGAAATTCTGCATTTGTATGTCAATCTCGTCTATTTCGGTGGAAGCTATGGCATTGAAGCGGCAAGTCATTCTTATTTTGGAGTTTCGGCGAAAAGTCTTTCTCCCGCACAAGCGGCATTTCTGGCAGGTCTTATCAACCAACCGAATGTATTTAATTTGCGAGGGGAGAAAGGTCGCGTTGTTGCAATGGCGAAAAAAGAACGTGTTCTTCATCTGATGTATGAGCACCATTTCTTGACTGACAAGGAATATTCCGCCGCAGTCGCTGAAAAAATCGCACCCGAACAGTTTAAGGGCGCGTGCAAAAATGAGGTGCCGTATATTCGTGCGGAAGTGAATCGCGAGTTTGGGGTCAAACAAAATCTTCCCATTGCCGCGATCGGAGCCAAAGTGCAAACGACGATTAAACTCTCGTATCAACGTGCGCTTGAAGCGGCCTGTACCGCATCGCTTTCCGAATATCTGAAGCGTCATCCGGAAAACAAGGAGACGGTTCAGTGTTCAAGTATCGCGGTCGATCATCGCACGGGTGAAATCGTTGCGATGGTAAGCGGGCAGGATTTTGCGAAAAACCAATACAACGGTGTAACGCAATCGGCGCGACAGGCGGGCTCTTCGTTCAAGCCGTTTCTCTATGCGGCGTATCTCGAGAAGTTGTATGGCGAAGAGGACGCACGGCGACAAGCATTGTGTGTAAACTCTTTTCCTGAAGCGTGTCAGGCGCTTCGCGAGTCTCCGATGGATTTAGTGAATCAATGTTTCGTTGTTGATAAGCCGATCAGCGTACCCGCAGTTGTGGGGAGCAAGGGTCAGGTTGTAACGAGACATGACATTCATAATTATCCGTATGATAATCCGAAAAAACATCCGCCTTATTTGGGAAAAACCACCTGTCGTCGCGCTATTGCGGAATCGCGTAATGCGGCAACGGTATGGGCGGAAGGACAGCTTGCACCGGAATCGCTTATGGAGTCCGCACGTTGGACCGAAGGAGAGAAGCGCATCATCGCACTCGCACATCGACTCGGCATTGAGAGTGAACTTGAGGCGCATGCCGTACTCCCGCTGGGGTCCGAGGAGGTGACGCTTTGGGAAATGGCACGCGCATTCATTCCGTTTGTTAATGGGGGGTGTAAAAAAGAACTTACCTTCATCCACAAGGCTGTTGATGCGCGCGGGCAAGTACTGTACGACTCAAAAGGTAAAACCGCATGTGAGCGTGTACTTGCACCCCAAGTCGCCCTTGGGATGCGTACATTGCTTGAAGGAGTGGTGAACGACGATGTCGGAACGGCGCATAGTTTGAGAAATCAAGATATGTTTCCCAAAGGGCTTTTGCTCGGGAAGACCGGAACAGCGACCAATAGCGATGAAGCCTCGACTGATGCATGGTTTATCGGGATGACGGCAAAGTATCTCATTGCGACTCGGATCAATAACACCAAGAAAACTCCGCTCGGAAAGAAGGAAACCGGTGGACGTAATGCACTTCCGGTCTTTGCGAAGTTCATTAAGGATCTGAATCTTATGGACCCTGTGGAGCCTTTCCTTCCTCCTCCTCTGGACGAGCCTCCTTTGCCGCAAGTACCGGAGTCGGCACCTCAAGATGAGTCGCCAGTTCCAACCGAGGTTCCCGATGTCGCACCCGATGACACCGAAGAAGGAGCCGCACTTCCGCCCAAGGTGAGTCCCGAGGATGCAAAGAAAGAAGATCCGATAACAGAAGAAAAGAAAGTCTCACCCGAATAAGTGTGAGTATTTAAAACCCCGTTCGTATTGCACCGAGTGCAAATGCGAATGGGGTTTGCTTTTTCCCCTCAACTCGTTAGGCTGAGGAGAGTCTTGTTATTTGATTTGAATTGAGGTGTTCCATGGAACAATGGATTACTTTTGCGATACTGCTCACGGTGTGTGCTTCATTTTTCGGAGTATATCTCTTGCAGCTTTCTACTTCAATCTTGAAAACGAAACACTATCGGAAGGTCTGCCGTATCATTGGTTGGGGGTGTTTTGTGTTGGTGGTGCTCTTGGGAATTTTTCTTTCCGCATATGCGCATGCAGAAGATCGTACTGCATTGGAATCAACAAAAGAATCTCGCGCCGAATATATCGCGAAGCGTATTATCGAAGGAGATGTCGAGTGTAATAAAATTCCCATGACTGACCGGATCCTTATTGAGAAGGGTGTCGTCATTGAGCGTCCCGTTGTCTTGTGTGCATTTAAGGAAAGTGATCAGTCGTGGCGCATGATTCACCTCCAACTCCTTTATCCTGTGTCGCCCGCATACAATGCTTGTGTCAATAGTGCTTCGTCACTCTTGCTCCGGCGTGCGTGCATCTTGCCTTTGCGCGTCATTACTCCCGGATATCGTATTGTGCATCTCGGGGGATACGGTGTTACGCGAATGATATTCGATGTATGGGATGGGAACGAGAAACTGATCGTCTATCGCACGCGGCATGTGTGGCTTGATGATGACGCGCTTGCATCAAAGGATGTGGTGCGTATCAGACAAACGGCAATTCCGATCAACTATACTCCGTATCATCCTGATTTTCATGATGCGGAAATGGTCAATAAGGGAATTGCATTGATGCGTGATCGCATTCACTCTGCGCAAAAAGAATTGCGTACACGAAGAGTTTACTCTCGAGCATTTCCAAAAAAACTTTTGAGTGATGTCGTTCCCTACGAGCTTCCACTCGTCCTCGCGGCGATTGAACAGATTGATGACATGAAATTCAGGGATGACAATCAAGGAAGCATGGAAGCGGCGTACATCGAATATGCATTAAATGGAGATCGTGCGTTTATGTGGAGTCGCTCAGGGGCCAATGCGCTCGGTGCACTCCAATTTACCCGAGCAACCTATGAGGAGATGGTGGTGCACTATCCCGAAGTGAAACTCATTCCGGATTTTGAAGCCGGAGCACGGAATCTCACCAATGTCCTCACTGCGGCAATTTGTCTCATCGACTATGAGAATGCAAAATTTCCTCCCATTATTCCTATTTATGAGCGCAATCCAATCTTGGGAGGGTTTTATGCGGTCGCCGCATACAATGGGGGACCACCATGGGCGCGAGAACTCTATCGTTTGCTTCGTGAGAAGAAAATCGATATTGAGACGAGCGAAGTGGAAATTCCACACCGTTTGACCTTGATGCAGCGCTTGCTCCATTTACGGAGCGCACCAAAAAAACACAAGGTGGTGGCATTGAAAGCAATCCACAATACGGAAACCCCCGGCTATGTGCAGAAATATTTATCCGGTGTCAATTTTTATGAGCGCCGGTTGCGCGAAGAAGTTGAGCATCAATAGTTTTATTCCCCATATGATTGCCACGGCATCCATGTGGGGGATTTTTTTGTACAAACAAATGGTATAATCATTCAAATGACTGAGGATGAACATCGGCAACACCCGCATGCCGCTCGTATAAAAGAAATTGAAGACGCGATGATGGCGGCTGATTTTTGGGCACAGAAAGAGCGTGCGCAGGCAATGATTAAAGAGCTGCAGGAATTAAAAACTGAAGCCGAAGGGGGAAGCAAGTATGACAAAGCAAATGCGGTGATGACGATTTTTTCAGGTGCGGGAGGGGACGATGCGGAGGACTTTTCCGCGATGCTCTTACGCATGTATATGAAATACTTTGAGCGACGTGGGTGGGGGTATGAAGTAATTCATGAGCACGGCAATGATCGTGGAGGCTACCGCAACATTACGCTTGAGGTTGTGGGGAAAGGTTCCTATGGCGAATTGCGTGGTGAGTCGGGTGTGCACCGTCTTGTGCGTGTTTCGCCATTTAATGCCAATGCAAAACGCCATACATCGTTTTCAATGGTGGAGGTGATACCCAAATTTAAAAAAGGTGATGTTACACCAATTCCCGAATCAGAAATTGAACTTGAGTTTGCAAAGTCAGGCGGCGCGGGTGGGCAGAATGTGAACAAGCGTGAGACTGCTGTGCGGGCAATTCACAAGCCGACAGGTATCGCAGTGCACGTTTCTGCCGAGCGCTCGCAGATTCAAAATCGTGAACGTGCGATCGAACTCCTCACCGCAAAAATTCACCATCTCCAAGACGCGCTCTCCGACGACGAAAAAGAAAAAATGATGATTTCCAAAACCACGAAGGTGGAATGGGGCAATCAGATCCGCTCCTATGTGCTCCATCCGTACAAGATGGTCAAAGACCATCGCACCGATGTTGAAACCGCAAACGTCGTCGCCGTCCTCGAGCGCGGCGAACTCGACGACTTCATCGCCGCAGAGAAGCTTCTTTGATAGCAGTCAATATACATAGGGGAGCCCTATGCGTAAAAAAACCTGAAATAAAAGGCATTAACCCCATGGCATGAAGACAAGCCATTGGACTCACACGCTCGCAAAGCCTCGTGCGTGTCCACGACAAGGTCGCGGGGTATTAAAGCTTTTTTAGCTCTCCTCGGCTCGGAAATGAAAAAGAAGACTTTTTCATTTCGCTCGCTCTACGTCGGCAATAAAAAAAGGTACGAGAGGCGTACCTTTGTAATTATTTATTGTTTGCGTAGAGATACTTTCGATAGGATCGCTCACCGGAGAAGCGATACGCGTACCACGTGCGTTGTCGAAGGAAAAATCTTCCCCATCCTTTTGCGTTGTCGGTTTCATGGGCGATCTCGCGCCGCACACGGAGTCTTTGGAAATAACGGGTTTCTTTGTATTGATTCAAAGATTCAAATGGCACTTCTTTCTGTGTATATCTCTTAGAAGATTCTTGTTTCCACTTGGTCCGAGAGAGTGGAACAGTACACTTCTTCCAGTAGAAATAAACCCAAAGGAATGGTGTAAGCGATTCAGAGACCGCGAAGAGGTTCGACTCAAGTGAAGGATGGAATTCATCTGCACGAATATAAAGTTCATCCCACGTAATGCGGAATGTTGCACTGATACGCCTCGGGAACGAAGGGTGAAATTGATCGCCAAAAAGGAAACGCCAGAGTTGTACCCACGGCATTACCGCATGGTGTCGAAAGAAATACCCTGCAGTAGGATCACCCTTTATCTTTGCTTCGCCATAGAGCAGAGAGAGCAAAAGCAAATAGGCAATTTGAAGAAAAACAAGAATGATGAGTAGAAACATTGTTACTTCCTTTTCAAAAGTGCAAACTGTGGAAAGGATAACACACATATTTCGCCCTGCAAGCGATAGACTTGACCTTCTGCTGACTTTACCGTAGTTTTTATTAATAGAGCATTGATCGTACTTCTTGTGAAGGAGCGTCATCATGAAATCGAGTCCGCTTGTGAGACGGTACATTGATCCCAACAGTATCGCCCTTGAAATCGTCAGTAAGAATTATAGCGAAGTTGCGTGGCCGCCCGGTATTGCGCGTGTCGCCGAACGTTGTCGCAAAGGATTTTGGCAGCTCTTGGATCAGGAGCCGCATCAAGAGCCCTTCCGTATTCCTCCCGCTGAGTATCAATACGACGAGCGCGGCGACGAGCTTGAGATCGGACTGCTTCCAAAATGTACGGGGGAGTCGAAGAAAATTCTCACCCCGCTTGAAATTGCCGAAGGTCGGACCCATAGTGATGGCAATAAGTGGCGATTTCATTTTTCCGATGAATTGCCGCTTCGGCTTTCTGGGAATCCGGAGTTGCTTGCCCGTTATCAGGACTTCTTTGCCGCATGCCGCCTCTTTAATAATCGCGCACACATGATCGCGACCTCCGTTGCGCAGGCGTTTGACGCATACAATCGTTTCCCGAATGAATATCCCGGTTCGCTTGTAAAGCGAGTGCAGCGTGGTCGTGCGGTAACGCGTCTGTTGCGTTATGAAGAATCGAAAGGATCGAAGTTGGTAGTGTTCGACCATTCGGGCAAGCCGACGTATACCAATGAATCCGACCCGCGTCGCATTCTTGTTTTTCCGGGAACGAAATTTTGGGGAGTAACGCGGGGTATCCACGGAACGGGTACGGTGCATGGCGTCTATGATCCGAGGAGTACGCATTTCGATGCGACACTGCATCATGATCGCGACTGCTTTACGGTGCACTGGCTCTCGAAGCCCGAAGCCGATAATTATCGCTTCGCCATCGTTACCTTTGTGCATTGTGCATTGAAACCCGAGGATGTCGCGTTTATGAACAAGAATATGGCGGCGCTTGCCATTGATCCCACGCAGTATGCTCTTTAAGTCTTTTTTACTCCACGTCTCGCGTGGAGTTTTCTTTTGTCCGGGAAATGTAAATGCGTTATACTGAGGATCATGATTTATTTCGACAATGTCACCAAACGCTATTCCGACCATGCCGCCTTGGCTGATGTGACACTCGGCATCGACTCCGGTGAATTCGTCTCCGTTGTTGGGCATTCCGGAGCAGGGAAGACAACCCTCTTGCGCATGCTGCTTGTGGAAGATCGTCCCACGTCCGGTGCGGTATTTTTTGAATCGATGAATGTGCATCGTATCAAAGGGAGGCATATCCCTGAATATCGCCGCCGCATTGGAACCGTATTTCAGGATTTTCGTCTTCTTCCCAATAAAACCGCTTATGAAAACATTGCCTTTGCAATGGAAGCGGCGGGGAGGCCGGATGAAGAAGTGCGCTCTGATGTACCGCAAGTCTTGGAACTTGTTGATCTTGCTTCAAAAGCATTACACTTTCCCCATGAACTTTCCGGAGGAGAAAAGCAGCGTGTGGCAATCGCGCGCGCAATCATCAGTCAGCCCGATGTCTTGATTGCCGATGAACCGACGGGAAATTTAGACCCCTTGAACACGTATGACATCATTCAGATTTTAAAAAAGATCAACGATATGGGTACGACAGTAATTTTAACGACCCACAACAAAGGCGTGATTGATTCGTTGAAGCGTCGCGTGATTACGATGGAGAATGGGAGGATTATACGTGACGACAAAGAGGGGAAATATATTCTTTGAGATTTTGGCGCATTACTTGTCGTTCCCGCCGCAGGTTTGGAAGCAGTATAATTCATACAGCTTCTCAAACACTGCGTCGGTCCACGACTGCGTACTGCATCCCAAATCTCAAAGAATACTCGGCTTATTCGAAATTTGAGTATAAAATCATGAAAAGTGGAATTAATTTGGAATTGAAACATCGCTGTGAAGATTTTGCTCCCATTCGGTCATTATTGCGGAGTATCAATGCAAAAAAAGTTGTAGTCAAAAAGCAAAAAGATTTCTTTTTCAAGCTCCCACCTTACGAAGGGGCGATAGTGCCTCGAATGAAACTGCGCAATGAAGGAGCGCGACAAACTCTTATTTATTACAAAAGACCTGATTTTTCCAAACAAAAAGGCGCAAGTGCGGAATTGGCTCTCTATGCGGTGTCCGATAAGAAATTATTTCCTTTCTTGGAGCATGCGCTTGGAGTAAAGTCTGTTGTGGAAAAGAAAAGAGAACTTTGGAAAAAAGGAAATGCGGTTTTTCATCTCGATGTTGTCAAAGGAGTCGGAGATATTTTTGAAATCGAGATTCAAAAGAAAACCGCTCTCACAAAACGAGATAAAGAGCTTTTTAGGTATTATGCGGATCTCTTTGTGCCGTATTTGGGGAATATTGTCACGGGCTCAAACGGAGATTAGTCCCTATAATTTTTATGCAATATGTTTTTTATCCAATCGCACTCTTCACCATTGCTGTTTTCTTTGTGCTTATTGACCGGGAAATTATTGCGAAGATATCAAAAAAAGTCATCACGATTGGTGAATATCTTTCTTTTGTAGTACATTCAATACTTTTTTCATTGTTGGCTTTTTCTTGCCTTTTCCTACTCCCTATGGGTATTCTCTTTGATTCATTCAAAGTTCCTTCGGCGTTGCAAATAAATTATTACAGCATTGTGTTATTGGCTACATTTTTCTTATTTTTTTCATTCCGTACTCAAAAGCAGTTTGGTTTAAGCGTTTTTCAATCCCTTGGTTTTTTCGGTATCCATGTTATCGGATTTTTCTTAATTGTGTTTATGTGGGATAAATTTGTAAACTTTCTTTTTTAACTTTTATACGAAAGTTTGCCGAAAATTGTTGACGTACGGCGGCTCGCAGTGCTAGACTCTTTTTTGGAGCTGTTCTTGAACCGAACCGCAAGGTGAGGATAAGCCCGGGGGAAACCCACAGGGGAAGGGAAGAAAGCAACCGCGATTCCGAGCGGCATCTGTCATGTCCATGCCAGGCTAGGGTTAATGTGCCCCCGCCAACACCCTTTTGAAGGGTCAGAGGAAGAGCCGCATTCCGGGTGCCTTAACACCCGCGGCTAAACCGTCGGAGCAGTTTCCATTTTTTTAGCGTCACTTCATGTGACGCTTTCTTTTTTGCAGATTTTTAAAAATCATTGATTTGCGAAACTCATCATCACGTGAGAAAATAAGAGAGATGTCAGTTGCTACTACCACACGTCGCGTCATTAAGGCCGGCTTCATTAATTTTTGGCGCAATGCGGTTGTTTCCTTGTCGGCGATTTTTGTCATGACGATTGCGCTGTTTGTGATCGGCACGACAATGCTTTCATCGGTGTTCCTCGAATCCACGCTGAAGAATATTAAAGACAAAGTTGATATCAATATCTACTTTAATGCCGACGCGCAAGAGAATGATATTTTCTTGATGAAGCGCGATCTCGAATCACTCCCCGAAGTTGCCCACGTCGAATATGTTTCTCGCGATCAAGCGATTCTTAATTTTAAAGCACGACATGAGAATGATTATTTAATGACCCAAGCGCTCGATGAATTGGTCGACAATCCTCTCGGTGCAATTTTGAATATTAAGGCAAAGGATACGTCGCAGTATGAAGCCATTGCCGCACACATCAAAACCGAGCAGGAAGTTTCCGGCCCGAGTGGAAACATTATCTACAACGTCAATTTTTCAAAAAATAAAGTGGTCATCGACAAGTTGACGGCAATCACGGCCGGCGTGGAGCGTGTCTCTCTGGCGGTGCTGTTTGTGCTTATCATAATCGCAATTGTGATTACCTTTAATACGATTCGTCTCGCAATTTATATTTCTCGCGAAGAGATTGCGGTCATGCGTCTTGTCGGCGCCAACAATGCATTTGTCCGTGGGCCGTTTATCGTTGAAGGAATTATGTATGGTGTGGTCGCGGCTATTGTCGCGGTTGCATTCTTTTATCCCGCAACGCTGTGGCTGAAGGGTGCAACGGAAAATTTCTATGGCGGCGTTGATCTCTTCAGTTATTACATCTCAAACCTGAATCAAATTTTCCTTGTCTTGCTCGGTACCGGTGTGCTTCTCGGCGCGATTTCCAGTTTCTTGGCGGTACGGCGATATTTAAAAGTCTAATCGGTTCCCAAGCGGATATCTCCGCTTTTTTTGAAATTCATTATGGCAAAGTCGCATAAATATATTTTTGTTGTAGGTGGGGTGATGTCCGGAGTGGGGAAAGGTGTCGCCACTTCCTCGATTGCACTTCTCCTTCAATCTCGCGGTTTCAAAGTATCGCCGATTAAAATCGATCCCTACTTGAATGTTGATGCGGGCACCATGAACCCCACCGAACACGGTGAGGTTTTCGTATTGCGCTCAGGATTGGAAACTGATCAAGATATGGGCAGTTATGAGCGTTTTCTTGGCGCTGATCTCGGCTCTGAAAATTATATGACCGGAGGCATGGTCTATAAGAGTGTCATCGACCGCGAACGTGCGCTCGGTTATGGCGGAAAATGTGTTGAGCCGGTACCCCACATTCCCGAAGAGGTTATTCGTCGCATTGAGGCGGCGGGAGAGCGAGACAAGTCAGATATCACTATTATTGAGATCGGAGGAACACTGGGTGAATATCAGAGCGTGATGTTTATCGAAGCCGCACGCACACTCAAGATCGAGAATCCCAACGATGTGCTCTTTGTGCTCGTTTCCTATCTTCCCATTCCGGGCAAACTTGGAGAAATGAAAACGAAGCCGACGCAATATGCGGTGCGCACGATGAATTCCTATGGTGTACAGCCGGATATTATTATTGCGCGCGCAGAAGTGCCGCTCGACAAAAAACGCAAAGAAAAAATCGCCGAGTCATCGGGAGTGCGGGTTGAGCAGGTGATTTCTGCTCCCGACGTAGACAGCGTGTACGATGTGCCACTCAATTTTGAAAAGGATAACATCGTTGAAACACTGATGCACCTTTTGAAACTCAAACCCAAAAAAGCGGAACCCGCACTTACGTCATGGAAATCATTTGTCCGCCGCGTGCACCACACACAAGGCGAGGTGAAGATCGC
>Ga0209515_10004779_pt1 | contig 18055 bp, 15 predicted proteins | sample Subgroupgradi54m_FD_187454 | JGI IMG/M metagenome (GOLD analysis project Ga0209515, IMG submission 187454) | Subsurface groundwater microbial communities from S. Glens Falls, New York, USA - GMW60B uncontaminated upgradient, 5.4 m (SPAdes)... ...
GGGATGCCCGCGCCGAGGGTGGCGATGACGCTGCCGATGGTGGCGCCGAGGCCCCAATGCACATCGGGCATGGCCGCCACATGCTTGAAGACGAACGGCAGGCTGGCGACGTTGCGCAACTGCGCCTCGGCCTCCGGCTCGATCGGTACGCCACGGGTCCATGCCTTGATCGGCACACGGCCGGTGTTGATCACGTTGTAGGTCACCATGTTGATCTCCGAAAACAAAAAGCCCCTCCGCGGCAGGACCGGGAGGGGCTCGGGCAAATCAGGCCTGTGACGATGACGTCACGGCATGGCGGCGGCTCCCTTCCGCGGGCGATATTCTGGTGTGGTGCTGACATGCGACAGCCAACCAACCGTTATGTGAATCGCGCGGAGTTTCACGGAAAGCCCATCTGAGGAAAGCAAACGCACGGACCTTGTGCCCATGTGTGAGATGGGCCATACGCCTTCTGGTAGCGGATTGCAAGCGGGAAAATGTTTTTGGTCCGCCCCCCGCGACAACGGAACGCCGTCAGCCCGCGGGAGAGACGCCCAGCGCGCCGCATGGCGCGCACCATCGGGGATGAAAATATCCTTTTACGTCATGCCCGGGCTTGTCCCGGGCATCCACGTGGTGCCGCAACCACAGGCGCTCGAGTGGCGGATGGACGTGGATGCCCGGGACAAGCCCGGGCATGACGATCTTATTGATAACACACGATTATTTGTTCCCGTTTTCATGGCAGGGAGACACCACCATCGGAAGCCGCAATTCGAACACCGCGCCCGCCGTGCCGGGGATCAGGGTGATGGTGGCGTGGTGGGCGGTGAGCAGGCTTTGGACGATGGCCAGGCCCAGGCCGGTGCCGCCGCTGGGGCGGGCAGTTGTAAAGAAGCGGTCGAAGATGCGGGCGGCATTGGCCGGCGAGATGCCCGGCCCGTCATCGGCCACTCGCAGCACCGCAGCGTCGGAGTCGCGGCGCAGCGACAGGAGGGCGCGGGCGGCTGGGCCGCCGTGCTGGCGAATATTGTCGAGCAGGTTGCGCAGCACCGTCTCTACCGTTTCGGCCGGCAGGCCGACCCACAGGGAGGAGGGTGTCCGCTCGAGAACCACCGTCATGCCGGTACCGCGGTAGCGCTCGGCAACGCTGTCGAGCATGGTGGTCAGGTCGGTGTGCTCGCGGGCCGGGCTGCGGCGGACATCGGCGCGGGCGAGTTCCAGCAGGCGCCGCACCAGCCGGTCGAGCCGGTCGGCATCGGCATCGAGATTGCTCAGGAAGCGGCCCCGCTGTTCGGCGGTCATGTCGTCGAGATGGTCACGCAGCAGTTCGACGGTGCCGCGGATCGAGGCCAGTGGCGTCTTGAATTCGTGCGAGACCTGGGCGGCAAAGCTTTGGATGTAGTCGGCGCGGTGTTCCAGGGTGGCGGCCATGCGGGCCAGGGCGTCGGACAGCTCGGCGACTTCATGCACCGTGGGCCGGTCGATGCGCGGCAGCGGGCCGAGCGCGCCGTCGGCGATCTGCTTCGCCTGGGCCGTCACCGCCCGCAACGGCCGGGCGATGGTCAGCGCGCCGAGCACCGCCAGCGTCCCGACCGCGCCGAGCAGCAGCACCGCCAATCCCAGCAGGTGCCAGCGCTTGCCGTACAGCGACTGAACGATGGTGCGGGGGGTGCGCGACAGCACGACGGCGCCGAGCACGCGCTCGCCCTCCAGGATGGGCAGGGCACAGAACACCCGCAAGCTGCTGCCGCGGCTGATCGACTCGTAATTGGGCGGATCGTGTTCGGCATAGCGGTGGCGCAGCAGGCTGAGCGCCTCGCCGGCCAGCGCCCGGCTCACCTCCTCGCGGGCGGCCAGGGACTGGCCCAATTCCTCACGGGTGGTGGCGACGACGACACCGCGCCGGTCGACCACCCGCACCCCCGCCAGGGTCACCCGCTGGGCGTCGCGCAGCATGGTGGTGATACGCTCGCCTGCGGCCCGGGCGGCGGCTCCGGCCGGAATCGGTGCCGGGGCGGCGGCGGGCGGTTCGGGCAGGATCGGGTCTTCGGCCAGATCGAGGGAGGCAAAGCGCGGTTGCCACGGGCCTTGATCCTCGGGCGGGTGAGCCCAGCGGGCTTCGACCGGCGGTCCCAGGTCACCAAGGCCGCCGCCGGCCGCGCGCCATTCGGTGCGGAACGCCGCGGCGACAACCGCTCCCTGGGCGATCAGCTCGGACTCGGTCTGGCGCAGCAGCGCGCTTTCATACAGCCGCAGCACCCAGATGCCCGACAGGGGCAGGGCGAGCACGATCAGATGGAACAGCAGCAGTACCGTGCCGATGCGCGGGCGGCGGCTCATCGCCGGTCGGACAGCTTGTAGCCCAGGCCGTGCACCGTTTCGATCGGTGCCGCGCCGACCGCCTGCAACTTGGCCCGCACCCGGCGGATATGGCTGTCGATGGTGCGATCATTGACATAATGGTCCAGGGCATAGGCCCGATCCATCAGGGCATCGCGGGTGAACACCCGGCCGGGATGTTCGGCCAGAGTGCGCAGCAGGCCGAATTCGGTGACCGTCAGCACCACCTCGCCGTCGTCCCAGAAGGCGCGAAAGGCCTCCAGGTCGAGCCGCAGCCGGCCACAGCGGATGTCGTGCGGCGCCGGGGCGGCGGCAGGTTCGAGAGGCACCAGACGGCGCAGTACCGCCTTGACCCGCGCCACCAGCTCGCGCGGCGAGAATGGCTTGGTCACATAGTCGTCGCCGCCCAGTTCCAGCCCCAGCACCCGGTCGATCTCGTCATCGCGCGACGACAGGAAGACGATCGGCACCCGGCTGTCACGGCGCAGCCGACGGCACACCTCGGTGCCGTCCAGCTCGGGCATGGTGATGTCCAGCACCACCAGATCGGGCGCCTCGGCCGCGCACAGGACCAGCGCCCGCGCCCCGTCCTCCGCCTCGACCACGGTGAAGCCCTCCTTCGCCAGGGCGAAGCGGACGATGTCGCGGATATGCGGGTCGTCGTCGACCACCAGGATCTTGAGCATGTGGGGGATTGTAGGGGGAGGCGGAGGAATTATCGAGGCTGTTTTCCGACCATCAACGCTGGTCCGCCCCCGTCACGGCTGTGTTATAACGCGGCTGCAATACAATATATGCGAGGCGCGAGCCGGCGATGAGCGGATGCCCGCCGGAGGTTACCGACAATTCATGTTCTCGCCAGGAACCGTTCACCTCGCCGCTTTATGTCCTGTTTCAGTCACAGATCAACCGGGGTGCATATTTCATGGTCAACGAGAAGAAACACCCGGATGGGTGGCGCCGTCGCATCCTGCTGTCGACCGCGGCGGCGGCACTGTTTGGCGCCGGCGTTCTGAGCACCGATCTGGCCGGGCCGGCGATTGCCCAGTCGGGGGCGGTGGTGCAACTGAGCCAGACGGTTCAGGCGCCCATCAGCTTTGCCGAACTGGTCGATCGGGTGAAGCCGGCGGTGGTCAATGTTTCGACCACCCAGAAGGCGGCTGCGTCCGAGAACCAGGGAGGGCAGGCGCCCTTCAACGTGCCGCCCGGCTACGAGGAATTCTTCAAGCGCTTCTTCGGCGAGCAGGCGCCGCGCGGCCGCGGTGGGCAGCCGGAGGCGCCGCCCGGTGAAACGCATTCGTTGGGCTCGGGCTTCGTCATTGATCCGGCGGGCTGGGTGGTGACCAACAACCACGTCATCGGGGATGCCTCGGCGGTGTCGATCACCCTCAACGACGGCACCCAGCTCTCGGCCGAGATCAAGGGGCGCGACGTAAAGACCGATCTGGTGCTGCTGAAGGTCGAGTCCGCCACGCCGCTGCCGTTCGTCGCCTTCGGCGACTCGGAAAAGGCGCGGGTCGGCGACTGGGTGGTGGCGGTCGGCAATCCGTTCGGCCTGGGTGGCACGGTGACGGCCGGCATCATCTCGGCGCACGGCCGCAACATCAATGCCGGACCCTATGATGATTTCATCCAGACCGATGCCGCCATCAACCGCGGCAATTCCGGCGGGCCCATGTTCAATCTGGCCGGTGAGGTGATCGGCATCAACACCGCCATCTTTTCGCCGACCGGCGGCAATATCGGTATCGGCTTCGCCATTCCGTCGGTGATGGCCAGGATGGTCATCTCCGAACTGCGTGAAAAAGGCCATGTGGAGCGCGGTTGGCTCGGCGTGCAGATCCAGAGCCTGACGCCGGATCTGGCCGCCGGGATGGGCCTCGACCAGAAAAAGGGCGCCCTGGTGGCTGACGTCATCGCCGGGACTCCGGCGGCTCAGGCCGGGCTCCAGCGTGGCGACGTCATCCTGCGGTTCGGCGATCGTCCCATCGACAACGCTCACGACCTGCCGCGTCTGGTCGCCACCACCGCGGCCGGCGCCACCCTGCCGACGACCATCGTGCGCAACGGCCGGGAGCAGACCCTTCAGGTCACCATCGGCCGCATGCCCAGCGAACAGAAGCAGGCCAGCGCCGAGAACGGCGAGTCCAAGAGTCAGCTCGGTCTGGTGGTCGGGCCGATCACGCCGCAGTTGCGCGACCAGATGAACCTGGACGCCAGCGTTCAGGGCGTGGTGGTCGCGGATGTCCGGGCCGGCAGCGAAGCGGCGCGCAAGGGGGTGCGTCCCGGCGATATCATCGTCGAGATCAATCGCCAGCCGGTCGCCAAGCCGGGTGAGGTTGCCGCGGCGATGGATCAGGCGCGGCGCGACAAGCGCAAGGCGGTGGTGCTGCTGCTCAAGCGCGAGAACAGTCAGCGGTTCGTGGCGCTGGATCTGCCGGCGTAAGGGGCGGGGATCGCTCCCTCTCCCGCTTGCGCTACGGGATGCATAGATGATGCAGGTGCAACATCCTGAGAAGTCGTCATTCCCGCGAAAGCGGGAATCCATGCGGCCTATCCGTCAGAAGAAGCGGCGCCCGTCGTGATGCGGTGCGAAGGCAAAGAGCATTTCCGGCGCGGCCGGACCAGACGTCAACATCGCATGGATTCCCGCTTTCGCGGGAATGACGTTTTTTTAGGATGATGCAGGTGCAACATCTGTGCAGCAGTCTCTCCACTCACACGCACCGTCGGATATACGGCCGGTTGACCTCCCACAGCTCATCAAGCAGCCGCACCGCCGCGTCGGTCGAGTTGATCACCGGATCGACCAGCAGCGCCTGCAAGGCCAGTTCCTTCGATGCATGCACCGCCGCCTCGACCGCCAGTTGCTGAGGTGCCGCTTGCAGCGACAGCAGCTTGGCCAGCGGATCGGGGAGCGGTCCCTGCGAAATCGGGTGGACGCCGGCCACGTCGATCATCGCCGGCACCTCGACCGCCAGATCGGCGGGCAGGTTGGGGATGGCGCCGTTGTTGTAGAGGACGGCGGACTCAAGATAGCGGTGACGGTTGTGCAGCACGCCGCCGATGACGTCGACGGTGCGCTCGCCCACCGAGCCATGCCAGTCCTCGGGCAGCGGGGCGCCGTGGTCGACGATGGCCTCGATCTGGCCTTTCAGTTCGATGCGTTCGCGTTCGTCCTCGGCGAAGTCGTAGCCGTCTTCACCGCCCTCCCAGCCATAGGGCAGGTACTCGCCGAAATGATCATCGCTGCAAGTGATCCAATGGCCGAACGAGTCCATCATCCGCCGGGTCAGCGGCAGAAAGGACGGATCATAAGTCTTGGCCTTTTCCTTGAGCAGCGGATACAGGTCGCGCCCGGTGGCGCGTTCGCGCACCTGGGTCACCACCTGGAAATGATTGAGCCCGGCCGCCCACAGCTCAAGATCCCGCCATTCGCGACCGAGGATGCGGCAGATGTCGCCGCGCGCCATGAAGATGCCGTGGCACAGGCCCATCGCCTTGATTTTGCTGTACTTGGCCAGCGCCAGGACGATACGGCTTTCCGGGTTGGAGTAGTTGAGGAACAGGGCATTGGGGCACAGTTCCTCCATGTCGCGGGTGATGTCGAAGATCAGCGGCAGGGTGCGCAGGGTGAAGAACAGGCCGCCCGGCCCGCCGTTCTCGCCCAGGGTGTGGCGGATGCCCAGACGCTTCGGCACCTCGAAATCCAGCTTCCACAGCCGGGTGCGGTCGATCGCCACCGAGTTGATGACGAACCCGGCACCATCCAGCGCGGCGCGGCGATCGGTGGTGTGCTCAATGGTCAGATGACTGCCGGCGGCGGCGTTCATCCGCTCGGCCAGCGCGGTCATGCGCGCCAGGGCCTCGGGGTTGGTGTCGACCAGCGTCAGGGTGCAGCCATGCAATTCATCCCGCGTCAGGCCGCGCAAGGGATCGTCCGAGAACATGTCGCGGAAGGTGCTCAGCCCGAATGACATGCTGCCGGCGCCGATGAAGACGATCTTGCTGGTATTGGCCATGGCTCCCCTCCGGACGTTCGTTGCCCATATCCTAACATCGGAAGAGGCGGGGGGCTTACAAGTGATTCCGCAGCCGTCTCGCGATCGCCTGCGGCAATCGGGTGAAGGAATGATGACCCATATTTCACTCGTCATCCCCGCGAAAGCGGGGATCCATGGTTGGGCAAGCTCCAGGCCATCCCGTAAAGAGGGTGCTGGCGGTGCCATGGATCCCCGCTTTCGCGGGGATGACGGGAGTGGGGCGGGCAGCGCTGCCAAATTAGAACCGTTCACCCGATGCCCTGCGCCATCGCCCGCAGCCCGTTGACCCCAAGTTGTCAGGGCGTTAGAGTCGACCGGTGATAGAGAAACAGAGGCGCGGGACACTATCAGGGTGACGTGTGTCGTTCAGAACGAGCGTAAGCGCACCGGCGGCCCGGCCATGATGCCCGGCCGCTTTCTGCTGTTCGCCGAGGCGGCGGTGGCTTTGACGGTGGCCCGGCTGGCGATCGTGCTGGTGCCGTTTCGCATTCTGGCGGTGCCGGGCGAGGCCACAGGGGCGACGGTCGGCGGGTGGTCGGGCAGGGTGCTGCGGGTGCGCCACGGGCTCGAGCGGGTGGCGCCGCGCCTGCCATTTCAGTGCAGTTGCCTGGTGCGCGCCCTGGCGGGCCGCTGGATGCTGCGGCGGCGCGGGATCGCGTCGGTCTTGCAGGTGGGCGTCGCCAAGCCGGGCGCCCAGGTCTCCGCCCATGCCTGGCTGACGGTTGGCGAGATGGTGGTATGCGGCGGCGACGGCGAGGCCTTCACGCCGATTGCGCGGTTTCCATCATGATCGGCCTTACCCCCGCCCCGCCCGCACCTTGCCCAGGCACTGCGGCGCCGGAACGCTGCCGCCACCGGATGTTTCCAGCACGCGGTAGCCGCCCTGCTTGACGTCGGGGAACAGATGAATTTCGACGGCGCAGCCCTCGGCGGTAAAACGCATGACCTTGGCGGCTGAGGCGACCTGTTCGTCGGCCGGCTGGCCGAGCAGGGCGATCACGTCGGCTTCGCTTTTGCCGACCACGTCGAGCGGCTGCGGCGGTGGCGTCACCACGGCCTGCGGCGGCGCGATGGTGGCGGCCGGGGCCGCGGTGGCGACTTCGGCGGGCTCGGCCTCGGGCTTGACCGGCTTCTTGACCGGCTTCTTGACCGTCTTGACGGGTTTGACCGGATGGGCTTTGGCGGCGACCGGCGGGGTTGGCTCGGGGGTGGTGGTGCAGGCGCCGAGACCCAGCATCAGGCCCAGGCCGACAAAATGAATAGTGCGCAGGAGTGTCACGTTTTGGGTTCCTCGGTGGGAATGGTGCCGTAGCTGTGACATTTTGATGTGAAAGAACGGTAAACACGAAAGTTAATGCACAAAAGAGGTAGATGAAGACAACGTTAATCTTTGGCCTCTATCCCCATCGCTACCCGAATTCAGCATGGCACCCAAAGATGATCCAGGCTACCGAAAAAGTTTGTCTCCCCAGCGTTATGGTCGTGGATGATGACGACTTGTTCCGGGAGTCGCTGGCGCGCAATCTGTGTGATGCCGGCTTCGAGGTGCGCGACTTTCCCTCGGGCCCCGAGGCACTGATTCATCTGTCCGAGGGCGGCGGTGCCGACGTGGCTATCCTCGATTGGCGCATGCCGGTGATGACCGGCATCGAGCTGCTCAAGCGCATGCGCCAGGACGGCCGCGAGCTGCCGGTGATCTTCCTGACGGCGCTGACCGACCAGATCTACGAAGAGGCGGCGCTGGCCACCGGGGCCGTGGATTTTGTCGAAAAGTCGCGCAGCTTCGGCATCGTGCTGAAACGGGTTCAGTTGATCCTTGATGGCGCCAAGCTGACCGGCACCCCGTCGGCGAGCGGCGGCACCGCGCAGCCCGATGCCGAGGCCGATGCCGACACTCTGGCCGTCGGTTTCCTGACGCTCAAGCTGAAGACCGGCCGCGCCCAATGGAAGGGCCAGGCGGTCGACCTGACCCTGACCGAATTCAAGATGGTGCTGCATCTGGTGCGCCATTCCGGCGAGGAGCTGACCTATCGGGTTCTGTATGACGTGGTCCATGGCTCGGGCTTTTTCGCCGGCACCGGCTCGGATGGCTACCGCGCCAATGTGCGCACCTTCATCAAGCGCATCCGCCGCAAATTCCGCGACCTGGACGATGCTTTCGACGAGATCGAGAACTATGCCGGTTTCGGCTATCGCTGGAAGACCGGCCGATGACGCGGGATCTGTCGATGCTGCTGATGCGCTCGGTGCGCGCCCGCATGGTGGTGCTGGCCATCGCCTTCGCCGCGGTACCGGCCGTGCTGGCCGGTCAGTTCCTCCAGGCCGAGGCGGGCAAGCGCGCCACCCTGCTGCGCACCGTCCAGGCCGAGAGCCAGCTCATCGCCGAGGGATTGCGACTCGCCCTGGACCGCACCGGCCAGCCGCCGACGGTGACCGAGACCCGGACCATGGTCGAGCGCATCAATGCCCATGGCATCAATATGCGGCTGCTGCTGCGCCCGGCTCAGGATCCCGGCTCGCTCTACCTGATCGCCGCGTCGCCGCAGTTGACCGCCGAGCAGCTGGAACAGGAACGCCGGTTGCTGCTCCAGGCCGGTATCGACAGACATCTGCCGGCCTCGTGCGACGGTGCGACGCCGTTGGATGTGCGCTATAAATCGGCGGCCAAGGGGGAGGAAGTGCTGTCGTCGGTGACGCCGTTCAACAGTCCGGCCGGCTGCTGGGCCATCATCACCTCGCATTCGACCAGCGACGAGGTGGGCACCCTGTTGGGGCGGGCCTATTGGCGGGCGCCCGAGGTGACTCTGGCGGCGGTGATCTATGCCGGGCTGGCGGTGATCGCCATCACCCTGTTCGCCGGGCTATGGCGCGGTCTGGTGCATTTCGCCCAGCAGGCGCGGACCATCGGCAGCGGCAGCGGCGAGCCGTCCTTTGCTGCCCACAACCGCGTTCCCGAACTGGACGAGGTGGCCCAGGAATTCGACCGCATGGTGGCGTCGCTGCGGGCCTCCGCCGAGGCGGTGCGTCGGGCCGCCGAAGACAATGCGCATGCCTTCAAGACGCCCATCGCCACCATCAGCCAGTCCATCGAGCCCTTGCGCCGCCGCCTGCCCGAGGACGACAGCCGCGGCCGGCGCTCGCTGCAACTGATCGAACAGTCGGTGATGCGGCTGGACGCCCTGGTCACCGCGGCGCGGCGCATGGACGAGGCCAATGCCAGTCTGGTCAACGCGCCGCATGAGCGCGTCGACCTGACCAGCCTGACCCGCACCATGCTGACCACCTACCGCGACATTGCCGCCGAGCGCGATATCGTCCTTCAGCCGCAACTGGCCGAGGGCTGCCGCATCTGGGCCGGCTCCGAACTGATGGAAACGGTGATCGAGAACATCGTCGAGAATGCCCTGTCGTTCTCGCCCCAGGGCGGCAAGCTGACCGTCCGCCTGACCCGCGACCGCCGCGACGTGGTGCTGACCGTCGAGGATGAAGGCCCCGGTGCTCCGCCCGACGTGCTGGCCAAGATGTTCGACCGCTACGTCTCCTATCGGCCGATGAAGAGCGACGGGGCCGGCGGCCAGCATTTCGGCATCGGCCTGTGGGTGGTGCGGCGCAATGTCGAGTCCATCGGCGGCACCGTCAGCGCCGAAAACCGCGGCGCCGGCGGCTTGCGCATGATGGTGCGGATGCCGCTGGCGGAGTAGGTGGCGCTGGGAGCGCCCGCGTCGGTGCCAACGGAACTCCATGCGGCCTAACCCCCTCTCCCGCTGGCGGGAGAGGGTCGGGGTGAGGGTGGTTCTCCCTTCCGTTTCCCAATAGGCCATTGATTTCTTTGCGGAAGCGGAGCCACCCTCACCCTCCCCGCTGCGCGGGTCCCCTCCCTCTCCCGCCAGCGGGCGAGGGCCGTTTCATCCCCTGTGGGTCGGCCGCCAAGGCCGGTGGCGAACTGGAGCCACAAGAAGCGCCACCCATCAGGTAAGGCGCAATACCGGCGCTCAACTGCACCCCTTTGGCCGCGGCAGGCCGGCGATCTTGTTGGCGGACTTGACCAGGCCATAGGGGAACAGGGCGTAGACATACTGATTGGTGGCCCGCTCCGGTCCGAACTTTTCCTTCATCAGCTTGAGGAACACCCGAACCTCGGCGTTCATGCCGTATTCGTCATAAAAGGCGCGAGCGGTGCGGACCACGTCCCAATGCTCTTCGGTCATCTCGACCTTTTCGTTGCTGGCGATCAGCAGGGCAATGTCGTCGTTCCACTCCGACGGATTGTCCAGCCAGCCGGCTTCACTCAGGGCAATTTCCTGGCCGTTGATCTCGCGGTTCATTCTCAGGGTCTCCTGTCGCCAAAAAGAATAACAGAGAGATAGCATATTGGAATGCTTCTGAGAATTATACGAAAGATGGGGTGCCGCGAATCAGGGCCGAGGAGTCTTCTGTCGCCGCAGCCGGTCCAGCGGAATCAGTCCCACCCAGGCGGCAAAGGCTGCGCCCAGCAGCAGGGCCAGACCGTACAGGGCCAACTGGGCGAGCAGGGTCGGCCAGACCGTCCAGGTCAGCCAATCGCCGAACTGTCGCAGGGCGAACAGCACCGCCAGCATGAGCGGGAAGGGCAGCACCGTGGCCAGCCCCTGCCGCACCAATCCGGGCGGGCGATCGGGCAGGCGGGCGACGACGAACAGGAACAGGGCCAGACCGGCGGCGGCGAAGGAAATGCCGGCGCTGATGGCGACTCCGTCGATGCCCAGGCCCAACCGGATCAGCATGATGCTCAGGCCGGCATGCAGCGCCACCGATCCCAGGATCATTGCCGCTCCCCACATCTGCCAGCCATAGGCGGCGAGGATGCCGCGGATGGGAAAGCTGACCGCCAGGAAATAGCCGCCGAGCATGAGGATCTGGGTCGACGGGACGCCCGCCGCGTAATCGGGCAGCAGCCAGGGAATGAAGGCCGGCAGGAACAGCACCACCGGGCCGATCAGAACCGGCATGGTCAGGCCGACCATGATCATCGGCTGCACCACGAACTGACTGAAGGCGACGGCGGGCGAGCCGTTGCCGTGGTCCTGGAACAGCCGTGCTTCCATGACCTCGCGGGTGGCGCCGGGGATGTGCAGCAGATAGCCCATCACCATGGCGCCCAGGCCGTAATAGCCCAGATCCTGGTAGCCGAGGAACTGGACGATGACCAGCCGGTCGGTGCTGCGCATCATCAGCAATGCCAGGTCGAACAGCATGCTTGGCCCGCCCAGCAGGATGGCCGCTTTGAGTACGCCCAGATTCAGGCCCCACCGGCGGTGGGCGTGGCCGCGCCACGCCATATAGATGAGCAGCACGATCACCGTGCCGCTTTGCGCGATCAGCGCACCGTAGAAGCCCCAGGACAGGATCAGCACGGCATTGAACACCAGCTGAGCCACGGCATTGAGGTAGTTGTTGATGCCGACTTCCTTGAACGCCTGAAAGCCCTTCAGTTCGGTGAAAAAGTGATTGTAGAAGGCATCCAGCACGACGGCCGAGGCACAGATCGCCAAGCCGATGCGCTCGGCCGTGCCCCAGTCGGAGAACAGGGCCAGGATGAACAGCAGCAAGGCCAAGCTGGTTGCGCCGATCACCGAACTGGTCAGCACCGTCGCCCGCAGCTCCTGGATGCGCTGATGCTCGCCGCGCGCCTCGTACAGCGGGATCAGGTAGCGCATGGAATCACGGGCACCGAGATGCATGTAATCGGCATAGGTCGGCACCAGCCGCAGAGCGGTGAACAGGCCGAACAGCTCGGGGGTCATCAGCACCGGCCGCAGCAGCGTGGTTGCGGCGGCGATGCCCTGGCGGAAGAAATTGCTCGACGCAAACCACAGGATGCTGACCAGCGGCGAGGTGGCGGTACCGGGCCTCGGCAGTGGCTGCATGGTCATCGGCTGCGTCCTCCGTCATTCAGCATCAGCGCCAGGGTACGGGCGCTGACCCGCATGTCGAAGCCGCGCAGGATGGTCTCGCGACCGGCCACGCCCATCCGTCGGCACAGCTCGGCATCGCCGGCCAGCCGTTCCAGCGCGTCGGCCAGAGCCACGGGATCGCCGGGCGGGCACAGCAGGCCCTCAACGCCGTCTTCGACCAGTTCGGGAATGCCCGACTGGCGGCTCGACACCACCGGCCGGCCGGTGGCCATGGCTTCCATCAGCGCTACCGGGATACCTTCGCGGTCGCCGCGCCGGCCCAGGATGCTCGGCAGCAGAACCGCGTCGGCGGCGCGCATCTCGGCGGCAACCTCGGCGCGAGGCCGTGCGCCGAGCAGATGCACCCGCTCCCACAGGCCGGCTTCGTGGATCTGCTGTTCGAGCGTCCGTTGCAACTCGCCCTCGCCGATCAGCCGGCATTGCAGGTCGACCCCGCGCGCCCGCAGCAGGGCACAGGCTTCGATCAGCACATGATGGCCCTTGACCTCGCGCAGGGCGCCGACGCACAGGATGGTGAACGGCCGGCCGGCGCGCTCGGCCGGCGGCGCATAAGGGAAGCTGTCGGGATCGGTGCCGGTGTGGACCACCCGCAGCTTGTCGCACACCCAGTCGCCGCAGTGTTCGGCCAGGAAATCCACATTGTAGCGGCACACCGTGACGGCGAACCGCGCCGCTCGCAGCTTGGCCTCGAACATGGTCTGGTCGATATGGATGTCGCTGCCATGGGCGGTGAAGCTGAACGGGATGCCGGTCAGGCGATGCACGATCAGAGCGGCCAAGGTGGGATGGCTGGCGAAATGGGCGTGGATATGGGTCACGCCCAGCCGTTCCATGTCTTCGGCCATTTTCACCGTCTTCAGGAAGATGCCCAGGGCGCCGAACAGGAAGTTGGCGCTGCCGCGGGTGCCCCACAGCACTTCGGCCAGGGCACACAGCATGCACCATGGATCGTGCCGCAGCCGGCGCAGGGCGGCGCCCAGGATGTCGCGTGACAGCATCGGCAGAAAGCGCACCCGCGGCATCAGCCGCTGCGCCTCGGGATGCACCACCGTCGCCTTCTCGCGCAGCAGCGGGAAGATCTCGACGCTGACGTCGCTGCGCTCCAGTTCGAGCAGCTCGTACAGAATGAAGGTCTCGGTGATCTTGGGAAACCGCGACATGACATAGGCGACCCGCAGCCGGCCGCTCGTCGACTGGGGCGCCGACGGCAGTTCAGCAATGACGTCCTGTATGCGCATGGTGACCTCTGACCGGGATAGCGAGACAGTCGAAAGGTGCAGCCCGCGGCCAGAGACATCAATGTCGCACATGATCTGTCTTCGGCAATAAATAATCTCCGGTACGGCAGAGATGTCGCCGTATGGAGTAATCCTGTCGGCATGAAGCAGCATCGTGTTACATCGGAAGACCATTTTGGTCTTGTCTGGCCTTGTGTCTAGATTGCTTTGTTCCCTCGCCCGCTTGCGGGAGAGGGGGCATGCACCGCAGCCTATGCGTCTTTGCCCCCCCAAGGAGGACCGTCATGCCCGTGATAGAGTTGCTGGTTGATCACCCCCTGCCGCGCTGGCAAGCGGACTGCGCCCGGCGGCTGGCGGCGGGGGCGGTGGTGCGGCTGACGGCCGGGGCAGGGCAGGGCGGGCGGTCGTGGCGCGCCGTGGCCGGCCATGTCTGTCAGCTCAAGCCGGTGGCGGCAGAGCCCGAGGCGTCAACCGATACCGCTCCGGCCGATGTGGTCATCGACCTGGCCGGACGTGGTGAGGGCCCGGATCGGCGCTGGCGGCTGCTGTGCGGCGACGGGCGGCCGCTGGCGGCGCCGTTTCCCTTCGCCGATCAATGGTGCCGTCCGGGCGGGCTGGCGGCGGTGCTGCTGGTGGATGAGGCCGGACGGGTGCTGCGCAGCGCTCATCTCTCGGTGCAGGGCCGCTTCTATACCCGTCTGGTCGACGACACGTTGAAATTCGCGGCGCTGCTGCCGGCGCTGGCGTGGCGTGACCGGCTCAACGGCATCGCGCCGTCCGGCTTACCGGGCCCGGTGGCGCGGCGCGGCGGCGGCTCGCCATGGGCGCTGATCGGTGGCGGCCAGCGTTATGCCCGTCAGCGTCTGGTCGACGCTCTGTCGACTGATCTCTGGCGGATCGGCCTGGTGCATCAGCCGATTCATGCCTTCCTTGACCCGACCCGTCAGCCGCGCATCGACTGGCTGACCCGCATCGAGGCGGCGGCCTATTGCGCCGACCCTATCGCCCATCCCTGCCATCCCGGCGAAATCTGGTGGGAGCGCTATGACTATCTGACTCATCACGGCGTGCTGCAACGGGCCCGGCTGGGCAGTGCGGTGCCGGCGGAGACAGTGGATCTGGGCGTGTCGTGCCACATGTCCTTCCCCGGCATGGTCAAGCTGGACGGCCGGACTCTGCTGATCCCGGAAATGAGCGAGAGCGGCACCACGCGGCTGTTCAGCCTGGATCGCGAAGGCCATTGGGAGTGTCTGGCCATCCTGCCGGTGCCCGGGGTCGACCCGGTGCTGTTCCGCTGGGAGGATCGGCTCTGGCTCGGCCTGACCCGTGCCGATCTGGACAAGCGGTCGAATTTCTGTCTGTGGCACGCGACCTCACCCAGCGGCCCCTGGACCGAACACGACGCCAATCCGGTCAAGATCGACGTCCGTTCGGCCCGCAGTGCCGGCCCGCTGTTCCGTCACAACGGCGCCCTGTATCGCCCGGCCCAGGACTGCACCCTGAGCTATGGCAAGCGGGTAGTGATCAACCGCGTGATCGACTGCACCCCCACCCGGTTCCGCGAAGAGGTGGCCGCGGTGGTCGGGCCACAACCCGACTGGACCACCCCGCATGGACTGCACACCCTGGCGGCCTGCGGCGAGCACACCCTGATTGATGCCAAGGTGACCGTGGTCAGTACCGCCGGGCTGGCGGCCAAGTTGGGCCGCCGAGTCGGCCGTTCTACTCGCCCGCCCGCATCTTCACATAGGAGCCCGGCGCATCCTCGATGACCGCCAGCGCGCCGTCGCCCGGCTGGCGCGCGGGGATCTGCTTGCCGGACTGGGGGGCGATCCACGCCTGCCAGTCGGTCCACCACGAGCCGTCATGATGCTCGGCGGCCGACAGCCATGCCTCGGGATCGGCCGTCAGGGTGGGGTTGGTCCAGTAGCAATATTTGTTGGCGACCGGCGGATTGACGACACCGGCGATGTGGCCCGAGGCCGACAGCACGAATCGGGTCGGCCCCTGATACAACTGGGTCGCCTTGTAGGTGCTGGTCCACGGCGCAATATGGTCCTCGCGGGTCGACAGCAGGTAGCAGGGCAGGGCGACCTTGCGCAGGTCGATCGGCACGCCGTCCAGTTGGATGCCGCCCGGCTCGATCAACTGGTTTTCCAGATACATTTTCCGCAGATAGAAGGAGTGCATCATCATCGGCATGCGGGTCGAGTCGGCATTCCAGTACAGCAGGTCGAACGGGAAAGGCTCCTTGCCCAAAAGGTAGTGATTGACCACGAAGGACCAGATCAGGTCGTTGTCGCGCATCATGTTGAAGACATGCGACATGTGGCGGCCTTCGAGGTAGCCCTTCTTTTTCATGTGCTTGTCGAGCAGGTCAAGCTGCGGCTCGTCGATGAACACCTTCAGTTCGCCGGCTTCGGCGAAGTCGGTCATGGTCGTCAGGAAGGTGGCGGAGACCACCGGCTTGCGCCGCTTGGCCGCCAGCCAGGCCAGGGTGCAGGCGGTCAGCGTGCCGCCGATGCAATAGCCGACCATGTTGACCTTGGCCTCGCCGGTGGCCTGCTTGATGGCGTCCAGCGCCGCCAGCGGGCCGTCGCGCATGTAGTCTTCGAAATGCTTGTTGGCCAGCGACTCGTCGGGATTGACCCAGGAAATCACGAACACCGTATGGCTCTGATCGACCGCCCATTTGATGAACGAGTTCTTCGGCCGCAGATCGAGGATATAGAATTTGTTGATCCATGGCGGCACGATCAGCAGTGGCCGCTGAAACACCGTCTCGGTCGACGGGGTGTACTGGATGAGCTGCATCAATTCGTTCTGGTAGATTACCTTGCCCGGCGTGTTGGCGATATTCTCGCCCAGGGTGAAGGCCTTTTCGTCGGTCATGCGGATATTGAGCCGGCCCTTGCCGCGCTCGAGATCGGCCAGCAGATGATCCATGCCCTTCAGCAGATTGTCCCCGCCCGACTCGACGGTGGCCTTCAGCGCCTGCGGATTGGTCATCAGGAAGTTGGACGGCGACAGGGCGTTGACGAACTGGCGTGCATAGAAGTCGACCATCTGCACCTTGTGCGGGTCTTCGTCCTTGGTCACGTCATGCAGTGTGTCCTGGAGCCAGCGGCTGGTCAGCAGATAGGATTGCTTGACCAGATCGAAGGCGACCTCGTCGTTCCATGCCTGATCGGCAAAGCGCTTGTCGCCCTTGACCGGCTGCGCCACCGGCTCGACGGTCTCGCCCCGCAGCTTCTTCGCTTCGACCTGCCACAGCCGGGAATAGTCGCGCATCAATTCAGCCTGCTTTTCGAACAGCTTGGCCGGATCGGACCACAGCTTGAACGTCGCCTCGGCGAACACCTGCGCCACGACCCCAGGATCGGGCAGCTCGAACGCATCGTGTTCGGCGCTGCTGGTCTTGACGAAGTCCAGCATGATCTTCTGCGCCCGGGCGGCGTAGTCGGCCATGGCCTTGAACGTTTCCGCCGGATCGCGATTCGGATGCTGGTCTTTGTTGGCGTGGGAGGTGGTCACCACCGGCTCCATTGATTTGCTGCGGTGCGGTCAATATTGCACTTTCTACTCAGGAGCAAAAGGCGAGTTCTTTTATGCCGTTTGAGCATGACGCGTTTGTGCCCTTGTGACGGTCAACACAGAAGCCTCACCGCTCGCCGGTTAGAATAGCGCCCAGTTCATCCCCAGGACCGGCAACCATGATCGATCGCCCCATCCTTCGCCTGCGCTTGATCTGTTCCGCGGCTCTTTTTGCTATCCCCGGCGTTGCTAATGCCGAACCGGTGGTATTCGATGGCGGAGGACTCGCTTTTTTCGTGGTCGCGGCCGTGATCACCGGCAGCCTTGCCTGGTGGCGCCACAACGCCGGAGATCGGATCAGTGCCGTCGCGGTGTGGACGGTGCTGCTGGTGGCGACCCTGATGGTCACCCGCTACGGCCCCAACGACACCATGCGCTTCTTCGCCAGCATGCTGGGGGCATGAGGAAAATTCCTTGGCCTGGCCCCCCGGGCTGCGGCATCATCCGCACTCCTCCATGCAAGACGGAGCCTTACCTATGCGCCGGTTGAGTCTGGCCTTCCTGCTCGGTTCGGCGGCCGTGGCCGCGACGGCATCGTCCGCGCCGGCCGCTTGGCAGCGCTCGGAATTCGAGATCACCACCGAACGCACCGACGCCACCACCACCTTCAAGCAATACGAAGACGCCAAGAAAAAGCAGCAGGAACAGCAGCAACAGCAGCAGGCGACGCCCTCACCGCCGCCGCCGGCACCGCCGCCGGCCGAGGACAAGACGCCGGAGAAGTGAGGGGGGGGGGCTCGGGCGAGACGCCCACAGGCGCCAGGATAAGGCCAAGATGTGCAAACGGAACGTTGGTAACAGATCAGACCGGTTACATAGGTGACACTTCTGTGCCCTGAGCGGGGGCATGCCCCCGCTCAGGGCGGCGGATTTTCCGGCCCTTGGCGTCGATGTAGCCGAG
>Ga0209515_10004780_pt1 | contig 18055 bp, 16 predicted proteins | sample Subgroupgradi54m_FD_187454 | JGI IMG/M metagenome (GOLD analysis project Ga0209515, IMG submission 187454) | Subsurface groundwater microbial communities from S. Glens Falls, New York, USA - GMW60B uncontaminated upgradient, 5.4 m (SPAdes)... ...
CGGCTTGCCGACCGAGCCGATCCGGTTCCGCACCTCGTCCCTCGGCATGACGATGAACGCGGGACCGGCCTCGGTCATGCCGTACGAGTTGGAGACCACCGCCCCGGGAAGCCGGTCCTGCAACGTGAGCAATGTCTTCGGTGCCAGCGGCGCGCTCCCGATCGAGACGGAGGCGATGCTCGACAGGTCGGGCTTCTCGAAGTCGGGATGGGCGACCAGGAGCTCCGCCATGGCGGGCACGAGGAAGACCATCACGGGCCGCTCGCGCTCCACGACCTCGAACCAGCGGGCGACGTCGAACCTCGGGAGGTAGAGCCCGACGAGGCCCATCTTCATCGGGTTGTAGATGAAGGCGATGCCGGCGAACGTGAAGAGGGGCGCGCCGTGGAGCCAGCCACCGCCCGTCCACTCCGGCTCGTGGTTGGGGATCATGGCCAGGTTGCGATGCCGCACGGCCACGCCCTTGGGCAGGCCGGTGGTGCCCGACGTGTACATGATGTCGGCGAGGTCGTCGCGGTCGCGCGGCGCGCGCACGTCACTCCCGTCGGGGTCGAGCAGGTCGTCGTACGCGAGCACGTCCTCGTCGGGCCAGGCGCCGCTGGTGCTCACCACCAACCGCATCGACTGCACGTGGCGCTGCACCTCGAGCGCGGTCTCGAGCAGCGCCTCGCAGGTGATCACCGCGCTCACCTCGGCGTGACCGAGGATTACGGTGAGCTCCCGCGCGGACAGGCGCACGTTGGTGGGTACCGCAACCGCGCCCGCCTTGTGCACGGCGGCATAGGCGACGATCCAGTGCATCGCCTCCTCGCCCGGCAGGTAGATCGACACGCGGTGGCCGGGCGCGATGCCTCGTGCCGCGAGGCCGCGGGCGAGGCGGTTGGAGCGCTCGTCCCACTCGGCGAAGGTGACGGAGGTTCCGGCATCGACGTCGCGGTAGGCGACGGCGTCGGCGTGCTCGCGCGCCATGAAGCGCAGCTGGTCGACCTGGAGGTTGCCCCAGTCCGGCATCGGCTATAGCCCGAAGCCCATCTTCGGGATCTTGCCTCCGTAGTCGCCGCTGAAGAGCTCGTCCTTCTTCGCGATCAGCTCCTCGACGGTCCAGCGGTCGCCCTTCTCGATCGAGTTGACCACGCTCCAGCCCGTCATCCGGTAGACGCGGTCGGCCCACACCACCAGCACCTGCCCGGAGACGGAGGCCGCGGCGTCGGAGGCGAGGAACCCGACCGTGGGCGCGATGTTGTCGGGGTTCCACTGGTCGAAGGCGCCCTGGTCGGGCTGGCCGAAGCCCTCGAAGGTGCCGGACGTCATGCGCGTGCGCGCCCGCGGCGCGATGCAGTTGACCGTGACCCCGTACTTCTTCAGCTCGCGCGCCAGCACGATCGTCATCGACGCGATGCCGGCCTTGGCAGCCGAGTAGTTGGCCTGGCCGGCCTGGCCGAACAGTCCCGACTCGCTGGCGGTGTTGATGATCCGGCCGCTCACGTCGTGGTCCGCCTTGACCCGCTCGCGCCAGTAGGCGGCGGCGAACCGGCTCGGCGCGAAGTGCCCCTTCAAGTGGACGCGGACGACGGCATCCCAGTCGGCCTCGTCCATGTTGAAGCTCATCTTGTCGCGCAGGATGCCGGCGTTGTTGACCAGCACGTCGAGCTTCCCGTAGGCATCGACGGCCTGCTGCACGAGCCGCTGCGCGCCCTCCCAGCTGGCGACGTCGTCGTAGTTGGGCACTGCCTCACCGCCGGCGGCGGTGATCTCGTCGACGACGAGCTGCGCGTGACGGGAGTCGGCACCGGTGCCGTCCCACTCGCCGCCGAGGTCGTTGACGACCACCTGGGCGCCCTCGGTCGCGAGGAGCATCGCCTCGCCCCGCCCGATGCCGCGGCCGGCGCCGGTGACGATGGCGACCTTGCCGTCGAGCGTGCCCATCGATCTCCTCCGTGGCCTGATTTCGTGTGTCGCTGCTGCGGCGGCCAACATTACCGACACGCGTGTCAGTTTCAAAAGGGAATGCCCCGTGCTCATCGACCTCCACGCCCATACCTCGCCCCGGTCGTCGTGCAGCCGCACGACGGTCGAGGAGCTCGTGGCCTCGGCGCGGGTGCGCGGGCTCGACGCGCTGTGCATCACCGAGCACGACGTGACCTGGCCGGACGACGAGCTCGCCGACGCGAGCGCGTTGCTCGGGTTCCCGCTGGTCCCGGGTGTCGAGCTCACGACCGACGTGGGTCACGTGCTCGCCTTCGGCCCGTTGCGCAAGCCGCTCTGGCTCGGCTACCGGCTCGACGAGCTGGTCGACGAGGTCGAGACGAGCGGCACCGCGCTGGTGCTCCCACACCCGGTTCGCTATCTCGCCGGTGACCGGGCGGTGCGGGCCGGTCGGGTGGTCCCACCACCGGAGGAGGTGGTCGCCATGACGGCCTGGTCCGTCGTGCACGCGATCGAGGTCGCGAGCACGCAGAGCACCCCGGCCGAGCACGCGCTCACCGCCGCTGCGCTCGAGGTCGCGCCCCGCCCGTCCGTGGGCGCGAGCGACGCGCACGCGCCCGGACTCGCGGGGGCGTTCGCGACGCGTCTCGACCGCGCGGTGAGCTCCGCCGAGGAGCTCGCCGAGGAGATCCGCGCCGGCCACGTGAGCTTCGTCCGCGTCGACCCGAGCTGATCCGGCCCGCCGAAGGTGCGGAGCGGGCGAGTCGGCTGACGTAGGCGCCGGGCTACGATGAGCATCACGACCGACCCTCTGACCGACTCTCTGTCCGACTCTCTGGCCGCCGACCCGCCTCAAGGGGGATCCACCGATGGGTGACGCCGTCATCGTCTCCGCTGCCCGTACCGCGATCGGCACCGCGCGCCGCGGCTCACTGGCCGACGTCGACGTCTTCGAGCTGGCCAAGGCCTCGATCGGCGAGGCGCTGAAGCGCTCGGGCATCCCGGCCGACGACGTCGACGACATCGTGATGGGCGAGTCGCTCCAGGGCGGCGGGTGCGTCGCGCGCTACGCCGCGGTCGATCTCGGGCTCACCGACGTCCCCGGGCTCGCTCACAACCGCCACTGCGCATCGGGCATGGCACCGGTCCACACCGCGGCCGGCAGCATCCGAGCCGGCATGGACCGTGTCGTCATCGCGGGTGGCGCCGAGAGCATCACGCAGAGCCCGCTCACCTTCAAGAAGCTGCCGGGCTCTTACTCCGGCGTGCAGCAGTGGCTGTCACCGAGCCACCCGGCGACAGCCGACGCGCCGACGATGGACATGTCGATCACGGTGGGCTGGAACACGGCGCAGAAGTGCAACGTCACCCGCGAGGAGCAGGACCACTGGGCCTACGAGTCGCACATGCGCGCCGTGGCGGCCATCGACGAGGGCCGGTTCGCGGACGAGATCTTCGCCATGGATGTGCCCGCGGGGAAGCGGGGCGAGACCCGCACCTTCGACACCGACGAGCACCCCCGCCGCGACACCACCATGGAGAAGCTGGCCAAGCTCCCGCCGCTGCACCCCGAGATCGAGGGCTTCAGCATCACCGCGGGCAACGCGTCGGGCCTCAACGACGCCGGCTGCGCGCTCGTCATCGTCGACAGCGACTACGCGCAGGAGCACAGCCTCCAAGCTCTGGCGGTGGTCCGGTCATGGGCCTCGGTGGGCGTGCCGCCGCGTGATACGGGCATCGCCCCCACGCTTGCCATCCCGAAGGCGGTCGAGCGCGCCGGCCTCCAGCTCGACGACATGAAGCTCGTGGAGATCAACGAGGCGTTCGCGGCCATGGCCGTCGCGTCGAGCCGCATCCTCGGCTTCCCTCACGAGATCGTCAACGTGAACGGCAGCGGATGCAGCCTCGGCCACCCGGTGGCGGCCACGGGCGCCCGGATGATCGCCACGCTCACCTACGAGCTCCGGCGTCGGGGCGGCGGCTATGGCGTGGTGAGCATGTGCGCAGGCGGTGGCATGGGCTCGGCGACCGTGCTCGAGGTGCTCCCCGCGTAGCGCGTCCGAGTCGCTTCGGTAGATTGCCGCCATCGACCCCGACCTCGCCCTTGCCCTCGAGCTCGCCGACGCCGCCGACGAGCTCACCCTCCGGTGGTTCCGCGCGGCCAACCTCGTCGTGGAGACGAAGCCCGACCTGACGCCGGTGAGCGAGGCCGACCGAGCCGTCGAGCAGATGCTGCGCGAGCGGCTCGGGGCCGCCCGGCCCGGCGATGCAGTGGTGGGGGAGGAGCTCGGCACCCACGGTGACGCCGACAGCGACGGGGCGAGGCGGTGGATCGTCGACCCCATCGACGGCACCAAGAGCTACGTGCGCGGCATTCCCGTGTTCGCGACGTTGCTGGCGCTCGAGCGCGACGGCGAGCTCGCGGTGGGCGTCGTCTCCGCGCCGGCGCTGACCCGACGGTGGTGGGCCGTCAGGGGCGAGGGCGCGTTCGCGAACGGCGATCCGATCAGGGTGTCGCGTGTCGCGACCCTTTCCGACGCGCACCTCGCCTACGACAGCTTCCCCGACTTCGAGCAGTACGGGCTGGGCGACCGTTTCCTCGCGTTGGTCCGGCGCTGCTGGCGGAGCCGGGGCCTGGGTGACTTCTGGGCCCATGCGCTCGTCGCCGAGGGCGCGGTCGACATCGCGATCGAGCCCGGAGGCCTGCACGTGTGGGACCTCGCCGCGCTGCAGGTGATCGTCGAGGAGGCAGGGGGCCGCCTCACCGACCTCGCCGGTGTCGCGCGGGCCGACGGTGGGAGCGGCGTCTCGACCAACGGCCTCCTCCACGACGAGGTGCTCGCGGCACTCGCCGGTTGAGCGGCGCGACGGCCACACTCTCGTGACCGAGGCCGGTCACCTAGGGTTGCCGCCGCATGGGCGAGGTGACGGTCGGCATCGACATCGGGACCACGTCGGTCAAGGCGATCGCGGCCGACGGCGACGGCAACGTCGTCGCGAGCGCGCGCATCCCGCACCGGCTCCTGGTGCCCGAGCCCGACCGGCTCGAGCACGACGCCGCGCAGGCCTGGCGACGCGGCCCGCGCCGGGCGCTCGCCGCGCTGGGGCCCGCCGCGGCCGAGGCACGGGCGGTGTCGGTGGCCGCGATGGTGCCGTCGCTCACGGCGGTCGACCGCCGTGGAATTCCGCGCACGCCGGGCTTGCTCTACGGCGACGCCAGGGGTCGCACCGTGTCGAAGGGGAGCCCGGCCGAGAGCGGCGAGCTCGTCGCGTTCCTCCGGTGGAGCTCGAAGGCGTACCCGGAGGCGCACGGGTTCTGGCCCGCCCAAGCCGTCGCCAACCACTCGCTGTCGGGGCGGCCGGTGCTCGACACCTCGACCGCGACCACCGCGTACCCGCTCTTCGACTGGGAGCGCTGGGACGAGGCCGTTGCGAGCTCGCTCGGAATCGACGCGGGGCAGTTGCCGGACTTGGTACCCACCGGGTGGGCGGCCGGTCACGTGGGCGGTGCCGACGGCCCCGCGCTCGCCTCCGGTTGCATCGACGCGCTGGCCGAGCAGATCGTCACCGGCGCCGACCATGACGGCGACGTGCTCGTGCTCCTCGGGACGACGCTCATCGTCTGGGCGGTGATCCCCGAGTCGGCCAACCGCACCGTGCCCGGCTACTACACGATTCCGCACACCGCGCGGGGCAAGCTCCTCATCGGTGGGCCCAGCAACGCGGGCGGGCTGTTCCTCAACTGGGCGCTCGCGCCGCTGGGCCGCGCGAAGGGCGTGGCCGAGCCGAACCGGGTGCCGGTGTGGGCGCCGTATCCGCGTGGCGAGCGGGCGCCCCTCCACGACCCCGACCGCCGGGCCGTCCTGGCCCACCTCGACCTGACCCACGACGGCGCTGCGCTGCGCCGCGCCGCGTTCGAGGCCTCCGCCTTCGCGGCCCGTCGCGCGATCGAGGCGTCGGGGGTCGAGGCTCGTCGGATCGTCGCCACCGGTGGCGGCACGCGGGTTGCCGAGTGGGTGCAGGCCCTGGCCGACGGCACCGGCCTGTCCGTCGACTGCGTGGCCGTGCCCGAAGGCGGGGCGCTCGGCTCTGCGTTCCTCGCCCGGCTCGCGGCCGGCCTCGAGACCGCGATGGTCGACGGTGCCCGCTGGGCCCGCACCGGCCGGACGATCGAGCCCGACCAGGCCTGGGTCGCGCCGATGGTCGATCGTTACGAGCGCTTCCTCGCGCTCTCCTAGACTGACGACAGCGTCAGGGAACCGCTCGGCGAGCAAGGGAGCAGCCGTGGCCCGGACCGAGCACGTCGAGGCCGACCCCTACGAGTCGTTCGACCCGATGGCGCAGTTCGTCGGGACGGTCGCCGGCGACCTGCGCGACCCGTACCCGTCGTTCCACGAGAAGCGGCGCAGCACCCCGGTCGAGCGACGCACGCAGTGGGGCTTCACCGGCCAAGAGGGCACCGCGTACATCATCTACCGCTACGACGACGTGCAGACGGTGCTGCGCGACAACGTCGCCTTCTGCTCCGGAAGCATCCGCGACCTCATGGGCGTGGTCATGGGGCCGTACCCGCTCGTCGGGATGGACGAGCCCGAGCACAAGCGGCTGCGGTCACTCGTGTCGCAAGCCTTCCGGCAGAAGACGCTCGCGCACTGGGACCAGGACCTGGTCGTCCCCGTCGTCGACGAGCACATCGACCGCTTCGTCGACCGGGGCCGGGCCGAGCTGGTCCGCGAGCTCACCTACCACTACCCGGTGCAGGTGATCGCCGAGATCCTCGGCCTGCCGCGAGCTGATCACGCCAACTTCCATCGCCGCGCGCTCGCGATCATCAACGTGGCCGCGAAGCCGGAGGAGGGCATCGCGGCCTCCAACGACCTGCGCGACTACTTCGCCGAGTTCCTCGATGAGCGGCGCCGCGACCCACGGCGTGACCTCATCAGCGAGCTGGTCCAGGCCGAGCTCGACGGCGAGCGTCTCGGCGACGAGGAGATCTTCTCGTTTCTCCGGCTGCTGCTCCCGGCGGGCGCGGAGACGACCTACCGCGCGACGGGCAGCTTCCTGTTCGGCCTCCTCACCCACCCCGATCAGCTCGAGGCGCTCGAGGCCGACCGGTCGCTCATGACCCAGGCAGTCGAGGAGACGATCCGGTGGGAGTCACCGCTGCTCATCACGTCGCGGCAGTGCACGCGCGACACGGAGCTCGCGGGCGTCACCATTCCGGCCGGCGGGGATGTCGTCGTCAATCTCGGCTCTGCCAACCACGACGAGACGCGCTGGCCCGACGGCGACGAGTTCGACATCTTCCGTGAGCAGAAACCGCACATCGCGTTCGGTGCCGGGCCCCACATGTGTCTGGGGATGCACCTTGCTCGCATGGAGATGGCGACCGCGGTGAGCCGCCTCCTCGACCGCTGCCCGAGCCTACGGCTCGATCCCGAGGCGATGGAGCGTGACGACCCGCACATCCACGGAGAGATCTTCCGCTCGCCCACCACCCTGCCCGTGCTCTTCGGCTAGCCCCTTTCCCGCTTTGGCGTCACCTAGCCGTCGTATCCGATGGCGTGGTGACGCCAGAGCGGGAGGGTCGGGGCCGCCTCAGTGCCGTACGCCGACCGCGTGCGGGCTCTCGGGCGGCGGCAGGGGATGGCGGAAGAGCGCGGCCGCGTTCTCGTGCGTGATCTTGGCGATCTCGTCGGCCGGGAGATCGCCGTAGAAGCGGTCGAACACGGCTTGTGAGTCGGGCCACGTGCCGTCGCCGTGCGGGTAGTCGGTCTCGAACATGATGCGGTCGAGGCCGATGGTGTGGCGGGTGACGATCGTCGACGGGTCGTCGATGGTGCAGAACCAGAAGTTGCGCCGGAGCACCTCGACCGGGCGCAGATCGCCCTCGAAGTACTGGCCGTAACCCGAACGCTCGATGATGTTCTCGAGCCGATCGTGCAGCATCGCCACCCAGCCGATGCCGCCCTCCGACATCGCGATCTTCAGGTCGGCATGGCGCGCCGGATAGCCCGACCACAGCCACTCCGAGCAGGCGCCGAGCGACAGCTGGCCGAAGAGCGTGGCGCCGAGCGGCACCATGGGCGAGTCCTTCGGCATGTCGGCCACGCCGGTGGAGCCGACGTGCAGGCAGACGACCGTTCCCGTTTCCACGCACGCGTCGATGATCGGGTCCCACCACCCCGAGAAGATGCTCTCCATGCCGATACGGTGCGGCTGCTCGGGCAGCGTGACGGCGGTGAAGCCGCGGGCCGCATTGCGCCGGATCTCCTCCGCGCCCCGCTCGGCGTCGGCGAGGAAGGTGATGCCCATGGGCACGATCCGCTCGGGGTAGGGCGAGTACCACTCGTCGTGGAACCAGTCGTTCCACGCCCGGGTGACCGCGAGCCCGAGCTCTGGATCGGAGCAGCGCGAGAACACGGAGCCGCAGAAGCCAGTGATCTGCGACGGGAAGTTCACCGATGCCCACACGCCGTTGATGTCCATGTCGGTGACGCGGGCGTGGATGTCGTAGCAGCCCCGCCGCATCTCCGCGAAACGGGTTGGCTCGACCTTCCAGTCCTCACGGGGTCGGCCGACCACGGCGTTGAGACCGACCTGGAGGAAGATCCTGCCGTCGAACTCCCAGACCTCGTGTCCCTCGACCGTCTCGACCACCTTCGGTGCGAGCTCCTGCAAACGGCCGGGCAGCCGCCCTGCGAACATGTCGGGCGGCTCGACGAGATGATCGTCGACCGAGATGATCGTGTACTTGATCTCGCGCGGCTCGGGGTCGGGGAGCAGCCCGTGCGTCTCGCTCTTGCGCCAGCCGAGCTTCCACTGGGTCGAGGCCACGCCGATCTCCGCGCTTCGCTCAGTCGAGGACGGTCGGGTCGGCGCGGAGCTCCCGGCGGGCCATGGCCTCGAACAGTCCGGGGAACCCGAACCGGTCGAGCAGCGAGCCGAACCGCTCGGCGACCTCGGCCTTCATTGGGATGCCGCCGCCGACGGCCTCCACGTGCCAGGCCTGCCGGCACCGCCATTCGAGGGTGATCGCGCGTTGATGGGCCTGCTTGATGCTCTCGCCCACCACGAACACGCCGTGATTCGCGAGGAATGCCATCTTCGCGGTGCCGAGCGCCTCGACCGCGGCGCGTGCATTGTCGCGGTTGGCGACGTCTCCCTCGTACTCGTCGAAGAGCGCGATCTCGCCGTCGACCGCGGCCGACGTCTGGTCGTAGACGGGTGGGATGCGTTGGAGGTCGGCCCAGATCGTTCCCCAGCGCGGGTGGTTGTGGAGCGCGACGGTCACGTCGTCGCGGATCCGATGGAGCTCGGTGTGCAGCGTGATCGCGGGCGTCACGCTCCACTTGCCTTCGAGCAGCTTGCCCTCGCGGTCGATCCGGATCACGTCGGACGCGGTGATCTCGTCCCAGGTGAGCTCCCAGGGGTTGCAGAGGAGCGTTCCGTCGGGCTGGCGGTAGGTGATGTGGCCGGCGAGGTGGTCGTCGTAGCCCTCGCGGTGCAGCATCCGGGCGAGGAGCGCGAGCTCGGCCTGCGGAGTCAGCTCGGGAAGAAGCAGCGGACTCGCCGTCCCGGTGCCGCGCGCCGGGGTGCCCCTCGCCGGGGTGCCGCTCGTTCGTGTGCCGCTCGTTCGTGTGCCGCTTGTTCGTGTGGTCGTCATGCTCGTCTCCGGTGTCGCCTCGGCTACGAGTATGACACTCGCGTCCGGCGCCGCGCCCCCTCGCAGCGGTACGGTTGGCCGACCGGAGCGCGGGGAGGACGCGGCGTGGGCCTGGAGATCGAGATCAACCGCGAGGCATGCATGGGCTCGGGGAACTGCTCGTTCTGGGCGCCCGGCGTGTTCGACCTCGACGACGAGGGTATCGCGATCGTGATCGACCCGAGCGCCGCGCCCGAGGAGAAGATCATCCTCGCCGGGCAGGGATGCCCCACGCAGGCGATCTCGATCACGCGCGACGGCGAGAAGATCGTCTAGACCTCGACGCGCGCGAGCACAGCGAGCGCGTGTCTGGCCTGGGGCGCCGACGTGACGCACGTGGCCGGGTGCGGCGTAGGATCGGTGCATGCCGATCGGGATCACGGAAGAGCACGCAGCGCTCCAACAGGCCGTTCGCGGCTGGGCCGAGCGACACTGCCCACCGTCGGTGCCGCGCACATTGCTCGACGCAGAGCGCGAGGAGTTGCCCGGCTCTTGGGCCGAGCTCGGCGCGCAAGGCTGGCTCGGGCTCCACGTCGACGAGGCCTTCGGGGGCTCCGGCTACACCCTCACCGAGCTGGCCGTCGTGGTCGAGGAGCTCGCGCGGGCCGCGGCGCCGGGGCCGTTCCTCGCGACCGTGCTCGCCTCGGCCGTGCTCCAGGCCTCCGGGTCCGAGGCCGCGGCGAAGGCGCTGGTGCCGGGGCTGGCGTCGGGCGAGATGTGTGGTGCCGTCGCGATCGATGCCGGGAGGCTGATCGCCGAGCCCACCGCCGACGGACTTCGCGTGAGCGGCACGCTGCGCCCGGTGCTCTCGGGTCACCTCGCCGACGCGATCGTCGTGCCCGCGAGCGAGGAGTGGTGCGTGCTGATCGCCGGCGAGTTCACGGCGACGGAGCTCGAGAGCATCGACCTCACCCGTCGTGTCGCCGAGGTGCGCGTCGACGGCGCGATCATTCCGCCCGAGCGTCAACTCGTCGGGAGCACCACCGAGCAGGTGCGCGAGCTCGCCGCGGTGTTGTTCGCGGTCGACGCGGTGGGCGGCTCACAGTGGTGCGTCGACACCGCGGCCGACTACGCGAAGGTGCGCGAGCAGTTCGGCAGGCCCATCGGCCAGTTCCAGGGCGTCAAGCACCGGTGCGCGAACATGCTGGCTCGCACCGAGCTCGCCCGGGCGGCGGCCTGGGACGCGACGCGCGCGGTGGGGGAGGGCGACCTCGGCTCGCTCACGGCGGCGTCGGCTGTCGCGCTCGCGGTCGAGAGCTTCCTCGAGACGGCCGAGGACTGCGTGCAGGTGCACGGTGGGATCGGCTTCACCTGGGAGCACGACGCTCACATCTATCTCCGGCGGGCCGCCGCGCTCCGCCAGCTCGCGGGCTCGCCGTCGACGTGGAAGGTGCGGGCCGCGAAGCTCGCGCTCACCGGCGCCCGCCGGAGGCTCGCGGTCGACCTGCCACCCGAGGGGGAGGCCTTTCGCGAGGAGCTGCGAGCGTTCCTCGCCGACATCAAGGGCCTCGACGCGAAGGAGCAGCGGATCCGCATCGCCGACGCGGGCTACGTCTCGCCGCAGTGGCCCAAGCCGTGGGGCCGAGATGCCGGTGCCCTCGAGCAGCTCGTGATTGACGCCGAGTTCCGGAAGGCGAAGATCGAGCGACCGGCGATCACGGTCGGGGCGTGGGCGCTGCCACCGCTCATGGTCTACGGCACCGAGGAGCAGCGTCAGCGGTGGATCCCGCCCACGCTGCGGGGCGAGATCCAGTGGTGCCAGCTCTTCAGCGAACCCGGTGCCGGCTCCGACCTCGCGTCGCTCTCCACCCGGGCCGTGCGCGACGACGGCGGCTGGATCGTGAACGGGCAGAAGGTGTGGACCTCGCTGGCGATGACGGCCGACTGGGGGATCCTCCTCGCCCGCACCGACCCCGACGCGCCGAAGCACGAGGGCATCAGCTTCTTGATGTTGGACATGAAGACGCCCGGCGTCGACGTGCGCCCTCTGCGTGAGCTCACCGGCCGGGCCATGTTCAACGAGGTGTTCTTCAACGACGTGTTCGTCCCCGACGACTGTCTCGTGGGTGCGGAGCACGACGGCTGGCGGGCCACTCGTACGTCGCTCGCCAACGAGCGCGTGTTCATGGGCAACGGCAGCACGATCGGTGCCGGCGTGCGGGGCGTGCTGGAGCTCCTGGAGTCGCACGGGCGCGACGATCCGCTCGCGCTGGTCGAGGTGGGCGACCTCGTAGCGACGGACTACGCGCTCGCCGTGCTGGGATACCGGCTCACGTTGAGCGCGCTCACCGGTGCCGACCCGAGCGGCTCGGAGGCCGCGGTGCGGAAGCTGCTCAGCGTCGAGCACGACCAGAGGGTGCAAGAGGTCGGGCTCGGCTTGCTGGGCACCGAAGGTGCGGTGACCAGTGGAGACGCCGCATCGTGGACGTACGGGTTCCTGTTCAACCGCTGCCTCACGATCGCCGGCGGCACGAGCGAGGTGCAGCGCAACATCATCGCCGAGCGCGTCCTCGGCCTCCCCCGCGACCCCTAATCAGGGGCGGGCGGGCTCGCCTCGGAGCTGGTCGCGCAGCACGTACTTCTGCACCTTCCCCGATGCCGTGCGCGGGAGCTCGTCGACCACCCGTAGCTCCTCGGGCCACTTCGGACGCGCGAGTCCGGCAACTTCGAGGTGGCGGCGCACGGCGTCGAGCCCTGGGGCCTCGAAGCCCAGCGCGCCGCGCACGAAGGCGCAGGCGTGCTCGCCCAGCCGGGCGTCGGGCGCGGCGACCACCGCGACCTCGGCGACACCGGTCATGCCGATCATCAGCTCCTCGATCTCGGCTGCGCTCACGTTCTCGCCGCCCCTGATGATGACGTCCTTCTTCCGGTCGGTGATCGTGAGCGCGCCGTGCTCGTCGAGCACACCGATGTCGCCGGTCGCGTACCAGCCGTCGGCGTCCACCGCCTCCGCAGTGAGCGCGGCGTCGGTGTAGCCGAGGAACAGATCCGGCCCTCGGCTCAGGATCTCCCCCGGCCTTCCCGGACCGACGTCGCGTCCCGCATCGTCCACGAGCCGCAACTCCACCCCGGGGAGAGGGCGGCCGTCGGTGTGGGCGCGGATCGCGTAGGGGTCGGAGTGCGAGCTGCCCGTGGTCGACGGGTGCTCGGTGGAGCCGTAGGAGCGCACGACCGAGATGCCGAGCGCCTCGGCGCGGTCAGCGACCGCGGCGGGCACCGCCGCGCCGCCTAGCCCGACCTGCCCGATCAGCTCGTGGTGTCGCGGCGTGCAGGCCGAGTCGTCGAGCAGCGTCTGGAGGAAGTAGGTCGCGCCGCTGCCCGCAGTGAGCTCCGCCTCGAGCATCGCGCCGAGCACCACGGACGGGGTCCACACGTCGGTGAGGTGCACCGAGAGCCCGCGCAGGACCGGGAGGAGGAGCCCCGCCTGCATCCCGATCGCGTGGCCGATCGGCGCCCCCACGATCGCGGGCCGTCCGCCCTGCGCGCCCATGCCCATCACCTGGCGAAGCTCCGCCACGAGGCTGCGATGCGTGTGGACGACCCCCTTCGGGTTGGCTGTGGTGCCGGACGTGTAGCCGACGACCGCGGGGGAGTCGGCGTCGACCGACACTGGCTCCTCGATCGGCGTGGCCTCGACCTCGAGCTCGTCGAAGCGGACCGCACCCGAGGGAAGCGGCCCGTCGCCGACCACCGCGACGAGCTCGAGCGCCGACAGCTCGGGCCGGATGGCCTCGAGCCCGGCGAGGTAATCGAGGCGCGCGAACCGGTCGGCGGTGATGATGGCGCGCGCGCTCGTCTCGCGCAGGATGTGCCCGACCTCCTTCGGTCCGTAGAAGTGCACGATGGGCACGAGCACCGCCCCCGTGAGGGTGACGCCGTAGAACGCGACCGCGGCTTCAGCCCAGTTGGGCAGCTGGAAGGCGACGACGTCACCCGGCCCGATGCCACGTGCCCGGAGCGCGCCCGCGAGCGACGCGGCGCGCCGGCCCACGTCGCCGAGGCTCGCGCGGGAGGGCCGGACCTCCGACCACACCCGCACGTCGAGCTCGGGATGCCGGGCGACGCCGTCGGCCACGAGCCGGCCGAGGGTGTCGTCGGTCCACATCCTCTCGGCGCGGTAGCGTCGCGCGAGATCATCGGCGACGCGCCGCAGTGGCCAGTCCGTCATCTCCGCACCCTATGCGCCCGACCGCGGCCGCGAGTTGACAGCTGAGTGGGGAAGCGGGTAGCACACGCGTCATGGCCGAGCAGAGACTCTTCTTCGAGGACGTGAAGGAAGGTGACACCGCCCCGGAGCTCAGCCACCAGCTGACGCGCACCGACCTTGTGATGTACGCGGGCGCGTCGGGTGACTTCAACCCCATGCATCACGACGAGGTCAAGGCGAAGGAGGCAGGGCTGCCGAGCGTATTCGGCCACGGCATGTTCACCGCCGGCTTGCTCGCCACCGCCATCACGGGCTACGTGGGGGTGGGCACGCTCAAGTCGTACAAGGTGCGCTTCACGAAGCAGACCTGGCCCGGCGAGACGCTCACCACCAAGATCACCGTGGCCGCCAAGCGCAAGGACGGCGACGACCATCTCCTCGACCTCCATTGCGAGGTCGTCAACGAGAGCGGCGAGGCGAAGATCGCCGGCGAGGCGACCGCGGCGCTCCCCACCCGGGCCTGAGGGGGCAGGCTCGGCCGTGGCAGCGAGCGGGATGCGGTTCGACCTGCCCACTCCGGACCACGAGACGCAGCCGTTCTGGGACGCGGCCCGCGAGGGCCGGCTGCTCATCCGGCGGTGCGGCGCGTGCGGCGTCGCCCACTTCTATCCTCGCCCGTTCTGCCCGAAGTGTTGGAGCGATCAGGTCGACTGGGTCGAGGCGAGCGGGAGGGCCACCCTCTACACCTGGTCGACCGTCTACCAGAACGACCTCCCTCCGTTCCCGGAGCGCGTGCCCTATGTGGCCGCGGTCGTCGACCTCGAAGAAGGCCCGCGCATGATGACCAACGTGGTCGACTGCGAGCCCGGCGCGCTCGAGATCGGGATGCCGCTCGAGGTCGCGTTCCGGCCCACAAGCGACGACATCACGCTCCCCGTGTTCCGGCCCGCGGGCGCCCGGTCGTGAACCGCCGAGACTGGAACTTCCCCTTCGAGGGACCGCTGCACGAGGTGTTCCCGGCGCTCCACGCCGCGCAGAACTCGTGGATGTCGCAGATCGACTCGCTCCGAGCTCCCGACCGGAAGACGCACGAGCTGATCCGGCTCGTGTGCACCGTCGTCCTGCGGAACCCCGCCGGCGTCCGGCGTCACGCGATGCTGGCGAAGGAGGTGGGCGCGACCTGGGAGGAGATCCTCGGCTCGATCATGCTCACCCTCCCGGGCTTCGGCCTGCTCCCCGCGGTCGAGGCCATCCCGCACGCGCGCGAGGGATTCGACTCTGCTCCCGAAGCCGAGGACGAAGCCGAGGACGACGCATGAGCCCAGACACCGAGGCGCGGGCCGACGTCCCGGAGCCCCCGTTCAGGATCCTGCCTCGGATCACCGATCGGAACCGCTTCTTCTGGACAGCGGGCGCCGAGGGCGAACTGCGGTTCCTGCGGTGCCGTGACGATGGCACCTACGTTCACCCGCCCGCTCCCGTCTGCCCCGTGTGCCTCGGGAAGCGGCTCGAGCCCGAGACGGTGTCAGGTAGGGCCACGTTGCTCACGTACTCCATCAACCACCAGGCCTGGATGCCCGGGCCCGAGCTTCCCTACGTGGTCGCCATCGTCGGCATCGACGAGCAGGAGGGGCTCCGGCTCACCACCAACCTCGTCAACTGCCCGCATGGCCGGATCGAGATCGGCATGCGGCTCCAGGTGACGTTCGAGGAGCACGACGGCGAAGTGTGGCTCCCGCTGTTCGAGCCGCTCCGGGAAGGCTGAGACGATGGCCCGCGACGCGAGCACCATCATCGAGCGACGCGCGGTGATCAGTGGCGTCGGGCAGTCGGATGTGGGCCGTAGGTTGCACCGCGACCCGCTCGAGCTCACCACCGACGCCTGCCTCGCGGCGATCGCCGACGCCGGCCTCACCACCGCCGACATCGATGGCCTGTCCACGTACCCGGGCGGCATGGACACGCCGAAAGGCTTCTCCGGTGCCGGGATCGTCGACGTGCAGGACGCGCTGCGGCTCGAGCTGGGCTGGTACACCGGCGGACTCGAGCTGCCCAGCCAGCTCGGCTCGGTCATCAACGCCTGCTTGGGAGTGGCCTCGGGCCTGGCCACCCACGTGCTGTGCTTCCGCACCGTCTATGAGGGGAGCGCGCAGGGAACGGGTGGCCGGGCCGCGGTGATGCCGGTTGGCGGCGAAGGCTCCATCCCTCGAGCCGGTGGCTTCATGGAGTGGACGCTGCCGTTCGCGGCGCCGTCGGCCGCGATCTGGATCGCCCTCTTCGCTCAGCGGCACTTCCACGAGTACGGGACCACCCGCGAGCAGCTCGCGCAGATCGCGCTCAACGCGCGGAGGAACGCCGCGCTCAATCCGAAGGGTATCTACCGCGACCCCTTGAGCATGGACGACTACTTCGCGGCCCGGATGATCTCCTCACCGCTGTGTCTGTTCGACTGCGACGTGCCGTGCGACGGCGGCACCGCGGTCATCGTGTCGCGCGTCGACACGGTTCCGGACCTGCGGAAGCCGCCCATCCAGGTGGAGGCGGTCGGCACCGCGCTCCGCGGCCGGCCGTCGTGGGATCAGTTCGACGATCTCACCACGATGGCTTGCCGCGACGCGGGAGCCCAGCTCTGGACCCGTACCGATCTCCGCCCGTCCGACGTGCAGCTTGCCGAGATGTACGACGGCTTCAGCTTCATCACCATGGCGTGGCTCGAGGCAATGGGGTTCTGCGCGAAAGGCGAGTCGGGGCCGTTCGTCGAAGGTGGCTCGCGCATCGCGCTCGACGGCGCGCTCCCGCTCAACACGAACGGCGGGCAGCTCTCGAGCGGACGCTTGCACGGGTACGGGTTCATCCACGAGGCGTGCACCCAGCTGTGGGGCGAGGCGGGCGATCGCCAGGTGCCGGGCGACCCCGAGGTGGGCGTGGCCTGCGCGGGCGGTGGCCCACTGGCCGGCGCGTTGCTCCTCACCCGTCGGCGCTGAGCACGCCAGCCGGTCGCGCGCCAACCCGTAGGCTTCGGCCCGATGTCGACGCCCACCGACCGCCGACGCTTCTGGCAGGTACTGCTGCTCGTCGTAGTGGCCGGGCTCGCGTTACGGGTGGGCTACGTGCTCGGGGCCAAGGACGGCGAGCCGATGATGGGCGACGCCGTCTACTACAACCACCAGGCGGCGGCCCTCGCCGACGGGCGGGGCTTCGCCTGCCCCGACCCGGGCACGCCGAGCTGCCTGCACTCGGTGCCCGTCGCCGACCACCCGCCCCTCACCGCGTTGGCGATGGCCCCGGCAGCGTCGCTCTTCGACCGCAACGAAACCGCGCAGCGGCTCAGCATGACGCTGCTCGGCGCGGCGGGTGTGCTGCTCGTCGGGCTGATAGGGCGCGAGTTGGCGGGAGACCGGGCCGGCTGGATCGCGGCCGGAGTCGCGGCGCTGTACCCCAATCTCTGGGTCAACGACGCGCTCATCATGGCCGAGACCTTGTCGGTGCTGTCGGTCGCGGCCGCAGTGCTTCTCGCGTACAAGTTCATCCGGCGACCGTCGATGGGGCGCGGTGTGGCGCTCGGCGCGGTGTGTGGCTTCGGGATCCTGGCCCGGGCCGAGCTCGGGCTGCTGCTCCCGTTCGTGGTGCTCCCGGTGATCCTGCTCGCTCGCACGCTGGTCACCGGGCAGCGACTGAGGATCGCCGCCGCGGCCGTGCTCGCGACCGCGGTGGTGATCGCCCCGTGGGTGATCCCGAACATGTTCCGGTTCAGGAAGCCGGTGTTCCTCTCCACCAACGATGGCATCACCATCTCCGGCGCCAACTGCCCGTCGGTGTACTCGGGCCCCGGGCTCGGGCTCTGGACGCTCGACTGTCATGGTGCGCCGAAGGGCGACCAGTCCGAGGTGGACGCAGTGCTCCGCCACCGCGGGATCTCCTACGTGAAGCGCCATCTCGGGCGCCTCCCCGTCGTCATCGCGGCGCGCGAGGGTCTGGCCTGGAGCGTGTTCCGGCCCCGGCTCATGGCCGACTACAACAAGGGCGAGGGGCGCGAGACCTGGGTCTCGTGGAGCGGTCTCGTGGCCTACTACCTGCTCGTTCCCTTCGCCGTCGCCGGTGGCATCGTGCTCCGCCGGCGTGGCGTCCGGCTGCTCCCACTGCTCGCGCAGGTGGTGATCGTCCTGGTCACGGTCGCGCTCTTCTACGGTCTCGTTCGTTTCCGGGTCCCGGCCGAGATCACGATCGTCGTGCTCGCCGCAGTTGCGATCGACGCGATCGTGTCGCGCACGTGGCCA
>Ga0209515_10004784_pt1 | contig 18045 bp, 15 predicted proteins | sample Subgroupgradi54m_FD_187454 | JGI IMG/M metagenome (GOLD analysis project Ga0209515, IMG submission 187454) | Subsurface groundwater microbial communities from S. Glens Falls, New York, USA - GMW60B uncontaminated upgradient, 5.4 m (SPAdes)... ...
CGAGCTGCGGCCGTGCCACGGCGATCGCGCGTTGCGCCGCGCTGGCCGGTTCGAACAGCGCTTGCACTTCGGCCGCATCGACGACACCACGCAGCGCCGCATCACCGTCCAGCGCTTCGAGCGTCAACTCGCGCAGATGCCGCCCGCTTGCCACCGCTTCTTGCGACAGCCGGTCGAGCAACGCATGCGCGCGCGCCTTGCCGATCCGGCGCGCGAAGTGCATGGCCACCGCTTCGGCGAACACCAGGCCCTGCAGCGCATCGATGTTGCGCAGCATGCGCGGCGCGTCGACCTGCAGCCCGCCGGCCACGTCGGCCAGCGCCTTCAGCGCGCCGTGCGCGGCGATGTACAGCCCGGCGCTTTCGGCCAGCTCGGCCTGCCAGTTGCCGAGCCCGCGTTCATGTTCCTGCGCCATCGCGCCGAGCAGCGCCGCGACGCGCTGCGGCACCCGCTGCGCCGCCGCGAGCGCGAGCATCGCGGCGACCGGGTTGCGTTTGTGCGGCATCGCCGACGAGCCGCCGCGCCCGCCGCCCGACGGTTCGGCGAGCTCGGCGACCTCGCCTTGCGCAAGCAGCGAGATGTCCGTCGCGATCTTGGCCAGCGAGCCGGTCAGCACGCCGAGCTCGCAGGCGAGCGACACCGTCTCGTCGCGCTGGGTGTGCCAGGCACCGGGCGGCAGCGCGAGCTTGAGCGTGTCGGCCATGCGGCGCGCCACCGCCGCGCCCGGCTCGCCCATCACCGCCAGCGTTCCGACCGCGCCGCCCAGCTGCAGGCGCAGCGCCGCCCGGCCGGCCGCGCGCAGGCGCTGCTGGCCGCGCACCAGCGGCGCGATCCAGGCGAGCAGCTTGAACGACAGGCTCACGACCTGCGCCGGCTGCATCAGCGTGCGGCCGAGCAGCGGCGCGTCGCCGTGTGATCGCGCGAGTTGCAGCAGCGCAGCGATCAGCGTCGTCAGATCGCGGTCGATCAGCGCCAGCGCGCGCCGCGTCACGAGCACCATCGCGCTGTCGATCACGTCCTGGCTGGTGCTGCCCCAGTGCACGTAGCCGCCGGCTTCGGCGTCGACCCGCGCGACTGTCTCGGTGAGCTTCTTGACGAGCGGGATCGCCAGGCTGCCGGCGCGCCCGCTCGCCGCGACGATGGCCGGCACGTCGAACAGCTCGGCCTTGCAGGCACCGGCGATGGCCAGGCCCGCGGCCTGCGGGATCAGCCCCTCGGCGGCCTGGGCACGTGCCAGCGCGGCTTCGACATCGAGCATCGCCTGGACGAACGAGGTGTCGCCGAAGAGCGCGATGACCTCGGCGCCGGACAGGAAGGACTCGAAGACGAGCGCAGACATCGCACCCCCTGGTCTCACGGCCCGGCAGGCGGCGCGGGCTGCGCGGCGGATGCAGCGGCCGCCAGCCGCAGTGCCTTGCGCTCGACCAGGTGGCGCACGTTGACGAGCGACATCAGGTGCGCGTGCAGCAGCATCAGGATGCCGTTGCGGTGCAGCTCGAGCGCGACCGCATCGGGCAGCGCCGCGAGCTTGGCTTCGTCGACGGTCAGGAAACCCTCGACCTTCAGGCTCTCGCCGCTCGGCAGCGTCGCGTCGGCCTGCATTTCCTTCAGCAGCTCGAGCTCGACGATGCGGGTGCAGAACATCCGGGTGCGCTGCTGCTCCTCGTCGAAGCGCTGCAGGAATTCGATCGCGCTCGCGAGCTTGGGCGTGGGCTTGCCCTCGGCATCGAACAGCGGATCGCCTTCGGTGTCGGAAAAGCCGCTCCAGGCCGCGTCGACGAACACCCCGGGCGAGCTCGACCCCTGCACGCCGGCGGTGAGGAACGGAAAGCGCCGGATGAAGGCCGGCAGGTAACGCGCGTCCCAGCGCGCGCCGTTCAGTTGCAGGTTCTCGTTGGCCACCAGCCCGAGCAGCGCGACCGGCGAGATCATCGCCTTGCCATCGGCCAGGCGCTCGCCGGTGTTGACGAAGATGATCGGAAAGTCGAGCCCGGCATGCGGAAACTCGGTCGCGGTCAGGTAGACCGCGTGCATGCCCTGGGTGATCGAGAAGTCGGTGATGCCTTGCAGCTTCTTGTGGCGGTGCAGGTTCGAGTCGAGCAGCTGCGGGTCGCGGTAGAGGGCGGAATTGATCAAGCCTTGGCTCCTGTTTTTTTATGCCTCGACGGGCGTGATGGCCTCGGCCAGCACCTTGTCCACGCGCTTGCCGTCGAGGTCGACGACCTCGAAGCGCCAGCCACCCCACTCCACCGAATCGGTGGTGTGCGGCAGCCGGCCGAGCAGCAGCATGATCATGCCGGCCAGGGTGTTGTAGCGCCCGCGGTCTTCCTCGGGCAGCTCTTTGAGCGCCAGCCGGTCCTTCAGCTCGGGCACCGGAATCAGCCCGTCGAACAGCCAGCTGCCGTCGTCGCGCTGGATCGCCCAGGCGTTGTCGGCGCTCGGCGTCGTGAACTCGCCGGTGATCGCTTCCAGCACGTCGCGCACCGTGATCACGCCCTGCACCTCGCCGTATTCGTCGACGACGAAGACGAGCTGCGCGCCGGAGGCCTTGAAGTGGTCGAGCAGCTCCATGCCGGACAGCGTCTCGGGCACGAACACTGGCGGCTGCAGGCGCTCGGTCAGCGACAGCGGGCGGCCCTGCATCTGCTGCTGCAGCAGGCTCTGCGCCGAAACGACGCCGACCACGTCGTCGAGCCCGCCGCGGCAGACCGGGTAGCGCGAATGTTCTTCCTCGCCGATGACACGCAGCACGTCGTCGGTCGATGCGGCCACGTCGAGCCAGACGATCTCGACCCGCGGAATCATCATCGAGCCGACCTGCCGGTCGTCGAGGCGGAACACGTTGCGCACCATCTGGTGCTCCTGCGCTTCGATGACGCCGGCGTCGACACCTTCTTCGAGGCTGGCGGCGATCTCTTCTTCGGTCACGCTGCGCACTGCGTCGCCGTGGATGCCCATCAGGTGCAGCGTGCCCTCGGTGCTCATCGACAGCAGCTTGACGAGCGGCCGCGCGATGATCGACAGCCACTCCATCGGCCGCGCGACCAGCCGCGCCACCGTCTCGGGGTGCATCTGGCCGAGCCGCTTGGGCACCAGCTCGCCGAAGATGATGGTCAGCACCGTGATCGACACCACCACCATCGCGGTGGCGGCGATGTCGGCCGCCCGGTCGTGGATGGGGAATGTCTCGTGCAGCCACTTGGCGAACGGCGCCGAGAACGCGGCGTCGCCGACGATGCCGTTCAGCACGCTGATCGAGGTGATGCCGATCTGCACCACCGAGAGGAACTTGGTCGGGTTGTCGTGCAGGTCCAGCGCGGCCTGCGCGCCGGCGTCGCCTGCCTCCACCATCACCTGCAGCCGCGCCTTGCGGCTGGCGGTGAGCGCCATCTCCGACATGGCGAACAGGGCGTTGAGGAGGATCAGGAAGACCAGGAGGGCAACGTCCATGCGGGGCGTGCGTGGGGGAAAGCGGGGAGCGTAGCAGAATCGGGTATGAACTATGTCGTCGGAGACGTCCAGGGCTGCTGCGATGCCCTCGACCGCTTGCTCGCCGAGATCGCGTTTTCGCCGTCGCGCGACCACCTGGTGGTGCTCGGTGACCTGATCAACCGCGGCCCGCAGAATCTGGCCACGCTGCGCCGGCTGCGCGACCTGGGCCCGTCGGCGACCTGCCTGCTCGGCAACCACGACCTGCACCTGCTGGCGGTGGCGCACGGCCTGCGCGCGCTGCACGCCGGCGACACGCTCGCCGACATCCTCGATTCGCCCGAGCGCGGCGCCTGGATCGCCTGGCTGCGCGAGCACCGGCTCGCGGTGCACGAACAGGGCTGGCTGATGGTGCACGCCGGCGTGGTGCCGCAGTGGGACCTGGCGACCACGCTGGCACTGGCCGGCGAGGTCGAGCGCCATCTGCGCAGCGACGACATGGAGGCCTTCTTGCGTGTCATGTACGGCAACCAGCCGGCCCGCTGGGACGATTCGTTGCACGGCCACGACCGGCTGCGTTTTACCGTCAACGTTCTGACCCGGGTGCGCTTCGTCGCACCCGACGGCACGCTCGAGCTCAACGCCAAGGAAAGCGCCGCCGGCGCGCCGAACGGCTTCATGCCGTGGTTCGACGCGCCGGGGCGCAAGACCCAGGGCGTGCCGATCGCGTTCGGCCACTGGTCGACGCTGGGCCTCGTCAACCGGCCCGACCTGCTGTCGCTGGACACCGGCTGCGTCTGGGGCGGCAAGCTGTCGGCCGCCCGCATCGACGGCGGGCGGCGTGACGTGGTGCAGGTGGACTGCGTGGCGGCGCCGCGCTCGGGCTGAGATGCCGACCAGACATTGTTTCCATGTCATCCCGGCGTTCGCCGGGATGACAGGTTGACCCGGCTAAAGATGGGCTGCCGCCTGCCGATAGAAGACGATTGACCCGTCCCCGCCCGGCGCCGATGTTGCAACGCTATCGAAACCCCGTGCTGCTCGCCCTGCTGGCGGCCACCCTGCTGGCGCTGGTCTGGAACGAGTTCGGCATGCGCTCGGTGCTGGTCGTCGATGCCGATTCGAACTACCCCCTGTCGACCTTCGACGACCGGCGCGAAGCCAACGGCAAGAGCGTGGCCTCGCTCAGGCGCGAAGGCCACGAGCTGGTGCTCGACTGCATGGCCAACGCCGGCTACGAGTACCCGTACTGCGAGATGGCGATCCAGCTGAAGGCGCCGCCGGCCGGGCTCGACCTGTCGGGCTACGACACGGTCAGGCTGTGGGTCCGATACGAAGGCCCGCAGACCCAGCAGCAGGTGCGCTTTTACGTGCGCAACTTCGACCCGGCCTACTCGCGCATCGCCGACGAGATGTCGCTGAAGACCCACGAGGTGGTGTTCGATCCGGCCCGTTCGGCAACGCCGCTCGAGTTCGGCATGTCCAAGTTCTCGGTCGCGTCGTGGTGGATCAGCGAGCGCAACCTGCCGATCGAACACGCCGGGGTCGACTTCAGCCATGTCTCGGCGATCGAGGTCGGCACCGGCAACAACGTTCCGGTCGGGCGCCATCGCATCTCGGTCGAGCGCATCGAGTTCAGCGGCAAGCTGATCTCGAAAGCCAGCTTCCGCCTGTTCGTGCTCGCGGCCTGGATGGTCGGCATCTTCGGCTTCGTGATGGCCGCCGGCCTGGCCACCCGGCGCCAGCTGCGCGAGAGCAAGCGCAGCCAGTTGTCGCTGCAACGCATCAACCTGGCGCTGCGCCTGCGCACCCAGGACTATGCGCAGCGCGCCGCGATCGACCCGTTGACGGGGGTGCTGAACCGGCAGGGCCTGGGCGACAAGCTGCACCAGTTGTCCAAGGAAGGCGACCAGCACCTGTTCCCGCTGTCGCTGGTGTTCATCGACATCGACTACTTCAAGCGCATCAACGACCAGCACGGCCATGCGGTCGGCGACAGCGTGCTCAAGGAGCTGGCGACCCTGACGGCCAGCCAGATCCAGCGCGACGACCTGCTCGCCCGCTGGGGCGGCGAGGAGTTTCTGCTGCTGTGCCCGCTGACCCGCTCGCACGACGCGCGCATCATCGCCGAGCGCCTGCGCGCCGCCATCGCCGCCAACCGCTGGCCGGCCGGCCTGCGCGTCACAAGCAGCTTCGGCATCGCCGAATCGATGGCCGGCGAGGACCTGAGCGAAGGCATACGGCGCGCCGACGAGGCCATGTACCAGGCCAAGCGCAATGGGCGGGACCGGGTCGAGGTCCACATGCTGCCGGCGGCTGGCAAGGCCGAGGAGATGGTTGTCTAGAACGGTTCACCTGGAACCGTTCGCACTGAGCCTGTCCTTCGACAAGCTCAGGATTGATCGGAATACCACTACCGTTCGCACTGAGCCTGTCGAAGTGCCGGCGCGAGGCTTCGACAGGCTCAGCCCGAACGGGGATGGTTGTTAGAACAAACTCACCGTATCCGCTTCTTGCGCCTGGGCGCCGGCCATGCGCAGCGGCGCACCGGTCTGCACATGCACCTTCGCATGCGCGGCGGCGTCCATCGGGCGGAAGAAGCGGAAACCCTGCAGCAGGTCGCAGCCCAGGCGCTCCAGGCACAGCGACTGCTCGGCCGTCTCGATGCCCTCGGCGATGATCGTCAGGCGCAGGCTCTTGCCGATGTCGATGATGGCGCCCAGCGTCGACGGGCCGATCGCCGTGACCGAGGTGTCGAGCACGAAGCTGCGGTCGATCTTCAGGATGTCGAACGGCAATGACTTGAGCATCGAGATGCTCGAGTAACCGGTGCCGAAGTCGTCGAGCGCGAGGCGGAAACCGAGGCTGCGCAGGTGCAGCAGCGTGGCCTTGGCCTTGTCGACGTCTTCCATCACCGCCGACTCGGTCACCTCGAGCACGATCGACGACGGCGACACCCCGGTGTGCTCGAGCACGGTCTCGACGCTCGCGACGTAGTTCACGTGCATCAGCTGGCGCGGCGAGACGTTGACGCTGACCGACGTCGGCGTGCCCGCCTCGTCGAGCCGGCGCGCCTGCCAGCAGGCCTGCTCGAGCACCCACTGGCCGAGCTGCAGGATCTGGCCGCTGCGCTCGGCCACGTCGATGAACTGGCCCGGCCCGATCAGGCTGCCGTCGTCGGCGCGCATGCGCACCAGCGCTTCGGCCAGCACCGGGCGCTTGGACTTCGCCTCGACGATGGGCTGAAACTGCACCACCAGGCGCTCGTCGCGCAGCGCCCGCGTGAGCGCCTGCTCGACATCGAAGTCCTTGCGCAGCGAGGCGCTGTGGCTCGCGTTGTAGACGATCGCCAGGTTGCCGCCCTGGCGCTTGGCCGCGTACATCGCGCGGTCGGCGCGCGAGATCAGCTCGTCGCTCGGCAGCTCGGGGTCGTCGCACAGCACCACGCCGATCGAGGTCTTGGGGTGCAGCAGCGCGCCGTGGCACGAGTAGGGCTGGCTCACCGCATCGATGATGCGTGACGCGATCGAGCGTGCGCCGGCCTCGCTGTCGACCCCTTCGAACAGCGCGACGAACTCGTCGCCGCCCATGCGCGCCAGCGAGTCGCCCGGGCGCAGTATCGAGCGCACCCGGTTCGCGGTTTCGATCAGGTAGGCGTCGCCGGCGTTGTGGCCGAGCGAATCGTTGACCTGCTTGAAGCGGTCGAGGTCGAACAGGAACAGCACGAACGGCTTTTCGCGGCTGACCTGGCGAAAGCGCTGCAGCGTCGGCGCCAGTGCGGCGCGGTTCGGCAGGCCGGTCAGGTGGTCGGTGTGGGCAGCACGCGTGAGCTGGTCGCGCAGCGCGTTGCGCGCCTCGACGTTGCGCGCCATGCTGATCGTTCCGGCGACGGTGCCGTTCAGGCCGCGGGCATGGCGCAGCGACATCTCGAGCGTGACGTAGCGGCCGTCCTTGCGCCGCCAGTTGCCTTCGAGCAGCGCCGCGCGGTGTTCGTGCGCGATGCCTTTCAGCGATTCGATCCAGTGCGCGAGCTCGCTCGGATGCAGCAGATCGAGGATGCGCTGGCCGCACAGCTCCTGCGGCGTGTAGCCCAGGTGCGCCTGCACCGCCGGCGAGACGTACTTGACGAGGCCTTCGGCGTCGACCTGCATCACCATGTCTTCGCTGTGCATCTCCATGAACGCGTAGCGCTCGACCCGCTCGGCCAGCGCGGCCTGGCGCCGGTTCATTTCGAGAAACACCGCTTCGTAGCCGCTGACCAGCGGCTGCAGCATCGCCGGCAACTGCGCCTGCACGCCGTCGGGCAGCGGCAGGCGGAACTCGGCCAGGTGGCTCAGCGTGCGCTCGAGCGCGCGCTGCTCGCCGCGCTGGCGCTGCCATTCGCGCTGGACCAGCAGCGCGGCCAGCGCCGCCAGACCGGCGCCGAGCTCCGTTCCATGCGGCAGCCGCGCCGCGAGCGCCAGTGCAGCGAAGCTGATGGCGAGTGCGGCGATGCCGAGGGTGAGGGTGAGCTTGCGCATGGCAGGACATCCGGACTATCGGCGCAGCGCCCACATCGTTGAGGCAGCGCACAGGCCGTTCGGGCGCGCAGCGCGCATTCGGTCACGCCGAGGGTCGCTTCCAGGTGTTGCGGCGGGTTGCCGGGACAAATCTACAATCGCTGTCGCGACTGGAGGCGTGCCAGAGCGGTTTAATGGATCAGTCTTGAAAGCAGTTGCATAGAAGGACGAAAGCGGGTGTTCATGCGGGTTTCGGAGGCATCGTCTCCGCAACTTCTGCGATCATCTCCGCAACTGGAGGCGTGCCAGAGTGGCTTAATGGATCAGTCTTGAAAACTGACGACGGTGCAAGCCGTCCGTGAGTTCGAATCTCACCGCCTCCGCCAGTTCACCGTCCTTTTCCTCCATTCATAGCGACTGATCGAGGCCGGCAATCGTTGGCTGATCAGGCCTTCTCGCCAGGTACGGGTAGCCTAACCCTAGCCAACTCCGAGGACTCCTCGCGCAGGCGATTTGCCCCTTCCCTTCTGTCCGAGTTGAAGCCAAAATCTGGTGATCGAAGGCGGGTAGGAAGGTGGGTAGGTTTTGTGCCTGTGATCGCACGAGAGCTGGCAGCCGCCGAAGTTGGCCTCATCACGACACCTGGCACCCACGCTGTCGGGGGCGTCACGGGACTCTGCTTGCAGGTGACAGGCTCCGGCGCGAGAAGTTGGCTGCTGCGGATCAAGGTTGATTCCAAGCGGCGGGAGTTTGGCCTGGGCTCGTTCCCGACAGTCGCTCTGCCGACGGCACGTGACAGGGCTCGCTCATTGCGTGAGAGGATCGGCGGCGGCCTTGACCCTGCCATTCAGCGCCGCACGGCTCGAAGCGCCGAGCTGGTAGCCCAGTCAACAACCATCACGTTCAAGGCATGCACCGAGGCGTTCATCGGCGCCGAGGTCACCGAGGGGCGGAACGCACGCTATGTGGCTCAGATGCTCCGCGACTTGGAACGTCTCGCGTTCCCAGCTGTCGGTGGACTCTCCGTCCACTCGATCCATCCGAGCCATGTACTGACGGTGCTCGAACCCATCTGGCACAGCAAGCACGCAACGGCGACCAAACTGCGCGGCCACATTGAGCGAGTGCTGGCGTTCGCAACCACTCGCGGGTTCCGCGAAGACCCAAACCCAGCGCAGTGGGGCGGAAACCTCGCCACCGCCCTGGCCGCACCCAAGGCCGTACGTCGCGGCGACCATCATCCTTCGCTGCCAGTCAACGACGTCCCCCACTTCATCGCTCAGCTCCGACAGATGCCGGGCGTCGCGGCGCAAGCGCTAGAACTGGCGATCTTGACGGCAACACGACCGACCGATGTCAGAGCCATGTCGTGGGATGAGCTCGATACGCGGAATGCCGTCTGGACGATTCCCGAAGCACGTGCGACGAGCGGCAGGCCACACCGGGTGCCGTTGAGCACTCGCGCGACGACGCTCATCACATCACAGCCGCGGGACTTGGCTCAGCAGTTCGTCTTCTGCGCACCTCGTTCAGGGGGCCCACTGTCCGACATGGCCTTGACCGCCGTGGTTCGCCGCATGAACGAACTCAGAACGGACAGCACACAGCAGGGGTGGACAGACCCAGGTCAAGGCCACCGCGTAGCCGTACCAAACGGTTTCCGCACCACGTTCCGCGCATGGGCAGAGCGGAAGAAGTACGCAGCCCAGATGATCGATCAAGCGCTTGCGCTCAGGGCGACGGAGCAGCCCCAAGACGCCGACGCGCAGGCGAGTCCGCTCCGCCAGCGAACTGCATTGTTGATTGCCTGGGACAAGTACTGCGACAGCGTCAAGCTGAAGTGAATGCCAGTGGACTTCAACTACTTCAACTTCAACAACTTCCCTCGATGAACGAGCTGAATCAACGCGTGTTGAAGGAGTTGAAATAGTTGAAGAAGATGAACGAGTTGAAGTCAGCTTTGCAACATCAGGCGTCGTGGTAGCTCAGCCGAGGCAGCAAAGCGCCGTGAAGCTGGCCGCCGCGCTGGCTCCAGTCGGCGCGACACCACCACGGGCATGCACTCACCTATTTGTCCAACGATTTGGCCGGCGCACGCGCGTTGGATCAGACGTGGATCGGCGCCGACAGCGCGCGTGTCTTCATGGACGCCTGCCTGCGTCGCGGGCCGAAGGCCCACTGGGTATTGGCGCCGCCTACGTTTCAGCGGCGGCGTGAGGTCGGCGTGTTGGAACCGGCAGCCTACGGCTTGCGCCACTTGTCGGGCTTGCCAACGGTGGTGGTGCGGACCCGCTCGACCAGCACGTGGCCTTCCGGGTTGACCTTGCGAGCAAGCGCGATGGCCTCGGCCTGGGTGGGCGTGACACCGCTCGCGCGCTGCGAGTTCGGGCGGCGCACCGCGTAGTCGCCTTGCGGGCGACGTTCAACGAAAACTTTGTCGGTCATGGTTGCTCCTATGACTTACATGTCGGGCAGAGACAGCAGGTTGTCGGTCTTGCGACCGTCGGCGACGGTCTGCACATACTTGATGCGCCCGTTGCTGTGGACGTGGACCCACGCGCCGGTGAGTTGGGGGTTGCGGTCGGGGCACCAGACGGAGTTGTTTCCGTTCGCCTCGATGTAGGCGACCATCTGCTCGCGCGTGCTGTTGCCGCGTTCGCTGGTCTCTTGGCTGCCATCGCACCTGACCCACCAGAGGTGGGAAATGTGTTCGTGGCCCTGGCCGCCGCTCATCCGTTTGCCAACGCATTTGATGGTCGTAGTCTTGGTGGTCGTGGTCATTGGTCGGTTCCTATGAGTTGAAGGACGCGCCAACGATCTTGTTCGGTGTAGGCGCACTTGTAGTCTGCCTAGCAAGAACCCTCTTGTCAAGCACTTAAAATGCGTCTACTCTGAACTTTCGGCGGCCAGGTGGCCGCCGCCCTGTGCGCCCGCCTGCCTTGGTTCGGGGTGCGCAGCATGGTCGAGCACACCGGGGCGCAGTGGGAGTCGGTGGGAGCGGGCAGCCGTTGGCGCCGTCCCTCCACGGGGCCCCATCAATGAGGAGAAAAACGGTTGTCTACCCCGCTTGGAGACAAGATTCGCGCTGAACGAAAGCGGCTCAAGTTGACGCTGGATGAGTTGGCCCAGAAGGCCGAATCCAGCAAGAGCTATATCTGGGAATTGGAGAACCGCCCGGTCGTTAGGCCCTCAGCGGACAAGATCCGCAAGATCGCGGACGTGTTCGGCGTGACCGTCGAATATCTGCTCGACGACGAGAAACAGACGCCGACAAAATCCGACACCGATGAAGCCTTCTTCCGTAGGATCGGCCAGCTTGATCCGGCGAAGCGTGCCCAGCTCGAAAAATTCCTGAAAGCCATCGACGATGACTGATCCGACGACGCCGGCGGGGTGGGGCATTCAACTGTCGAAACTCTGGGTAGCGTCGGGTCAGGCCTTTCCGGTAGACGTGAAGCTGCTCGCCCTCGAAGTCACGAAGCAGCGATTTGCCGACCCGGTTGGGCTTGTGGTTCCCCACGGCGTCGCGGGCATCGACGGCATGCTTTCCAAGCGAGCAAAGAAGGGCGACTGGTGCATCTCGTATGACGAGGATGTTGTCGTGCCGGGACGAATCAATTTCACGCTGGCCCATGAATTGGGCCACTATTACTGCCATCGGCAGCGGCAAGCAGAGTTCCGCTGTAGCCAGGGTGAGATGCTCGACTATCACGGCGAGGCGTCGCGAAAAATGGAGAAGGAAGCGAACGTTTTTGCTTCCTATTTGCTGATGCCGGCCACGGACTTCCGCCAGCAGATCGACGGGCAAATGATCACGCTAGAGCTGCTCGGGCAAGTTGCCGAGCGCTATCAGACCTCGTTCACTGCGACCGCGCTCAAATGGCTGGAAATCACCGCCGAGGCGGCCATGCTGGTGGTGGCGCGGGACGAATTTGTCTGCTGGTCCTATCCCAGCAAGCTCGCGTTGAGCAGGCGCGCATATCTTGCGCCTGGCACGCCTGTTCCCGAGCCCGCCATTGATCGCCTGAAGTCGGCGGCGAACCATTCCGGCAACACCTGGTGCCGCGTGCCGGCGGGCATATGGCACCCCTCGCTGGAGGCCGAGGAATCGGTGATCGTTTCGGATCAGTTCGAGTTGATGATCTTCCTGGTGCGATATCCCGAGGCGCGCCTGGTACAACACGAGGATGAACCGGAGACCGACGCCTTCGACGTGATGACGGACACGTCACGAGGGTTCGGCTGGTCGAAGTGACGCTTCGACGGACGCGGTGCGCCACTCGAAAAGCCCGCCGAGATCGTCGTGCCAGAACGGGCTTTCGCGCTTCGGGAAATAGTAGGCCGTTCCGCCGCTGTCGACCACCGTATCCGTGACGGGACGCAGCGCACCGCGGCTCAGGAAGCCAACACCGACAACGTAGTCCCGGTGATCGGCGGCAAGGAAGCGGCTGACCTTGATCGCCAGAGCGGTCGGCTGCTCGTTGGCGTCACGATCCTGCTGCGCGATCGACAGGAGTTGCTCGCCGTCAAGCCCGTCGAAGCCCGCGATCAGCAGAGCCGGCCTCTTGCCGGTCAGTTGCCGCTTGGCCGCGTCGCGGAGCGTCTTGAAAGTGGCGTCCATGAAGTCGTCCTCGACTGCACTTTGTACGACAAACGCCAGCGCGCCGCCCGCGTCCGTGCCCGTAAGCATGCCTTCGCGATTCTGGGTGCTGGTCACGTCCTGGATCACCCCTCGCACAACCTCTATGCGCCTGTCGTTGGCGACATTGCCTAGCCGCGCCAGGTCGAACTCCGAAATGCGGATGTCTGCGCCGTCCTCCAGCTGGACACCGTGGCCGATAGTTATCTGTCGACGGACGCGCTTCGCCAGCGCCTGTCGGTCCGCATGCCGTGTGGGCAGGCCTCCTGGCATGGTCAGCACGACCGACAGGCCGATCTTCAGCGTCTTGCGGATGTGCACCAACTCGCCAGTCATCAGATGGTGGAACTCCAGCGCCACGCGGCGGTGGATGTTGCGTCCCTTGTCGTCGGAAACCGACTTGCACTCGACTTCGACGCCATCGTTCCCCATGTCGGTCACCAGGAGGTCGAAGGTCCCGCCTCCAACCATCTCCGGCCATTGCAGTCGATGGCCGCGCCGCGCGAAATGCGTGGCCACGGACAGTTCCAACCGCAATGCGCGCATGGCGTTCGGGTCCTTCAGTGCTCCCGCCACGCGCTTGCGCAGGCGCTCGGCTTCGACACTCGTGGCCAGGTCCATCATCGACAGCGACTGCGCGGCGAAGCTGATCGCTGGGTACAGCACGCGATTGGCGGCGTCGTCCGGCAAGCGGCCGAAGCGCTTGATCAGATCCCCGCAACGGTCGAGCCCGAACGCAATCTCGTTCTCACCATACAGGTAGGCTTCGAGGAATCGGTTGTGCTTCATCGCGGCCTTCATTTGGGCTACGCGATGCGCCCAGTTCCCGGCACCGATTACGTCAGCAAAGCGCTGATACACCTCCGGGATGTCGGCAGTGTGCAATTCCGTCAGCAAGGATGACGCATTGGCGAACGGATGGATTGTCACGGCCGTGCCTGAGACGCTGAGGGCCGGCAATTATCCGTTTGCCTTTGCCCTCCCACTCAACGAACGACCTCCCAGCCATTGGCGAGTCGAGCCACCAAGCCTTTGCCCATCAGCACCTTGAGCATGTGGCTGATCGATGATGCGGATTGCCCGGTTGCCTCTTCGAGCGTCTTGTTCGTCCTGGCGCCGGTCATCAACAGGTCGAGCACCGCTCGCTGCTTCGGCGGCATACTCGCCACGGATTCGTCCCACTCGCCGGTCAAATCCCATCGCCCATTGGTTCGCTCAAGAGCAAAGTCCTGGACTTCACGATCCCAGAGCCGGCCACCGGCGTGCAGCCGATATGCCTTCGCTTGACGAAGCATTAGCAAGTAGCTGTCGATGCCAGCTGAGATACCGAACGTGCCAGAAATCATCGACACCGGATCATCATGAACAGCCTTGGTGGTGTGGTGCAGAACAATCACACTGAGGCCATGGAACTCTTTGCACAGATCAGCCAAGAGCTTCACCGCCGCATAGTCCTCGGCGAATGTATTTCCCTTGGCCGACGGCGGCAGCCGAAATCGTGCCAGGCTGTCGATGATGACGAGCGGCGGCCGACCTGTCGTTCGCCCCTTGAGCCAATCCCGAAGCTTGTCTACGCCTGCCCCAGCCTGCGGCCACTCAAACTCCAAGCGCACCCCACGCAGTTCATCGTGCGGGATGGTCATCCTGGAGAGCTTTCTCCGCATAAGCCGCACGCCCTCTTCCAATGACAAGAAGAGGACATCTGCCTGGCCGCACCGCTCTCCCAGAAATTCACCGCCGCAATTCGCGGCATGCGTGAGCTGACGCATCAGCGTCGTCTTGCCAGTCTTCGGCGGCCCGGCCAGGAGGGTCAAGCCCTCACCGACAAAAGGCTCGCAGATGAACGCAGGGTCGGGCATTTCGAGCGCCAGCAACTCCGCCGCGTCGATCCCCTGCGACTCTTGATGCGCGTCGGCAGCAGCTCCGAGAGACGAGAGCCCAACCATCGCGGCGGCGATGATTTGCGACGCAGACTTGCTGCGCGCGTTGAACGCCTCCGTCGCTACAGCATCGCCTAACGCAATCACGCCTCGCAAGATCGCATGCTCGTGGACGATCTCTGCATACCTGCGCAGGTTTGCTGCGCTCGGTACGCTCTGGGCAAGGGCATTGAGGTAGCTGAGACCGCCTACAGCATTGCCAATGTCGTGTCGCTGCAGGTGCTCAAACACCGTGATCACGTCAGCCGCCCCGCCGGCGCCGATGACATCGCAGATGGCCTTGAAGATCAAGCCGTGCTCTTGGGTATAGAACTCTGCCGCGGTTAGCACCGTAGCCGCATCTCGCCAACGACTGTTGTCGAGCAGGAGACCTCCCAGCACAGACTGCTCAGCCTCTGTCGAGTGCGGCGGTCGCCGCTCGCCAGACTCCGCGTCAGTGGATAGAAGAGCCGCCCCCACTACGCGCGGCCTCTCATTGCGTTTCGAACGGCCTCTACAGCTACTGCGCTTGCGGCGTTGAACTCGACCGCGTACGCCATCTCTGACGTTTCGAGGCAGAGCACCAGAAGCTCGGACACAACGACAGCCTCGGGCCGACCATCGATCCTCAGCGTCGCGCGCAGGCTCCACAGGCCATCCTGCAACATGGTCAGTCGATCCACGACATCGGCGAGGACCGCGATTGCCTCTCTCAGTGAAAGCTGGCTCATGCGTGCTGTCGCTTCCTGACCCTATGCGCCAGTACCAGCCCTAGCGCGCAGCATGGCCTTCAACGCCTCAACGACGGCATCCATTGATTGCGTGTCCGCAGACGGCGAATCGATCACGATCAGCGCGCGGCCACGACTGTCCAGCGTGCACGTTCCGATCGCCATTCCGCCAACACGGATTGCGCTCTTTGTCGACTTTCCGGGATCGCGCGAGATCAGATGATCAACAACTTGCGTCGGGCTTGCGCGCGACGCGCTCACTCGAAGCTGCTCTGCGCGCCGCAGGACGGCCTCGCGGTCAACTTCCATCGCGGCCGTGATCTGTTCAGCATGCTTAGGCTGAATCTCGATCGGGCTGTGGAAGGCACTCACCACCACGGAAGGCAGCTGAGCCACCATCAGCGCCTTCCGTACCCACGTGTGGCTCACGCCCAGCGTTTCAGCGAGCCGGCGCATCGAGGGGAAGAGCCCGCTTTCGATCGCCGCCTGGTAGCTCGATCCCTGTTCGTACGGGGACAGGTCTGCGCGCTCGCGGTTCTCGCGGTCCATTGAGGCGAACAGTTCTGCGTCGGGCATTGGTCTGTCCCAAACGACAGCCACGACGGGCAAGCCCAGCTCGGCACACGCTCGATGTCGGCGATGGCCGAACACGATCTCGAATTGGCCTTCCGCCGTGGGCCTCACCAAGATCGGCTGCGTATTGCCGCCTGCTTGCTCGATGCTCGCCTTCAGGCTTGCGAAGGCCTGCGTCGCAAACGAAGCCTCGTGGCGGTTCGCCCAGCGAGTTGGCTTGATCGACACTGGGTCGAGAAGCCTCGTCACCATGCTTCCATCGAACTGCTTCAGCCTCGCGTGGAGGGTTTGCAGTTCCTCACGCATCGCGATCATGCCGCTGTGTACCGCCAGCATTTGCCCAGGCGCTGTTCTGGCCAGCCCCGCAGGACTACCTTCGTTGGCCTGTGACGGTGCATTGCGGCCGGCCGATGCTAGGCCAGCGGTGGACGCGAGGATGCGATCGCCGATGCCCATGCCCTACCTCGATTGGGCCGCTTCGCCTTGGGCCGCCGCGTTTGGAAACCTTGTTTCCACGCCCGCGCGCTGCGGTCCGGACTGCCACGCCCCAACGATGGCCCTCTCGACAAGATCGATCACTTTGCCGTAGGCCTCGATGATTCGACGGTAGGTCGCGGCTGAGCCTTCGTAGGTCTCGATGTCGTAGGCCGTTCCAAAGCTTGCCGCCATCGCTGATGCCACGGTCGATTTCGGCACCTCCACCGGCAACAGGAAGTCGCCGTAAGCGGCTTCTATCCACTGGCGCACCGCAGGAGTGGCAACGTCGGACTGGTCCACTCGTGACAGCAGGACCTGGACAAACGCGTAGGTCTTGCCACCGTCTCGGGCAAAGTCGGGGTTGTTCCTGAAGTCGGCGAATAGCTGCCAGAAGTGCACGAGGCTGGAGAAATCCAGCGCTGTCGGCGGAACGGGCACCACGATGCCATCGGCCGCCATCAACGCATTGATTGTCAGATACGACAGCGCCGGTGGCGTGTCGATCACGATCACGTCATAGGACGCGCGCGCCTCGATGAGGCCGCGATTCAGCACATGCCAGAAGTTGGCGCTCGTCAGCTGACCAAGCTGGCTCGGGATGGCGAACTCCGCAGCGAACAGCGTAGGCGCCGCTGGGACCAGGTCAATGCCATCCCAATAGGTCTGCCGGGCAGCATGGCCGATGGCGCTGCGTTCGCCTCGCAGCAGCGGGAGGGCCGTCATGTCTTCGGCAACTTCAGTCTGAGGCAGGATGCCGAACAACGTGGTGAGCGAGCCTTGCGGGTCGAGGTCGATAGCAAGCACCTTGTGTCCTCGCAGGCTCAACCCCTGGGCCAGCGTCATCGCAGTCGTCGTCTTGCTGACGCCGCCTTTGAAGTTGGCCACCGCGATCGTGATCGCCTGCCGCTCCGGCGGGCGTAGGAATGACGTTCGCTGTTGCCGCGCGCAGGTGCGGGCCTCAGCAACCGAAACCCTGCCCGGCTTTCGAGCCAGTGGACCCGAATTCTTCCGGAGTGCACACTCCGAGGCGGCGTCCAGGCGGCACAAACGGATTGCTTGCTTCACGGTCAGCCGCGGTGAAACCTTGCGCACCTCGGGCGCCATCACACGCAATCGAATCTCGTGCGCCAGAGACTCCGCTCGATCGGCCACGACGGAAATTCGTGCCATGTCGATCAAACCGGCAGGTTCGTCGACTGTCACTGCAGCTGCAAGGCCTCCGATGACCTGCTCGTTGATCAGGCACATGGGTGCATGCCTCTCCACTGTTGACAACCCTGGCGGGCGGTCTGGTTCTGCTGGCCTTGGTCGCATCGCGCTCACTTCGTCGGCTTCACTGTCTCACCGATCCTGATGTAGACCTTCTTCGTGATCTGCTGCTCCGTGTGCCCGAGCAACTTGCTAGCCGCCGCCACATCACCGATGTCGCTGGCGGCTCGCGGCCGGATGTCGCGAAACTGAAACCTGCGAATCCGATCCGCCAGCGCAATCGATTCGGCGGTGGCTTCTTCCGCAGCCGCCTCCGCAGCTGCCTTCCGGGCCGCATCGAAGCGGACCCGCAGCGTCCACCGGTTCAGAGGGACCCCAGCGGGCGTGGCCACCAGATACAGGCTGCGGACCTTGCGCGGTCGCGCACGTATGCGGTCGAGCAATTGCCCGAGTTCGGTTCTCGTCCCGTCGGATCGATCAAGCAGGATTCGAAGGCGCTTGTTGGTCTTGCCTTGCCTCACCTCCAAGGCACCTTCCTTGATGTCGGTCTGAGTCATCCTGAGCACGTC
>Ga0209515_10004788_pt1 | contig 18034 bp, 13 predicted proteins | sample Subgroupgradi54m_FD_187454 | JGI IMG/M metagenome (GOLD analysis project Ga0209515, IMG submission 187454) | Subsurface groundwater microbial communities from S. Glens Falls, New York, USA - GMW60B uncontaminated upgradient, 5.4 m (SPAdes)... ...
TACGACTTTAGCCGTTCTTATCCCGATCGCCAAGCCTTTCAAGGAGAGGAAGATAATGTAACATTTATTGTGTCGACGGGGAATAAGGGACTTAAAGTCATCCGTTACTATCTTGAAACTCCTCAAAAGACAGCGATCAATACTGTCATTTTAGGGAAAACATATAAAAAAAATGTTGATGGCGTGATTAAAAGTGAGAAAGAACAGCCGATTAATTATCTCATTAGAGAGGAAAGAGATTTTGTGGATTATTTGAGTGATGACAAGTCCGGAATTCATAAAAAAATTGTCGCGCGTGATGTCAAAGAAGGGGGCTTAAAATTGAATTACGCTTTTTTTGACGTTCAAAATCAACAATTGTCGTGGGGGGAAGATTGGCATTCAGGGTCTTTGCCATCGGCTATTCGCGTCGAAATGGAAGTCGCTAATTTTCAGCAGTCTTCTTTAAAGAAAGATTTTGTTATTCCTGTAAAATTTTAAAATTTATGAAAGATATTAATCGTCGACAAAAATCGGGAGCCATTTTAATAGCCATGCTATGGATTGTGGTGATCTTAACGATTTTAGCGGTGAGTTTAGGTCAGGCTGCGCGGACAGAAATTGCCCTTACACAGCGTGCCGCAGGAAAGTTAAAGGCTAAATATTACGCTTTCGCCGGATTAACTTATGCTATAGAGCAAATCCGTTTAGATTCGTTAGATCCCGCGTCAAATCAAGAGGACACGCTGTATTATTGCGGTATCCTAAAAAATTCAAACCACTCTTCCGAAGATTTGTTTCATGAAAAACCTATCGGGGATGGTTATTTTTCAATAGGAAATCCTACGGGTTCTGGATTTGAAGACGAGGAACGGCGGCTTAATATTAATGCGTTAAGCGTTCAGAATTCAAACGTTTTTATTGCGCTGTTAGAACTTTTGAGTGTGAATACCGAGTCAGCAGAAGAAATTGTTTTTTCTATGCTGGATTGGAAGGATTCTGACGATGTTTTAGCTGATTCTATTTATGGCGCTGAAAACGATTATTATCTGAGTCTGAGTCGTCCTTATCGATGTAAGGATAGTTCGTTTGATTCTCTGGAAGAACTTCTTTTGGTGAGGGGTATGACACCGGAAATTTTTACGAAAATAGCACCGTATCTAACGATTTTTCCAAAGCAGGGATTCTTGGCCGTGAATTTTAATACGGCTTCACAAGAAGTTTTGTGCGCTTTGGCCAGAGGGGTTGTTGGATCAATGACTAATACAAACCTCGCGGATGCTGATTCTTTAGTCGCAAAGATTTTGGATTACCGCCGAGGGGAAGATGGGGTTGAGTTGAGCGCTGATGATCGTAGTGTTGACGTCAATGATCTTTCGCTCAATGCTAATGAACGCGCCATTTTATTAACGTTGAACCAATATCGAACCTTAAAATCTGATTATTTTCGCGTCAACACCCAAGGCGTGGCAGGGTTTAATAAAGTGAAGGTGAATTTAGAAGCCATTATTGAAAGAGCCAGCGCATCGATTGTGGCTTTGAGAGCGGACTAATGCAAAGACAGATTACCAGCTGTATTGAGATTAATGATTCTCACGTAAAATTTTTACAAGCCAAGGTTCATCGAAACCAAACGATCCTTACAACGTGTGAAGTCCAGGCTTTAAAAGATAATTCCCAAGAAGAGGCGATAAGGGTTTTAAATAAGATAAAAGGTTCAAAAGGTTTTTCATCTCATCAACTGGCCCTTATTGTTCCTCGTCGTCATACGATATTAAAAAGACTACAGTTGCCTTCGGTCAATAGTTATGAAATTAAGAAAATGATTGAATTGCAGTTGATGACCGACATTCCCTACTCGATGGAGCAGGTGAGTTGCGATTATGAATTAATCGATCAGAAAGAAGGGTATAGCGATGTTCTTGTGATGATCGCTCCTCTTGAAAACGTCCAAAGTTATTTAAACATTTGTCAAGCTTCAGGCTTAACTCCCCGTTACATGATTTTGAGTTCCATGGGGCTTTTAAGATGCTTGGATTTTGAGAAGCCGAATACGACCCCTCTTTTATTTATTGACGTTGATCTTGCTTCTTCTGAAATGTGTTTTTGTCATGAAGGGCAATTGCTTTTCTCTCGGCATCTTCCTTTAGGAGTTAGACATCTTGATGAGGATTGCGCCAAATTTTTAGAACAGATGGCTTTAACTTTGGCTATTTATCAAAAACAAAATATGGGCCCGGCGATTAAGGAAATTTATCTGGCTTCTTCAGATTCCAAGATAGAAGTTTTAAAGCAGGGGTTAGAGAAAGAGTGGACTATTCCGATTAAATTCTACAATCCGACCGCGCATGGGATAACGGCCCAAAATATTAATCTCTCGCAAATTTTAAAAAATGAACCTGGCATTTCTCTAAACGCGGGATTGGGGGCGCTTTTGACCAGACAAGATTTTCCGAATCTCATACCGCGTGAGATTGATATTGATCGTAATAATAAACACAAACAACGCCAGAGAATTCAACATGTGGCGTTAGCTATTCTCATCTTTATTTTCAGCGTTGCGGTTTTGAGCGTGAAATATTTTAAGAAACGGCAGCGTTTGGAGGTTATAGAGAAACAAATTGCGGAGATTCACAATCCTGTCGAAGACGCTCAGCACCGTATCCAATTAGTTCAATCTTTAGAGAAGGAATTCGTTCATAGAATTTTCATGGTTGATATGGTTCATGAATTGTACGAACTGATGCCGCCAGACATTTCGCTTAAGTCTTTGAGTATTGATGAGAAAACAATGCTGACGATTCAAGGATATGCCCAGACGAGTTCCAGCGTGAATAGCTTTCAAGCGAGTTTGCTCAAGAATCCTCACTTTAAAGATATTAACTTACAATTCGCTACGAAACGCCAAATTTTTAATCAAGAGGTTTCCGACTTTAAGTTAACGGCTCGATACCAATGATAGAGCGACTCACAAAACGAGAGAAGACAATTTTTATTTTGTGTTTGACGACAGTTTCGATTTTTGTCAGTTATAAAATTGTGTTCGGACCTTTGATGAACAAGATAAAGCAAGTAGAGACGGATATTGAAAAACAGCAAGACCAATTAATCAAAAACATACATTTAATTAAGAACGCGGAAGGGTTAACGGAAAATTCTAAAGTTTATATTGATCGGTTTAAGCAAACTGAAAGCAATGAACAGGTCATGTCGTCGATGATTTCAGAGATTGAAGAGAGTGCCAGCCAGCTTAAACTCCCGATTTCTGAGATTAAGCCTAAGGTGGTTAGAAAAGAAAATTACGTTAATCGCTTTGCAGTCAGTCTCACGATGGACAGCTCGTGGGTTGATGTTCTTAAATTGATTCATAGCCTTCAACAAGAGCCTCACTTTTTTGATATTGAAGAGATCGTTTTTCAAAAAGGTTCTGCGGTGGGGATTGTGCGAACACAATGGGTATTGGAAAAAATGTCGATTCCCGCATTTGATGGGCAGAAACAAAAAATTGTTCTTCCTCAAATTCAAGGAGAAGAGCTTAAAGCTGATCATTCAATTTCTTCGAAGCAGGATGTTGTTTTATCGGCAGCCAAACCTTTTAGCTTTTATGAAAATACTTTCAAAGATCGAGATCTTTTCCTTATGCCGTGGGAACATCTTCAGGGAACTCAAAATTCCAGCAATACCGCATTGCCGCAACTTTGTCAGCTTATTAAAGTCGCGGGGATCATGCTGGATCATGATTCGAAGGCTATCGTGGAGGATGCGAAAACCAAAGAGATTTATTTTTTATCAGAAGGGGAAGATATTCTCGGGGCGATCGTTAAACAAATCAGGGAAGATAAAGTCGTTTTTATGTATAATGGGGAAATTATAGAAATGGGCGTTGAATAAGTCCCATTTAAAGGAGAGGGAATGCGTAAAATAATTTTAATTTTTGCTTTGATGATGGTGAATTTTTCTCTGGCATGGGCGGATGAGCCGGTTCAGACCAACATCGAAGCCGAGAACCAAAATGTTTCGAAGACGGTCATTTCTGATCACATCGATGTCTTAGATTTGAAAAATATGGACATTTTGGATGTTCTAAAATTGATTTCACAAAAAAGCGGTCTCAATATCGTGGCGGCCCAAAATGTTCAAGGCCGGGTCACGATTTACTTAAAAGATATCAATGTGTTTGACGCCTTGCGGATTATCGTCGAGGCTTACCAATGGGCTTATGTTCAAGAAGGGGACATTGTCAAAGTATCGACGGCGTCGGACTACGAAAAAAAATATGGACATAAATTTGGCTACGAGGTTAAAACAAGTATCCGCCAATTGTTTTATACCGAATCCGCCAATCTTGTGGCGATCTTAAATCAAATTAAGAGTGAAACGGGAAAGGTGATTTCGGAGGATAAGTCGCGTACGTTGATTTTGATCGATGAGCCAGAAAGAATTGATAAAATGCAGGCATTGATTGACCAGTTTGATGTGCCGATGAAGACGGAAGTTTTTGACGTCAGTTATACGGATATCAAAAATATTGTTGAGAAAATTGAAGCGGTTTTAACGCCCTCATTTGGGACAATCAAGGCGGACGAGAGATCTAAAAAGATTATTGTTTCTGATACCCAACAGCAATTGAACAAAGTTCGCCAAATTATCGAGACTTTTAATGAAAAAGATAAGCAAGTTTTAATTGAGGCTAAAATTTTACAAATCACCTTAACCGATGAACATAAGTTGGGGGTTGATTGGGAAGCGATTGTTAATAATTATCACAGTTTGGATTTAAAAAGTGATTTTGACGTTTTGGGGTCATCGGATAAATCAGGGAAATTAAGTGTTGGCACTCTTTCCAGTGATGATTATACGGCGGTGTTGGAGGCGTTGGACACGATCGGAAAAACCAATATTCTCTCAAATCCCCGCATTACGACTTTGAATGAAAAAGAAGCCAAGATTTTAGTCGGATCAACGCAACCTTATGTCACCTCAACCACGACCACCCCAGCCTCCGGCCCGACAGTGACGGCTGAAAGTGTTAATTTCATTGAGGTCGGTGTTAAATTATTTGTGACGCCGAGCATTCATGACGATGGTTTTATCACCATGAAAATTAGGCCGGAAGTGAGTTCCGTGACAAGTAATATTACAACGAGTAATAACAATATTATTCCCGTTGTGGAAACATCTGAAGCCGAAACAACGGTCGTCGTGAAAGATGGTGTTACCATTGTGATTGGCGGACTGATTAAGGAAGAAAGCATTAAATCCACGAAAAAAGTCCCTCTCTTAGGAGACATTCCCTTTTTGGGAGTTCCTTTCCGCAATGAAAGTAATACGATAACCAAGACGGAAATCGTTATTTTCTTAACTCCTAAAATTATTAGTGGTGATAGTAAAGATAATATCGCGTTTGATAAATTTTCCCCATCAATAAAATAGCCTTCTTTTTTGGATTCCATTTTTATTGAATTTAAAAAAAATACGTGAATTTCTCTTGCTCCAAGGTTAGAATATCTTTGACTTTAAGGAGGAATTTCAAATGAATCTTTTTTTACGAAAACCGATGAATCAGCTGAGCGCGGAGAGCGAGGAGCCTCATCAGCTGAAACGCACGCTGGGTCCTTGGAGTCTCGTGGCGATGGGAATTGGCGCCATTATCGGAGCTGGACTTTTTTCTTTGACAGGGATCGCCGCTGGCGAACACGCCGGTCCGGCTGTTATTCTATCGTTTCTTATTGCCGCGCTTGGATGTGCTTTTGCCGGGATGTGTTACAGTGAGTTGGCGACGATGATTCCGATTTCCGGAAGCGCTTACACCTATGCCTACGCCACGATGGGGGAATTGATCGCCTGGATTATCGGATGGGATTTGGTTCTTGAGTATGCCGTTGGGGCATCAGCGGTGTCGGTGAGCTGGTCACGCTATGTTACTTCATTTCTTTCGGATTTTGGAATCCATTTGCCTAGCCGTTTTATGTTGTGTCCCTTTGAAACCGCCACGCTAGCTGACGGAACGCAAGTGTCCGGAATTATAAATCTTCCCGCAATTTTCATTATTTGCATTTTGTCTTTGCTTTTGATGCGAGGGATTCGAGAATCCGCGCGCGTCAATGAGACCATCGTCATCATTAAAGTGGCCGTTGTCCTTATCTTTATTCTCGTCGGATTTTCCTTTATCAACTGGGCCAATTACACTCCGTTTATTCCTGCCAATACGGGCAAGTTTGGGGAATTTGGGTGGAGCGGAATCCTTCGAGCGGCCGGAGTTATTTTTTTCGCGTATATCGGGTTTGACACAGTTTCCACGGCCGCTCAAGAAGCCAAAAACCCTAAAAAAGATATCCCGACTGGTATTATTGTTTCACTGATCATTTGTACGATTCTTTATGTCGCCTTTGCTTTTGTTTTAACAGGGATGGTCAATTATGTTCACATGAGAGGGGACGCGGCGCCGGTGGCGACAGCCATTAATTTGACACCTTATCCTTGGCTTCAGAAATTAATCAAACTTGGAATCATTTGTGGTTTTACCTCCGTTATTCTGGTTCTTTTATTAGGGCAATCTCGTGTTTTTTACGCGATGTCGAGAGACGGACTCCTGCCAAAACTTTTCTCTGATATTCATTCACGATGGCATACGCCTTGGCGTTCGAATATTCTCTTTATGATTTTTGTCAGTATTTTTGCTGGGTTTGTTCCCATTTCTAAATTAGGCCACATGACCAGTATCGGGACATTGTTCGCGTTCATTATCGTGTGCGCCGGGGTGTTGGTCTTGCGTTACACTCATCCGGAATGGCCTCGCGCCTATAAAGTTCCCTGGGTTCCTTTTGTCCCCATCGCTGGGATTGTCGTGTGTTTGATCATGATGCTTTCGTTAGGTCTAGAAACTTGGTGCCGGCTGGTGGTTTGGCTTTTGATCGGGATGATCATTTATTTTACCTACAGCCGTCTGAATAGTAAATTAAGAAAGAGATCGATGAGTCAACCATGAAATTTTATACCGACGTCCATCTTCATTCTCATTATTCTCGAGCCACGAGCAAAAATCTTGACCTGGAACACTTGTCGCTGTGGGCTCAGCTCAAAGGGATTAATGTCGTCGGAACAGCGGATTTTTTACATCCGAAATGGCTTAAGGAACTGAAAGAAAAGTTAGAACCAGCCGAAGAAGGATTTTTTAAACTTAAAAATGAATTCGTCCTTAAAACTCAGCGGGATGTTCCCAAAGCCTGCGAAGGGCCGGTCAGGTTTATGTTCAGTGTTGAAATTTCCAATATTTACAAGAAATTCGATAAAGTAAGAAAAATCCACAATGTTGTTTTCGCTCCCAGTTTTGAGGCGGCTGAAAAAATTCAAAAAGAAATCGGAAAAATCGGAAATATCAATGCCGATGGACGTCCGATTTTGGGACTCGATTCTCGGGATTTATTGGAGATCGTTCTTGAAGCGGATCCTAAGGCCTATCTGATTCCCGCCCATATTTGGACGCCGTGGTTTTCGGTGTTGGGATCCAAGGGCGGGTTTGACCGCATTGAAGATTGTTTTGGCGATTTAACAAAACATGTTTTTGCCATCGAGACGGGATTATCATCGGACCCTCTGATGAACTGGCGGCTTAAACAACTGGACCCATTTGTCTTGGTCTCCAATTCCGATGCCCATTCGCCGCCAAAACTGGCCCGTGAGGCGACGATTTACGATACCGAATTTTCTTATTTTGGAATTTATCAAGCCCTTTCAGATCGTAAAAATAAAGGACTGAAAGGCACGCTTGAATTTTTCCCCGAGGAGGGGAAGTATCATTACGACGGTCACCGCGCGTGTGAAACGCGACTTCATCCAAAAGAAACCATTAAAAATAAGGGTTTGTGTCCGGTCTGTAACAAGCCTGTCACGATCGGTGTCATGGCCCGCGTCGAAGAATTGGCCGACAGACCTGAGGGAGAAAAATCTCCAAATTGGCGTCCCTATATGAATTTGATTCCCTTACCAGAAATTATTGCCGAAGCGAATGGCACAGGTCCGACGGCCAAAGGCGTGGGAGAATTGTATTTTAAAATGCTGCATAAATTAGGTAACGAATTATTTATTCTGCAAGAGGCTTCGCTTAAGGATATTCAAACCACCGCTGGTCATTTGGTGGCTCGTGGAGTTGAAAAAATGCGAAAGCAAGATGTCACGATTGCCGCGGGTTATGACGGCGATTACGGAGAAATTCACCTTTTTACCGACGAGGAACGCCAGGAAAAAATTACTGAAGGGCAGATGACGTTATTCTAAATGACTAATCTTAACGACGTTCAACAGAAAGCCGTCACTCATGGTCCGGGGAATTTATTGATCGTCGCTGGACCGGGGACGGGAAAGACGCACACCTTAACTCACCGCATTCTCAAGCTCACCGAACAGCTTAAATCCACTGAAAAAATTTTAGCAGTCACGTTTACCAACAAAGCGGCTCACGAAATGCGCCAACGGTTAGAAAAGTTGGGCGTTGATCTCAAGTGTGTCTTTGTCGGAACCTTTCACCAATTTTGTCTTTCTTTGCTGCGTGAGTTTATTGAAGAGACAGAGTTACCCAGAAATTTTCGTGTCGTTGAACCTCAAGACATTGAAGGGATGGCAAAATTGTTGTGGCCGGATTTATCCAAACGAGAACAGACAAAAATTTTAGAGGATATTGGCCGGCAGAAATCTTCGATGGGCGGACTTTTAGATAAGGAAAAATATCTCAATCAATACAATCAACAATTGCGCCAAAATGGCTGGCTGGATTTTGACGACTTATTGTTAGAAACAATTCGATTGCTTGAGATGAAACATCACATAACCATGCACATTCGTTCTCTTTATACGTCGATTTTTGTCGATGAGTATCAAGATATCAATTCCGTCCAGCATCATCTGCTTAAAATTTTGGCGGGCCCTCAAGGACACATCACGGCCATTGGAGATCCTAACCAAGCGATTTATGGTTTTCGAGGAGGAAGTCATGGATTTTTTAAAACGTTCTCTGAAGATTTTCCGAATACGACTGTCTTGTCATTGACTCAAAATTATCGTTCGACCTCAAATATTCTAGAAGCCTCAAGCCAAGTCATTACTGGACATGACGTGACGATTTCTCCGTTAACGGCCGAGATTTATGAAAAAGGGAAGTTGATCATTCACGAAACGCCAACCGAGAAAGCGGAAGCCGAATATGTTGTGCATCAGATTGAAAAAATTATTGGCGGCACAAGTTTGTTTTCACAGGACTCAGGCCGGGTTTCATCACAAGCGCAGGCTGAATTTACTTTTGGAGATATCGCGATCCTCTACCGGCTGAACGCGCAAAGAAAATGCCTTGAAGAAGCTCTCGAAAGAAGTGGAATTCCTTATCAAGTGTCGGGACGTGAGCCGTACCCCGTTGAAGAACCTTGGGTTTACGATGTCGAAAAAGTTCATTTGTCGACTATTCACGCGGCTAAGGGCTTGGAATTTGCGGTTGTGTTTATTTTGGGCTGTGAAGACAATCTTTTGCCGCTTAATCTCGAGGGATTAATTTCCAATCCACAGGAAGAAAGAAGGCTTTTTTATGTGGCCATGACGCGGGCGAAGAATCAATTATTTTTAACGCGGGTTCGAAAGCGGGTTTTATTCGGCAAGTTCTATGAAAATGTCCCTTCGCCATTTTTGAAAGATATTGAAGAGAGATTAAAAGAATATGAACAGATTAAACAGCGACGCGGACAATTTGAAAAACAGATGAGTTTTTTAAAATAAAATTTTTTTTAATGAGACACATTGTCTTTATCTTTTCGTGATATATTAATGCGTAAGCTGACTCATAAGGAAATCGTCACCCGACAGAAAGAGAAACTCATTGAGCCGCGATTGCCTTTGAGTGTTGTTTTAAACGACATCCGCAGTCTTTATAATGTGGGATCGATTTTTCGAACGGCTGACGGAGCGGGAGTTGAAAAAATTTGGCTTTGCGGGATCACGGGATATCCTCCGCAGAAAGATATCCATAAAACAGCGCTGGGCGCCGAAGAATCTGTGGCGTGGGAGTATCGAAAAGATATCATCGCTGTTTTGGAAGAATTTAAGAAGAAAAATTATCACATCGTTCTTCTTGAACAAATGGAAGGGAGCATCCCGTATCAACAATTTTCTATCAAACGGCCAGTGTGTCTTATCGTCGGGAATGAGATTACCGGCATTTCCGACGAGATTTTGTCTTATTGTGACAGTTCCATCGACATTGAAATGGCGGGAGTCAAAAATTCTTTAAATGTCTCAGTAGCGTTTGGCATTATTGCTTACCATTTTCGAAGGGAGATCTATTTATGAAAAAGATTATTGTATTTTTTGTCGCGATGGTATTTGCGGTGTCCTCCGCGATGGCACAAGATAAGCCGCAGCAACAACCTAATCTTCAAGCGTTGCAGGAAGCCGTTAAGAAAAATCCTCAAAGCGCGGAAGACTATTATAAGTTAGGATTAGCGTATCATAATTTAGGTCAGTCCAAAGAGGCCATCTCCTATCTTGAACAAGCGATCAAGTTGGATTCGAAACAGCCGACGGCTTATACGACGCTGGCCTTAGCCTATTACAGTCTCGGGAAAAATCAGGAGGCTTTAACGCAAGCTCAAAAAGCTTTGGAAGTCGATCCTAAGTTCTTACCGGCTCTCGCGAGTGTGGGAATTTTTTATTTAGCGTTAGGTCAAAATGAAAAAGCTGTTGAATCGGCTCAGAAAGTTTTGGCGGTACAACCCAATGACCCTTTTGCCAACGCGACGGTGGGAGGAGCTTATAATAATCTCAAGCGCTATGAAGAGGCCATTCCTTTTTTGAAAAAGGCCGCGGAAGGAGACCCCAAGAATATCCTCAATTATATCAAGTTGAGTTTCGCGTATAATCAACTTGGACGACCTAAAGACGTCGTGGCTGCTCTCGAAAAAGTCATTGAACTGGATCCTAAAAATATCGATGCCTATTTGGATTTGGCGGTGATCTGCGGCTTCTTAGGTGACAATGAGAAAACAAAAAAATATGCCGAAAAAGCGCTGGAAATTGATCCCAATCGTGTGTTGGCTCACACGACGGTCGCGGCTGTTTATCTAAATGAGGGCAAGGTCAAAGAAGCTCTTGATCATCTGAAAAAAGCCGCAACGCTTGATCCGAATAACGCGAATTTGCTTGCGGATTTAGCCAGAGTTTATGGATCGACGGGAAATTTTAAAGAAAGTATCAATTACGCGTCAAAAGCGATTAAAAAAGATTCTAAGAATGCTTTAGCCTATGCGACTCTTGGGGCTTCCTACAGCGCGTTAGGTCAAAATGACAAGGCCGTTGAGCCTTTAAAAAAGGCTATTAATTTGGCCCCTCAAGTGGCGGCCCCGTACGCGGATTTGAGCCGTACCTGCACGATGCTTAAGAAATATGATGAAGCGATAACGTACGCAAAAAAAGCGATTGAAATAGATCCAAACAATTCTCTCGCTAACGCGGCTTTGGGAGTTGTCTATCGTCAGAAGGGACAATATGAAGACGCCATTCCTTATTTAAAGAAAGCTTTAGAGACCGCTCCTAAAAATATTGGTCTTTATTTGGATCTTGGAAATATTTATGGTTTTTTAGGAAAGAGCGAAGAAGCGGCCAGCTATTTGCAAAAGGCTTTGGAGTTAGATCCGAATAATGTTGTGGCGACCACGAATTTGGGGGCCGCCTATCTCGATCTCGGCAAGTTTAAAGAGTCTGTTTCGTATTCGGAAAAAGCGCTTAAAATAGATCCGAATCAGGCCGTTGTTCATAAAAATTTAGGTATCGCTTATTCAAAACTGGGAGACAACAAAAAGGCGTTATCTTATCTTCAGAAAGCCGTGAAATTGGATGTTAATTTTGCGGATGCTTATCAGGGGCTTGGCGTGACCTATTACAACTTGAAAGACAAGGCCAAAGCGAAAGAAAATTTAGAAAAATCCAAGACGCTGTTCGCAAAGCAAGGGAATCAAAAGAAGGTTAAAGAAACGGACCAACTCATGAAGGCGTTCTTTTAACGATGCTTTTCAATCCTTATGCTATCCCGCCATTTCTTGTCGCTTTTATCAATTTTATTTTAGGAACCGCGATTTATCGTCTTGACCGCCGCGAAGCGTTTCATAAATCTTTTTCTTATTTTTCGATGACCTCTGTCATCTGGCTTTTAGCTGGAGGTTTTCTTTTAAATTCAAGAGATCCTCAGACAGGATTATTTTGGGGACATGCGATGTTCTTTGCGGCCATTTTTATTTTGCCGACGATTTATCACATGGCGGTCGCTTTAACCCATCACAGCGAGGAGCGCAAATATGTTCTCCAAATTATTTATGGTTTAGGTTTTTTAGGAAGCATCTTAAGCTGTCAGCCCGCGCTTTTTAGAGGGGTTTATGAAACGCCGTGGGGGCTTTATCCCATGGCGGGCCCGTTTGTGTTGGCCGTCATTTTATGGATGGCCGTGTGTTTCATTCTAAGTTTTGTCGAATTAAGTTGTTATCATTTTTCTTTAATTGACCCCTTTCTCCGACGGCAAATAAGGGCGATCATGCTTTTATTTTTACTTTTAATGTTTAGTTTCCTGGATATTTTTACCAGTTACAGCCGTTTCATTTATCCTGTCGCGTATTTGTCTTTCTTGGGTTTTGTTTTAGGCATGGGCTGTTTTAAGCTGAGTGTCTTAAATCGTTTTATGAAGGACCGGTCAAAGCAGTGCGAGGCGGAAGTGTCTTTCATTTCCCAAGAATTGGATGCTACTCAAGGAAAACTTTTTGAGACGGGGAAAAATTCCATTTTCGCGAATATCAGCGCCGGCATTATCCATCAGCTCACTCAACCGGTGACTGCCATTAACGGAATTGCCAAGTTTGTGAAAGGTGAAATGGATGTCAAGGATCAATATTATCGGCCGATCACCTTAATTAGCGACCAAGCGTCGTATCTTAAGGGAATGATCGAGGATCTGATGGCTTTGCTGCGCCACAAAGGGATCAAGCGGGATTACATCGATGTCAATGGCGTGATCGAAAAATCCATCGAGCTTTTGACCGATGAATTGCGCATTCAGCGGGTCAGTTGGGATGTTAACTTGGGGAAATATTTACCGAAAGTCTATGTCGATTCCATCCATTTGCAGCAAGTTTTTATGAATATTATGATTAATGCCATGCAGGCGCTGGTGACACTGCCTCAAGGAGAACAGCGGTCTATCGCTATTTCCTCATCTTGGAATCGCAAAGAAGGCCATGTTGAAGTCAGCTTTAAAGATACTGGACCCGGTATTTCCAATAATGAAAAAGAAAAAATATTTGAGCCCTTTTTTTCAACAAAACAGAAAGGGACAGGAATCGGTTTATCATTATGCCAAAATTTATTAAACCAAATGGGCGGTGAGATTTCGGTTGAAAGCCGGTTAGGTCAAGGGGCTGTTTTCTGTGTGAAATTTCCGGTAGAAAATTGATATTTTCCGTGTTATGGTATATTAAAATAAAAATTAGGAAGGATTGAAACCTCGTGGATAAATTAAAAGTTTTAGTCATTGATGACAAAAAAATTATCGGTAATCTTTTTGAGTTTACTTTAGGTTATAAAGGTCATTTTATTAAATGGATGGATAATACCAATGCCGCCCTCGACTTGATCCGTCATGAAACATTTGATATTGCCTTTTTAGATATTGTGATGCCCGGCCGCGACGGGATCACCATTCTTGAAGAGATCAAATCCATTGCCCCCACATTACCGGTTGTCATGATGAGCGGTTATTCGGTTGAAGAAAAACGCGACCGATCCAAAGAATTGGGCGCCGTGTCCTGCCTCAAAAAACCCTTTGAATTTGAGGATGTCCGCAAAATCATCAAATCGACGCTAAGCCGCGATATTTAGTCCCGCCCTGTTTTTTAATCAATTAGTTTATTTTTTTCGGTAGATGTGAGTGCTGTGACCGAAGAAGCTTTCGGCGGATTCCATGATGGTTTCCGAGATCGTCGGATGAGGATGGATGCTCAATTTGATGTCGGAAGCGACAGCGCCCATTTCGACGGCTAAAACCCCTTCAGAGATTAATTCTCCCGCCCCAACGCCAACAATCGCCATTCCTAAAATACGTTCTGTTTGAGGGTCAATGATGAGTTTCGTGAGACCATCAGTTCGATCGAGCGTGATGGCCCGTCCTGACGCGCCCCAGGGAAATTTAGCAACTTTGATCTCGCGATTTTGTTTTTTAGCGTCTGTCTCCGTCAATCCGCACCAGGCAATTTCTGGATCAGTGAAAACAACGGCGGGGATCGCCTTAGGTTCGAAAGCCACTTTTTGTCCCATAATGGCTTCAACGGCGACACGGCCTTCGTGAGACGCTTTGTGAGCGAGCATCGGCTCACCGGCAATGTCACCAATCGCGTAGATGGAAGGGTCTGTTGTCCGACGTTGTCCATCAATTTTGACAAAACCTTTTTGATCAAGCTCAACTTTGGTGTTTTCAAGCCCAAGGTTTTGGGAATTCGGTTTGCGGCCGATTGAGACCAACACTTTTTCAAATTCCTGCGTCGAAGTTTTTCCATTTTTATCTTCAAACGTAACTTTGATAGATTTTTTTGTATCTTCCATTTTGGCGATTTTGGTCTCGAGCATAATGGATTTAAAAATAGTTTGAAGTCGCTTTTCCAGGACATTAGCCAGATCGCGATCTGCTCCGGGTAAAATCCCTGACATCATTTCAACGACGGAAACTTTAGTACCAAGTTCAGCGTAAACGGTTCCCAATTCCAGTCCAATGTAGCCTCCGCCAATCACTAAAAGGGATTCGGGAATATTTTCAAGATCTAAGGCTGTGGTGGAATTAAGAATACGGGAAGAGGCGGGAGTGTTGGGAAGTTGAATCGGATGAGAGCCGGTCGCGAGAATGGCATTTTCAAAAGAGAGTTTTTGTTTTTGTCCGACGAAGGAGGAGACGGAGGCGGAGTCCGTTTTCTCAATTTCAAGAGTGTTGGAATTTAAAAATTTGGCCTTGCCTTGAATAAAAGTAATGTTGCGCTGCTTGGTGAGTTGTCCTAATCCACTGGTCAATTTTGTGACTACACTATTTTTCCAGTCGCGAAGTTTATTGAGATCAATTTTGGGTTGGTTAAACTCAATCCCAAAATTTTTAGCTTCACGGGCTTCTGATAAAACTCTCGCGCTGTGAAGTAGGGCTTTGGAAGGAATACAGCCGCGATAAAGACAGACGCCACCAGGATTTTTTTCGGCATCGATTAAAGTGACTTCAAGTCCTAAATCGGCCGCATAAAATGCCGCCGCGTAACCTCCGGGACCCGCACCGATAATGACGAGTTTACTCATCCTTCCATTTCCATTAAAAATGGTTGTTCGATGGCTTCCACGACCCAGCGGATAAAGCGCGCTCCGTCGGCGCCATCAATCAAGCGGTGATCGTAAGAGAGAGAAAGAGGAAGCATTAATCGAGGAACAAATTGGTTATGTTCGTAAACAGGTTCCCATCGCGCTCGCGAGACGCCTAAAATCGCGACCTCCGGCCAATTGACAATGGGTGTAAATGACGTTCCGCCAATGCCGCCGAGATTGGTTATGGTCATTGAACCGCCTTGTAGTTCTTCCAGAGAGGTTTTCTTGGTGCGAGCTCGTTCGGCCATTTCATTCAATTCATCCGCGAGTTGAAAGATATTTTTCTTGTCGATGTCTCGGACGACCGGAACCAAAAGGCCACGGTCGGTATCGACAGCGACGCCAATGTGACAATATTTTTTATAGATGATTTCATTCTTCGCGGGATCAACGCTCGCGTTAAATTGAGGAAAGACTTTCATCGCCGCGGCCATCACTTTAAGCAAGAAAGGCGTCACGGTTAATTTTCGTTCGTTTGTCGAATAGCGTTTGCGGAGCTTTTCAAGCGCTGTGATATCAGCTTTATCAAATTGGGTGACGTGAGGAATTGTCGTCCAGCAGTAACTTAAATGTTCGGATGTTTTTTTACGGACATTATTCATCGGCTGGCGTTCCACCTGGCCCCATTTGGAAAAATCTGGCAATGCCCGTGACATAACACTGCCTGATCCACCCGACACGCGGGATAAATTCAATTGTTTGGCGTAAGCTTTAACATCTTCAATGGAAATCCGGCCTCGCGGGCCAGTGCCTGGAACTTCGGCGACGTTAATTCCAATTTCCCTGGCAAGTCGGCGCACCGACGGCGCCGCGGCAACATCCGTTTGCGGCGCGATCACTTGAGGTGTCGATGTTGGCACCGATGTCCCTTTTGGGACAGCGGAAGGAGACATGAATGTTTTTACAGATTCTTTGGCCGAGGTGGCCGAGGTTTCTTTGTGAGGGGTTTTACCACTCGCTGATTTTTCCTCAATTTTCATAACCACTTGGCCGATTTTAACGTCTTGGCCTTGTTTGATTAATATTTCTTTGATTGTGCCGTCAGTAGGGGAGGGGATAGGAATTGAGGCTTTGTCCGTTTCAAGTTCAACGAGATCCTGGTCTTTTTTAACCGCGTCGCCGACAGAAACAAGAATCCCAACGACGGTTCCTTTGGTAATATTTTCGCCGACTTCGGGGATTTTAAATTCAAGCACTAGGACACCATCGGATTCAGTTTATCCGGATTAATTTTAAGATCTTTTCCAGCTTGCTTAACGATATCCGCTTTAATTTTTTTCTGCTTCAACAGGGCCCCTAAAGAAGCAAACACGATATGCCGGGCATCGACTTCAAAGAAATCGCGTAACGCTTCGCGACTGTCACTGCGTCCAAATCCATCCGTCCCTAAACTGATATAAGACGCCGGCAGCCATTTTGCCAGCCCATCAGGTAAGGCTTTCATGTTATCCGAAGCAAAAATAAAAACATCTCCTTTTTGAGACAATTGTTCTGTCACATAAGGGATCTTTTGTTTCTTATCGGGATTTAGAATGTTTGAGCGTTCTACATGAAGACAATCTCGACGGAGTTCATTGTAACTGGTCACACTCCAGACATCGGCCGCGACATTGTATTTGTCTTCGAGAATCTTTTGGGCTTCCAAAATCTGATTCATAATCGAACCGCTGCCAAAAAGTTGAACGCGCGCTTTCGCTTTCTTTTTGTCGGAGGCTTTAAAAAGGTACATTCCCTTAATAATGCCTTCTTCAACACCTTTGGGCATCGCGGGCATCGCGTAGTTTTCGTTGCCAACACTTAAATAGTAGAAAACATTTTCTTGCTTTTCGTACATCCGATGAATACCGTCGCGAATAATCACCGCGAGTTCATAAGCAAACGCGGGATCGTAAGCCAGCACTGTAGGGATGCTGGAGAATAGAAGATGACTATGTCCGTCCTGATGTTGAAGACCTTCGCCGTTTAAGGTTGTTCGGCCGGAGGTGCCGCCGACTAAAAATCCACGGCATCGTGAATCGGCAGCCGCCCAAATGAGATCGCCAACGCGCTGAGGTCCAAACATCGAATAATAAATGTAAAAAGGAATCGTGTTGATCCCTTGCGTTGAATAAGCCGTACCGGCGGCGATGAATGAAGAAATCGCCCCGGCTTCATTAATGCCTTCTTCCAAAATTTGACCGTCTTTGGCTTCACGATAATAGAGAAGACTGTCTTTATCAACCGGTTCGTAAAGCTGGCCGACGCGAGAATAAATTCCGCACTGGCGAAAGAGGGATTCCATTCCAAAGGTGCGAGCTTCATCCGGAATAATAGGGACAACCAACTTGCCAAATTCCGGGTCTTTAAGAAGTTTGCTTAAAATCCGCACATAAACCATCGTCGTTGAAACTTCGCGGCCTTGCGTGCCTTGGTAGAATTCTTCAAAAAGTTCCTGCGATGGCGTTTTGAGCGGTTCACTGGTTTCTTTTCGGGAGGGGACATAGCCTCCGAGCGCTTTGCGGCGTTCGTGCAAATATTTCATCTCTTCAGAATCTTGAGGAGGTTTATAGAAGGGGGCTTCGGCAACTTCTTCATCCGAGATCGGGATGCTAAATCGCGTGCGGAACTGGCGTAATTCGTCTTCATTCATTTTTTTCTG
>Ga0209515_10004790_pt1 | contig 18026 bp, 17 predicted proteins | sample Subgroupgradi54m_FD_187454 | JGI IMG/M metagenome (GOLD analysis project Ga0209515, IMG submission 187454) | Subsurface groundwater microbial communities from S. Glens Falls, New York, USA - GMW60B uncontaminated upgradient, 5.4 m (SPAdes)... ...
CGTCGAGGCTGCGCCCGCCAAACCCGACCACGCGACCACGCACATCGAGAATGGGAAAGATCAACCGATGACGGAATCGATCATAGTGTCCTGATCCCGATTTTCCTTGAATGGCGAGCCCAGCCGCTTCAAGTTGCTCCGGCGTCACACCAGTCTTCTGCGCCGCCTTGAGCAAATGATCCCACCCCGACGGGGCAAATCCTAGCCGGAAGACCTTCTGTGTTGGCTCCGAAACCCCACGTTGTCGCACGTACGTCCGCGCGGCCTTGCCCTGCTCCGGCGCAAGCAACGTGCGCTCGAAGAAGCGGCACACGTGCTCCATCAACGCCGCCAACTGTTCCTGAGATTTCGCGTTGACGTCCGATTCGCGCTCAGGCAGCGTGACCCCGACGTGGTCGGCCAGCTGTCGCACCGCTTCAGGAAACGTCAGTCGGTCATGCTGGATGAGGAAGCTAAAGATGTTCCCCCCTGCTCCACAGCCAAAGCAATGAAAGATCTGCTTGTCCGTGTTCACCATAAAGGAGGGGGTTTTCTCTTTATGGAACGGACAGTTGGCTTTAAAGTGCCGGCCAGCTCGCTTGAGCGGAACGTAGCGGCCAATGAGCTCGACGATATCAGCACGCGTTTGGATTTCATCAATAACGGTATCAGGAATGAGTGGCATCGCGGTCTTTCATCTACACTCTGTCGACTCAAGCACTCGTAGCTGCCGATGACGACGCGCTACTTCGCGGTCTGTTTCAATGGAGGAACGAACGTTTTGTTCCGATGCTCTGCACCTGGGAACAGGTCAGCCGTACGTTCAAGATATTCGCGCGAAACGATCAGGAGTCTTGGACCAAGCACCGAGCGCTCCTCCACACTAGCCTGAAGATAGGTGAACCCACTCGAAACAAAGACGATCGTCAGGAACCCCGCCCACCACAACCCACGAAGTCCTCCAAGAGCAATCGCCACTCCCTGAATCAACCAGTGCACTCGTTCCCATTTCACGAAACGAGTCACAAATTTTAACAGCACGCGTACTGCCAACGATAATCCGAGAAAAAATACCCAAAAGATCACGAACGCCGAAACAGTCGGATCCGCCCACGTCATCCATGTCCTAAGCCAGGCGGTGATGAACTTTGCGTAATTCACCGTAAGGCAGGTCACACTTACCGCCCCAATACAATGAAAAAACTCACCCAACAAACCACGAGCGAAACCAGTATAACACGCTCTAAATATTACAGTTACAATAAGCAAATCAACCCAGTTTGGCCAAACGTTCACAGGAACTCCCCTGCTTTATATAGGACAATCGGAGTATACCATAGCGCTCTTCAAAGCGTCAAGGAAGCGCTACCTTTTATTTCACTTTTCACGTCTTACATAGGAAGCTGACTAAAACCTAATTGACCTAGCGCGTTGGAGAGTTTCGCGAATTGTTCGAGCGACAACGCCTCCCCACGCACACTCTGAGAGATACCAAGTAGCTGCAATACCTGCGCACAGCGATTCCGATCAAGTTCCTTCCTGCCATGCGCACAGAGGCAGTTAACCAAGGACTTCCGACGCTGAGCAAACGCCGCTTTAATGACGTCAAAGAACAGTCGTTCGTTTTCCACGATCACTGGAGGGGTGGGGTGCGCCGTTAGTTTCAGACAAAGCGAGTCGATAGACGGCTGAGGAAAAAACGCGCTCCGTGGAACCGTCATGACCACTGCGAGTCGCCAGTAATACTGCGCGAGGAGACTGAGTCGTCCATAGGCTTTCGTCCCTGGGACAGCGAGCAGCCGCTCGGCCACTTCCCGCTGGAGGATGATGATCGCTCGACGAATCCACTGTCGATGTTCACACAGCGTCACCAAAATAGGTGAGGTGACCGAATACGGGATGGCACCGACGACTACCGACTCGGTCTGCTCCCACGGAAATGAGAGAATATCTTGGCAGACCACGGTGACGTGTGGTTGTGCGTCCATGCGCGCGCGCAAGAGTTCGCAGATAGACCGGTCCACCTCCACCGCGATGACGCGAGTCACCCGTTGGGCTAATGGCTCCGTCAGTGCGCCGAGCCCGGCACCGATTTCGACCACCGTATCCTGCGGGGAGAGCTCGCACGACTCCACGACTCGCTTGATGACGGAGGAGTCGACGAGATGGTGCTGCCCCAAGCGTTTCGTCAGACGCACACCGTGCGTCCGCAGCAACGTCTTCAATTCTGTTGTTGTTAACATGGTCAACACGCGAGGAGAGTCGGTCCGCAACAATGGATTGGCATGTCCCTACGAACGTGCGCTGCGCTTCGTCAGATTGGCAGCCAGTCGAAGCGCATAGCGCATTGACCCTGGATTCGCACGAGCGTGCCCTGCGATTTCTAAGGCGCTGCCGTGATCTGGGGAGGTGCGAATGGTGGGGAGTCCGAGGCTGAGCTGGCAGCCACGATCCCGCGCCGCCATCTTAAACGGAATCAACCCTTGGTCGTGATACCAACAGATCACCGCGTCAGACGAGCTAGGTTGCGCAAACAATCCGTCCGCCGCAAACGGCCCTTCGCAGATGAGACCCCCTCGCCGAAGCTGTCGAAGGACGGGCAAGAGAATTGTTTTCTCTTCACTACCAAACATCCCTTTTTCGCCGGCGTGGGGATTGAGTCCACAGATCGCCAATGTGGGGTGCGCGATATGGAACGTGCGGCGAAGCGCCTCATGCGTCAACCGCAATGTGACGCGCAAGAGCCGTTGGTCGACACTACTGGCAACGTCATGAATCGGAATGTGACGAGTCAACAGCACCACGCGCAGCCGGTCTGATACAAACATCATGACGACGTCCCGGACCCCAAATGCCTTGGCCAGATATTCCGTCTGTCCGATGAAGCGAGGATGCGAACGATTGATGGCCCACTTGGTCACGGGCGCCGTGACGATCGCGCCCACGCGCCGCGTCTGTGCAAGCGTGATCGCCAGATCAAGATACGCGAGTGAGGCTGCGCCCGCTTCGCGCGAAGAGCGGCCGGCAACAAACGTGTCTCGATGCCCGCAATCGAGAAAGGTGAGCGGACTCACAACGGAGGCGATCGACTGCTTCACATGCAACCGTGTCCACGATGGAAGGCGTCGGCGCAACCGTTTTGCCGTTCGCTCAAACACGGCATGATCTCCGATCACGACCATTCGCCGTTGAGCAGACGGCGGCAGGTCCATCAGCGCCTTGAGGATCACCTCGGGTCCAATGCCGCAAGGATCTCCACTGGTAATGGCGATGGCGGAAGAGCTCGACATGGCGGGGATGAACGGACGACGCTCAACGATCAGCCACCAGCGACTGCACGACGCACCACTATCTCCAGACGTTCTTCATGCATCACGATGAAAACGTTCATCTTGGTAGGACGATGTACTTGACCGCTGATGCCGAGCACTGGTTGCAACGTCCTGAGCTACGATCTTGGGATGTCGATGTAGGCGTGTTCTTTGAGTTGCGTCAGCCACCGGACGAAGGCTTCTTGGAACTTTTGCTGATAGAGCTGTTGGTAGATGGTGCGATTCGCGTCTGGAGCCGATACACTCGAGGACGGCCGCCGCTCCTCCACCTTCACCAGATGGAACCCGAGCCGTGTTTGAACCGGCTGAGAATACTCGCCGGGCGCCACACTCAACAGGACCGTATCGAGCTCCGGCATGAGTTCGCCCTGCGCCACCCAACCCATTTCCCCGCCTTCCTGCGCATGCGAGTCTTCTGAATACTGTTTGGCCAACGCCGCAAAATCGGCTCCCCTTTTGAGCTGCGTGTACACCTCTTGAATGCGCGCTTTTGCACTCTCCACTGAGCGCTCCTCACTCACACGCACCAAGATCTCTGCCGCCCGCACTCGATCGCCCGGTTTGGCCAGTTCAGGATGCACGGCAACCGCACTCGCGACTTCCTGCGGGCTCACCACGATCGCCGCACGGATCTTCGCATCGATCAGCCGCTGCACCATGAGCTGATCGCGCAGTTTCTCTTTGAGCGGTTCGATGGTGAGATGCGAGTCGGCTAACGACTGCTCAAACTCCTCATCTGAATGAAACCGCCGACGCAGCGCGTCCAGGCGTTCTAAAACCTCATCACTGGCCACGGTGATATTCTCTCGTTTCGCCTCCTGCAAGAGGAGGTGCTGTTCAATCAGACGTCCGAGTGCCACCCGACGGATTTCACCCGATGGCGACTCACTAGCCGGTGAGTCGTGCTGTTGCTCTAACAACGCGTTGGTGGAAGCGAGCACATCCGCTTCCGTAATCACGTCATCGTTGACAATGGCGACAATGCGGTTGGTCGTCTCCGCGTACGCCATCCCTCCACTGATCACGCAACTCATCCAGAGGAACGCGATCACAAAAAACCTGGGACGAGAAACGACAGACAAGAGACACGCAACGGCATGCTCTACCCAAGGTCTTCCGTCTCCTGTCTCAGACATATGGTCTGGTGGTGTCATGACGCTTCAGTCACCACAGGACCGCGCGATGGCAGCGCAGGAACTCCTTCCGAAGCTCCCTGTTGGAGTCGCGTCACCGCCTCACGTAACAGACGGCAGTACAGATCGAACCCCACCGCGCTGATATGTCCCGACTGCTCCACTCCAAGGAGATTGCCAGCTCCGCGCAATTTTAAATCCTCCATCGCAATTTTAAATCCCGAGCCGAGCGCGGTATGCTCGGCCATCGCTTCAAGCCGCGCCCGTGCCTCAGCACTCAGGACCGCGTCCTTGGACACCACGAAATAGGCGTACGCGCGGCGATCAAACCGCCCCACCCGACCGCGCAACTGGTAGAGGTCCGCCAGCCCAAACGTCTCGGCCCGCGTGACGATCAACGTATTCGCGTTCGGGATATCAATCCCAGATTCGATGATCGTTGTCGTCACCAACACATCCACCCTGCCTTCGATAAATCCGACCATCACGTGCTCAAGTTCATGCTCCGCCATCTGCCCGTGGGCGACACCAAAGCGCGCCTCAGGGATCAACTGCGCCAAGCGTTTCGCCACGCGGTGAATATTGTGCACCCGATTGTGCACAAAGTACACCTGTCCGTGACGCGCCAGCTCGGTGAGGATCCACCGTCTTAGCGCCGCGTCGTCCTCTTCCACGATGTGCGTCTCGATTGGATGGCGGTTTTCCGGCGGCGTGGTGATCAGCGACATGTCCCGCACCCCGACAAGCGCGAGGTAGAGCGTGCGTGGAATCGGGGTCGCGGAGAGTGTCAGCACATCGAGCTGGGTGCGCCACTGCTTGAGCTGTTCCTTCTCTGTGACGCCAAACCGCTGCTCCTCATCAATAATGAGCAGCCCGAGTTCTTTGAAGCGGATGTCCCCTGAGAGTAGCCGATGCGTGCCGATCACGATGTCGCAGTTGCCACGAGCCAGCGCGTCCACCAGTTGACGCTGCTCTGCCTCAGACTGAAACCGCGTGAGCATCCCGACCTGAATGGGGAACCCTTGCATGCGCTTGGTGAACGTCCGGAAGTGCTGATAGGCGAGGATGGTCGTCGGCACCAAGACCGCCACCTGCTTGTGATCCATGACTGCTTTAAACGCCGCGCGGATCGCCACCTCGGTCTTGCCATAGCCCACATCGCCCAGCAGCACGCGGTCCATGGGTTGTGACCGCTCCAAATCCTGTTTCACTTCAGTCACGGAACGGAGTTGATCCGGCGTCTCGCGATACGGAAACGCCGCTTCAAACGATCGCTGCCACTCATGGTCTTTCGAGAAGGCATAGCCCGGAAGCGTCAACCGCCTCGCCTGGACTTCGAGCAACGTTGTGGCGTACATCCACGCACCGACGTACGCCTTCGTCTTCGCCCGCTCCCACGCCACCCCACCCAACTTATGCACCGCCGGCGCGCGCGCGCCAAACGCGACGTACTTTTGCACTAGGTGGAGCTGATCCATCGGCACATAGAGCCGATCCCCGTCCGCGTACTCGAGAATGAGTGCCTCTTGCTTCGACCGGCGTGCCTCACGCGGGCCGCTGCGTCCCGTCGGTGGGAGTGGCTGAAGATCCGGACGCATCACATCGATAGTCGCCCGTCCGATATACCGGCCAATTCCATGCTCAAGATGCACGACATAGTCTCCCTCGCGCACATCCACCACCGACTCAAACGGCAGATCCAACGAGAGTGCTGCGCGACTGACGTGTCGAGCGTGTACGTTGGTGGAGAGCTGCCGCGGCAGAATGACCACCATGGTGTGGCGCTCGAGACTCTCGAGGGTCTTGGGGTTGAAGCTGCGCATGGAGATGATGCGCGAGCCGTTGAGTTCGATGCGAAGCGGAGACTCAAACGTGGCTGGAAAGAGATCGAGCACGCCGCCGTGGACGGCAAATTCCCCCGGATCGGCGACCTGATCGACGCGGGCGTAGTCGAACTGAACCAGCTGCTGAAGGAGACGGCTCAGCGGCTGCTGTTGGCCAACGTAGAGGCGAGCGCATTCAAACATTCGTGGGTTCTCGGGTTTGCGGGTTCGCGAGTTGGCGGGTAAACCGGTTGCTGAGGGAGGCCCGGCTGCGCAACGCGCCAACCCGCAAACTCGCAAACCTCACGCTACATCCGACGCGGTGCGGAGACTCCCAACAGGCCCAGCCCATTGGCCAGGACGTGCCGGGTGGCCGTGACGAGGGCGATCCGTGCTGCGGTGTGCGTCGCGTCCTCGCTGATCACACGGTGCTTCGTATAGAACACGTGGAAGCTCTCGGCGAGTTTGCGCAGATAGATGGTGAGACTGTGTGGCTCCAAGGCCGCAGCCGAGAGCCGCAAGACAATGGGATACTGGAACAAGACACGCAGGAGCAGCTGCTCCTCTGGCGCGGTGAGGACCTGCAGTTGCGGCGCGCGCCGCTTCCACCACGGCTGTTTGGCCTTTGCAAGAATGCTGCAGATGCGGGCGTGCGCGTATTGGACGTAGTAGACCGGATTCTCCTGCGACTGGGACTTGGCCAGTTCCAGGTCAAAGTCGAGGTGGCTGTCCATTGTTCGCATCACGTAGAAAAACCGCGTGGCGTCCACGCCGACCTCATCCAGGATTTCTCGGAACGTGACGAATTCGCCCTGCCGCTTGGACATCGGCACCGGCTTGCCGCCTCGCGAGAGGGTGACGAGCTGGACGATCCGAACGATCAGACGATCCGACGGCCATCCAAGGGCTGCCATCGCCCCCTTGACGCGCGCGATGTAGCCGTGATGATCCGGCCCCCAGAGGTTGAGCACTTGATCGTAACCGCGCTGAAACTTCCACTGATGGTAGGCGATGTCCGGCGCGAGGTACGTCAGTTCCCCATCGCGCTTGCGCACAACGCGGTCTTTGTCGTCCCCAAACTTGGTGGAGGCGAACCACGTTGCATCGTCCGCCTCATAGAGCGCCCCTTTGGCCTTCAAAGCGTCCAGAGCCGCCTTGATCTTCCCTGAGGTGCGAAGCCATTTCTGACTCGTCCATTTGTCAAACTTAAGACCAAAGCGATGAAGATCCTTCCGAATCTCTCGCAGTTGCTCTTGCATACCAAGCCCTATGAACTTGTCAAGGGAAGCGCGAGACAACTGATCACCCTGTTCTCTTTGCAAGACCCCTGCGCTGTTTATCACGTACGTTCCGTGATAGCCGTCTTCCGGAAACGGCTCATCCTGTCCAAGCGCTTGGAGGTAACGTGCCCGCAAGGAGCGGCCGAGGAGCTCGATCTGACGGCCTTCATCATTGAGATAATATTCCGTCGTCACACGATAGCCCTGCGAACGCAGGAGACGCGCGAGCACATCGCCGATGGCCGCCTGGCGCCCGTGCGCCACGCTCAGCGGTCCGGTCGGGTTGGCGCTGACGAACTCAATGTTGATGGACGGGGCCGACGTCGTCCGACGCGTGCCATACCTGTCACGCTGCGCCAGAATCGTCCGCAGCACCTGTCCCAACGCCTGCTGCGAGAAGAAGACGTTCAGAAACCCGGCTTTGGCCTCGACGCGATCCACCCACTCCTCTAGTCGGTCATCGTGGCCACTCGAGAGAAAGGTCCCGGACAACTCCTGGGCAATCAGTTGCGGCGGTTGTTTACGGCGGGCAGCGACTTTAAACGCGATCGAGCTGGAGAGATCGCCGAAGGATGGATCTTTAGGCATCTCCCAACGACACGCCGCCGCAGGGAGCGACTCCGTGTCGCCGGAGCGGCTCAGGAGCTGGCGCAGCGCCTGACTCAGTTGGTCTTCAATGGTTGTCAGCTTGGCTTCGACCATGGAGGTGTGCGTGATCGGTCACGGAGCCGCATCCATCAATGGGCACGGAGAAATGAACGATGGGCAGAACACGTAGGTGGATAGCACCCTGGACCTCATGCTCTCAACAGCTAACTTGAGAGTCCACCCGCCACGACTGGGATGACTACCGCTGGGCCTGCGTGTCAACCGGGACGCGTGGCGCGTCCGCCCAGAGTTCTTCAAGTCGGTAGAACGCTCGCGCGGGCTGATCCAAGAGGTGCACCACGATATCGCCGCAGTCCAGCAACACCCACTGCGGCTCATTATGCCCCACGGATGCGTGAGGCGCTGACGCACGGCCTTCTGTGTGGAAGATCGGACACCGATGTTGGGCGAGCACGATTTCAATCTGGTATGTGATCGCGTCAATCTGCCGCGCGCTGCCCGCCGTGCAGACGACAAAAAAATCCGTGACCGAGGAGAGGTGTCGCACATCCATCACAGCCACGCCGTCAGCCTGCTTCTCGAGGGCTGCACGGGCCACCAGGAGCGCTTTCTCCTGGCTCGTAATGGGATTGCCTTGCGGTGCGACCTGGCCCGGCATCCTCTTTGCGCTGCGCGGGCTGGTCACGGATCAATCACCTGATCCGTCAGTGATCAGGACCCCATAATGCGATAGAGTCCAGTCCCACAGGTCGGACAGGAACCCTTCATCGCTTTGCGACCGTTCTTCATCTTCACATCCTTGGCGTCCTTCATCTCTCTCTTGGTCTTGCACTTCACGCAATACGCCTCCATCACCCCTCCTTGTTAACTATTCCTCTGCACCGACTCTACTTCCCTACCAACCCACTCTATAGCGTGCGAACAGGGACAAGCCTAACACGCCCTCCAACTGACTGTCAAGCACGCGGCACCGTTGGGACCGCTTTCATGTGATGGGTGGCGCAGCGGCAGGACCCGTGACATGAAGGCGCACCGATGCGTTCGCTCCGCGATCAAACTTAACGGTGGCGCCGTGGAGCCTCCTCATGGATTTCACCCACAATCTCTTCAAGGAGATCCTCCAGCGTCACCAACCCCACGGTCTGGTGTTTCGCGTTCTGCACAATGGCGATCTGGACCTTGTCCCGCTGGAACTCGCTGAGCAGCTCGGCGACGCGTTTGTTCTCCCGCACCACTGCGATAGGGCGGATGAGATCTGAGAGCACAAACAACCCGCCGTGCCGCATGGTGGCAAGAATGTCCCGCGCATAGATGACACCGACCACCTCATCCAGCGACCCGCGATAGACCGGAATCCTAGAGTGCCCCTGTTCGATGAGGACATCGAGCGCATCCTCCGGCTTCGCATTGAGGTTGATCCCGGCAATCTGCGCGCGCGGCACCATCACCTGCCCGACCACGGAATCACTAAACTCAAAGATCCGCTGCAGCATCCGCAATTCCGTTTCCTCAAGGACGCCAGCCTCCCGCCCCATCTGGATCATCACTTTCAGCTCTTCTTCCGTCACGAGCGGAGAGCGCCGCTTCGTCGGAATGCGCACGAGGTGCAAGAGCAATCGGCCCGCCCACGTAAAGAACGACGCCAGGGGATGGAGGAGCACCTCAAGAAGCCGTAGCGGTCGCACGAGCGCAAAGGCCACCACCTCCGGGTGCGTGACTGCGAAGATCTTCGGCGTGACCTCACAGAGCAAAAGTAAGACGATCGTCGTCACAATGGTCGCCATCGCGAGTCCTTCGTTCGGACCAAACCGAGAGACGAAGATCCAGGAGCTGATCGCTGAGATCGCCACATTGGCGATGTTGTTGGCCACCAGCAACGTGCCGATCACACCGTCGAGATGCGTCAGGAGCTTGAACGTCAGCTGCGCTCCTCGATGGCCCTTCTCCATGAGATGGCGCAGACGGACCTTGTTGATCGAGAGCATCGCCGCCTCGGATGCGGAGAACGAGGCCGAGAGCACCATGAGCACGATGAGGGTAATCAAAATCGGCACGGAGACGACCATCGCTTAGCCCATGCGCTGGTAGAGATGGTGGCGTCGGAGATAGCGTTCCACGGCCGGGGGCACGAGGTAGCGGATCGAGCGGCCATCGCAAAGCCGCAGTCGGATATCGCTCGACGCAATCTCGATCTGCGGCATCGTCAGGCGAACGAGACCCGCTTCTCGCCTCGAGGTGGGCGTGTTGGACCTTGCGGCAACCACAATGGTGCAGAGCCGCTTCAGTTCACTCCAAGCGAACCAGCGCGCCCGTAACATGTCCTGCCCCATTAAGAGGAACCACTGCGCGGTCGAAAAGCGCTGACGAAGCTCCCGGATCGTCTCCACCGTATACGACACACCCCCTCGTCGCAGCTCAAGATTAGAGACGGCAAACGCGGGATGATCCTTGATGGCCAGCCGAATCAGCTTCAGGCGCACCGATCCCGGCAGCAGATCATGGACGTGTTTATGCGGTGGTTGGTGCGTGGGAATAAAGAGGACTCGATCAAGACGCAACTGCTCGCGGGCCGCCTCCGCCAGGATGAGATGGCCGGTGTGGATGGGATTAAACGTCCCACCGAAGACGCCGATCCTCATCTCACTGCCGGACCTGCCCGCTGCCGTACACGACGTACTTATAGGTCGTCAACTCCTCAAGCCCCATCGGTCCGCGGGCATGTAAGCGATCGGTGCTGATCCCGATCTCCGCGCCGAGACCAAACTGGAGGCCATCGGTGAAGCGCGTCGAGGCATTGACGTAGACCGCTGCCGAGTCGACCTCTTGCGTAAAGCGAGCTGCGTGGGCCTGATCGTTCGTGATGATGGCATCCGAATGGGACGAGCCGTAGCGGCTGATGTGCTCAATCGCCTCATCGAGCGAGTGGACCACTCTGACCGAGAGGATGAGATCGAGGTATTCGGTCAGCCAGTCCTCTTCGGTCGCAACGTTCACGCCGGGCACCAGTGCGCGCGTCCGTGCATCACCACGCACCTCAACCTTCGCGTCGGTCAGCTGCTTGATGAACGACGGGAGAAATTGCGGCGCGACACGTTCGTGCACCAGCAGTGTCTCCATCGCGTTGCACGTCGCTGGACGCTGGCACTTGGCGTTGAACGCAATCGTTTTGGCCATCTCCAAGTCAGCCGTCTCATCGACGTACACGTGGCAGACCCCTTTGGCGTGCTTGATGACGGGAATCCGCGAACTCTCTCCGATCTTTCGGATGAGCGCTTCCCCGCCTCTGGGGATAATGACGTCAATGTACTGATCCAGCTGCAGCATCACGTCGACGCCGGCACGATCCGCCGTCGGAATGACGCTCACCGCGGCTTCCGGCAGGCCGCTCGAACGCAACGCGGTTTTCAGCGCCGCGCCAATCGCCTGGTTTGAGCGAAACGCCTCTGAGCCGCCTCGAAGCACCACCGCGTTGCCGCTCTTCAGACACAGCGAGGCGCAGTCACTCGTCACGTTAGGTCGCGACTCGTAGATGATGCCGATGACGCCCAGCGGCACGCGCACCTTACGAATTTCCAGCCCGTTGGGTCGACGCCACGCGCGGATGACTTCTCCGACCGGGTCCGGCAGCCTCACCACTTCCTCGATCGATTGCACCATCTCGCCGAACCGCTCATCCGTCAGCGTCAACCGGTCGATCAGCGCCGCGGAGAGTCCGCCGGTCCGAGCCGCCTCGACATCGTTGGCGTTGGCGGCCAGAACGTCGCTGCGCTGAGCCTTGAGCACTGAGCTCATCGCCGCCAATGCCGCATCCTTCTCTTGCCGCGACGCGCGCGAGAGCCGGCGCGAGGCGTCTTTCGCTTCACGCACAACTCGAACGATGTCCTCTCGTAGGCTGGAAGTGTTCTTCGCTGCTGTGGTCATCACGATCCTTGGGTCTCGTGGTGGAGCTCCTTGGCTAACACCAAATGATCTCGATGGATCACTTCGCAAGCGCGGGTGCGACCAAGCGTTTTTGCCACCTCGTCGCTGTTCATCCCCCGCACCCTCAAGAGCTCGGAAGCGGAAAAATTCGTCATCCCTCGCGCGAGCTCGCGTCCCTCACGATCCGTCACCGCCACAAACGCTCCACTCTCAAAGCGTCCTCGCACCTCTCGCACACCGGAGGCCAGCAGACTCCTGCCCTGCTCTACTAAAGCATCCGCGGCTCCGCGATCGACGATCAGCACCCCATGAGGCTGGCGCAGCGCAAACGCAATCCACCACTTGCGCGAGCTGAGCCGATTGCGCGGCGGCACAAACAGCGTCCCCACCGACTTCCCACTCAAGATTCGCGTCAGGATGGAAGGGACCGTCCCGTTGGCGATGATCATCGGCACGCCGCTGTGGCCCACAATGCGCGCCGCCTCCAGCTTGGAGGCCATCCCACCCTTCGTCGTCTGCCGCTTGCCCTTGTGAACGAGTGCGTGGTAATGATGATTGAGCGACTCGACTCGCTCGATAAGCCGGCCATGCTCGAGCAGTCCGTCGACGTCGGAGAGGAGAATGAGGAGCTGCGCATCCACCGCGCACGCGACGAGGGCCGCGAGCCGGTCATTGTCGCCGAACGTGATCTCTTCGACCGCCACCGTATCATTCTCGTTCACAATCGGCACGACGCGCTGATGCAGCAGGGTCAGTAGCGTTTGCTTCGCGTTGCGATACCGGGCGCGATTGGCCAGGTCCTCTTGCGTCAGCAGCACTTGTGCCGTGACCAGGCCGCGCTTGCCAAACGCCATCGTATAGAGGTGCATGAGTTCGCCCTGCCCAATCGCCGCACACGCTTGCAGCTGCGCGAGCGACTTCGGCCGTCGCGTCAGCCCAAGCTTGGCCATGCCACACGCAATCGCCCCGGAGGAGACGATGATCGCCAGCCGTGTCGGCGATGTCCCGCCGCGGGACTTGGCTGCGACTGACGCGATGAGAGAAGCGCTGATTTGCTGGGCGAGTGACTCGATCCGAGAGGGCAAGAGTCGTCCGCGCTCATCCGTCAGCACACTACTGCCAACCTTCACCACGAATCGCTGGATCATCGTGCGATCACTCATGCTGCCGCATTGGTTCGATCGTTGGGAGCGTTTGGAGTTGAGCCCACACGGCGTTGAGAAGCGCTGGGATGCCTGCTCCCGTCGCGCAGGAGATGGGCCAGACGGGCTGCTGCACCGCTCGCTCAAAATCTTTGAGATACCGACGTGCGTCCGGGAGATCCATCTTATTCGCCACCAGCACTTGAGGTTTTGAGGGGAGTGCGTCGCTGTACGCGGCAAGTTCCAGGTTGAGCTGCCGGAACGCCTCGATGGGATCGCGTCCATCGACCGCCGCCACATCCACGAGGTGAACGAGCAGCCGCGTGCGCTCGATGTGCCGGAGAAATTGGATGCCCAGCCCTCGTCCTTCGTGAGCCCCCTCAATGAGGCCGGGGATATCACACGCCACGAACGAGCCGCGTCCCTCGACCTGCACGACGCCCAACACCGGATAGCGCGTCGTAAAGGGATACGCGCCCACTTTCGGACGAGCGGTCGAGATCTGTGCCAACAACGACGACTTCCCCGCATTCGGAAATCCGACGATGCCGGCATCGGCGATGAGTTTTAATTCTAACGTCAGGAGTCGATGCTCACCGGGATGACCGGGCGCTGCCTCTTGCTCGCTGGCATGCCGCGAGGTCGTGCCTGTGCCGTTACCAAGCCCTCCCCGCCCGCCCTTCGCGATGATCACCTGCTCCCCAGCGTGCGCCAGATCGCGCAGGATGCCACCCGTCTCAGTATCTTGAATGACCGTTCCGACCGGCACCCGGATGATGAGATCGTCTCCACGTTTGCCGGTCTTGGTGTTGCTGCCTCCATGACCACCGCGAGCGGCTTTGAATTCGTGGCGAAAATGGAAGTCGAGGAGGGTGGCGATATTGGGATCTGCGAGGAGGATGACGTTGCCGCCATCGCCGCCATCACCGCCGTCAGGATACGGATAGCGGATATAGGGAGGCTGGGCGTAGGAGGAACATCCACGGCCGCCGTCTCCGGCCTTGGCGGTCATCTGGGCGCGATCGACAAACCACATCAGGCATCGTCACCACAGGGGCGAGGATGGAAACCGGCAAGCGCACGAATCACCGGCGTGTTTATGCGTGAACCGTCGTCGCGCTGTCGGTCGTCGGTTCGATGCTGATCACGTGAGATTTTGGAAACCGGACGATGCCGTCCTTCTTCGCAAACAACGTCCAATCGCCGCCGGTCCCCACATACCAACCGGCATGAAAGACGGTCCCCTTCTGGCGCACAAGAATCGTCCCAGCGGACACCCACTCGCCGGCGTAGCGCTTGATGCCTAAGCGTCTGCCACGGCTATCACGTCCGTTTTTTGTCGACCCTGCCCCTGTTTTATGTGCCATGACGAGACTCCTCTACTCTTCGGCCGAGTGGGACCGATGCCCTACGGCTTTGCTAGATGCGGTTTGGCGGTTTTTGGTTTTGTCACGGTCTTTGTCGTTGGAGATATCGGCAGCTTGGCCTTCGCCCCACTCGCCTTCGCGGTGCTCACCTTTGGCGTCGCAACCTTCACCTCAGCCTTCGCCGCCGGCTCCTTCACCCCGCCCGAGAGCAGGATATCCTTCACGACGAGGCGCGTGAGCGGCTGCCGGTGGCCGACCGTCTTGCGCCAGTTCTCTCGCCGTCGGAAATGGTACGAGATCTCCTTTGGGCCGAGCCGGTGCTCGATGACCTCGCAGATCACCTTCGCGCCCTGCACGTATGGACGTCCGACGTGCGCCTGCGCGCCGTCGTGCGCGAGCAGCACTCGCTCGACCGGCAGCTGCGCCCCCACCGCCGTGGCGACCCGGTTGATGTCCAACCGTGTCCCTGGCTCCACCTTCCACTGGCGTCCGCCGACTTCAATGATCGCATACATCGTGACAAACCCTTTCCCGTCTCTCGATACATGCTCTAGGTGTGGCTCACCGCTCCTTGGACATTCCTCAGGAGGGTCCTCACGAGGGCTTCTAGCATAGCGGAGAATGTTCCCCTGGTCAACACTCCTTCACGTTTAAACCTTGATCATAAAGAGCGTTGCCCGCCTCAGCAGCAAAAGAGGGTAGTTGATGAAGTGTTGTCCAGAGCTGAGGCTGACGTTTTCGTAGGGCTAAGCATGTCGCATTACGATCGCCTAGCCGCTCCAACATGTTGTCCCTCAGCACTCCAAGCCAAGATATAGAACACCGCTGCAACGAACAATAAGGATTTAATTCCTGTTACAAATGACAGACATTCTGCCATTCCACCCACCGTTGCTCCAATTAGATTTGAGGCAAAAGCTCCTGAGCGATTAGTTGCTCGCGCAAACGAAGTCGAAAAAATGACCCCAGCAAAGAAAATGGGTAACGACATTACCATTGCGGCTGCAAATCCTTTCACCAATACTGGCATCTGTGAGAAAAGATCGAATGGAATGAGAAAATTCACCCCCAAAGTTAGGAGCAGTGCGAAGTAATACGTTCGCAAGGCCCGCACAGGCCATGTGATAACCACGGCATTTGCGAGGAGCACCATGATCAAAACAGCTGAGATTACGACCGTATTGACCATCCACGTCGTTCCAAAGAGTAAGGCGGATTTGCTGATATTTTGTACCTCAAGAAGCAAGAATCCGGCGCCGAGAAAGAAAAAGTGCCACTGCATGGAATGCCTCTGACCTACGACTTGCTTAACACCAATGATTGAAAAAAGAATCAACAGTCCAAAAACCACGAAATAAAGTATTGGGATGCCGTGCCGGGCCAAATACAGATACGGCCAATCGTCTGTGGTTGGTCCCACCCCTGACGCGGACCAAGCGTCAAACACACCATGAGGACGTTCAACTAATTCTTTGAGACGAGCATCCGTTGACAGCTTTCTTTCGATAGCTGCCCTATCCCCAGCAACAAATCCATAACCACCCCATCCACGAAAACCGGATCGCACCTCAAAACCAATGGGGCGCTGCCCAAACACGGTAGTCAGAATCTTTTGGAGACGAGCCCCGATGAAATCATCTGTGACTTCAAAGATGACGACAAGAACTCCTGTGGGCTTTAGAAGACGCCTAGCTTCACGAAAGCTCTCAAGAGTATAAACATAATTATCAAGCCTCACGTTTGAGTAGCTTGAAGAGAGGGTATGCGAATCCAAGAGTCCAAAAACGATCAAATCGTAGTGGTCTGTAGTTTTTTTGAAAAACGAGCGAGCATCGTCATTTACGACCGACACTCGCGGATTACTGTAAGGTGCCTCGGGATGCAGTTGACGACCCAACTGGATAATGACAGGATCGATATCCACTGCGGTAATGGCGTGCGCGCCATTGCGTAAAGCACCAGCCACATCGTTCCCCGCCCCGGAACCAACGATTAAAACGTGGTCACGTTGATCAGTGAACTGGTATGGAACGTTGTAGTGATCGTATGGTAACAACTCACGAGATGGGTAGAGCGATGGGTAACGCTGCATGAACTGAGGCGTATAGTTCGTCATGAGCATATAGCCCGTTGAATTCACCAGCACAGAGTACCCATACCGTATTGTGCGCCCCTTGATGGAAAGGTTTAGCGGACGCACCGTCAGTTTTTGATAGGGAGACCAAACGTTCAATTCTGACGTTCGCATTTCAACCAAACCAAGGACAGACGCGATCAACAAGCAACCCGCCAGCAGTACTTGTTGCAACCGTCGTCGCCCCAACAAAAAAGGCAAACAGCCAAAACCACCAACAGCAAACCAAATCGCTGGGGGCGTGGAAAACCATGAGAGGACAGCAAAGAACCATACGCCTGTTATGCTGCCGAGGATATTGACTCCATAGGCTCGCAAAGGGCGATCGTGCTCGTTGAACAGACGACCGAGGAATTGTCCAAACGGAACAAACATCATCATAAGTAATGCCATGCAGCACAGCAGACTCATCGTTCCACCCAGAAAAGCAAGTACCGTCAAATCCAACCGGTCGGACACTGGACGGTGCCAAATGAGGAAGTTCGTACCGAGGCTTAGGAGCGATGAAATATTTTTAATCGAGAAAATTCCCATATATGGACTAAGACGTATTAAGAGTACGAAGATTCCTATGATGGCAAACGAGTGCGCCAACTTCGCTTCTTTCTTTGTCAGGAGACAGCCTAATCCAATTCCAAGGAAGCAGAACAACAATACCAAATTATGAAAGTATGAAAAAATCCTGACTTCTGCTGATAGCCAACGAATCATTAAAATTTCAAAAAAGAGTGACATGCAACTAATCCAAAACAACGGCAGGTCTTGGTTTTTCCTATTACTCGTCCTTCTCATTCCGCAAGGACTCCTTTGCTCATTGGCGTTGTCTAAGCTTCTCACTGCACCAGATACTACAGATAGCAACTCCGTCCGAACTGATTCAGGCACTTTACGTTATTTATACTGTTCTCAGAATTTTTTTGAGTGAGACTCCACACCCCTCTGGGGTGCGGCATCTTTTAAAAGTCGAACCGGAGCTGCCTGGGTCCCTCTTCATGCGCCCGCTGATACCGAATAGACCGTTGAATCACCGCAGCGGTCACCGCATCGCCGGTGGCCCGGACGAAGTAGCCGCTGCTCCACAGCGGCCCGCCCCACATCGCCTCGCGCAAGGACGGGACCTCCTTGAACAACTGCTTGGCCGATACGCTCTTCAACACGTTGACCAGCTCCGCTGGGCTCCAACGCGGCGGGGCCGAGACGAACACGTGGACGTGGTCCGGCATGACCTCCTGCTCCACGACCGCAAACCCGTAGCGCTCGGCGATCTCCTGGAAGATCCGCTTGCCCCGCCGGGCCACTGGCTCCC
>Ga0209515_10004792_pt1 | contig 18020 bp, 16 predicted proteins | sample Subgroupgradi54m_FD_187454 | JGI IMG/M metagenome (GOLD analysis project Ga0209515, IMG submission 187454) | Subsurface groundwater microbial communities from S. Glens Falls, New York, USA - GMW60B uncontaminated upgradient, 5.4 m (SPAdes)... ...
ACCCTGCGGCTGCTCGGCCTGCCAGTCGGCGTAGGCCAGGTCGACGATCTTGCCGAGGGTCGCCCTTCCTCCGGCCGTGGCCAGACGGTAGATAGCCGGGAAGGGTACGGCCTTCTCACGGACGATGTCCATCGTCGCGCTCACGAAGCCCATGAAGAACCCTGCGCCGGTCTCGATTTCGGAAACATTTCGCTTCGCCATGACTGTGGACCTCTTTCGGTTGAGATTGTCCCTCGACCCGACACCATGTCAGATCCCCGGACGCACTCGTTCCGTTCTGGAAATAAGCACTTGGAATGGTAAGGTTCAAGAATAAAAGAATATCATAAAAATGGCCTTTTGTCAATAGCTGTGGGCGAAATGACGGTTGACAAAGCCGTCTTTTTACGGTAGTCTCACAAGACGTATTAAAGGGACAACGTCGATGGTTCGACGTGCGGGCATTTGCCGTTCCTTGGTTACGCCATGAAGAAGGAAGCTTCAAAACATGAACAAGCTCATCGGCCTCCTGGTTGTTTGTTTCATCTCATTGGCTTGTAGCTCATCTACCGGTGCCGCCTATCCGCAAGCAGATGCTGCGCCCGACCTCGAAACGACGGCGAACGTTCAAGAAAGTGGGTGGGCCGCTCCTCTCCCTACCCCCGCCTCCGATCTTCACGGCCACCTCGGCTATTGGACCAACGAGGAGGACGTGGCGATGCCAGACATATACGTTCCGGCAGTATGCGGCTTGCTCAACCCCGGATTCATGCCGTTGTTGCAGCCATCTGTGTTAAACGCGTCTCTCGGCGCAACCGAAACGACGACCTTTGAGATCAGCATTCTCGGTGAGCACGGCCCTGCGATAAACGGTGTTTTTGGCATCATCGTCCTTGATGCTGATAGCCATGACCAGATCGTCATGTCTGGAGTGCGCTCAGTAAGCGGGACAGAAGCTCAGCCTTTTGTCGATTGGCTTATATGCGAACACAACGCGGGTCGTGAGCACCCTTTTCGTGCACGATTCATTGTGCCGCGTCATCCCTTTTCGCCAACAGCTCGCCCGCCGTGGATGTCTGTGTTCGTTTCCATGAGCGGACCTCTTGATCCTGTGATCGAGGTAGGCCATGTATTTCCCATGCGTCCCGCCGATCTTAACTCGGCTCCGTGTGGACAGATCGGAAGAATCCAGGCCGCTGTCTGCAACGAAGGCGTTTGCGAAACCCCTGGTGTCTCCTTCGTGGGCAGAGCATGGACACCGATGATCCCGGGAGAAGATCCAGTCTCTCCGTGGGTCTGCTCTCATCAGGTACGCGTCGCTTTAGCTCTTTAGCGCTTTTGGCTTTATTCCCACCCCGATACGCCTCGCGACAACCCTCGTCGCCTGCGGTTGGGGTGTTGTTTTTATTAAGCCTGTTGCCATATATGTTTCTTGATCCAAAATGGCAAATTTGAGACAAAGCCGACGGTAAAATATTTTACCTAGGGTTTGGCCAAAGGTGATGTTTTTGGCTGGAGCATATATGGCAACAGACTTATTGACAAAACCGACTTTTTACGGTGCCGTGTGATTGATTGACCCATCGTCGTGATGGGAAGATTTTCACAACGGAAAGGAAGGTTCTCATGAACAAAGTGCTCTGTCTTGCGTGGTCGCTGCTCCTCGGTGCTTGCGCGGCAACCGTTGGAGGAACTGTTGGGGCTCCCATGCCCGATGCCTCCACTGTCGTTATGGATGCTCCATCGCGTCTTGATGAGACGCCTATCGTCGAGGACAGGCCTCTGCCCGATACGTTCATGCTCATCGACACCCCGTCACGAGACATGGCGGACAGCAGCGTAATCTTCATCGACACGATAGACGTGGGCAGAGATGCACCGATCGATGTGCCCTTCGTAGATATGGCACCCGATATCATACCTGTCGAAGACGTACCTCCGCACCCCACGCTCATCATCGAGACGGTCGCCACCTCTTCACGGATCGTACCGATGCAACCTACCAGTGTGCGGTTTCGAGGACGCGCCCTCTTTCAAGATGTCATTGCGACACGTCTACGCATCATTGCTGAGGGTCCATGGATCAGCGTTCAGGAAGTGGGTGTCCAACACGTCGAAGACACAACGCTTCCTCTCGTAGATCACGGATCTATGCGTATCGCATCCGGCTATCCTGATGGACAGGGGCTTGACATCGCCCTCACGACCCCGCTGCGATTTCCGGTGGGCGTGTGGGTGGAGCTCCTTATCCGCATAGTCCCTCGCCCCGTGGTTGCCTCAACCGATGTACCCGCAGGAACGTTCCCTCAATCCGGAAGAGTGTTGCGGATTGGTATCGAAGGACAACACACCGATGACATGTGGAGCCTTCCATACGCCGCGTCTCTAAATATAGAGGCGCGAGCCGCAACAACCGGAGAGCCCGTGTATGCGATCGGCACCACAACATACGGTTCGCCCTTCATCATTCGTCGTAATGCACCGATGATTACCCTGCAGAGGCTCACGGGTGCAGACGCTCTTTTCACAGATGGTGCAGCAAGAACACTGATTCAGTACCAGATGAGTCTGTACAACGCGGACCCTGTGTCGTGGGAAAAACAAACGTACCACGTAACGATAAACGGGTTTCCTGTAGATACCGATCCTGACCAGTTTCAGCTGAGTCATTTCCGCCTTCAACGAGACCATACATCTCTTCCCACCACAACCGTCCGTATCGTTGATGGACGCGGGCGCGATCTCACAGGATCAGCCGTTCCAAGAGATGGCAGTCGTCTTGACGTGATCGTCTCGTTTCGTCGGGGTCAGGAGGAAGTCGTCGCCACTCCAACGGTATACAACCTTGTCGCGGACGTAGAAGGCAGTCTCCCGGGAGAGCAGCTTCAAACCGGTCTTCTCTTCGAGACGGCTTCTCCTTTCTTCTCCGGAAGGCTTACGAGTGAAGATGCACTCCTGCCCACCCCAACGATGGATATGGCCGAGCTCCTTATCGGACCACATCTTTCTGACGTGACAGGCGTGTCTCAATCCGCCTTCTTCATCTGGTCCGATCGTGTAGAACTGCCCACAGCTCCTCGCTACTGGACCAACGGATGGCTCGTCAACCTCTTTGGTGGCAGAGAGCAAATCCGCCTGCGCTGAGACCTCCTCGACCCACCTAAACACCCCCTCTTCGTATATCGTCGAGGGGTTTTTTATAGAGATTGGTGGAGATCGGTGTCTGGTCCCATTTTTCATAAAAAGCCTGAACAAAATCCTATTTTTCCCTGTAGAAATATTTGGGACCTGACACCGGAAGTAAAAAGACGGATTAACGATCTGTTTGAAGGTATTTTCTCTCTTTTTGGGACCCGTCGTAGCTCTTTCCAACGTGAAAAGAGAGCGGAACGACATGGTCGTTTCCGCTCTCTAGAAAAGGGAAGCTCGTGTGGTCGGCCTCATGGCCTCTATCCGACTGTGTCGCTCCGAGCGATGACGGCGAAGGGGTTGCCCTCATCGTCGGTCTGGATCGAGAGGTACTCGCCGCCGGCGAGGTCGAGGAGGCCCCTTGCGGCGAGGTCGAACTCGGCCATCTGCCGGTGGAAGAGCCCTGCGGCCTCGCGGTCGGCCTCGCGACGTTCGGCGCGCAGTCGTTCCGCGTGCAGTCGCTCGGCCTCGGTTGCGTACGTTCGTTCAGGGGCGCGTGCCATGGTGATTGTCGCTTCTGCGACCGCGCAACATACGTCGCCTCCCACACGACCATCGAGCGGGAGGCAGCGAATGCTGCTCGACCGCTTGTGGGTACAGTGCGTGAGAGGGGCGGAACGTAGCTCCGCTCCCCCTGCGGGCACGAAGCTGCAATCCGCCGAACACCTTGAAAACGGGTGCGACTGGCCTGTAAAACACTCCCCAGAAGCCTATGGGCTGCTACGAACGACATGACCACCTATGCGCAGAGTTGAGGCTATCTTCTTTTCTTCCTTGAGTCTACCTACATCACCTTACCGAAAATGCCATAAAAGTCAATAGGTTAGGCGGCGACCTCCGTTTTTGTGGGGCTGAACCCCTGCTCAAGTTTCTTATGGGCGCGCGACCTCTGCTGGATCACGGTGGATTTTCGGATGCCCATTTTCAGAGCGATCTCAGCGTCGTCGAGTTGGTCCACGAGCGTGTAGCGAACGATCTGAGCCTCTCGTGGCGTCAAAAAGCCATCCGCATGTCCGAGGCGTGTATGAAGCTCGCGGTGAAACTCTAGCTGTTGTTCAGAACCCTCAAAGCATCGCCTTGCCTCGCCAAAACAAGAAACGTTCGGCTCTTCACATGAGCCGTTGTCAAGCTCCTCCCCGGTCGGGGTGAGTTCGTTGACGGTCTTCAGTTCACTCGAAAAGCAGACGTCCCCAGAGGGAAAACTCTCGTTGGCATCTAATTGGCAACCCGAGCCCTCTACAACGATCGCCCAAACGAAAACACCAGTGTTTACTGGTGTTTCCGATGGTAGCTCATGTGGGTGCGCGGTGGAACGAGCTTGTTTCTGAGCTGGAACGTTGGCATGAATTCGGTAAGTCGAGGGAAATGGCTCAAACATTGGCGTAAACGGAGCGAAGATCGCGTCCATCCCATGCTGCCATAAGGGATTGAAATAGCTTTATCCGTCTTAGAGAGGGAGCTTTGGTGATTGGTTGATGATTGTTCTTGGAATCATGCGGACGCCGCGCGACTTTTCCGGAGTACCGTTTTCGGTACTGGTTTTTAGGTTATTAGGTTTTTAACCTAGGAAACCTAGCCGCTTGTTTTAGCCAAGTTTTAGGTTCTTAGGTTTTCGTATGTGGTTCTCAACTTAGCGGAGTTTTGGGTTCTTGGGTTTTCGTACAGACTTCCTATTTGATCGCAATTTGCATTCTCCTGATTTCAGGATTATTTCAGTAAGCCAGTCACATCGTTGAGGTTGTTAGAACTTGGTTGGTTTATTCTGACATCTTTATACCGAATTTTGCCTTACAGGACGGATTTAGTATATTGATCCATCAATACTTGATACGTCGATACAGCTCTTTCCGCATTTGTTCGGTCTGTTCCTCCCTTGCGGTAGTCTTCAACAATCTCCATGAAGCCAGATAAGAATGCATTGCTGACGAGACGTTCATGGGCAAGCATGTGCCCAGAGCCTTCCTCGTAAGCGGACACGATGTGCATGAAGTACTCCGGAAAATCCCGGATATAACGAGAAAATTCTTTAGCTATTTCTCCATACTCCGTGTTACCAAAATCAATTATTCCGGAAATCTTCTTATCCTGTATCAGGATATTCTCATGATGCGCGTCGTTGTGGAGGAACTGGAATACAAGGCCATCACGCGCTCCATCAAATATAGTTTTTGCCCGTTCCGCTAATGCCTTAAACGAACCTGGAACATCCTCGTCCTGCATCAACTGTACATATTCTTTTAAAACTTCCGGATGGAGGACTGATGACTCATCAATTTTGATGCCAAGATCCTGCGACATTTTTTTTGAAACCTTTTTTCCTATCTCTGCGTGAAAACGACCCAGTGTACGGCAAATATCTACTCGTATATCTTCCGATAAAAAAGGCCACACCTCTTTCATCAGGTGCCCCTTAATGTACTCGTACCCATACATCGGAGGATTCTCCGAAATAAACACAACTCGCGGAACCGGAATAGACAAATCAAGTGCATAGAGTTGCTGCGCAACTGCTGCCTCAACCATGAGGCTATTTTGGGGTTGGAATTCTTTTACCGCTCTTTCTTGTTTAACAATAAAAGTATTACCCTCCTGTGTTTCAATATAATACGCATCGTTACACGCTCCTCTTCCTTTTAGGATAAATTCTGTAATTTCCCCTCCTAAAAATTTTTGAATCTGCGCTTTGAGATTGAGGTCTTCTTCTGATGCGTTGTTCATATCAGCAACGATCATATAACAACATCCAATCCATTTCTAGGTTGGATGTTGGTGGGGTCACGTCGTCGAGTTTGTTAAGACCACTACAGCGAATATGCCATTCTCAGTGGATAGAGTTAAATTTAATTTTCTTTTCTTGCCAAATCCCCAATTCTAAGCAAACAAATGAGCTGTATGCAGCCCTCTTTTGTTGCGTCTGTGAATAACCTCGACTTCGCGCGCGAGCCAATCTTTATGCTTACTCCATGCTCACCTTGGAGCAATGCCGCCGCATCGATCCCGACCTCGCCAATCTCCCCGACGAGGAGCTTTTGGCTTTGCGCGACAAACTCTATGCCGTGGCGAACACAGCTCTGGAGTCTCTCGGCCGTCACGAAGCCTCAAATCCGTCTCACGCGCCCTATCTTCTCCCCGAAGGCGGCAAAGTCACCTAACTGATGCGTATGCCTGAAACAGGTTTCAAAGCGTGTATCATTTACTGTCGCGTATCCTCGAAGGAGCAGATCGAGGGTACGAGTTTGGATAATCAGGAGCGACTTTGTCGTGAGTATGCCGAACGAAACGGTTTAGCCGTCCTCAAAGTATTCGTGGAAATGGGCGAATCGGCCAAGACGGCTGATCGGACGGAATTCACAAAGGCGATTGCGTTCTGCACGCAGAAAAAGGGTCGCGTCGATCAATTCATCGTTTACAAAATTGATCGTTTCGCTCGCAACCAAGACGACCACGTTGTTGTCCGGAGCTTACTCAAGCGAGCTGGCACCGAGCTCCGCTCCGCCACGGAAACCTTCGACGAAAGCGCTATGGGGAGAGCAATGGAGGGAATGTTGTCCGTATTTGCCGAGTTCGATAACAACAATCGCCGTGAACGCTGCAAAAGCGGAATGCAGGCTCGTGTACGCGAGGGTATTTGGTGTTGGGCGGCACCGCTTGGTTATTACAGACCAATTAAGGGCAAGAAAACGAATATCATGCCTGAACCTGATCGAGCTCCGCTTATTCGCTTGGCGTTTGAGCTCTACGCGAAAGGCACGTATACGTTCAAGGCATTGGCTCAACTGTTGGGAGATCGCGGACTACGCACGCGTGAAGGGAAGTATCCGCTTCAGCAAACGCTCGAGAAAATCATCACAAACCCCGTATACTGCGGTCGAATCAAGGCATTCAAAGAGATGGCCAAAGGCAACTTTGAACCCATCGTTGATGAGGCGCTATTCGCTCAATGCCAGAATGTGAAAAGCGGATATCACCTCAAGGGCAAGCCGCGCGTTTTTAATAATCCTGAATTTCCATTACGTCGTTTCGTCATGTGCCAGCATTGCAATCAGCCACTCACGGGAAGCTACGCTCGAAGTCGCCACGGCAAGCGTTATCCGTACTATCATCATGGAAGCAAGAAGTGCACGCATTCCAAATCCATTCAAAAAGTTGTGTTCGAGCAGAAATTCGTTCAGCTCTTGGAAACCATCGAGCCGGACACGAAGTATGAAAAGCTGTTCAAAGCCGTCGTTCTCGATGCGTGGCAGGAACGGTACAAGAAGTTCGATGAAACGAATGCCCGCGTTCGCAAGGATATCGAGAAACTCGAGCAGGAACGCCAGACCATCTTTGATTTCCATCGTCACAACAAGTACACGGATGACGAATTTGTGACCCAAAAGGCGTTGGTCAACGAGCGTATCGATCAGAAACGCCTACTACTCCAAGACGCGCGGCAAAAAGAACTGGATATGGAAAAGGCGCTCAACTATTGTTTTCACTTCATCCGCAACGCTTCCAAAGTTTGGATGGATTTGGCCGACGATTACGAGGCTCGGATCAACCTCCAGCATTTGATTTTCGCAAAACCGCTCATGTTCGATGGCAATTCTTTTGGAACCCCCGAATTGTCGCTAGTCTTTGCACAAAAAAAGACTTCTCCTGATGAGAAGTCCTTTTTGGTAGCTCCTAGGGGAGTCGAACCCCTGTTAACGGCTTGAAAAGCCGCTGTCCTAACCGTTAGACGAAGGAGCCGTAAGCGTGGGGAGAATATCGATTTTCAGATGGAGCGTCAAGGCATTCACAGGTGCATTCACAGGTGCTTCGACGCTCCGTTTCGCCACTGCGCGATTTTTTTATGATCACCAGAGAGCAAAATCGGGGGCACGCACCAGTCGAGCCCTTTTTTGACAGGATATGTCTCTGGACGTGTGTACTGTGGATATTCGAGCACCCCTTCGATTGTATGCGACTCTGTGTCCAAAGAAGCTTCCTTGCCAAGAACGCCAGGACGCAATCTTGCGACAGCGTCCGTCATCACAAGGGCAGCGAGCTCTCCGCCCGTCAGCACATACTCTCCAATGGAGAGCTCTTCATCAATGAGATGCGTTGCGATTCGCTCATCCACCCCTTCGTACCGTCCACACACAAACACGAGGCGATCATACGCCCCCAATCTTTCCGCGTCAGCTTGTTTAAATATCTTGCCCTTAGCGCTCGTTAAAATCACCCGCGTCTTTTTTGCCGTTGCTGGGACGGATCCATCCTTTTTTCGAACTTTTAGAGCCTGGAGAGCTTTGTGGATAGGCCCGACCTTCATCACCATGCCAGGCCCTCCACCAAAAGGACGATCGTCCACCGTTTGATGCACGTCGTTTGTCCACGTACGAAGTTGATGCGCTCGCAAATCAAGCGCTCCCATCGTGTGCCCGCGGCCCAACATGGATCCACGCAAATACGGCTCAACCATCTCCGGAAAGATGGTGAGAATATCGACACGCAGTGGCTTTTGCCTCATTTAAATCCCAAGGTCACTCAAGTCTGCATCCGTCACGAGGCCCGCTTCGCCATGCTTGACCGCCATGGGTGTAGACGATGCTCGAGGGATCTTGCGCTCTTGGTGCTCACGACGAGCATCCTCTGGCTCAAAGATCTTCATATTCACACGAGCATTGCCCTTTGCTCCAACGATTTTGAGTAAAATACGAAGAGCTCGCGCCGTTTGACCATCACGACCAATCACGTACCCCATGTCCTCTGGGTTGACATGCAACGTAAGCAAAACCCCACGCTCATCAACGGTGCGCTCAACCTTTACATCGTCAGACTTATTAACGATGGACTTCACGACGTACTCAAGAAACTCCTGATCAATAAACTGTTCAGCCATATCGGCTCAGTGCCATCTCACGGAATCCTTGCCGAATGCAGGACCCTAGAGACCGCGACGAAGAATAAGGATAAATCGCCTACAAAGGCTTATACGTAAGCTATCAAACCAACCGCGACTGTTCAATAGACCCTCCACCGCGCCCTTACCACGCGCCCAAAAACTAGGCAGCCTGCTTGTAGACCTGTGGTTCAAACAAACCAACAAGATCTCGTCTCATCGTTTGGGTCATAGGGTCCGTGATCGCTCCCCCAGATTTAGATTTCTTCACCGTTTGTACGCGCTCCAGAGCGTTTGCTAAAGCCATGGATGTTTTTTGAGAGCCGCTTCTGCTACGAGCATATTTGAGAAACGCTCCCAACTGTAAAGAAAGCTGTTCGAGAATTTGATGCTGAATAGGATGGTTTGCAAGCTTCGCATAACTCGCTTTATCTTTTTTTATCCACAAATCGCCAAGCTCTGCTATCGTCTCTCGATCGACCGCAACCACACATTTTGCCACACAAGAAAGTCTCCCCTGCTGTAAATTCGTTCCTTCTGCAACAGGACGAAAATAATCAATTCTCGTGAGTTCGCTGCTATCTATCGAATCTTTAATCCGTCCTAATTTTTCTACAATACTCTGCTCTGATGAGGTGACATCGATAGCCAAAGGAACAGACATGTTGATTCTTGTATCAACCATCTCCATGACAACGTCAACACCGTTAAATAAATCGTCGTATTTTGAAGCGGTGCCCACCATCGTCGATTCACCTACCCAATTATTCAATTCTGCAAGATCAGCAAACAACGCTTCGAATACGGAAGCACATCTAGCTATCTCCTTTTCGTTGACGGTCTCTCTTTGCGCTATCCGTGCTAACTTCGCGATTATTTTTTGAATATCATTTTCAATACCTCTTTGGTCAAACCCACCATACCCCTTAAAATCAAGTGGATTGATGATATTATCCGGATCTTCGAAAAAATTCCTTGCTTTTGCATACACTTCTAGCGACAACGGCCTCTCCACAACAATGTCTGCGAAATCGCGAGGTTCTCTCATAGATGCATGATTGATAAAGAATAGTTTATGGAGCATATTCTTCCACACAGGCAATGGCTCTACAAATATGTTGTCCACACCCCTTGACGACTCCCCCACTTTTCCTTAATATCTCGCCATGTTAACGATTCGCCTCACCCGTGTCGGGAAGACCAAACAACCCCAATATCGCTTCATTGTGTCCGAAAAGGCGCGCGACCCATGGGGCAAAGCTTTGGAAATCCTGGGAACCTATAACCCGCTCATCAATCCTGTTCAGTACAAGATTGATGAGGAACGCGTTAAGCACTGGCTCTCCAAAGGCGCCCAATGCTCCGAAACGGTTTGGAACCTATTTATTGACCATAAGATCGTCACCGGGGTAAAGCGTCACAAAAACTCCGTGTCTAAACGTCGAAAAGAGAAGCTCGCCAAAGAAAAGAAGGCTGCCTAGCTTCATCAAATCTGACGATTCAATCCCCTTTCTACAAATGGAGGGGGATTTTATATTCCTCTTCTGCGCGTCGACACGGCTCACGAACATCTTCTGCTACGCTGGCACAAAACCGTGCAGCTTCTATATCAGAATGAAAATACGACATAATATCTTTCACCGCTCCTACCACACAATTGGTCCGCGCCTCTAAACTCTCCCCTATTTCACAGGTTGCTTTGGTGGTGACAATATCGCTCACACTCCGCCCAGAGGCATCTCGTCCGACTGATTGGTAGCAGGTGGCTCGAAACGCTGGTTCCGCTTGCCCGCAATACCCAAACACCTTTTTAAAATCACCGCTCGTGATCTTCAGCATGTACGACGTCTGCATCAAGTAACAGGAGGCTTTGTACCTTTCTTCCACCGCGTTGCACGGATAGAGCGGCTCGGTGGGCTTGAGATATTTGGTAAGGTGGTTTTTGTTGTCCACGATCACATTTTCCATAAATACTCCGCTGTAACAAGATTCGCGCTCCCAAGAACCGTCGAGTTTGTCGCAAAGTGCAAGCGCGTCAAAGAGCTCGTCCTGCATATACGCCATCACCCCGTGACCAAGCCCATGGACACAATTGTAATAATCAAACGTGTATTGCGTTTTCCCAGGCAAACTGGCGCAGATCCGGTTAAGTCGCTCTCCCAAATGACGTCGACCAATTTTGCCGATGACCCCTTCCAACACACCGTGGTAATACCCGGACCAACAAAAACTGTCGCCATGAGTATATGCCTCACCAACATCGCGATACATTTTCGTTGCTATACGACCGATCACATGCGTCAAAGGATGACACTGCGACACCACGTATGAATTCTGCACATATTGCAAACGCAAATCTGCAAACGCTCGCTTCACCCCTTTGCGGCGAACCAGTTTTTGATAATACGCCTCGTAACAATCGAAGTTTTGCGACTGATCGCCTTCGCATATACGAGGAATCTGGCCGACGTGCCTTCCGGACCGTGCCGCAGATACTGCATGTCCAGCCTCCGCGATCTCCCCAGCACTCGTCTTGATAAAATCTAACGGCATCGTTACCTCACGAGACGCCGCGTAGACAAAACCTCCCTGTACAAAAAGGCTTAGGCAAGCCATGCAGAAAAAAACACGGACAAGAGCGGCCATGCTTCTATACATCTTGTTTGGCATAGGAGCCTATTTCGTCCAACTTCACCGATAATAATTTTGACACCCCCTCATCTCCCATCGTGACCCCGTAAAGAACGTGGGCCTGTGTCATCGTGGCACGATTGTGTGTAACGACAATACATTGCGTTTTGTCAGAAATTGCCCCAAGAATCTCAGCAAATTTTCGAGAGTTTGCTTCATCAAGCGCGGCATCCACCTCATCGAGCACCACAAATGGCGAAGGATTGGTTGCCATGATGGCGCAAATGAGAGCAATGGACGTCAGAGCGCGTTCTCCGCCGGACAAAAGTGCGATGGACTTGTTCCGCTTTCCCGGTGGCGTTGCTTGGATTTCTATTCCCGTCAACTCATCCACCTCATCAACCGCCACATCTTCTTCATCACCTATTCTGCTTTTTATCTCGATGATCTCGGCATCACCTCCACCAAAAAGCTTCTTAAAATAGACCCCAAACTCTTTATTCAAGGCGGTAAATGCCTTTTCACCTCTCTCATGAATCGTTCGATCGAGCTCACGCGTCACCTCGTCGAGTGAAGCGAGCGTTGCCCGTAAATCCTCGATCTGTGTGGTCAAAAATCCAAATCGCGTCTTTGTTTCACCGTGTTCTTTGATCGCTTCCGGATCAATCCCTCCAATCCACTCAAGCTGTGCTCGTAACCGTTGAATCCGCGCCGGAGCATCTCCCACGTCCATCGTAGGGGCAACAGAAAACGTAAACACCTCTCCCGCGAAAAGATGCGGGGCGTACCGCTGCACCTCTGTCACAAACGCTTCTTTACGTGTTTCAATTCGTGCGAGCTCAACCGAAAGATCCGTCATGCGTCGTTCAGCGAGGTGCGCTTCTTGTCGAACACGACTCAGGGTGTGTTGCAACGCAAACACATGGCTACGGCCCTCCTGTTCTGCACGATTCCACGCCTCAAGCTTTGTGTTTGCCTCACCGATACGCGCGACAACCTGCTCCATCTCTCGACGGATCATCTCCGCTTCCTGTTCTAAGAGAGGATCTTGGCCTCTAGCTACTGCAACGCGCGTCTCCGGCTCTGGCGCGGGCCGTTGAAGCTTGATGAGCAAATCTAAACTCGCCGTCTTTAAACGAGCTGCCGCTTGTCGAATATATTCTGGATCAATCGGCACCGCTTCAAGGGCACGCTCGAGCGTTTCATGTTCCACGTGCAGCAGCTGCACCGTCTCGATGATTTTTGATAAAGGCAACGGTGCCCAAGGCTTCTCGGCACGTACCTCTGCAACCGCGCGCTTAGTTTCAAGACGCAACTCCCGTTCACGGAGCGTCGTTCGCTCAAGAGCGAGCCGATCAAGTGCTCCGCGCAACTCACCGAACCCCTCGTGTAGAGGGGTTGATTGTTCGAGCTTTCTCATTTTACCCTCAACCTCCTGTGCGATAGCTTCTTTGCCCCCCACCTCCGAACGCACAACGTCGAGTTGACTACGTACACGAACAAGATGATCTGTGATTTCTTGCCAGGTATGACCGTAGTAAGCGGATTCAAGTTCACGAAGGCTGGTTTCGATCGTTCCACGCTCCTCCAATCGCTTTGCCTGGCGCTCTAGGAGAGCAAGCCGCGGACCAATCTCACGAAGCACTACCTCTGTCTGCATCAGGTTTTCTCGCGCCGCGTCCATCTTCTGCATCGCGGCATGACGTTTGAGCTGAAACGGCCGCAACCCAAACGCTTCATCAAAAAACTCCTTCCGCTCTGTCGGACTCGCGACCAAGACATGATCAATCATCCCTTGCCCTATAACACTGTAAGACCTTTGCCCTACTCCACATTCAGCCAACAACAACGCCACGTCTTGTAGTCGCGCGGGCTGACGATTCACTTCGTACTCTGAATTTCCATCACGATACAGTCGACGCGTGATCGCCGCTTCTGTTCTCTCGCCGAATGGCGACACGCCCCCGTCTTTTCGATCATCATTCTCTATCGTCACGGTGACTTCTGCGAACCCGCTCCTGGCTCGCTTGTTCGTTCCCGAAAAAATAACATCTTCAGATTTTTTGCTCCGCAACAACTTCATACTCTGTTCTCCCATCACCCACCGAAGAGCATCCGCAATATTAGACTTTCCAGATCCATTAGGCCCCACGACACCCGTCACTCCTCGTCGCCCAGATACGTCCGGCACAAACTCCAACACCGTCTTCTGAGCAAAGGTCTTAAATCCTTGGATTTCGAGACGACGGAGGTACATACAAGATGTACTGGATCATAACCGGGGTTCAGACAAAAGGCTAGACGAACAGCTAAAAATCCCTTACGCTCTTTTGATTACTCTCCCTCAACGATTATGTCTCTCTCCATGGATGTCGGCTTCGAACACCTTAAAAACGGCCTTGCCGAAATCTTTGCGCGCGATGTTGAATTTGTGCCGGGTATGCTCGTGACCGTTCTTGATGCAAAAATGACCCAAGATCGTCGTTTTGCGAAAATTACCCTCTCTGTTTTTCCAACAGGTGCCCAAAAACAGGTCCTCGACATCGTCCGTGAAGCCAAGCATGAAATAAACGATGGCCTCGCCAAGCACCTCCGTATCCGCGTCATTCCAAAGTTGCACTATGTGTTTGATGATACCGAAGCACAGGCCGAAGAGATCGAGACGATGTTAAACCGTCTTGAAAGAGAGGGGCTACTATAAACGGCCGTATGGAATCTAAGCCCGCCATTTTTGCCAAAATTGCCGGCCTTCTCCAAGCCGCCGAGCGCGTTTTGCTTGTGGCGGATAGCAAACCAGATGGAGATTCCATTGGCTCCAGCTCTGCGCTGTATAACTGGCTGAAACGCGAGGGTAAACCCGTAACGCTCTTCTGTGCGCTCCCCATTCCCTCCTCGCTACTCTCTCTTGATGGTGCACACGATTTTTCTCGTGATCCTCGCATATTTCAAGAACCGTTTGATTTGATCATCACCTTTGATGCCAGTGATATTCGTCATGTGGGGATCGAAAATCTTCTTCCAAAAATCCCCTGTCCGTATCAGCTTGTTGTGATTGATCATCATGCAACCAATACACACTATGGTCAGGTGAATGCCGTTTGGACAGATGCATGTTCCACCGCGGAAATCGTCTATCAATTTTTTACCACACTCGAAATTCCCATCGACGCAAAGATGGCGACTTCGCTGCTTACAGGAATCCTCACCGACACCTCTTGCTTCTCAAACGCCGGGACCACCTCACAGGGCATGCAAGCGGCTGGCCATCTCTGCGCACTTGGTGGTCGTCACAGCGAGATTTTGGGACAGCTGGTGCAAAATAAATCGATGCCTACTCTCAAGCTGTGGGGGTTGGCTCTTGCCCGACTAAACCACAACACGACCCTCAACATCACATCGACCTACTTTTTAGAAGAAGATCTGAAAGAGGTTCCAGAGGCAGATGAGGAAGCTATGGAAGGACTTTCTAATTTTTTAAACGCCGTATGCGGAGGAGCCGAAGGTGTGCTTGTCTTGCGCGAGATGCCTCATCGACAGATAAAGGGGTCTTTACGCAGCATTCGTCGTGATATCTCGAAGCTTGCCAAGTGCCTCGGCGGTGGTGGCCATAAAAAAGCCGCTGGGTTTACCATTCAAGGTCGATTGAAGGTTGATGAGAATAAAAAAGTACACGTGACGAGATAGCCCCCATATAGCACTCTCAATATTTGACTGCTAATTCAAATCTTATTATCCTTGTTTTGTAGGATGATTCATCTTTTATATCTATGTCCAACCCGTACACCCTTTCCAATATCGACCAAAAAAACTGGCTCATTCCCACTGTCATCGAAAAAACCCATCTCGGCGAACGAGCGTATGACATCTACTCGCGCCTCCTCAAAGACCGCATCATTATGCTTGGATCAGAGGTGAGCGATGAGGTTGCAAACGTTGTGGTCGCACAACTCCTCTTTCTGGAAAGCGAGGACAAGACCAAAGATATAAAACTTTACATCAACTCACCAGGCGGATCTGTGACCGCCGGCCTCGCGATTTATGATGCGATGCAATATGTGAAAGCAGATGTTTCTACCATCTGTATCGGCATGGCCGCATCTATGGGAGCTGTTCTTTTAGCCGGTGGCGCGAAAGGCAAACGGTTTGCCCTTCCAAACGCCGAAATCATGATCCATCAAGTGTTGGGCGGCATGCAGGGTCAAGCAACCGACATCAAAATTCACGCAGAACGCATTCTAAAAACGAAAGATCAACTCAACAAGATTCTCGCAAAACACACAGGCCAACCGGCAAAAACCATAGAAGATGACACCGAGCGGGATAATTTTATGAGCGCACATGAAGCGATGAAATACGGCCTCATCGACAAGATGATCAGCTAATCCGTCAACGATACGCCTTGCGTAGCTCTGTTCCTTGATAAAAGTACCCAAGGATTTGATCGTAGCGTTTGCCGTTATTTGCCATGCCCAGCGCTCCTGACGCAGACATTCCCACCCCGTGGCCCCAAAGAGTCTTGCCCTGGTCTTCAGGCACCGCGACGCTCACAAGCCATGGGTATTGGGAGGCGCCGTACCACACTTCGCCCCATGAACGTGTTCGACCATCGGAACGGGAAAAGTACGGAGTAATGGCGAGCTTGCCTTGATAGGTCACAATTTGTCCGCGTGTCGCATCAATGGCCGCGACAACATTTGGATTTCGAAGCTCCGCACCGTATCCTCGATACACCTGATCATACCTCGCATCCACCGTATAAAATTCGTCCGCATGCTTTGTGCCGCGCTGCACATGATACATTGCATATGTCCTCGCTGTAACGAGCAACGTGCGCTGAAACTCTTGTGGACTGACGTTTGAAGTTTCAGCGATCCCTTTTAAGTACCACTCAATGGGCAACTCATTTATAATCCAGACCCCATCCGTTGATGGCGTATACCGTAATTCAAGTTGCGCACGAAAGCTGTTGTCATTCGCTCCAGGCAACCATCCAACAGGTCGAGAAAAGTCCGCAACCTCCATGGGAGCAACGCCATCTTCCGCACGAAACAGGTACACGGAGGACGATTGACCAGCGCATGAACCGCCGGATAACTTGTACACTTTGTTGATGCGATCAAACAAAACCGTCGCTGATTGCATTGACTCTAAACGACAAACCGTTGTTCCACTTTGGGTCACCGTCACCGGAACTTGCATCGCGCGGATCACCATTTGATCATCGGTTGTCCGGAAAATCCCTACACGAATCATGGGTTCCGCTGGCAAGCTCGAAACGTCTCCTGACAGCGGCACCGCCTCGGCAGAGGGAAACGTAATCAGCGGGACAGGGATCAGCACCGGGGCTTGGATTGAGGGGGGCGTGAGCCCTCCCCTCGCAAGAGGAACCGATGGGGGTGGTTCAGGCTCAATATACCCGTCTGCTGTTACGGTCACAGGGATATCAATGTCGCCACCTTGCACAGGCTCACCGTCTGCGTACAGGGCAAAACTCACCGTGTACTTTCCTTTTTTTGCAGGCGCCTTAACCTTAAATGTCAAAAATCCAAGCTCTCCAGGCTTCACATCTCCCGCTTTTCGAACAGGTTCAGCGGTGCTTAGCCATGAATCATCTCGGACAGAAGCCCAACGAGCATTCGTGGCAGGCACGACCCCTTTTAAACGCAGCGCTCGAGAGTTCCAGGTGGTTTCACCCGTATTTTTAAACCCAACTTGAATCTCCTGTCGTCCGTTTCCCAGCAACGTGACACCTTGCACAGAACGTAAAAGAAGGGTTGCCGTGCGTTTAAGCGGCTTGATAGGCGTCGACACGGGAAGCGATGGGTTAAAAACCGGCTGCACACCATCAGGCAACCCGGTAGCAATAAACTCCGACGCTTGCGTCGGGATCACGCGCACAGGAAGCGTTACATTACTGTTGTCTATCCAGGCGGACTGTTCCGCGGCAAGGGTGAATGTTTCATGATAAGAACCCGCCACTCGTGGAGCACGGAGCTGAAAAACGAACGTTCCTGTTTGGCCGGGTCGTACTTCACGCTCTTTGAGACGCGCTGCGGCATTCCCCTTCCACAGCGCTCCCGCAAAAAGGCTTAATCGCTCTTTCGTTCCATCGGTTGCGTACAAGGAAACAAACCCCGCTTGATCACGTGTCCACGTTTTTGTCCCTGTGTTTTTATACACGAACGTAACATTTGCGACACCTTCAGCGTCCAGCTGCCATTCTGACCCTGATTTTTCTACCAGCTCCGCAACCCATCCAACGCTCCCCCCCGATAAAGGAAGCGAGGAGGGTTGCAGCTCCTGCGTCGTCGCGGTAGGAGACGTAGCTTGTTGGGTGTTTTGGATTGGGGTATTT
>Ga0209515_10004796_pt1 | contig 18016 bp, 13 predicted proteins | sample Subgroupgradi54m_FD_187454 | JGI IMG/M metagenome (GOLD analysis project Ga0209515, IMG submission 187454) | Subsurface groundwater microbial communities from S. Glens Falls, New York, USA - GMW60B uncontaminated upgradient, 5.4 m (SPAdes)... ...
AAGAAAGAACAATAAAATATTATGAAGATGCTTTAAAAAATAAAGACCAGCAAGTACAATATTCAACAATCGACGTTACAATAACAGAAAAACAATCAGAATATCAAAATGTTATTTTCATTAAATTCTCAGAATTAATCCAAAAATTAGTCTTAAGCATTAATGAACTACTCTCATTACTTTTTATACTATTACCTTATGCAATAGTGATTGGATTAGTTTATTTGATTATAAAAATGATACAAAAGAAACAATAATCTTTATTGTTTTTTTGACTTAAGCTACAAAAAAAGTAAACTTTTTATATTCTTGTGACCAAAAAATAATTTTACGAATACTTGGAAATGCAACTCGCAATTCTTGTAATAATTTTTCAAATTCAACTCTATCTTTTACTTCTACTTCTATTTCAATATCACACTTACCAATAATTTTTTGTAACCAAATAACATTTTTATGTGCATTTGCCCAGACCTCTATATTTTTCAAAACAGAAGTATTTTCAAGATAAAGCTCTAAAAAATAATTAATATAACCTAACTTAAAATAATTAATTTCTGCACGATAACCTAAAATAATAAGTTTATTTTCTAATTGCTTAATTTTGGCCGAAACTGTTGTTTGAGGCATTTTTAAATCATGAGCAATATTAACTGTTGATAATCGAGCATTAGAAGCCAATCTCTTAAGAATATTGAAATCCATTTTATCACAAGCAATAATATTTTGTTTCTCTAAAACAAATTTCTCTTTATGATATTTTTTAGCAAATAGATAATCTTTTGGATAAATATAATAACTGCAAAAAAAACTATAATTATATTGAATTAATACTTTACCCAGTTTTTTCTTTATTTGCTGGATAATTGATTCTACTTGAAACAAATCTTTTGTCCAAAATAATATACCATATTTGTAAGGATAATCCATTCGAAAAATTAATCCAGCATTAATATCTTTATCTAAGAAATGAATTAATTCTTGTTCTTGTTCAAAAGTCATTTCTTCTAAATCAAAATATAATCGGGACGTATAATAACCAAGTTTCTGCATATCAAGTACTGGATAATATCGGATAATAATCTCTTCTTGCTCTAATCTTCGAATTCGATAAGCAACAACATCCTTATTTGAATGCACAAGTTTAGCAATTGATTGAAAAGACATTCTTCCATACCAATCAAGAACTTCTAAAATCTTCCAATCCAACTTATCTAATTTAACCATAATATTAAGATAATTAACAATAATATATAAATTTTTAGTTAATTATCGTAATAATAATAAGTAAGTTTTATTAATTACCTAACAAGACTATCACTAAGCAGTAAATAATTATAAAGAAGGAATTAAAATGAAAGATATCAATCAAATCATACACGCAGAATGGAAAAACCTAGCCACAGATTTAATACGACAGCGAACAATTATAGAAGCAACAACACCAAAATTAATCACCCCAAAACCTATGAGAAAATATCTGGTTGAATTAGCAACAGTTGCAGATATGCAAATAATCAACGGTCCTTATATTTATTCAGCGCACGAACTTGGTTATGGTGGTTGGATTCATTGGCGAACCTCAGGCACACATATTTACAGTTACAGAACAAAACCATTGCCATTAATCACAATTGATATCTACAGCTGTAAATGCTATGATACAAAAAAAGTAGTAGAATTTACAAAGGATTTCTTCAAAGCAAAAGAAATCGTTTGGAAAGATATCGAAATATAATAAAAATGACAACCAATAACTATTTAAATTCTCTAAAAGTTCTAAATTTATGGAAGAAAATACTGAACTGCAGCAAAAGCACGACACTTCTGTTTGGATTGAAAAATATCGTCCATCAACATTTGAAGAAGTAAAAGGCCAAAAAGAAATTGTAGAAAAAATAAAAGCATTTGTCAAGCAAAGAAACATGCCCCATATCATGTTTACAGGTCCAGCAGGCACAGGAAAATCAACATTAGCAATAGTTATCGCAAAACAATTATTCGGCGAAAACTGGCGCCAGAACTTCTTAGAATTAAACGCATCAGACGAACGAGGAATTGATGTTGTCAGAGTCAAAGTAAAAGATTTCGCAAGAACAAAAGCAATTGGCGACGTTCCATTTAAAATAATTTTCTTAGATGAAAGCGATGCCTTAACACGAGAAGCCCAGCAAGCATTAAGAAGAACAATGGAAAATTATACCCATACAACACGTTTTATCCTCTCAAACAATTACTCCTCAAAAATAATTGATCCAATCCAAAGTAGGTGCACAGTCTTTCGTTTCCGTCCGCTTGAAAAATCAGATGTTTTTGCAATCATCAACAATATCATCAAAAAAGAATCATTAACAATGCAAGAAAATGCAAAAGAAGCACTCTTCAGCATTTCAGATGGCGACTGCAGACGAGTAGAAAATATTCTCCAAGCTTGTGCAGCAATGAGCAAAGACATAAACGAAGAATTAATCTTCTCCATGGCATCAGTCGCAAGACCAAAAGAAGTCTTAACAATCCTCGATTTAGCAATCCAAAACAAATTCATAGACGCAAGAAACAAATTACTTGACGTCATGCTCAATTACGGCTTATCGGGCCTCGACATTATCAAACAAATTCAAAAAGAAGTTTGGAACCTAAAAATATCCGAAAAAAGAAAAGTAGAACTCATCGACAAATGCGGCGAAATAGAATTTCGCATGGTCGAAGGTTCAGACGAATACGTGCAATTAGAAGCATTACTAGCGCAATTTACACTCTGTTCTTTAGATAAGTAAATCATCAGTTGAGAGTGGGGGTGAACGAAGTGAAACCCGCACGATTTTTTCCTAGGTTTAATTGGAAATGCAAAGCATTTCTAATTTGTTACAAATATTATTTGAAACATGATAAAAAGCTGATTTACTTAATGTTCTGCCGTATCCTTACTTTTGAAGTTGCAAAATCTTTATAAAAATAAGTCAATTTCAAATCAACTTGACTCGTGAATGCTTCTTTTTCACCAATATTTTCATAAATGCATCGAATCACAACATCAGTATTAGTAACCATTCGTGCAACATTAGGATTTCCTCGTGCTGAACATGTCCAACCCGCTGTTTGCACTTGAAATGCAACTTCATCATAAATAGGAGAAAACTCATTAAAATCATAAGCTTTTGCTTTTCCACCTTGTGAATTTCCAAGATTTCGAATTGGAATTTCTAGAGTAATTCTTCCCTTTCCACCTGGTCTTTGCACAACAGTGCTTAACCCAATTGGTCCAGAAGAAATAAAAGCTGACTTTGTTTCATCAAGATTACAAATTTTCTGATCTTTTGGATCTCCCACATAACAAACACGCGGTATTGCAATATACGATTCATACGGATAAACATATTCAAGAAATAAATTTGCATCATAAAATGAACCAAGCACACCTTTATACTGAGCATTACCAAATGATATTGTATCTTCTCCACCATCTTTTAATGCTTCAGATATTTTTTCAATTTCTTTAGGATTTGTTTTAAAAAAATCAACGCCAGTAAAATCAGCAGCAGAAATTCCTTTTAAAGAAAATTTAACACTATTGGGAGGTATAGTAAATTCACCTTTATTGACAACTCGTAATGAAATTGGAAAACTTTCATCTTCAAATACTTCTTGTTGGGATGATTGCGAACTAACAAGCCCAATTTGCTCGACTTGTGCAATTAACCCTTGGCTGCCACTAAAATAAGGAGAATTAACAGAAGTTGTATCCTTTGTCGTACATCCTGAAAGAATGATAATAAATAGAAGAGATAACACAAACATAACTCTTTTCATACTCTATACACCTCTTTCAAAACCTATTGCTTTAGTGCTTTATATAGTTTTTGTTGTTATACAAAAGGAATGGCATAATAATTATCAAGATAACAAATAATCCGACTCATAATGCATCTCAACCATTCTTTATCTCTCTGCCAGTAAATTCAGGATTAAAAATCTCAATATTTTTTTGAATTGAAGATGAATACCCATAATCAAGAGTAATTCGTAAAGGCGTTTCATAACTGCTAATGTCAGGTCGTGTAATAAATTTGCAGACAATCAACCCTTTATTATCAAATAATCGAACAATATTATTACTTTCTTTATCAAGTGAATTACTGCCGCATTCAGCTTCTCCAAGTGTATCAATTGCTGCATGCACAACAATATGATCAATATCTTTTGGCTTCAATAAATAAGGGCATTGATCTAATTTATCGGGTTGAATAACTCGTCCATCACCAATATTTTGAACAGTAATCAAAAATTGAACAATATCTTTTGCAACACGTTCTTCAACTTGTGTTACAGCAACAGGTGCTCCTTGGCTTGAAAGAGTTATTACACGAGGAGAACAAACATTTTTCTGTTTTGCAATATCACTAATATCAGGAATAATACAAGCATTAACTTGCGCAATTGTTTGATACTGATAACAGCTTGTTGCTTGAATTGTCGTGCTATATTTGTCACCATAAGGAACTTTAACAGGTAAACTCTCATCAAATTGTACAAAATTTGATCCACCACTTGGATTATTTTCAGTTTTAGCCTCTAATTGAGGCAATTGTTTTTGCAATGAACTAAAAAAAAGAGATTGCTTGTCAAAACCATCAAGTGCAATGATTCCGGCAGGATAAGCAAATCTTCCTTTATTGATCGCTTCAATTTGAAGATTAATAAATTCTCCTTGGTTATAAACAGAACGTGGTGAATCTGGTAAAAACTGAATCACAATCCCTTCATTACCTGAATAAACTTGTTCATATGAAGAATTATTTCCAGAAGTGCAACTAAAAAGAAAAAACATAACTGTAAATAAAAACAATAATAATAATAATTTACTAAGCAATTTATGAGTTTTATGTTCCATTGTAAATCAAATGTTATTTTGAATCAATACGTTAATTGTTTCTCAATATGAATTTGCTGTGATTTTGAAACAATATAACCATAATCTAATTTAATATACAACTGTGTAAGATAAGCAGCTTCTTTTTTACTGATGCCATCACCAGCAACAGTGCATCGAATAACCGCCTCATTATCTTTCAAACGTAAAAGTTTATCAGTTGGATCAGGAAGACATTCAATATTATTTTTACCTTTTTTAAGAGCATCAAATTGATAATTTTGATTATTAAATGCAATCGAAGACAACTGTACAAGATTCCAATTCTGATAATCAAGCTGCTGCTGCGTGCAAACTTTCTTAATGCCATCATCTTTAAAATTAATCACATTGCCATTACCGACATTTCGAACATGAATGATAAATTGTGGTCGAACAAACTCTTCACCATTCGGCAGCATTTTAACTTCAACATCAGTAATTGCAACAGGCGCACCTTGATCGCCTAAACTCAAATCCTTTACCTCGCATGCTTTTTTTGTTGGCGAAAGATCATAAAAATGAGGATCAATACAAACTTCAGTAATTACATCAGTCATATATTTATAACAAGCCGTTATTGTAACAACAGAATCATGATATTGAGAAGTCTTATCAATCTTTTTTGTTTGAACATCAAATGTTTCAAGTGAAAAATCGCCAACAGGATTTAACAATGATTTTCCAGCAAGTGAAAATGCATGCAATTGCTCTCCCTTAGATATTTGCATATAATCATTTTCAAGCGTCATCACAACATATGCTTCACTAATATCATATGCTCCTTTATTATATAATTGCACAATAACTTGAAATGGTGTCCCCTCATACATTTTATCAAGTAACCCGTGCATTTCAAATTCAATTCCTTGTGTGCCATGATGATATTCTCGCTCAGAGTTCTGCGTATTGCCTGTTGTGCAGCCTACTAAAAACAATAAAATAATTCCAAATAATAAAATAATTATTTTTTTCCGCATAACAACACCATAAATTAAACGAAATAATTTTTATTAAATACTATTTAATAAAAACTATTTAATTCTTAATAACACGAATATCACCATTAACTTCATCAGCTTTTTTATCAATGTATTGTTTTAATTTTTCTACAACAAAATCATGATACTTTGCATCCTTAGCGATAAGTAAATATTTTTGTTTAATTTCATTAGGTTTATCTGTAAAAAATTCAGTGACAATAATCATATCTGCTTGACTATCATTATTAATATCATAATAAGTAAATATTCCAGTGATATCATTGCTTGTTTGCTGATCAAGGCGATGACCAATAGCTAATTTCTGAATTTCCTTGCCTAATGCAGAAACAGGAATTTGATTATCAGCAGTAATCGCATACCCTTCCAAATCCCCTGGAATTTGATTCTTATACCCAAGTATCTGCGTCTTAATTACTGTTGTACTCATACTTATTGTCGTAGTCGTAACTTTAACAGTTTCAACCAAAGGAATCGCCTTTATTTTAACATTTGTTGATTGCTCAACAGTATAATCATATTTAACTTTTGCTTTTGCATAACGAATACTTAATGGTGTAGTACCAAGTAATTGCGCAGCATCAGACACTTTTGCTCGACAACTAAATGTTTTATAACTCTTCAAATTCTGCAATACTTCAGCAGGCAATTGTGCAGTATCAACTTGATACGCTTTTACTTTTTGATTATTTTCAGTATAAAATTCTTGCATACAAACTTCTTTAATACATTCTTCTTTTCCACTTACAGAGCCTTTTTTCTCTTCAATGCAATTTTTGTAAACTTTACTTTCTTTTTGATCAGTAATATCCTGCCCAAGTGTCTGCTCACATTGTTGTTGACTATATTCAATAAAAGGAACATTACAAGTCGTTAAATCAAAATCAACACCCGGAGGTAAATAAAGAACAACTTGATTGATTTTCTTAATTTTTCCTTTCCAACCTAAATTATTATCAACAGTTACTCCAATCCTAAATGTTTGCTGATCATCACCACCTGCACTAACAACACCAATTGGAGGATCTTTCATACCAAGCCCCAATTTAACAGGACCAGGAGTAAAAATTGCTTCTGGTTTTTTATCTTGAATATTAAAGACAACAAAAGGATCAATATTTGATCGTTTCATGCTTCGCAATCGTTCATTATCCATAAAATAAGATTTCAAGTAACCAACTGTCTCAAAATTAAACGTTGCTGCTAAAGTAACCTTAAAACTCCCACCAGATTTCATATCAGTAACTAACGCTGGATGCCCTTTGTCAAATTTACAATCAATATCTTCTTGATCTAAATCATAAACTGTAAACTTATAATTTGGCTGAATAATTCCCTCTCGAAATGTTCCGCTGCTATCAGAACTTTTTGACTCAGGATCACCTTTATAACAACTCGCACGAATAGTAACAGCATCATTCAATGTTCTTGTTTTAACAGTGCCGTAAACTGTAACAGCTTCTCCTTGCTCATATTCAGTATCAGCTGCCTTCACATCTTCAAGCGTAACACCAAGTGGCAGATTCTTATTATCCTCAACTTGACCTGTATAATATTCAGCTCCTGTTGCTTGATCAATTTGTGATTGAGTAAAACTTTTTACACTAACGACACTATTTTTTACAAGAACAAAGAAATCTTCCCACCAAGTAAACGTCTTTTGAAATACAGATGCAGCAATTGCCCTTCCACGACTATCTTCATTTTCAGGCGCGCGAAACAAAACTGCAAAAGGATTCCCAGAAGTTCCTGAAGTTCCTGACGCCAAACCATTGCTGCCAAGAACAGTAGCAACACTTTCAACAGGATTTGAAGAATTAAACGAACCTGTAACAAACGATAAAAGCATCGTAGCAGCAACAAAAAATAAACCAATAATATAAATGACTGTAAAAAAATAAAAAAACTTTGAAAATCGAGTATTATCCCTACCTCGAATCATAACAGCATACAAAAACCACCATGGCAATAAGTAAACTACCCAACTAATCACCGGATAATAATTTGCAATTGCCCAAGGAAGTAAAAACTCAAGAAAAATTCCAATGATAAATAATTGGCGTAACGTTGTTGCATCCCGTTCTGATGCATCAAAAAGAACATAATAAAAAAAGATAATAAATAATAAATTCATAAAAAAACGAACTGCTAAACTCGGAAAAGATAAATAAAAATCTAGAAAAAAATAATAAAGAAGAGAAATAATAATAAACCAATTAATCGATTGCGTCGTACGATTGACGACAGGTCTATTAAATTGCAAATTATTTTGAGCAGAAGTATTTTTTGCCGTCAGTTTATTCCAAATACTACTTCCAAGACCAGCAATCCCAATACCAATTGCAGTTTCTTTAGCATTAAACCAATTTTTTGTTCTTTGCCAACGAGATGGTTGTTGTGGTGCTAAATTAAGACGCATTGAAGAATTCCTTGGAGTAGGTTGTGCAGTATTTCTACTTGCTCTCCAATTTGTAAAAGCCTGTTTTTTCCCTTGATACCATTGTGAAATACCCATGAACACCACTTTTTTAAATAATTATAATAAACAATAACAATAATAAAATTACAATGCTAAATATAGCTTAATCTACCAAAAACAATTTATGAATCCCCCAATATATAAATCTGTCGCAGAATAATAGAGAGAATAATAATAAAACTTATACACAGTTTAAAATCAAAAAAATCACAATCACACAAATAATCAGTAAAATTGCGCTGAAAGCGCAATTTTATTTAGCTTTTTCAATTTTAACTTCTAATTTTCGAACATCAACAGAACCACTTTCAGGTTCAACACGAATTACATTACTATCTTGCTCAAGAAATTGATCAATATTCTTTGTATAAACTTCTTTTGCAGTATTCACCGTAAACTTATGCCCATTAACAAATACTTTTAATATCTTTTGTTGCCCATCATTCAAAAATTTCAATGTTAAAAGAACATCAAAATCATTTCGAATTTGAGCAGTTGTATCCTTTTGTTCAGCATCACAACTAAACGAACCTTCTTTTGTTTCATAACCGCTTGGACAATCATTGCATTGCGCTTGTGTTAAAGAAGACTTGCAAGCATCAGTAATGCCATACACAGGAACATCATTACACCAATAATTTTTTTTGCTAATTACAAAACAACAATCTTTATCATAATTTTGGCTGCAACCAACAGGACAAATACCGTCAGTATCATCACCACAGAGAGCCTTGCATACTTTTGGTGGATTATTATCTTTATCTTCATAATTAGTGCTGCAGCGAGAACATTGATCAAGTGTTATAACACTCGTGCATCGATCTCCTTCATTCGCTGTTGCTGCATCACACCAATATTTACTTCCGCCTTGAAAACAGCAGTCTCGATCAAGAGCTTCATTGCAATTTGCAGGACAATAGCCATCAATTGCACCACATTTCTTATCTTCTTCTGAAAAACTGGTAAATAATCGTTGATCCATATCAAAATAATAGGTTGGAAAGATTTGTTTTTTTAACTCTACTTTCACCAGCAATTGGTAGATAGAGTAATATCCTTTATCAGTTTTAAATTGGAGATAATTATTCCCTGATGTTAAAACTTCTGAAGAAAATTCAAGAATATTAACTTGATTACAATCAGGAATTGAATTATAAATAATTTCATTATTCAAAGTAATTTTTAATTTGCTCACTTGTGAAACAGTGCAGTCTGGAAAAAATCGAAATGAAGCTTTTTCCATATTCAATTTTTCTGCATCAGTAACAGAAAATGAAGTCTTACTTAATTGTTCAGAAATATCAGTAACATCTGCAGTAATTTTTACATTTTGCAATTGATATTCATTCGTTGTCCAAAATTGCCAGCCAACAGGTGTTACACTAAATACAATATTATTGATAGGTTTCAATATACTTTTATCAATTTCAAGTGCAGTATTTGCATTAGGAACCCCTTCATAAACAAGTTGATCATTAATCATAATTTGTAATCTTCCTTTTGCAACTTGTACACCAAAAGAAAGAAGCACATTCTCAGTATTTTGCACATCTTGCAATTGAAAAGAAACATTTGCAGAAGCATGATCAAACACTCCATTTTTAGTATAGACAGATCCTTGCTGAGTAAGCAATTGTGCATTTGTCGTTGTATACAAATTTACCGCAGACAACGGATGCTCAAGAATAGAATCTTGTAAATAATCAACTCGTCCAGGAACTTCAGATAAAATCGTTTTATTAATTGATAAAGGCAATCCAGCTTGACTTCCATACACATTTCCTTGTGTCGTCGTGCCCATATAATTAGCAGGCAATGGTTGATCATTAAGCAATGCATCACGAACATCAGGTGGAACAAGTAAAAGATAAAGAACAATAAATCCTCCAATAAGTAACACTAACGATGCTGCCCCACTTGCAGATTGCCCTTTTTTAAACATAAGAAGAATACCTGCTAAATCTTATATATATATGTTTCTGTTTAACCAATACTACACTCTTGTTTTATTTCTGGAGCAAGATCACTTCCTAAATCAGTAAAAGTTATGCTTTTAGCTGTTTCATTGATTGTTAACGTAAAAGCAGGAACTCCAGCTATTTGAAAAGTAGTTGGTTCATTATCAATATATAGAAGATAAGTCGGAGCAATTGTTTTATAATCAAAATTTATAGAATCAAAACGAATGTGATGATCCTCTTGTGGATAAACTACAAATTGCAATTTATAGGTTGTATCCAATGTTCCACCAGAAACGATGAAAGAGTTATAATCACAATCTTTCACAGAATTCTTTCCAATACAACTAGCGCCTTCATAATAAAGAGAAGTTGAATTGCAAAAAAAGCCAATTAAATAACATCGAGCTGAATAACACCATTGATTACCGGGAAAAAGTTCATCTCCGCATTTATATTTATTTACAACAGGATTAGTATTACTTTCATCACACATTGCTTCTAAAATATATGCTCCAGATTTTTGAGCAATGCCATTCGCATCAGCGCAGCTATCATTAACATAATTAACACTGCCATTTAATTGCAATAAAGAAACATACCCAGCTACATCAAGAGCTGCAAAGGATTGATCTTTATACCAGTCGCTCTGATCAAAATCTTCACAATTGTTTTTCTGCTGAGAACACGCGCCATTGTAACACCAATATCCTTCAGGACAAAAAGCAGGATCCTTTTCAAAAGAATAGCTAGCATTTGCATTATTTTCAGCGCAATAAAACTCATCAACATATGCTGATTTTGATTCTATAATATTAGCTAAATTATAAACAGAACCACATTTATCTTGAGATAAACTAAATGCACCATTTGATAATAAGCCTTTAGTTTGCCCTTGCTTGAAAACATCAAGCCCATTATCAGTTTCAATGCATTTATCTGTATGCATACATGCTCCATCAATGCACGTTGCATTCAAAGAAAAACAATTCTGCTGCTGCTCAATATAACCTTTTTCATTGCAACCATTCTCTACGACAGTAAATGCATCAGCACAACTATCAGTAATTGTAATATTCTCCAATGTTCCATTTTCATTTTTTATTTCAGTTGTTGTAAAACCCTTATTGCTAAAATTCAAACCATCAGAATCCTCACAGAATTGTTTCACAACACAAGCCTTGCAATTCTTTCCGCCGCAATCAATTCCTGTTTCATCGCCATTTTTGACACCATCATTACAATTTTGCTCGCTAAAACAGTTTCCATTTTTTGTATCGCAACCGAAGGGGCATTGATACATCTTCCAGAGTTTATCAGTGATATGCACCAAATTTTTCGGATCATAATTTTGACATGACCATTCTTTGAGATTGATTTTATCTTTGCAAGCATCTGGTTCTGTTTTTACTTTTACAATTGCCTTACCATTTTCTTTTACTAATTCACTATAAGTAATTTTACCAAAAAGATTAGGATTAAAAGTGTTTTGATTGACTTTTTGTTTTGCTGCACCTATATAATCTGTATCGGAACAAGTTGGAAGTTGAATTTTATCGAGACGACTATGATACGCTTGTCCAACAAAAGATTCTCCTTTTTGAAACAATGTCAAATGATCAGCAAAAGAATAAAACCCAAAAAATAGCAGGAATAAAATAAAAGTAACACACACCAGCAAAACAAAAACACGCTGTTTTTTTGCTGTATTCTGCCTCTTTTTTTGACCCATTACCTATTTTTTAATAATTACTTATAAAAAGATATCGAAAAAAAACGTATCTTCGAATTCATTTCATTCAGGAGATACTGTTACTAAGGAAAGATATATATAAAATTACTCATTTCTAATCAAAATGATTAATTTTACACAAAACAACCTCGACAAATCATCCTCACCCTACTTACAGCAGCATAAAAACAATCCAATCCACTGGCAAGAATGGACAAAAGAAACACTTGAAGAAGCAAAAAAACAAAATAAATTAATTCTCATCTCCATCGGCTATGCAACCTGCCATTGGTGTCATGTAATGGCAGCTGAAGCATTTTCAAATAAAGAAATTGCAGGTTACCTCAACAATAAATTTATTGCAATCAAAATTGATCGAGAACAACGCCCAGACATTGACCAATATTTTATGAATTTTATTACAGAAACGCAAGGTCATGGTGGCTGGCCATTAAATTGTATAGTAACGCCCGATACAAAACCATTTATGGCATTTACATATCTTCCTGAAACTGCAAAACAAGGAATGCCCTCTTTTTTAGACGCAATAACATTCGCAGAAGAACAGTATCGAAAAAATAAAAACGAGATTCCAACATTCACTGCAGAACAAACAACAGAGCCAAATTTTGAAGAACAAAAAATAATAGCAACAATCAAAAACGCATACGATAGTCAAAACGCAGGTTTCGGCTATGGTCCAAAATTTCCGCCACATAATACGCTATTCTACCTTCTCCATTATTATGAAGAAACAAACGATGAAACTGCAAAACAAATGATCATTGCAACACTCGATACAATGGCAGCAAAAGGATTACATGACCATCTCCAAGGAGGATTCTATAGGTACTGCACAGACAGAAACTGGACAATCCCTCATTTTGAAAAAATGCTCTATGATCAAGCAATGCTTTTGATGGTATACAGCGCAGCCTATAAAATATTCAAAAAAGAAGAATACAAAACAATTGCAGAAAAAATAATTTTTTGCTTAGAAAAAACATTTGAAGAAAACAATGTATATTATTCAGGACACGATGCAGATACAAACCACAAAGAAGGTCTTACATATCTCTGGACAAAACAAGAATTGCAAAAAAAACTCACAGAACAAGAATTCTCAAAACTCAAACAACTCTACGAAATCTCAGATAGTGGAAACTTCGAAAATAAAATTCATTTAATAAAAAATAATAATTTTTCTTCACATACGCTCGAAAAATTAGAAAAGAGTAATATTGAAAAAATCGAAGAGAAATTATTATCTCTTCGAAAAAAACGAGAGCAACCATTTACTGATAAAAAAATAATAACAAATTGGAATTGCTTAGCAGGTATTGGATTTATCTATGCATACCGTTATACAAATAATGAAAAAGCTAAAAACAAATCACTAACACTTTTTTATGAAATAAAAAAAAAGCATTACAAAAACAAAAAACTCATCCATTCATCATTAAACAACCAATTGCAAGAGCAGGAATTTCTGCAAGATTATGCTGCATTCCTTTTATTCACAACATATATTTATGAAGAAACAGGAGAAGAAAAAGAATTATTGGAAGAATTAAAACAAAAACTGCAGCAATTTAAAAAAAACAATCACTGGATAGAATCAAACAATAATGATTTTAAAGAAATAGAAGCGCAAAACTTTGATCACCCAACACCATCTTCAATTTCATTAGCAGAATTAGCATTGCTCAGAACAGCAATTCTCACAGAAAAAGAATACGCAACTATGAATTACAGACAACCATTGCAATCAGACTTTTATAACATTGCAGCATTAATTAGTCAAGGAAACTTCCACATCATCCACACAAAAGAAAAAATTGATTGGCAACAGTTACCATTAAACACAATCCAAATTCAAAGCAACCATTACCAAGATTGCTATAAAACTATTTGCAGAGAATTTAAATCAAAAGAAAAAATAATAAAAGAAATTTAACTATCCAAATACTTATAAAATTCATACGGTGTTGGCCGTAAATTAACCTGCAATTGTTCATCACGTTTAATTTCAATATATCGCCCAAGTAATTCATCATCAAAAATGCCTTTCAAAAATGAATTATCAGTTTCTAATTCATCAAGTGCTTCCCGTAATGAGCCGGGCAACTCACGTACACCCAATTCTTTTCGCCGCAAAGCATTCAACTTGTAAATATCCTCATCAACAGGATCACCAGGATCTATTTTTCTTTTAACGCCATCAAGTCCTGCAGCAAGCATTGCAGAAAATGCTAAATACGGATTGCAACTTGGATCAGGTGTTCGATACTCAATTCTTTTTGCATGTTCTTCACCTTGCTCATACATTGGAATTCGAACATTTGCAGATCGATTTCTTTTACTATATGCAATATACACTGGCGCTTCATACCCTGGAACTAATCGTCGATAACTATTTGTTGTCGGATTAGTAAAAGCGCACAATGTTCGTGCATGAGTCAGCAATCCACCAATATAATATCTTCCTGTTTGCGAAAGCTCTGCATATTTATCATTTGGATCAAAAAAAGTATTTTTGCCTTGCTTCCATAAACTTTGATGAACGTGCATCCCTGACGCATTATCGCCAAAAATTGGTTTCGGCATAAATGTTGAAATCATTCCCATTTTATGAGCAAGCATCTTAATTGCATTCTTATAAGAAACAACATTATCAGCCATCGTAATTAATTGATCATATTTCATATTAATCTCGCATTGTCCAGCAGTTGCAACTTCATGATGATGTGCATCAACAGTGATTCCAAAATTCTGCTGTAATATTCGGCAGACTTCATTTCGAAAATCAACAAGTGTATCTTGTGGTGGCGCAGGATAATACCCTTCCTTAAATCGAATCGGAGTATTTGTCGTTGTATTCTGATTCCAGACAGCTTCCTTTGATTGAATCTCATATCCATTTCCTTGCCATCCATCTCGTGCAGCTAAAGGAGACGGCGTAATCTTGACACCATCAAACACAAAAAACTCTAATTCAGGCCCCCAATACGTTGTATCATAACCAAGTTGAGCAGCAGCAGCACATGCTTTCTCAGCTATATATCGAGAATCACGACTAAATCGTTCTGCAGTAAACCCTTCATGCACATTCACAAAAAATCGTGCAGTTTTATGTTCATCAGAATACCATGGCAAAACTGCAAATGTTTGCGGATCAGGAAACAACAACATATCACTTTCATGAATTTCCTTAAAACCTTTAATAGAACTACCATCAAGCTTTCCAATTCCTTTCGAAAAATGATCAATCTTCAATGATTGCGCAGGAATTGTAATATTCTGCAATCCACCGACCAAATCAACGAATTGTAATGCAATCCACTTTACTTTTTGCTGTTCAATTGCCTGTAAAACTTCTACTGCTGTTTTTTTCATATAAATCACCTCATAAAATAACGAAAAATAATTAAAGATAAAAATAACTAAGAGAATAAATAATTAACAGATTTATATAACTAAATACAATAAAATAAAACATTTGTTCAATTTTTTAAATAAAAATAATAATTTTATTGAAGAAGAAGAAGAAGAAAATAGGTAAATGAAACAAATGAAAACTCAAAAAAATTGTAATCATAATATTACCATTTTTTAAATAACTATTTATACCCATTATCATAACAAAAAACTATGCAAATAACCCACAGAGATTTAAAGCAAGGCATAATGAAAGTGAAAATCGAATCACTCGATGACTTATGGGATTTAAGCAACATAATCGAAGAAAAAGATTTAATCACTGCAAGAACTGAAAGAAAAATAAAATTAGGTGGAGGAGAAGATCGAAAATCACAAGTCGTTATTAAACACGTAACAATAACTCTTACTACCGAAAAAATAGAATTCTCCCAAACTAACAATACATTAAGAATCTCCGGAAAAATAACTGAAGCGCCAGAAGACATTCCAAAAGGCACCTATCACACAATAACTGCAGAAGAAAACACAATACTCACAATAAAAAAAGAACAATGGCTTAAATACCAAATCGATAAATTAAAACAAGCATCACAGCAAAAACAATTGCACGTTTTAATTTGTGTTTTCGATCGTGAACATGCAATCTTTGCAATGCTCAAACGATACGGTTATGAAATTCTCTCTGAAATAAAAGGAGAAACTGCAAAAAAATCGTTCGATGAAAAAATAAAAGCAGACTTTTACAAAGAAATCACAACGCAATTACAAAATTATGATGAAAAATACAAAGCATCAAAAATAATTGCAGGCTCACCTGCTTTTTGGAAAGACTACCTCTATGAAAAACTGAAAGATACAAATCTAAAAAACAAAGTCCTTTTAGCAACATGCAACTCCGTCAGTAAAAACGGCATTGATGAGTTATTAAAGCGCCCTGAAATATTGACTGCAATTAAAGAGGACAAAACCTTGCAAGAAATGCAACTCATTGAACAATTACTCTTTGAAATAAAAAAAGGAGAAAAAGCAGTCTATGGAACAAAAGACACCATAAAAGCAATTGATTTTGGCGCAGCAGAAATTCTTTTGCTAACCGACCATTTCCTTATGAAAGGCAAACAAAACAACACCGCAAAAACAACAGAAAAACTCATGAAAAGTGCAGAAGCAAACGGCGCAGAGATTAAAATAGTCTCCTCAGAACATGACGGCGGAAAAAAACTTGATGGTTTAGGAGGAATCGCAGCTTTGCTGAGGTATAAGATATGATAATAAAGATAACTAAGTTCGTTATTAATTTTTTTACTAATCTTAATTGGAAAAGCATAACGGAAAATATTATAACAGGAATAATATTAGGATTTCTAAGTTATTTTATAATAGATAAACTATTAAAAAATAGAGAAGAAAGAAAAAAAGAAAAAGAAGTTAGAAGCGAAAAACATGAAAAAGATTTAAAATCAAAAGTGTTAGAACCATTATTAGACAGCTTAGAAATGAATTTACTAAAAGCATTGGATCATAAACGCATAGAAATTGATAACGAACTTCGAGAAGATCTAGAAAATCATTATCCTAAATTAGGTAAATATGAAAAAACATTAAAAGAACTATCGAAAAAAGAGATTACTGTGCATAATAAAATAATTAAATTTTTAGAAGAGAAATATAAAGGGATTCTTATTTTGAAAGAACTATTTCACTATTTAAGAAACAATAGTAACCTCCCTGATATATCAATCGACCCACCTTTTTTAAAAACTAATTATGGTCATATTATTAAAGATGAGAAAAACAGAGAAAATAACGAATTAGAAAAAATAAAGAAAGAATTAGAAGAATTTAAAAATAATAAACTGTATGAAGAATTAATAAATAATTATAAGGATATTGAGAAAAATAAAAATGAAAGAATTACAGAAATAAAACAAATTCTCAAAGAGCACAAAAGATTAAAAGGAAATTGTGAATATATTCAATAATATTTTTTCTAGCTACCCTTAATCTTCTACCAAGATTTGAAAGTATTCATTTTTACTGCACTGAAGCCCTGCCCCACTATTTCCTAACCTCTAGCCCCACACAATCACACCAATCATAAAATGATGCGCACCGCTGTGCACATCATTTTAGCTCTTTCGTAATCCCCCAATCAATTAACACTTCAGAAATATTCACAAGATATTGTTTAATAATTCGCTTGTCATAATCAGTAATATTTTTCACTTTAATCTCCGGCAGTGCTTCAACTCGCTTGATAAATGCAATTGCAGTTCCAGATGTAACCCCTAAAACATTTTCAACAATCTCAAGCAAATGCTCAATAACCCCATATAACATTGCAAAAAACAGCTTTTCATACACAGCTAAAACAATCAAATGATCAACAATTTTTTCTAAATCTTTGGAAATCAAAGAGATATAATGTAAAGCAATTGGTTCCAAGGAAGATTGCTCAGTTGCAGTAAAAGAATGAATAATTGCTTTGTCAATATA
>Ga0209515_10004798_pt1 | contig 18012 bp, 12 predicted proteins | sample Subgroupgradi54m_FD_187454 | JGI IMG/M metagenome (GOLD analysis project Ga0209515, IMG submission 187454) | Subsurface groundwater microbial communities from S. Glens Falls, New York, USA - GMW60B uncontaminated upgradient, 5.4 m (SPAdes)... ...
GGTCGACCAGGAACGACCCGTCAGCTAGCGTGACACCCTTCACCGTGCAGCCGCAGAGTGCGCCGAGAGATGCGGCGGTCGTGCCGGCCGGCGTCAGAAGACCGAAGTTGGCGCCGCCGGTATTCCGCAGGTCGCTGCCCCAGCTCGTGTTGCGACGCTCACCGGCGCCGAAGAAGTACAGGCCGCTCAACTGGAACCCCTTTCCGAGATTCCAGATGCCGTTGAAGGTCGCGCGGTGGCGCTGGTCGGTCGCGGCGAGCTGATACAGCGGACCCATGTCGGGCGCGAAGGTCCCGGTGTACGGGACCACCGTTGTCGTGATCTTGGCCGCGGGATCGAGCCGTGTGATGTACGGCCCGGTGAGTGCGCCGATACCGCCGTCGTCGAAGAACTTCGACAGCGTATAGGTGGCGTTGGCCTGCCACCGGTGGCTGAACCGCTTCGTGAAGGTGTTCTCCCAACCGTAGTAATTCGACCGCCCGTTCATGATCTCGGCTGCAATTGGACCCCATGACGGGAACGGGAGGTGCGCCAGGTCAGTCGTCGGCCCCGTCGCAGGATAGTTCGCTCCCGTCGCCGGGTTGATCGAACTGTTGACGTTCTGACGCCGCTCCTCGTCGCGGCCTCCCGTCCACACGAAGTTCGAATCCAGCGCCATATTGGCTGTGAACTGGTGCTGCATGCCGATCGACGTCATGTGGCTGTACGACGTCGGGTGATCGTCGAACGGAATCTCCGACCCGTTGCGGATCGACTGCGGAAAGCAGTTCGGCGAGTTGAACGGCAGGCCAACGATGTCGCACCGCCGCGCGAGAATCTGCTCCAAGGTCGGCTTCGGCCCGCCGAACGGATTGAGACCGAAGTCCGCGCGGCCGTTGTTCGGCAGCGTGATGTTCGTGTTCTGCGTCAGGATGTACGACTGATGCAGCGCATCATCCTCGAGCTCCGTGAAGAACAGCCCCCAGCCGCCGCGGATGACCGACTTCTCGTTCACCTGATAGGCGAAGCCGAGGCGCGGCGCGAAGTTGTTCTTGTCGGTCGGACGACGGCCCGACAGCCAGGGGAGGAACTTCACCCATTCGCCCTGCGCGCCATGATCGAGGTCGTAGCGGACGCCCATGTTCAGCGTTAGCTTCTGGCCGACCTTCCAGTCGTCCTGGTACCACCCAGCGTAGATTTGGCGATGCACCGAATAGGACATGTTTCCGATGGTCACGTTGTAATCGCGGAACAGCGGCGACATCGCGGTCCAATTCCACGTGGACGCGTCGCGCCAGTCGGGGAGCAGCTGCTCGAGGTTGGCCGGCGGACGCTGCGTCGAGGTGAACAGGCCGTCGCAGACGTTGCACCACCCCTGCGACATCGTGTACTTGATGACATCGGCGCCCATCTTCACGTCGTGGCGGCCGCCCAGTTCAAACGCCGTCGTGAAGTCGTCGCGAACCTGATAGTTGTGCTCGCCCGTGCGCTGCGGCGTGTTCGTAGGCGAGCCGATCGTGTAGCCCGAGAACACAATCCCCGGCGCTCCGCCCTGGATCTCGCGGCCCGAGAAGACGTTGAACATAATCTTGTCGGTGTCGGGCGGACGGCGGGTGCCGGTCAGGCCCCAGCCCGAGACCGGTTCGAGCGTGTAGAAGTTCGACGCCAGCCCGCCCTTGATCTCGTTGATCGTGTTGTTCGAAAGGACGGTCGTATAGGTCCCGAAGTACTGATCCGTGAATCGGTTGTTTGCCGTCGCGTTCGAGGGATTCGTGGTGTTGAGCGCTGCCACGTTCTGAACAGGCTGCAGGTTCTTGTAGTGGCTGTAGCGTCCGGTCACACGATTCTTCGGATTGAACTGCACGTCAACTTTGGCACCACCCTGCTGGACGCTGTACTTCGCGTCCATGTTCAGGTTGATGCTCTGCCCCGCGGCCGGGAACGGACCGTTCGGGCCGCCGAAGGTGAACGTCTGCGGATTGCGCTCGTACTCGTAGTTGCCGAAGAAGTGGATGCGGTCCTTGACGATCGGCCCTCCGACCGTGCCGCTCACCTGCGTGTCCTTGTACGGCAGCACCTTCTTCTGTATGAAGTCCTTGGCGTTCCAACTGTCGCGGCGGAAATAACTGCCCAGCGATCCCGCAAGAATATTAGTGCCGGACTTGGTGATGGCATTCACCATCATGCCCATTGTGCGTCCCTGCGTGGCGTCGAAGCGGTTGGTCGTCAGCTGGAACTCGGCGATTGAGTCCTTGCTGTAGCGCGGCTGGTTCTGCGCGCAGCAGACCGTCAACGTCACCGACTGGCCGTCAACGTTGGTCTGGAAGAAGCCCTGGCGATCCTGCGGCACTTCGCTCGAGGAGTTCGTGCGAGAGCCGGCCGACGACATCGCCAGGTCCATCCAGTTGCGGCCGTTGAGCGGCAGCTGCAGTACCTGTCTAGGATCGATGTTGGTGGCGATTGTCGATGTTGTGGACTCGAGCAGTGGCGCCTCACCCGTTACGGTGACCGTTTCCTGAAGCGACGACACCTGCATGTTGAAATCTAGGGTTACCGCCCGTCCAAGGAGCAGCTCGATGTCCGGCCGCGCTGCCGTCGAGAACCCGGCAAGCTCCGCCGTGATCTTGTAAACACCCGGGCGAACCGGCATCCTGTAAATCCCGCGCTCGTCGGTGACGCTGGTGAAAGTGATGCCTGAAGCTTGGTTCGTCGCGGTAACGGTGACGCCGGGAAGAACGCCGCCGGTGTTGTCCTTTACGGTGCCGCTCAACGTCGCATCCTGCGCGTAGGCGAGGATGGGCAACGCAAGCAATGCGACGGTCAGCCGGACCAATCGCCGGAATTTCATCAGTGCCTCCTTGTGCAAAGCCATGTTGTCTAAGAGGCCAGATTATATATGCCTTGGCAAAGACAGGCGGAGCGGGACGCTGGTGCCTTTTGGTGACGCGACAACGGATGATATAGGTTGCAAAACCATGAAGACGATGAAGGCTTGGATTCTTGGCGATCCCGGTCAATTGAGCCTCGTCGACAAACCTGTCCCCAGCCCCGGAGCGGCGGAAGTGCTCGTCCGGATCGACGCCACCGCCATCTGCGCGACGGACCTCGACGTGATCAGCCATGGCTCGCCGGCGATGATTGGCGGCGAATCGCCGTTCAACAGAAACTTCACGCCCGGGCACGAGTACATGGGCACGATTGTCGAAGTCGGGCCGACGGTGGACGAATTTGTCGTCGGCGAGCGCGTCGCCGTGGAAATCCACGCCGGCTGCGGCCGGTGCGAGCGGTGCCGCCAGGGCATGTACACGTCGTGCCTCAACTACGGCCGCAACTACGGTGAATTCAACAAGGGCCACCGCGCCAACGGATTCACCACCGATGGCGGGTTCGCGCAGTACGCCGTCAATCACGTCAACACGCTGGTCCGCGTCCCCGAGCACCTCAGCGACGAGGTCGCGACGTTGATCGTCACCGCCGGCACCGCGATGTACGGGCTCGACGTCCTCGGCGGCCTCGTTGCCGGCGAAAGTCTCGTCGTCACCGGAGCGGGCCCGATCGGCCTGTCAGCAGTCGCGGTCGGCAAAGCGCTCGGCGCCAACCCCGTGATCCTCACCGATATCGTCGACAGCCGTCTTGCCGTCGGCACGCGCGTCGGCGCCGACGTCGTGATCAATGCGGCCATCCAGCCGGTTGTCGAGGCGGTGAGGCAATTGACGAACGGGCGCGGGGTGAACCTCGTCTTCGAATGCTCGGGCGCGCCCAATGCCGTCAACGACGCGATCTACATGCTCAAGAGAGGGGGGCGCATCTGCCTCGGGGCCTTCTCACAGAAGCCGGCGCTGGTGGACGTCGGTCACATCGTCACCAACAACATCTATCTGTACGGGATTCGCGGCGAAGGGCAGAGCGCCGTCCGGCGGGCGGCCTCGCTCATCGCGCAGAAGAAGCTCGACCCGTCTCCCCTTCACACGCACACCTTCGCGTTCGACCAGCTGCCGACCGCCCTCAAATACTTCCGGGAGAAGGTCGACGGCGCCATCAAGATCGTCATCAAACCGCAGGTGTTCCGGGATTAGGCCTGTCTCGCCGAAGCCTTGGCGGAGGCGGGCGTATAATCTGCAACTTCGGAGGATCTCATGAAGGTTTCGACAGCGGCGTTGTGGGCTGGTATCGCGCTCGTGACCGCGGCGATTTCGGTGAGCGCGCAAGCGCCGGCGGCGCCCGGCGCGAACCGCCAGGCCGAGTTCGGCACGTTTCCATCGCGCGACTTCATCCGGCTCAACATCGACAAGTTCAAGTGGACGGCGACCGAGAACAACAAGCTCGGCGTGCAGACCGCGGTGCTCGAGGGCGACCCGTCGAAACCCGGTTTCTATCTCACGATCAACAGGTTTCCCCCGGGAGTCATGAGCCGGCCGCATACGCATCCGGACGAGCGGCATTGCGTCGTGATCAAGGGGACGTGGTACACGGGTGAGGGGACCAAGACCTGGGAGGCGGCCAAGGAAATCGGGCTCAAGCCCGGCGAGTACATGCGTCATCCATCCGGCGGACTTCACTACGACGGCGCGCATGACGAGGAAGTGTGGGTGCTCATTTCCGGCTACGGTCCGACGCGAGCCGACGTGCTCGATCACGGCGAGTTGTTCGGCCGGATCCCTTCGGCGAAATCATCGAAATAGCTTGGAGGGCGGGCCTTGTCAGGCTCGCCTAAGAAATAACGGAGGGCGGACCTTGTCAGGTCCGCCACATAGGAGAGCAGCAATGTTGAAGAAGATGGCGATCGGAGTTGCGTGTGCGGCATTGGCCGCTGCGGCGCTCCAGATTCAAGTCAGTGCGCAGCAGCAGGCGCCGGCGCGCCGCGCGGTCGGCGGGACGACGGCGGGCAACGACGCGTACCCGACGGACGACCAGTGGAAGAACTCGAAGGAGGCGCAGGCGCTCATCGCCAAGGCGAAGGCCGCAGCGGGCAACGATGCGAAGCTGCAGTCACGCTTCGAGAAGGCCTGCACGGTGCTCGGCCCCCAGCGTCCGGCTGTTCTCCGGCAGAACGCGGGGCTGCCCGCGGAGCCGCAGCGGCAGATCGACATCGTCAAGCTCTTCGACAACTTTTATTTCTTCGGCTTCAACACCGTCGGCGCATGGGCGGTGACGACGAGCCAGGGGATCATCTTGATCGACTCGCTCAACACCGTTGACGAGGCGGAGAAGATTATCGAGCCGTCGCTCATCAAGGCCGGCCTGAAGCCTGCGGATGTGAAGACGATCATCGTTGGCCATGGCCACTTCGACCACTTCGGCGGCGCGCCGTACTTCCAGCAGAAGTACGGGTCGCACGTCGTGATGAGCAAGCTTGACTGGGACATGATCGAGAAGCCGAACCCGAACGCGCGCGGCCCGCAGGCGAACCGCCCGCTGCCGAAGCGCGACGTCGAAGTGGTCAGCGACGGCCAGAAGGTGACGCTCGGCGACGAGACGATCACGCTGCGTATCACGCCGGGCCACACGCCGGGCACGCTCGCCTACTACATCCCCGTGAAGGACCACGGCAAGCAGATCAACATCCTGATGCTGTCGGGCGCGAATATCACGCCGGATCGCACATCGCTCGACGCGTTCAAGAAGGCGCTCGATGCCGCGAAGTCGATGAAGGTGCAGGCGCTCATCAACGGGCACCCGGGCCTCTTCGGCGACGAGATCGGCTGGATGGAGCAGGTGCGCGCCAACCCGAACGGCCCGAACCCGTTCGTGCTGACCGTCGACGAGTTCGCCAGGTTCGCCGACATCATGAAGGATTGCGCCGAGGCGCGCCTGGTGGCGATGGACCATAAGGCCGCCACTAACTAGTCGGCAGTCGGCAGTCGGCAGGAAAAAAAAGGGCGCTGCGTTGAATCGCGGCGCCCTTTTTTTCTTTTTCCTGCGGACTGCGGACTGCGGACTGCGGACTGCGGACTGCCGACTGCCGACTGCCAACTGCCAACTGCCGGCTACTGCCCGCTGCCAGCTATTTCGCCAGCGGATCAGGCCGAAGCTGGAAATGCATCGCGATCGGCGGCGTTCCCTTACCGGTTTCCATGTGGAACGGCGTGCGGGTGCTGGTGGTCGTCCAGAGTCCTTTTCCTTTCCAGCCGGCCTTCGCATCGTCTATGCGGCCATCGAGCCACTTCGAGTACGTCCCCATCGGGTATGGGACGCGGAGCACCACCCATTTCCCGTCCTTCAGCGCCAGGTAGCCGTCCGACTGATTGCCCGTTGCGATCGGCGTGTTCCTGCCGAGGCCGAGCGTGTCGAACTGATCGACCCACGCGAAATAGCTTCCTTCCGCGCTGCCGGAGTCCTTCACGTTCTTGAATTGCGGCAGCGGTTGCGCGTAGAACGTCCAGCCCTCGGGACAGTGCTGGCCTGTCGCCTTCGGCCCGTTGAGCGGCGCCTTGCACTTGCGACGGTCGAAGCTGGCAAGATGTCCGCTTCCGAGCGCGACCCACGCGACGCCGTTGCGATCGACGTCCATCCCGCGCGGCCCGTATCCCTGGGCGAGCGGCACCTCGTAGCGTTCCGCGAGCGCGTCCTCTGTCGGGTTTGCTCCAGGGACCACCCTGATGATCGCGCCGGGCACGCCCAGGACCGATCCCCAGATCGAGCCGTCCGCAGCCGGGTTCGCGGTGTAGAGCGCATCATCGATCTGTCTGTCTTTCGCCGGATCGATCGGATCCCTCGGTCCCACGTAGGCGTCGCGCTTCCCGTTGCCGTTGGTGTCGAGAATGAGCCCGGTCCAGCCCTGCGACTTCACCGCATCGTGCGTCTCGTCGAACATCCTGGTGTTGAACCAGCCGAGGACCTGGCTGCCATAGCCGTTGAACCACAGCGTATTGTTCGCGTCCTCGGCGAACATCAGGTGGTGGGTGTCGAAACACGTGTCGATGTAAGTGATCTTTTTCGTTTTTGGGTCGTACATCGCCGCCTGGCGGACCGACGTCTGAATCGGGAACCGCTTCGCCGACGGGTGACTCGATCCCGCCCTGCAGACAGCCGGCGTGTCGGGAGTGCGCACTCGCGCGGTAACCCACAGCCGGCCCTGCCCATCGAACATCGGGTTGTGCACGTCGCTCCGGCTGGTCCAGATCAACTCGTCGCCCCAGTACGGCGACGCCTTCAACACCGGGTTGGACGCGCGCGGCACCTTCGGGTCGGGAGGCGGCAGTTCCATCGTGGTCGTCGTCGCATGGACGGGATCCAGGATCGGCAGGTGCTCGGTGCTGAGCTCGGCTGAGCCGTAGAGCAGACCGTTCGCATTGACCGTCGGGTTCCGCCGATCGGTCGACACCTCATCGTGGAGATATGTCTTCGCGTCGCCCCAGTTGTACTGCGTGATGACGATGTTCCGCTCGACTCCCTGGGGACGCGGCGGCGCGGCCGGCACCTCGCCGGCAGCGATGCGATCGGTCCAGTCGGCGAACATCGCGATCGCCTTCTGCGTCCCCAACAGGCCGATCTCTCTCACCATGTCCGCGCCGGCCTGACCCGACTGGATGCGGCGGAGCCACGCATCTTTTGACGAGGGAAAGGCGCCAAGCTCCCTGGGGATCTCGCGGGTCGCCTTATCGCCCAGTTGATGGCACGTGTAGCAGCTGCCGTTCTTCAACCAGGCGAGATACTCGGCCTGGTTCTTCATGGCCGGCGGAATGCCGTTGCCCTGGGCCCCGGTTCCTGGAAAGTTGCTCTTGTCCGGCACGGTGAGGAGCGACGCCCAGTAGCCCGCTGGATAGTACTGCGCGGCGGCCTTCGCGTTCGGCGCGACGACCGCCTTCAGATCGAGAATCTTGCCGGGCGCGGCTTTGACTTTCTGCGAGTCGACGAGGCCGTAGCCACGGACCCACACGTTGTAGTTCGCCTTGGGCAGGTCGGGGATCAGGTACTGTCCGCGATCGTTGGTGACGACGATCTTCGCGAACCTCGTCGGCAGGTCGGTCGTTTCCGCGATGACCCAGACACCCGCCTCGGGCCCCTTCGCGCTGGTGACGGCCCCGCCGATGTCGTCGTTGTCAATGGCAACCGCGTCGCTGCCTTGCTGTCGCGCACTCAATGCGACCAGCGCCACGACCCAGATCAACGCGACGCCGAATGCAGCCTTGGTCACCAGCGAATGGAATCCCGTCATTCCTGCTTCCTCCAGAAATCTTGCGTGGCGTGCGCGTGATCATACGTCCGCCGCGGTTCACTCACAAAAGATCTGCATTAAGATACGCCGTCATGGATGAACACCTGATTTCGCGGCGCGGGATGGTCAAAGCGATCGGCGCGCTCGCCGGTGCTGCGTTGGTCGGCGATTCGGTGCGCGCGCAACGCGCGACGCCGCCTACCGTCATCTCGAATCCGCCGCGCGACTTCAGCCAGCCGACGACGTACTTCACGGACCCGGACATCCTGACCGTCGATCCGTCATTCGATGGAGTTGTGCTGCCGAATAACGCGATCAAGCGGCTCTGGACCGGCGGGCTGTGGCTCGAGGGGCCGGCGTGGAGCAGCGTCGGGCGGTTTCTCGTGTTCAGCGACATCGGGAGCAACGTGCAGATGCGCTGGCTCGAGGACAACGCCGGCGTCACCCTGTTCCGCAACCCGTCGAACAACAGCAACGGCAACACCTTCGACTACCAGGGACGCCAGCTCTCGTGCGAGCACCTGACGCGCCGCGTCGTGCGGTACGAACACGACGGCACGATCACGATCATTGCGGACAAGTACGACGGCAAGCGCCTCAACTCGCCGAACGATCTGGTCGCGCATCCCGACGGCAGTGTGTGGTTCACCGATCCGCCGTACGGCGGACAGATGTTCGAAGGACAGCCCGACGCGGCCGGCACCGGGCTCAATGCAGCGGGTCACATCAACCCGCGCATCGGCACGCCTCCGGAAATGGGCACGTTCCACCGCGAGCTGCCGACAGGGGTGTACCGCGTCGATTCGGGCGGCCGTGTCGATCTCCTGGCCGGTGAAGACGTGCTGCCCGACCCGAATGGCCTCGCGTTCTCCCCCGATCGCAGGAAGCTGTACGTCGTCAGCTTCGCCAAGTTTCCCGGCGACACGGGACGCGGCGGTGACCGAAGCGTCTACGCGTTCGACGTCGGCGCCAACAACCGGCTTGGACGACCGTCCCTCTTCTCGGACTTCATGATCGACGGCGTCAAGTGCGCCCCCGATGGCATTCGCTGTGATGTGGACGGGAACCTGTGGTGCGGCAGCAACGCCGGCCGGGAGCTCGGATATAACGGCGTCACCGTCTGGAATCCGCAGGGCAAGCTGATCGGCCGCATTCGCCTTCCAGAGGTGTGCGCCAACATCGCCTTCGGCGGGCCGAAGCGCAATCGCCTGTTCATGTGCGCGAGCCAGTCGCTCTATGCGGTCTACGTGAATACGCAGGGCGCGGGTCCCGCCTGATCCCAAGGACACAAAGACGGTCTTCAACCACGAAGGTCACGAAGGTCACGAAGCCCAAATTTCAGAGCACAAAGAAAAAATGTCTTTGTGTTCTGGAATTAAATTTCTTCGTGGTCTTCGTGACCTTCGTGGTTTAAGAGCGTCTTTGTGCCCTTAGAGCGCGTAACAAAACCCGCATGGTAACGACGTAGACGCCTTCCGTTTGGGCGCAGTAACGTCGGCGGTTATGGCCGCCGTTCTGCTGCCCGATGCACTGTGGGATCACATCGAACCGCTTCTGCCAGTTCCATGTCCGCGACCAGACGGAGGACGACCGCGCATCCCTGATCGGGCCTATCTCACCGGCATCTTCTTCGTGCTGCGCAGCGGGATTCCGTGGCAGATGTTGCCGAAGGAACTAGCCTGCGGATCGGGGATGACCTGTTGGCGACGCCTGCGCGATTGGCAACGGGAAGGCATTTGGGATCTGATGCACTTCGCGCTTCTGAGTTGGCTGGCGCGCGAAGGCGACATTGATTGGTCCCGCGCCATCGTTGACAGTTGCTCGGTGCGGGCCGTCTGTGGCGGCACGCAGACCGGGCCGAATCCCACCGATCGCGCCAAGCGCGGGAGCAAACGCCATCTGATCTGTGATGGACAAGGCGTCCCCCTCGCGGTTCGCCTGACCGGCGGCAATCGGAACGACTCGCAAGAAGCCCTTGCCCTGGTCGATGCGATTCCGCCCCTGCAAGGCGAGCGCGGGCGACCCCGGTGCCGGCCGGTGTGCGTGGTCGGCGACCGCGGCTATGACGCGGCAGCCATCCGGCACGGCTTGCGCGCGCGTCACATCCTGCCCTTGCTGGCGATGCGTCGCACGACGCACGGCAGTGGTCTTGGGGGTGGCGGTGGGTCGTCGAGCGGACGTTTGCCTGGCTGAATCAATTTCGACGTCTGCGCGTCCGGTACGACAAACGGGCCGACATCCACGAGGCGTTCCTGTCCCTCGGGTGTGCGTTGATCTGCTGGCAGTCTCTGCGAAAGGTCTGGATCATGGGTTGAGCGCATGAGCCTTTTCTCCTTTTCGGGCGTCGCGCTCCGCCGCTAGAATCAGCGTCGTCCAATGTTCCTGTCCGCTGGCACTCGCCTCGGCCCCTACGAAATCCTCTCTGCCCTCGGCGCTGGCGGCATGGGCGAGGTCTATCGCGCCCGCGACACGCGCTTGGCCCGCATCGTCGCCATCAAGCTGCTCACCGGTCCAGTCGATCAAGGCGCGCGCGGCCGGCTTCTCGATGAAGCGCGCGCAGCGGCCGCGCTGAATCATCCAAACATCTGCACGATTCACGAAATCGCCGACGCCGACGATCGGCCGTTCATCGTGATGGAACACATCGACGGCCCGCTGTTGTCTGAAGTGGCGGCTGGGGGCGCGCCGATCGATGCGGCGATTCGGTACGGCACGCAAATCACGGATGCGCTCGCGCACGCGCACGATCGCGGCGTCGTGCATCGCGATCTCAAGACCGCAAATCTGATGCTGACGTCGGACGGCCGCGTCAAGGTCCTCGATTTTGGCATCGCGCACCGATTCACCGATCCGGCGATCGACTCGGCGACGCAGATGCCGACACTGGCGCCCGGCCTCGCTGCGGGCACGCTCGCCTACATCGCGCCGGAAGTCCTGCGCGGCGGGATCGCCGATCGGCGCGCGGACATCTGGGCAATCGGCGTCGTGCTCTACGAGCTGCTCGCGGGTCGCCGGCCGTTCGGCGGCGAGACGACGTTCGAGCTCAGCTCGGCGATTCTGCGGGACGCGCTGCCGCCCCTGCCGACCACGGTGCCCAAGACGCTGCGCGCGCTCGTCGCGCGGTGTCTCGAAAAGGATCCGTCGCAGCGCTACCAGCGCGCAGCCGAGGTCCGCGCGGCGCTCGAGATGATTGCGGCGGGAACAGCACCGGAGAAATCGGCGCGTCAATCGCGCGCAACGACGCGTGCGCCGCGGGCGCGCAAGGCTGAGCCGGTCGGCGCCTCCCGCATCCGCGCGATCGCGGTCCTGCCGTTGGACAATCTGTCGCGCGATCCGGAGCAGGAGTACTTCGCCGACGGCATCACGGAAGCGTTGATCGGCGCCGTCGCGCGTATCGACGGCCTACGTGTCATCTCACGGACCTCGATCATGCGGTTCAAGGGGACCCAGAAGGGCGTCCCGGAAATCGCGCGCGAACTGAACGTCGATGGCATCATCGCCGGCTCCGTCCGCCGTGTGGCCGATCGCGTGCGGATCTCGACGCAACTCGTCGACGCCGCCCAAGACGCGCAGATTTGGTCCGCCACGTACGACCGTGACCTGGGCGACATTTTGGCGCTGGAAACCGAAATCGCGACTGCCGTCGCCGGTGAAATCGCGCTCGAGGTCAGACGCACGTCCAACTCGGGACGGAGCGCGGATCGGAAGGTCAGCCCCGAAACGTACGCCGTGTACTTGAAGGCCCGCCACCTGCAGCGGCAGTTCGGTGAGGCGAACCTCCGCAAGGCTGTTGACTGCTACGAGCAGGCGATTGCGCGAGACCCTCAGTACGCCCCGGCGCACGCGGGCCTGGCCGATGTGTACCACTGGCTCGCCTTTTTTGAATGGGTCGAGCCGCAAGAGGCCTACGGCATCTCCGGTCGGGCCGCGGCGCGCGCGCTCGAACTCGATCCCGACCTGGCCGACGCTCACATGGCGTTGGGCAGCGTGAAGTTCAACTTCGAGTGGGACTGGACCGCCGCCGAGCGCGCGTTTCGACGCGCGATCGAAATCAACCCGAATGCCGCGGAAGTGCGGGTGGATTATGCGTTGTTTCTTGGAAACGTCGGCCGGCTCGACGAAGCAATCGCGCAGGACGAGGCGGCGCGCGACGTCGACCCGCTCTGGTTCGCGCCCCATCAGGGCCTCGCGTATTGGTCGTTTCTACTCGGCCGATACGATGATTCGTTGGCCCATCACCAGGTTGCCCTGCAACTCGAGCCGAATGCACCGCACACGTTGCTGACGAACGGGATGCTCCAGCTGGAATTGAGTCGCGTCGACGAAGCGCTCGAGCTTTTCCGCCGCGCCCAGTCGACCTCCGGCGGCACGTCATTCTTCACGGCGTGCCTCGCCGTCGCCTGCGCGAGAAGCGGACGACGATCCGAGGCCGAGCAGCTGGTCGCGACGATCGAAGAGCGCGGGAAATCACGCTACATCTCATGCGCCTCGCTGTGCTGGGCCTTGCTGGCCCTTGGTCGACAGGACGACGCGCTTTCGAGTCTTCGAGCGGCGTACGAGCGGCACGACTCGATGCTGTGCTCCCTGGCGAGCTTCAGTTGGTGGGACCCAATTCGCGACACCGACGTCTTCCGCGACGTTTTCACCCGCATGAATTTTTCGGTGCCGGGACGGCAGGCCCGGTTCGTGGCGCCAGCCGCGCCACCAACGCCGGCGAGGACCTGAACGCCTTTCGTCGTCGTGGTGATGACGACGGAGCTTGGTCGTTCGATCTGGGTACGCTCAAATCGTGCCGTTCGAGGTTTTGATACAGGCTCTTAGAAAGCGCTCTTCACAACGCCGCCGTCAACGCGTAAGGCAGCACCAGTCGTCGCAGACGACAGCGGGCTCGCGACGTACGCGACGAGCGACGCGACTTCCTCCGGCTTCGCAAAGCGTTTGATGAGCGAGGTCGGCCGGACTTTCTTGAAGAACTCCGTCTCGAACTGCTCGAACGTTTTTCCTTCCTGCCTGGCCAGCGCCTCGACGAAATCTCCGACGCCCCTCGACTTGGTTGGTCCAGGCAACACGCAGTTGACGGTGATGCCCGTGCCGGCAACCGCTTCCGCCAGTCCGCGCGACACGGCAAGCTGCGCGGTCTTCGTCATCCCGTAATGAATCATCTCCGCGGGGATCTGCACGCCGCTCTCGCTGGAAATGAAGATGATGCGGCCCCAGTTCGCCCGCTTCATCGCGGGGAGGAACAGGCGCACGAGGCGGATGCCGCTGAGGACGTTGACCTGGAAGAATCGCTCCCATTCGGCGTCGGTGATCTCTTCGAACGCCTTCGGCTCGAAGATGCCCAGGTTGTTCACCAGGATCTCCACCGACGGAAACCGGCGGGCGACCTCGCCGGCGGCGGCCGTGGTGCTCATGTCGCCCGGAAACCCGGATGCGCTCTTCGGAGAAATGGCGTTGAGCCTGGACACCGCCGCATCGACCGACTCCGGCGATCGGCCGTTCACGATGACGCGCGCGCCCTCGCGCACGAGCGCGTCGGCGATCGCGTATCCGATTCCGGCCGTGCTGCCGGTCACGAGCGCCAGCTTTCCAGTCAAACCAAGATCCATGCACGTTTCTCCTTGATCACACGCGCATACGACCTCGCGCGTTCATTGACAAAGCTGAAGTTGGGGTTCTAGACTCGCAGTTCCATGAAGAACGCCATCCGCATTGCTACGTTGGTGTCGGCTGTTCTTTTTGCAACAGCAATCACGCTGGCTGGACAGAAAGTGAATCCGAAGGCGGACGTTGCCGCCGCCGGCTTCCCGCCGCCGTCCTGGGCCTATCCTGTCAATCCTCCGGACTACGTCGCTCCCCCCGACGATGGCGTTCCGCGGCGCGTGCCGGACAGCAACGTCGCGCTGACGCTCACGAAGATCCGCGACATCTTCACACCGCCGGATTGGCATCCCGAGGATCACCCGGCGATGCCGCCGATCGTCGGGCAGGGGCGAAAGCCCGCGGTCTGGGCCTGCGGGTACTGTCACCTGCCGAACGGCATCGGCAAGCCGGAGAACGCCAACGTCGCGAACCTGCCGGAAGCGTACTTCATGCAGCAGGTCGCCGACTTCAAGAACGGCACACGCCGGAGCACGATCCCCGACATCCTGCCACACTCCGGGATGGTCGCATCGATCCTGCCGGCCACCGACGCCGAGGTTCGTGAGGCCTACGATTACTTCGCGAGAAACAAGCTGACCACAGAGCGCTACAAGGTGACCGAGACCGACACGGTGCCGAAGACACGCGTGCAGGGAAGCTGGGTGCTGGCTCCAGTCAAGGGCAAGGGCGAAGGGATGGAGCCGATCGGGCAGCGCGTGATCGAAGTGCCGGTGGATCCGGCGCGCACGACGCTTCGTGACGCGCGATCCACGTTCATCACCTACGTGCCGGCCGGCAGCATCAAGAAGGGTGAGGCGCTGGTCACGACCGGCGGCAACGGCAGAGTGGTCCAGTGCACGATCTGCCACGGGGCGGATCTCCGAGGCATCGGTCCGGTTCCACCCATCGCCGGCCGCTCGGCGATCTACACGTTCCGGCAGTTGTACGACTTCAAGGCGAGCGTCCGCCACGGAGCGTGGTCGGCGATGATGAAGCCTGCCGTGCAGAACCTGACGATGGACGACATGATCGCGATCGTCGCCTACACCTCGTCACGGATGCCGTAATCAGTCGGCAGTCGGCAGTCGGCCGTCGGCAGCGGGCAGTCTATTTTTTCAGTTCTTCGTCGATGATTTTCTTGAAGACCGGGTACGGCTGCGCGCCCCCCACGACCCGTCCGTTGATGAAGAATGTCGGCGTCCCCTGGATGCCGACGCTGTCGCCATCCGCCTTGTCCTTGGCGACTTCGTCCCTGTAGCGCGAGGAGTCGAGGCATTCGTTGAACGCCGCCGTGTCGAGGCCGGTGTCCTTCGCCCACTTCTTCAGGTCCGTGGCCTTGAACCTGACCAGGCTGTCCTCACCCTTGTCCTGCTCGCGATAGATCTTGTCGTGCATCTGCCAGTACTTGCCCTGGTCCACGGCGCAATCGGCCGCCATCGCCGCCAGCATCGCTTCCGGATGAATCTGCACGATCGGAAAGTCTCTGAACACGAGCTTGACCTTGCCGGTGTCGATGTAATCCTTCTTCAGCCGCGGCTCGACCTCTCGCCAGAACATCCTGCAGGAGGGGCACTGGTAGTCGCCGAACTCGATGATGAGGACCTTGGCTTTGGCGTCGCCCAGCACGGGATCGTCATCGACCCCGATGAACTTCCCCTGGCCCGCCGCGGGCAGGAACGCCACGATTACGAACAATGCCGCGAGGAGGACTCTCATCACACCACCTCTCTTGTAGGAGAAAACCAACGAACGGCGACCAGTAGAGTGCCACGACAGTCGGAGCCACGCCAGAAAAAACACGTTGTAATCTCTCACCGTGGCCAGCGTCGCACCGTACGGCACCTGGAAATCTCCGATCTCCGCACAGACCGTTGCCGAACAAGGCCTGCGCCTCGGCTTCGTGGCCCTCGATGGAGACGATGTCTACTGGCTCGAAGGACGACCTCACGAAGGCGGACGCAACGCGCTGGTGAAGCGCACCGCCAACGGCGCGATCGCCGACGTCACCCCTCGCGATCACAACGTCCGCACCCGCGTGCACGAATACGGCGGCGGCGCGTTCCTCGTTTCGAACTCCATCGTCTACTACTCGAACTTCGCGGACCAGCGGATCTACCGGATTGCCGCGTCCGCTCCGCGTTCCGCCCCATCGGACCCGCCAGAACCCATCACACCGCAAGGTCAATGGTTCTACGCCGACGCGACGATCGACGCGCGAAGACGCCGGTTGATCTGCGTGCGCGAGGACCACACGAAGACTGGACACGAACCGATCACGGCGCTCGTGGCTATTGCGCTCGATGGCCAGCCGAGCGCGGGTGAGGTGATCGCGTCCGGATACGACTTCTACTCGACGCCGCGTCTCAGTCCGGATGGGTCGAAGCTGTCATGGCTGTCGTGGCGGCATCCGCAGATGCCGTGGGATGGAACGGAGCTGTGGGTTGCCGCTGTCACGGAGAAGGGCGGTCTCGAAAACCCGGTGCTGATCGCCGGTGGCCCGCACGAATCGATCTATCAGCCGGGCTGGTCGCCGGACGGCACGCTGTACTTCGCGAGCGATCGTACTGGTTGGTGGCGGCTGTATCGCGCGCGCGGCGGGGAAGTCGAGCCGGTCCTTCGAGAGCCGATCGACGAAGCGGAGTTCGGTCGGCCGCAGTGGCTGTTCGGCTGGGCGACGTGGGCGTGCGCGGACGCACGCAGGATGGCCGTCACCTGCGTGCGCCGCGGGCGGTGGACGCTTGCAACGATCGACACGGCAGCCACGGCAGCGGGCACGCTGACCACCGTTCCAACCGATCTCGAGCCGCTCGAATGGCTCACCGCGACATCGACGGATGCGGTCTATGTGGCGGCGTCTCCGACGTCGGCCGCCGCGGTGGTCCGCACGAACCTCGCGACCGGCGTGACGGTCACGCTGCGATCCTCATCGACCCTCTCGCTGGATCCCGGCTACGTCTCGGTTCCCGAGGCGATCGAATTTCCGACGGAAGGCGGGGTTACGGCACACGCCTTCTGCTATCCGCCGCGCAACAAGGACTTCGTTGGACTTCCTTCCGATCGTCCTCCGCTCATCGTCATCAGCCATGGCGGGCCGACGACGCAGACCAAGGCGATGCTGGATCTGCAGGTGCAGTACTGGACGAGCCGTGGGTTCGCCGTGGCCGATGTGAACTACGGCGGCAGCTCCGGCTACGGGCGCGAGTACCGCGAGCGGCTGAATGCCAGATGGGGGATCGTCGACGTCGACGACAACATCAACGCGGCGAAGTATCTGGTCGAGCAGGGGAAAGCGGATCCTCGACGGCTGATCATCCGCGGCGGCAGCGCCGGCGGCTACACGACGCTCGCCGCGCTGACGTTTCATCCAGAGGTGTTCAAGTCGGGAGCGAGCTATTACGGCGTCAGCGACGTCGAGGCACTCGCCACCGACACGCACAAGTTCGAGTCGCGTTATCTCGACACGCTGATCGGACCGTATCCGGAGGCGAAAGAGGTCTACCGCGCGCGCTCGCCGATTCACTTCACCGACCGCCTGTCGTGCGCGCTGATCCTGTTCCAGGGGCTCGAGGACAAGGTCGTTCCCCCGGATCAATCCGAGAAGATGGCGGATGCCGTCCGCGCCAAGGGGCTGCCGGTGGCGTACCTGGCGTTCGAAGGCGAGCAGCACGGCTTTCGCAAGGCGGAGACGATCATCCGGTGCTTCGAAGCGGAGCTGTATTTCTACGGCGCCGTCTTTGGATTCACGCCCGCCGGGCCGATCGAGCCGGTGACGATCGACAACTTGCCAGGCGGGGCGTAAGGCCCCCCCCCACGATGATAGGATTCGCGGGCACATGGCGGTTATCGCATCGCCCGCCGTCGTGATTTCAGCCGCCGCGCCGGCCATCGGCCGATCGCGACTCGACTCCATCGATCTCCTCCGCGGCATCGTGATGGTCATCATGGTGCTCGATCACACACGCGACTTCGTTCACGGTCCGGCGCTGCGCTACGACCCGACCGATCTCGCGACGACCTCCGCCGCAATCTTCATGACGCGCTGGATCACGCACCTCTGCGCGCCGGTGTTCGTCTTCCTGGCGGGCGTCAGCGTGTACCTGCAGAAGATGCGCGGCAAGTCGGCAGGCGAGCTGTCACGCTTTCTCGTGACACGCGGCGTGTGGCTGATCGCAATCGAGCTCGTGGTGCTGCGCCTGTTCATCTGGTTCAACACCGACTACGAGAGCTTCTTC
>Ga0209515_10004799_pt1 | contig 18002 bp, 14 predicted proteins | sample Subgroupgradi54m_FD_187454 | JGI IMG/M metagenome (GOLD analysis project Ga0209515, IMG submission 187454) | Subsurface groundwater microbial communities from S. Glens Falls, New York, USA - GMW60B uncontaminated upgradient, 5.4 m (SPAdes)... ...
CCTTGGCCTCCTTCAGCCCGAGGCTGGTCAAGGGCCGGACCTCCTTGATGACCTGGATCTTCTTGTCGCCGACGGCCGAGAGGATCACGTCGAACTCGTCCTTGTCCTCGGCGGCCGGGGCTCCCTCGCCGGCGGCGGCAGGCGCGGCCGCGACGGCCACGGGCGCGGCCGCGCTCACGTCGAAGCGCTCCTCGAACGCCTTGAGAAAATCGTTGAGCTCGAGGACGGTCCAGCCCTCGATCGCAGTGAGGACCTCTTCGGTGTTGAGCTTGGCCATGTCGGTGTCTCTCCTCTGGTTCGCGATCAGCTGTCGGACTCGGACGGTTCGGCCTCCGGCGCGGCAGCGGCCACCGCATCCGGCCGGGCCGGGGCCTCCGGTGCGGACGGCTCGAACGCCGGCAGCGCCTCACCGGCCGCGACACGCACCTCGATCAGGGCCTTGAACGCGTAGGCGGCCTTACGCTGGAGACCGCCGAACAGTCCGGCCGCCCGTACGAGCGGAGCCTGGAGGTCGCCGGCAAGACGGGCCAGGAGCACCTCGCGGGGCGCGATGTCGGCGAGGGCCGAGACCTCGCCCGAGCTGAGCACCCGATCTCCGAGCAGCCCACCCTTCAGCACCAACGCCGAGTTGACGCGCCCGAAGTCGCGTAGCGCCTTTGCCGCCACCACCGCGTCGCCCCGAACGAACGCGATCGCCACCGGACCTTCGAGCAAAGGGAGCAGCTCGGTGAGCCCGGCCGACTCGACCGCCCGTCGGGCCAGGGTGTTCTTGAAGACCTTGTACTCGGTGGCCGCGGGCCGAAGCGCGGCGCGGAGATCGGCGAGCTCGCGCACGGTGAGGCCTCGGTACTCGGTGAGGACCGCGGCGTCGGCCTCGGCCAGCTTGGCGCGGATCTCGTCCACGACCGCGGCCTTGCTCCGCCCCTGCGGGCCGGCCGCGTCGGTCTTCGCCATGGTGCGGTCTCCCGAGCAACGCGCCACAGCCCGCTCGGCGACGCCCGTTGACGGGAGACTCGCCTCTTCCGGCCGGGCGGTCACCGGCTCCGCGTGAGCCGCCCGATTACCTCGACGAGACCGGAGGTCTGTGGCGTAGATGGACTTGTCGGCCAGCGACGCTACTACACGCCGGCTCCCGGCTCCTCCTGGAGGTCACGGGCCTTGCCCGGGTCGACCTTCACGCCCGGGCCCATCGTCGACGAGACGCTCACGCTCTTGAGGTAGCGCCCCTTCGACGCCGCCGGCTTCGCCCGGTTCAGCTCATCGAGCACGGCCTGGTAGTTGGCGACCAGCGCGGCGCGCTCGAAGCTCGCCTTGCCCAACGGCACGTGAACGTTGCCATAGCGATCGGTGCGGTACTCCACCTTGCCGGCCTTGAACTCGGCCACGACCTTGCCCACGTCGGCGGTCACGGTGCCGGTCTTCGGGTTGGGCATGAGGCCCCGTGGCCCGAGTGTGCGGCCGAGCTTTCCGACTTGGCCCATGAGGTCGGGGCTGGCCACGGCCACGTCGAAATCGAGGAACCCCTTCTCGATCCGCTCGACGAGATCGTCGGCGCCCACGACGTCGGCGCCCGCCTCCTGCGCCTCCCTGGCAGCGTCACCGGTAGCGAAGGCGACCACCCGCACGCTCTTGCCGGTTCCGTGCGGGAGCGAGACGGTGCCCCGGATCATCTGGTCGGCCTTGCGGGGGTCGACGCCAAGCCGGAACGCGCCCTCGACGGTCTCGTCGAAGTTGCGTGACGCCTGTGCCTTAACGATCTCGAAGGCCTCGACGGGGCTGTGGAGCTGCTCCGGATCGAAGTGACGGGTCGCGTCGACGTATCTCTTGCCGTGCCGGGCCATCGCCCTCCTCCTCGCCGACCGCGCGGCCGGCTCCCTCCGGTCTCCCGATTCCGACGGCGAGGTCCTCCGCCGGGGGACGGACTCGCTGCTAGTCGCGCACCTCGATGCCCATCGAGCGGGCCGTGCCGATCACCTGGGCCATCGCGCCCTCGAGGTCGATGGCGTTGAGGTCGGGCATCTTCGTTTCCGCGATCGCCCGGAGCTGGGCGCGCGAGACCGAGCCCACCTTCTCGCGCAGCGGATTGCCCGACCCCTTCTCGATGGCGGCCGCCTGGCGCAGGAGGAACGGCGTGGGCGGCGTCTTCGTGACGAACGTGAACGTCCGGTCCTCGAAGATCGAGATCTCGGCGGGGATGACGAGCCCGCGCTGCGCCTCCGTCGCCGCGTTGTAGGCCTTGCAGAAGTCCATGATGTTGATGCCGTGCGGGCCCAGCGCGGTGCCGACCGGCGGCGCAGGGGTGGCCTGGCCGGCCTGGATCTGGATGCGGACGACCGCCGCGAGCTTCTTCTTCGCCATGTCTATTGCTCCGCTTCCGCTCCGCTACTTCGGCTCGCTCCCGCTCGCCTCATCCGCTCCGCTCGCTCCGCGTGCTCGCTCGCAAGCTCGCTCGCCGCGTCCATTGCTCCGCTTCCGCTCCGCGTGCTCGGTCGGCTCAGCCCAGACGGCTCACAGCTTGGCGACCTGGCCGAACTCGAGCTCGACCGGCGTCTCGCGACCGAAAATGTTCACGAGCACCTTGAGCTTCGACCGGTCGACGTCGATCTCGCTGATCGCGCCGCTGAACTCAGCGAACGGGCCGGTGACCACCCGCACCTGCTCTCCCTCCTCGAACTCCAGCCGTGGCCGCGCCTTCTTCTCGGGCGCACCGTCGACCTTCACGCCGAGGATCGCGTCGACCTCCTTGCGCGAGAGCGGCGTGGGCTTGGCGCCGCTCCCCACGAACCCGGTGACGCCGGGTGTGTTGCGCACCACGTACCAGGAGTCGTCGTCGAGCTCCATGCGCACGAGGAGGTAGCCGGGGAAGACCTTCTTCTGGACGACGACCTTCCGGCCGCTCTTGAACTCGATGACGTCCTCCATGGGGATGACGACCTCGAAGATGCGCTCCTCGACGTTCATCGACCGCACGCGGCTGGCCAGGTTCTGCTTCACCTTGTTCTCGTAGCCGGCGTAGGTGTGCACGACGTACCAGCCCCCGGGCCGGTCGTAGGGGCTGGGCTCGGGAGGCTCCGGCGTCTCGTCGCCCTCCTCGTACACGTCGAGAAGCTCGGCGGAGCCACCGAGCACGACCTCCGGGGCCGACTCGACGACCGCGACCTCGACGTCGGGCACGCCGTCACCATCCACGTCGACCGCCGCCACTGCGACCTCGACGTCGGGCACGCCGTCACCATCCACGTCGATCGCCGCCACCGCGACCTCGATCTCCGGCCGGGCCGGCTCGGGGCCGCCGGCGGGAGCGCCGAGATCCTCCTCGGCGCGACCGGGATCGGCAGGGTCGGCGTACGGCGTGTCGTCGGGCATGGCGTCAGTCGAAGAGGAAGAGCACGAACTTGGCCGAGAGATAGTCGAAGCCGAAGATCAGCGTCGTCATCACGGTGACCGCGATCAGCACGATGATCGACGAGTTGACGACCTCGTGACGGGTCGGCCACGCGACCTTGCGCATCTCGCCCCGGACCTCGGCGACGAACTCCTTCGGAGAGGTGCGCTCGCGGGCCTGGGCCGGCGCGGGCCGGCGCTCGGGCGCGCGGGGGCGGTCGGCGCCCTGCCGCTGCATCATGCGCTTGGTCTGTCGGTTCACCGAACCGCCTCGGGACTGGGTTCTCGGGGACTGGATTTCTGAGCAGGGCAGGAGGGACTCGAACCCCCAACCGCCGGTTTTGGAGACCGGAGCTCTGCCAAATTGAGCTACTGCCCTCCGGGCGCGCGGGGGCCGGGGAAGCTCAGGATAGCCGACGTCGCCCCAACTGCTCAGGGCGCGCCGACGGGCGCGAGCGGGATCACCGCCCCCCCGGGCCGGTCGGCCGGGCGGCTCGGAGTCGCGAGCGCGAACGTCTCAGCCGGCGAGTCGCAGACCAGCGCGACGGCGTGAGCGGGCGACGAGCACGGCGGTGGCCGCGCCGGCCGCGACCGCGCCACCGATGGCCCCATAGGCAATGCGCCTCCCGGTGAGCACCGAGCGGAGCGCCCTCCGCTCGCTCGCCTCTTCGAGCGCGGCGAGAGTCTGGGCGAGGAGCCCGGGAGACGGCTCGAGGTAGCGGGTCCGCAGCTGCTGGAGCGTCCGCAGCAGCTTGCGGTACCGGGCGAGCTCGGCCTGGCATCGCAGGTCGGACTCGATGAAGGCGAGAGTCGCGGCGTCGATCGACTCGTTGCCGTCCAGCAACCGCGGAAGCAGCTCCGCCACGTCCTCATACCGCATGAGCCGACCTCCCGTCCTCGAACAACAGGTCACGGAGCCGCTTGCGGCCCCGGTGCAGCCGGACCTTGGTCGCGGCCACGGAGATCCCGAGCTCCTCGGCGATGGCCTCGTGCGGGAGCCCGTACACGTCCTTCAGCACGACGACGGCACGCAGCTTCGGCGTCAACAGCGCGATGGCGTCGGAGACGCGCTCGAGGTCGGCGCGCGACTCCGCCATCTCCTCGGGCTGGGCCTCGGGCCGCACGTCGACCGGTTCGTTGACCCCCTCCAGCGACTCGGTCCGGTGACGGCGCCGGCGGGCGATCTGGGTGAAGGCGGCATTGGCCGTGATCCGGTAGAGCCACGTGCTGAACTGCGCGTCGCCACGGAAGCGCTTGATGCTCTTCCAAGCCCGGAGATAGGTCTCCTGCACCACGTCGCGCGCGTCCTCCTCGTCGGCCGTGAGCCGCAGCGCCAGCGTGTACGTGTCCACGTACGTCTGGCGCACCAGCTCCTCGAAGGCCTGCCGGTCCCCCGCCTGGGCGGCGGTGACGAGCTCGGCATGGTCCACGGGCGCTCCCGTTCGGTCCGTGCCCGAGTCAGACTCGCGGCGGCTCGGCGGCGTTACCTGCGGAAACGCCGATTCAGCGGGTCTCCTTGTGGAGGGTGTGCTTCCGGTCGAAACGGCAGTATTTCTTCATCTCGATCCGTTCGCGGTCATTGGTCTTGTTCTTCACCGTGATGTAGTTGCGCCGCTTGCAGACCTCGCAGGCGAGGGTCACCTTGACCCGCTTGTCGCTCGCCATCGTGATCCTTTCCTCTCGTGCGGGCCCGCTGGCACGCGCTGCTACTTGAGGATGGTGACGACGCGGCCGGCGCCGACGGTGCGGCCGCCTTCGCGGATGGCGAAGCGGAGGCCTTCTTCCATCGCGATGGGGGCGCCGAGCTCGACGGTCATCTCGGTGTTGTCGCCGGGCATGACCATCTCGGTGCCCTCGGGCAGCTGGATCGAGCCGGTCACATCGGTGGTCCGGAAATAGAACTGGGGCCGGTAGTTCGAGAAGAACGGGGTGTGGCGGCCCCCCTCGTCCTTGGTCAAGATGTAGACCTGAGCAGTGAAGTTGGTGTGCGGCGTGATGCTCGCCGGCTTCGCGAGCACCTGACCCCGCTCCACCTCCTCCTTCTTGGTGCCCCGCAGCAACACCCCGATGTTGTCGCCGGCCCGGCCCTCATCCAACAGCTTGCGGAACATCTCCACCCCGGTACAGACCGTCTTAGACGTCGGGCGGATCCCCACGATCTCGACCTCGTCGTTGACGTGGACCACCCCACGATCCACCCGGCCCGTCACCACCGTGCCCCGCCCCGTGATCGTGAACACATCCTCGATCGGCATCAAGAACGGCTTGTCCACATCCCGGACCGGCTCGGGGATATAGGAATCGACCGCGTTCATCAACTCCATGATCCGCTCCGACCAGGACGCATCCCCCTCCAAAGCCTTCAACGCCGACACCCGCACGATCGGGATCTCATCACCAGGGAACTCGTACTCGTTCAACAACTCCCGCACCTCGAGCTCCACCAACTCGAGGATCTCCTCATCATCGACCATGTCCGCCTTGTTCAACGCCACCACAATCGACGGCACCCCCACCTGACGGGCCAACAACACATGCTCACGAGTCTGCGGCATCGGCCCATCCGTCGCCGCCACCACCAGAATCGCCCCATCCATCTGCGCCGCACCCGTGATCATGTTCTTGATGTAATCCGCATGCCCCGGACAATCCACATGCGCATAATGCCGAGCATCCGTCTCGTACTCCACATGCGCGATCGAGATCGTGATCCCCCGCGCCTTCTCCTCCGGCGCCTTATCGATCTCCTCGAACGACGTGAACGACGTATCCGGATTCCGCTCGTGCAACACCCTCGTGATCGCCGCCGTCAACGTCGTCTTCCCATGATCAATATGACCAATCGTCCCAATGTTCAAATGCGGCTTCGTCCGCTCGAACTTCTTCTTGGCCATGGGAGGACCCCTCGCTCCTTCTCGACGGTGACAGTGTTCTCGACGGTGACAGTGTTCTCGATGTGACAGTGTTCTCGATGTGACAGTGTTCTCGACGGTTGCGCGGCTACTCGCCGCGCACGCGGGCGGTGATCTCTTGTGCGATCGACTCGGGAACCTGCTGATACGAGTCGAACTGCATCGTGTACGTCGCGCGACCCTGGGTGCGCGAACGAAGATCGGTAGCATAACCGAACATCTCGGCGAGGGGGACCTGGCTCCGCACCACGTGTGAGGTGCCGCGCTGCTCCATCCCCTCCACCCGTCCTCGCCGTGAGTTGAGATCGCCGATCACGTCACCCATGTAGTCCTCGGGGGTAACGACCTCGACCGCCATGATCGGCTCGAGCAGGACCGGCTTGGCCTGCCGGGCCGCCTTCTTGACCGCGAGTGAGCCGGCGATCTTGAACGCCATCTCGCTCGAGTCGACCTCGTGGTACGAGCCGTACGTGAGCACGGCCCGCAGGTCGACCATCGGATAGCCCGCCACGACCCCGTTCTCGAGCGCCTCCTGGATCCCGGCGTCGACTGCCGGGATGTACTCCCGGGGGATGGCGCCGCCCACGATCTTGTCGACGAACTCATAGCCACCGCCGGGCCCGGTCGGCTCGAGTCTGATGACGACGTGGCCGTACTGGCCGCGGCCGCCGGTCTGGCGCACGTAGCGCTCCTCGACCTTCTCGACCGGCTGGGTGATCGTCTCCCGGTACGCGACTTGCGGCTTGCCGACGTTGGCGCTCACCGAGAACTCGCGCATCATCCGGTCGACGAGCACCTCGAGGTGGAGCTCACCCATCCCCGAGATGATCGTCTGGCCGGTCTCGTCGTCGGTGCGGACCTGGAAGGTCGGGTCCTCCTCGGCGAGTGCGCCGAGGGCCTTGCCCAGCTTGTCCTGGTCGACCTTGGTCTTGGGCTCGATGGCGACCGAGATGACCGGCTCGGGAAACTCCATCCGCTCGAGCACGATCGGGTGCGTGGGATCGCACAGCGTGTCGCCGGTCGTGGTGCTCTTCAACCCGACCGCCGCCACGATGTCGCCTGCGAACACGGCGTCCTTGTCCTCGCGGTGGTTCGCGTGCATTTGGAGGATCCGGCCGATCCGCTCCTTGCGGTTCTTGGTCGCGTTGGCCACCGAGCTGCCCGACGACAACGTGCCCGAGTAGACGCGGAAGTACGTCAGCTTTCCCACGTAGGGGTCGCTCATGATCTTGAACGCGAGGGCCGCGAACGGCTCGCTGTCGTCGGGCTTGCGAACGAGCACTTCCGCGCCCTTCGAATCGCTGCCCCGGACCGGTGGCACGTCGAGCGGGCTGGGGAGGTAGTCGACGACCGCGTCGAGGAGGGGCTGCACTCCCTTGTTCTTGAACGCGCTGCCACACAGGACCGGAACGACCTGGCCCGAGATGGTGGCGACGCGCACCGCCTTGCGCAGGTCGCCGGCGGTGATCTCCTCCTCGCCCACGTACTTCTCGAGCACGGTCTCGTCGAACTGTGAGACGACGTCGACCAGCTCGTGGCGCCAGTGCTCGGCATCGGCGCGGAGCTCGTCCGGCACGTCGACGACCTCGTACTCCTCGCCCATCCCCTCCTTCCAGAGGAGCGCCCTCATCGCGAGCAGATCGACCACGCCGCGGAAGTCGCTCTCGGCGCCCACGGGGATCTGGGTGAGCGCCACGGTGGCGTCCAGGCGGTCCTTGATCATGTCGACGCAGCGGAAGAAGTCGGCGCCGATGCGGTCCATCTTGTTGACGAAGCACATGCGCGGCACGTTGTACTTGTTGGCCTGACGCCACACCGTCTCGGTCTGGGGCTCGACTCCGGCCACCGCGTCGAACACCGCGACCGCGCCGTCGAGCACGCGCAACGACCGCTCGACCTCGACGGTGAAGTCGACGTGGCCGGGTGTATCGATGATGTTGATCCATGAGTCGCGCCACTTGCATGTGGTCGCGGCGCTCGTGATCGTGATGCCGCGCTCCTGCTCCTGGACCATCCAGTCCATGACCGCGGCACCCTCGTGGACCTCGCCGATCTTGTAGGTCCGCCCGGTGTAGTAGAGGATCCGCTCGGTGGTGGTGGTCTTGCCCGCGTCGATATGGGCCATGATCCCGATGTTGCGCGTCCGCGCAAGCGGGAACTCCCTGATCACCGGACCCGACTTCTCTGCCATTTCCTCTTCTTCTCTTCTTCGCCAGTCATGCGGAGGCCAGTGAAGTACTCGCTGTGAGGCGAGCGAGCGGCGATGCGGACGGCGGCTGTCCGAACGATTGCGGCCGCCGGTTCGAGACCCGAAAGGGGCTCGAATCCGGTAGCGGCCGCTGTTCGGCAGCCGTCGGCGGCAACGCCGCCGGCGCGCGACTACCAGCGGTAGTGCGCGAAGGCCTTGTTGGACTCGGCCATCTTCTGGAGGTCTTCCTTGCGCTTGATCGCCGCGCCGAGCCCGTTGCTGGCGTCGAGCAGCTCGGCGGCAAGCCGCTCCGCCATCGTCTTCTCGCGGCGCTGCCGGGAGTAGCCGACCAACCAGCGGATCGCGAGCGTGGTCGCGCGGCGGGGCCGCACCTCGACCGGCACCTGATAGGTCGCGCCGCCCACCCGGCGGCTCTTGACCTCGAGGGCTGGTCGCACGTTCTCGACCGCACGCTTGAGCGCGGGAATCGGGTCGGAGCCGGTCTTGCGCTCGACCTCGCTCAGCGCGTCGTACACGATGTGCTCGGCGGTGGAGCGCTTCCCGCGCTGGAGCACCTTGTTGACGAGCTGGGTGACCACGACCGACCGGTGGATCGGGTCGGGCATGAGATCACGGCGCGCAGCAGGACCCTTGCGAGGCATCGGCTCCTAATCCTTCTTCGCGCCGTAGCGGCTACGGGCCTGCCTGCGGTCGGCGACGCCACTGGCGTCGAGCGCACCGCGCACGACCTTGTACCGGACCCCGGGGAGGTCCTTCACCCGACCGCCTCGCACGAGGACGATGGAGTGCTCTTGGAGGTTGTGCCCGATGCCCGGGATGTAGGCCGTCACCTCGACTCCCGTGGTGAGCCGAACCCGTGCCACCTTGCGCAGCGCCGAGTTGGGCTTCTTCGGCGTGTGGGTGAACACTCGCGTGCACACCCCCCGCCGCTGGGGTGAGCCCTTGAGCGCGGGGGTCTTCGATTTTTCCGACTTGGTCTCGCGACCCTTGCGGACGAGCTGGGCGATGGTCGGCACGAAGCTCCTCGGGCTCCTCGGGGGGGTGGACGCCGCCGCGGGCGGGACCCGCGACGTTCGGCGCGCGGTACGCCCCTCCCACGGGGGAGGGGCCCGGAGCCGACAATCCAGGATACGAATCGGCGCCGGTGCTGGCAAACGACGGGGCGGCTACTCCCCGGTCGCGGTCTCGTCGAGCCCGGCCTTGCCGTCTGCGTCGGCCTCGGGACCGGGAAGGACCTCGAGCGTGGCCTCTCCCGCGTCCGAGGTCTGCGCATCGTCGGTCGTCCCGTCACCGGTCGTCCCGTCGCCGGCCGCTGGCGCGCCGGCGGTGAGGAACCCGGCCAGGTCGGCGGTCGCGCCCGCACGCTGGCCCTCGGCCGATTGGCCCTCCATCGAGGCGCGCAAACGCTCCGCGAGATCGAGGTCGTCCTCGAAGTCGCTCGAGTAGAACGGCAGGGGCTCGTAATCGGGCGCGCTGGTGACGATGTCGCGGTACCGGAGCATGCCGGTGCCGGCCGGGATCAGCTTCCCGATGATCACGTTCTCCTTCAGCCCTTGGAGGCTGTCGTTCTTGCCCTCGATGGCGGCCTCGGTCAGCACCCGGGTGGTCTCCTGGAACGACGCCGCCGACAGCCACGAGTCCGTGGCCAGCGACGCCTTCGTGATGCCCATGAGCTCGGGCCGGCCCTCGGCCGGGCGGTTGCCCTCCTCGACGAGCCGGCGGTTGACGTCGGCGTACCGGCGCGAGTCCACCTTCTCGCCGGGGAGGAACTCGGAGTCGCCGGGCTCCGACACGCCGACCCGCCGCAGCATCTGGCGCACGATCACCTCGACGTGCTTGTCGTGGATCGACACACCCTGCTCGCGATACACCTTCTGCACCTCGTCGGAGAGGTACTGCTGGGTCTCGCGGATCCCCTTGATCTCCAGGATCTTCTTCGGGTCGAGCGGGGTCTTCTCGTCGCCGACGAGCCGGTCGCCCGCGGCCACCTCCTGCCCGTCGGTCACGGCGAGGTGGGCCCGCCAGGAAACCACGTGCGACTCCTCGGTGCCGTCGTCGGCCACGATCGTGAGCGTGCGCTCACCCTTCTCGTTCTCACCCAGGCGTGCCACACCCGAGCTCTCGGCCAGGGTCGCGCTGCCCTTCGGCGTGCGGGCCTCGAACAGCTCCACCACGCGCGGGAGACCGTGGGTGATGTCCTCGCCCGCGACGCCGCCGGTGTGGAACGTCCGCATCGTGAGCTGCGTACCGGGCTCGCCGATCGACTGCGCGGCGATGATCCCGACCGCCTCGCCCAGGTCGACCCGCTTGTGGGTGGCGAGCATGGTGCCGTAGCACTGCGAGCACACACCCGCGAGCGAGTCGCACGTCAGCACCGAGCGCACGCGCACCTTCTTCACATCGGGATCGCCGGCGAGCGTCTCCAGCTCCTCTTCCAGCACCTCGGTGTTGCGCGGCATGGTCGTGCCGTCGGCCAGCTTCACGTCCTCGGAGAGGACCCGGCCGAAGAGCCTGGTCTCGAGGAGACGCAGGCTCTCGGGCTCGTCGCTCACGTCCTCCACCCAGATGCCCCGCATCGACTCGCAGTCATCGATCTTCACGATGAGCTCCTGCGCGACGTCGACGAGCCGCCGGGTGAGGTAGCCGGAGTCGGCCGTGCGGAGCGCGGTATCGGCCAGGCCCTTACGGGCTCCGTGCGTCGAGATGAAGTACTCGAGCACCGACAGGCCCTCGCGGAAGTTGGACTTGATCGGTCGCTCGATGATCTGGCCCCGCGGGTTGGCCACCAGGCCCCGCATGCCCGCGATCTGGCGCACCTGCATCACGTTGCCGCGCGCGCCCGAGCCCACCATCATGTCGATGGGGTTGAACTTCTCCGAGGCGAGCTCCTCCTCCATAGCCTTGCGCACCTCGTCGGTGGCCTCGGTCCAGATCTCGATCTCCTTCTGGCGGCGCTCGTCGTCGGTGACACCGCCCCGCTCGAACTGCACCTCGACCTTCAGGGCGTCCTTCTCGTGCCGGTCGAGGATCGCCGCCTTGGCCGCGGGCGTGCGCACGTCGGCGATCGAGATCGTGAGGCCGGCCCGCGTCGAGTAGTCGAAGCCGAGGTCCTTCAGCTGATCGAGGCTCTCGGCCACCTCGGCGCGCTTGTAGCGCTGGACGAGCTCGCCGACGATCTCCGTCGCGTCGCGCTTCTTCACCACCCGGTCCTCGAACGGGAAGTCGGGCGGGAAGGCCTCGTTGAACAACAACCGACCCAGGGTCGTCTCCACGAGCACGCGCTCCTCGCCGCGCTCGTCGGCCTCGAGCCTCCGGAGCACCGGGCTGTCGGGGTGCTCGTCGGACCGCTCCGGGAACTGATCGACGGGGAAGCGGCCGGCGGGCATCCGCACCTTGATCCTCGCGTGCAGGGCGATCCCGCCCCCGCGGCCGTCGCGGCCGTCTTGGCCGTTCGAGCCGTTCGACCCGTCGGGTCCGTAGCCGGCGACGGCCTCGAGACGATGGTCGTGGGCCAGCACGGCCTCGTCGAGCGAGGAGAACGACCGGCCCTCGCCGGCCGCGCCGTCGACCACCTCGGTGAGGTAGTAGATGCCGATCACGATGTCCTGGTTGGGCACGGTGATCGGGCGACCGTGGGCGGGCGACAGGATGTTGTGCGCCGACAACATGAGCAGCCGGGCCTCGGCCTGGGCCTCCGACGAGAGCGGGAGATGCACGGCCATCTGGTCGCCATCGAAGTCGGCGTTGAACGCGGCGCACACGAGCGGGTGGATCTGGATGGCCTTGCCCTCGACCAGCACCGGCTCGAACGCCTGGATGCCCAGACGGTGCAGCGTGGGCGCGCGGTTGAGGAACACGGGGTGCTCCTTGATGACCTCCTCGAGCACGTCCCACACCTGGGGCCGCGCCCGCTCCACCATCCGCTTGGCCGACTTGATGTTCTGCGCGTACTCGAGGTCGACCAGCCGCTTCATCACGAACGGCTTGAACAGCTCGAGCGCCATCTGCTTCGGAAGGCCGCACTGCTGGAGCTTGAGCTGCGGGCCCACGACGATCACCGAGCGGCCCGAGTAGTCCACCCGCTTGCCGAGCAGGTTCTGGCGGAACCGGCCCTGCTTGCCCTTCAGCATGTCGGAGAGCGACTTCAGCGCGCGGTTCCCCGGCCCGGTGACCGGTCGGCCCCGACGGCCGTTGTCGAACAGCGCGTCGACCGCCTCCTGGAGCATCCGCTTCTCGTTGTTGATGATGATCTCGGGCGCGCCCAGATCGAGGAGGCGCTTCAGCCGGTTGTTGCGGTTGATCACCCGCCGGTAGAGGTCGTTCAGGTCGGAGGTCGCGAAGCGGCCACCGTCGAGCTGCACCATGGGTCGAAGGTCGGGCGGGATCACCGGCACCGCGTCGAGCACCATCCCCATCGGCGAGTTGACCGGCCGGCCTTCGTCGTTGGTCCGGTTGAACGCCGAGATGACCTTCAGGCGCTTGATGGCCTTGGCCTTCCGCTGGCCCTTGGCGGTCGCGATGACCTCCTTGAGCCCGGACTCCTCGGCCTGCATGTCGAGGCGCGAGATCAGGTCCTTGACCGCCTCCGCGCCCATGCCCCCGGCGAAGTACTCGGAGAAGCGGTCCTGGAGCTCGCGCCACACCCGCTCGTCGTCGACGAGCTGCTTCGGCGCCAGCGTGCGGAACGCGTCCCAGACCGACTTGAGGTGGTCGATCTCGGCCTGGGCCCGCTCGCGGAGCTCCTCGACCTCCTTCTCGGTCGCCTTGCGGGCCTTGTTGAGCTCGGAGTCCTTCGCACCGCGCTCCTCGGCCTCGCCCAGCTCGGCCTCGAGAGCCTGGAAGCGTTCCTCGATGCGCAGGTCGCGCTCGCGCTCGATGTCGTCGATCTCGGCCCGGATGTCGGCCTCGACCTTGGAGAGGTCCTTGTGGCGGCGCTCGTCGTCAACCCAGGTGATGAGGTGAGCGGCGAAGTAGATGACCTTCTCGAGGCTCTTCGGGGCGATGTCGAGGAGGTAGCCGAGGCGGCTCGGCACGCCCTTGAAGTACCAGATGTGCGTGACGGGGGCGGCCAGCTCGATGTGGCCCATCCGCTCGCGGCGCACTTTCGACCGCGTGACCTCCACGCCGCAGCGCTCGCAGATGATCCCCTTGAACCGGACGCGCTTGTATTTGCCGCAGTAGCACTCCCAGTCCTTGGTGGGGCCGAAGATCTTCTCGCAGAAGAGGCCGTCCTTCTCCGGCTTCAGCGTGCGGTAGTTGATCGTCTCCGGCTTCTTCACCTCGCCGTTCGACCACGTGCGGATCTGGTCCGCTGTGGCGAGCGAGATGGACAGCCGGTCGGAGTCGTTGACGTCGAGCACGAAAGCCTCGCCTCCGTCTTCGCGGGGAACTGGTCTGCTAGGTGGCCGGTGTGTGGCGATTCGATGTGGCGATTCGATGTGATGAGGCGGTCAATGACGGTCGAGCGCTGCCTCGCGCCTGCGCTCGTCCTCCTCGTCGGTTCCCTTCTCCGGGCGGGAGAGGTCGATGCCGAGCGACTCGGTGGTCCGGAACGCGTCCTCGTCGAGCTCGCGGATGACGACCTCCTCGCCCGCCGCGTTGATCACGCGGGTGTTCAAGCACAGCGCCTGCATCTCCTTGATCAGCACCTTGAACGACTCGGGGATGCCGGGCTCGGGGATGTTCTCGCCTTTGACGATCGCCTCGTAGACCTTCACCCGGCCGAGCACGTCGTCGGACTTGATGGTGAGGATCTCCTGAAGGGCATACGCCGCGCCGTAGGCCTCGAGCGCCCACACCTCCATCTCGCCGAAGCGCTGGCCGCCGAACTGCGCCTTCCCACCCAGCGGCTGCTGGGTGATCATCGAGTACGGGCCGGTCGACCGGGCGTGGATCTTGTCGTCGACCAGGTGTGACAGCTTCAGGATGTAGACGTAGCCCACCGTGACGGGGTTGTCGTAGGCCTCGCCGGTGCGGCCGTCGAAGAGCGCCGCCTTGCCGTCGGCGCCGACGAGCCGCTGCCCGTCGGCACCGTCCGGATGCATCTGCTCGAAGATCTCTTCGATCGTCCCCTGCGGGCCGGCGTCGTCGCGCTCGTCCCAGTGCGCGCCGTCGAACACCGGGCTCGACACCCATACCGCGGGCTCCGTGACGGGCTGGGTCTTGGCCTCGCTGTCCGGCGCCGCCGGGTGGCCCTCCCAGCCATACCGCGCGGCGTAGCCGAGGTGGGCCTCGAGCACCTGGCCGACGTTCATGCGGCTGGGCACGCCCAGCGGGTTGAGGATGATGTCGACCGGCGTGCCGTCGGCGAGGTGAGGCATGTCCTCGACCGGGAGGATCTTCGAGATCACGCCCTTGTTGCCGTGGCGACCGGCGAGCTTGTCACCCTCGCTGATCTTGCGCTTCTGGCCCACGTACACGCGCACGAGCTGGTTCACGCCGGGCGGGAGCTCGTCGCCGTCCTCGCGTGAGAACAGGCGCACATCGATGACCTTGCCCGTCTCGCCGTGAGGAACCTTGAGCGACGTGTCGCGCACCTCCCGCGCCTTCTCGCCGAAGATGGCCCGCAGCAGCCGCTCCTCCGGCGTGAGCTCGGTCTCACCCTTCGGCGTCACCTTGCCCACGAGCACGTCACCGGGCCCGACCTCGGCCCCGATGCGGATGATGCCCCGCTCGTCGAGGTCCTTGAGGATGTCCTCGGAGAGGTTCGGGATGTCGCGGGTGATCTCCTCGGCACCGAGCTTCGTGTCGCGCGCGTCGATCTCGTGCTCCTCGATGTGGATCGAGGTGAGCACGTCGTCGCGCACGAGGCGCTCCGAGATCACGATCGCGTCTTCGTAGTTGTGACCCTTCCAGGGCATGAAGGCCACGAGGAGGTTCTTGCCGAGGGCCAGCTCGCCCCGATGGGTCGACGGGCCGTCGGCGATCACCTCGCCCTTCTGCACCACGTCGCCCTGGTCGACCAGGGGCTTCTGGTTGATGCAGGTGCCCTGGTTGGAGCGGCGGAACTTCGAGAGCCGGTAGGTGTGACGGCCCTCCTTCTTGTAGTCGACGACGATCGAGTCGCCCGACACCTCAGTGACGGTGCCGTCGTCCTCCGCGACGATCAGCTCACCGGCGTCACGCGCCGCCCGGGCCTCGACACCCGTTCCGATGAAGGGAGCAGTCGCGCGCAGCAGGGGAACGGCCTGGCGCTGCATGTTCGCTCCCATGAGCGCACGGTTGGCGTCGTCGTGTTCGAGGAACGGGATGAGCGCGGTCGCCACCGAGACGATCTGCTTCGGTGAGACGTCCATGTAGTCGACGTCGCTCGTCTCGACCCAGGCCACCTCGCCCCGCTTGGCCCGGACGAGCACGCGCTCGTCGGTGAACCGGCCGTTCTCGTCGACGACGGCGTTGGCCTGGGCGATGACGTAGCGGTCCTCGTCATCGGCGGCGAGGTACTCGATCTCGTCGGTCGCGACCCCGTTGACCACCTTGCGGTAGGGCGTCTCGATGAAGCCGAAGCGGTTGATGCGCGCGTACGTCGACAGGTAGCCGATGAGGCCGATGTTGGGGCCCTCCGGCGTCTCGATCGGGCACATGCGGCCGTAGTGGCTCGGGTGCACGTCGCGGACCTCGAAGCCCGCCCGCTCCCGCGAGAGGCCGCCGGGGCCGAGTGCCGACAGGCGACGCTTGTGAGTGAGGCCGGCGAGGGGATTGGTCTGGTCCATGAACTGGCTGAGCTGGCTCGACCCGAAGAACTCCTTGATGGCCGCGACCACGGGTCGGATGTTGATCAGGGTCTGGGGGGTGATCGCCTCGACGTCCTGGGTGGTCATCCGCTCCCGCACGACCCGTTCCATGCGCGACAGGCCGACCCGCACCTGGTTCTGGATGAGCTCGCCCACCGAACGCACCCGGCGGTTGCCGAAGTGGTCGATGTCGTCGGGGAAGTAGTCCGCGTCGTTGTTGTGGAGCTTCACAAGGTACGAGACGGTCGCCAGGATGTCAGTCTTGGAGAGCGTGAACTCACCGTCGATCGGTGGCGTGAGCCCGAACCGCTTCAAGGGCATCAGCGGGTACTCGTCGCGCAGCTTCTTCGACACCTTGTGCCTGCCGACCTTGGCCATGTCGTAGCGCTTCGGGTTGAAGAAGAGGTTCTCGAGCAGGCTGCGGGCGGAGTCGGGGGTGGGCGGCTCACCCGGGCGCAGCTTGCGGTAGATGTCGATGAACGCGGCGTCGGCATCCTCCGTGTGGTCCTTCTCGAGCGTGTTGCGCATCGACTCGTAGGGCCGGCCCTGCGGATCGAGGATGAGGTTGAGCAGCTCGTCGTCGGTCTCGCCGAAGCCGAGGGCCTTGAGCAGCACCGTGACCGGCTGCTTGCGCTTCCGGTCGATGCGGACGTAGACGACGTCCTTCTTGTCGACCTCGAACTCGAGCCACGCGCCACGGCCGGGGATCATCTTGGCGCCGACGACGTCCTTCTCGGGCGCGGTCTTGTCGGGCGCGAGATCGAAGTAGACGCCCGGCGAGCGCACGAGCTGCGACACGACGATGCGCTCGGTCCCGTTGATGATGAACGTGCCGCGGTCGGTCATCATGGGGAAGTCACCCATGAAGACCGTCTGCTCCTTGATCTCGCCCGTGAGCGCGTTCATGAACCGGGCCGTCACGAACAGCGGGCGGGCGAACGTCATGTCACGCTCGCGGCACTCGTCCTCGGAGTGCTTGGGGGGATCGAAGACGTGGTCTGCCAGCTCGAGCTTGAGCTGCCCGGTGAAGTCCTCGATCGGGGAGATGTCGCGTAGCACCTCCGCGACACCCTCCTTGAGGAACCACACGAAGGACTCCCGCTGCACCGCGATCAGGTCGGGCAGCGCGAGCACCTCGCGCAGCTTGGAGAACGAGAAGCGCTCCCTGGACGCGAGACGAGACAACGTCACTCCCTCTCCATCGGGTCCCACCGCGAGGCTGCTCGCTCGGATCGGTCGCACCGCTCCGGCGCTCCGGCCATGGGGACAGGACCGGGCTCGGCCTCCCACACGGGACCCGGGCGCGCGCGAATCGACGCCAGAGAGATCAGCAAAGGGACGGGCGGGCAGACACGGCTCGCGGCAGCATACCCCCGAGCCGGCTCGACTGCAACGTGGCCGCGCTGCAGAGGCGCCAGCAAGGACGCACGACCCGCGGAGGATACGCCGGAGCCTCCGCCGGGTCAAGGGTCTGGGCGCCCGGCCCGACCCTCGCTACTTGAGCTCGACCGTGGCGCCGGCGCCCTCGAGCTGGCCCTTGGCCTTCTCGGCATCCTCCTTCGACACCTTCTCCAGCACGGGCTTCGGAGCCTGGTCGACCAGATCCTTGGCCTCCTTCAGCCCGAGGCTGGTCAAGGTCCGGACCTCCTTGATGACCTGGATCTTCTTGTCGCCGACGGCCGAGAGGATCACGTCGAACTCGTCCTTGTCCTCGGCGGCCGGGGCTCCCTCGCCGGCGGCGGCAGGCGCGGCCGCGACGGCCAC
>Ga0209515_10004800_pt1 | contig 17999 bp, 16 predicted proteins | sample Subgroupgradi54m_FD_187454 | JGI IMG/M metagenome (GOLD analysis project Ga0209515, IMG submission 187454) | Subsurface groundwater microbial communities from S. Glens Falls, New York, USA - GMW60B uncontaminated upgradient, 5.4 m (SPAdes)... ...
GGACCCCGGGTCAAAATTAACGAAAGCAAAAGAGCTTGGCGTGCACATTTTGGATGAAGACGAGTTTGAGAAATTACTCAAAAAGGCGGCTTGATGCTTTGGGATGAGGTTACCTTATTTCTCGATTACCTTTCCGTGGAACGGGGGCTCGCAGAAAATAGTATCATTGCCTATTCAAGTGACCTGAAAAAATATTGCGCGTTTCTTGGGAAACAAAAGATTGCAAGTTTCAATCAAGTGACGCGGGACATCATCTCAAAATTTCTTTTCTCCGAGAAAGACGCCGGAAACGAAGCTTCCTCCATTGCGCGCGCACTGGTGTCTGTAAAAATTCTTCACCGGTTTTTAGCGCGTGAAAAAAGAATTTCGAAAGATGTGACAAGCGTCCTCATGCTTCCCAAACTTTGGAAACGGCTCCCGAATTTTCTGACGCACAAAGAAATGGAAGCCATTTTAAAGGCTCCGAATGTCCGCACGGATTCCGGCGCGCGCGGCCGGGCCATGCTGGAACTTTTGTACGGATGCGGTGTGCGTGTCTCAGAACTTGTGAATCTAAAAAAGCAGGATGTAAATCTGGAAGCGGGATTTTTGAAGTGTACCGGGAAAGGGAATAAAGAGCGGATTGTCCCGCTTGGACGGATGGCGAAAGAAGCGGTTCAAAGTTATTTAAATCGAATTGGAAACAATTCAAAGGCAGGGAACAGTCGCGACTGTTCCGTATATATTTTTGCAAGTCGAAAAAAGGGTGAACGAATCACACGTCAATTGGTGTGGACGCTTGTGAAGAAATACGCAAAGGAAGCCCGCATTACAAAGAGAATTACGCCGCATTCGTTTCGCCATTCGTACGCGACGCATTTGCTGGAAGGCGGAGCGGATCTCCGGGTGGTTCAGGAACTTCTGGGCCACGCGGATATTGCAACGACACAAATTTATACGCACGTCTCAAAAGACCGGCTGAAGTCCGTTTACAATCAATTCCACCCGCGCGCTTAAAAGCTATTAGAATTTCCAACCGGTCAGGCAGGGATTAGTCCTATGGCTGAGAAGGACTTTTAGAAACGGTACCGAAATATATATTGCTTGTCAAAAAACAGAAATCAGAAGTGGGAAATCAGAAGTAACGATACAAAATTTGCTTTTGCTGATATAATAATTGTGGTAATTTTAAGTCCGAACTTGAATCATTATTGGGTTGTGGGCGCTTCTGATTCCGCGTGGAGTCGTCCCTTGTAAAGATCGTCAGAAACGATTTGCCCTTCAAACAATGGGAGGGTAAGTCGATGCATAGTACAAATAAGAATTCAGAAGTTCCTAATCAAGTGCAGCAATTTCACACCGCCGAGACTGAAATAGTGGCAAAAAATATCCACCACGAAAGCGCGACTTTATTTGCGGATGATGAAAAAGCGGTAGACCTTTTTACCATCAAACAAGCCAGCGACTGGGCCACTAAACATTTAAACAAGAACGTTACTCCTTCCAATATTTCCTACCTAGTTCAATATGGACGCATTAAAAAGTTGGGAACTAATGGTGACGTATTGATTCGAAAACAGGATCTTTTAAAATACTATGATTCGTACTTTGGCAAGCGGGAAATCAAATGGAAAGACCAGCTTGGTCATGATCTCAATTGGGAATTGTCATTTGACCAACTAAAAGAAGCTGATACCACCAAACACGTTCACCGTCTCCACCCTTATAAGGGCAAATTCATTCCCCAGCTCGTTCAGTATTTCCTTGATGATCACACGGATGGTTTCAAACGTAAAACATATTTCAAAAAAGGCGATATTGTGCTTGATCCATTTTGCGGCAGTGGGACAACATTAGTTCAGGCCAGTGAGCTTGGAATGCACGCAATAGGGATTGACGTTTCTGCATTTAATGGCTTGATTAGTAATATCAAAGTCGGCAAATATGATTTAGGCAGTTTGTACAATGAAATCCGCAAGATCACAGATCGACTCAGAGCGTTTATTTCAGATTCCAACACAATTGCATTTGAAAGTCGATTGCTTGAAGCTTTGCAGCGATTTAATGATAAGTATTTTCCAGTTCCAGATTTCAAATATAAAGTAAAGCGCGGGCAAATTGATGAAGATCAATATGGTGAAGAAAAGACGAAGGAATTCCTGCCAATTTATCGCAAACTCGTCACTGAATACAAAATAGAACTTAATAATAGAAAAGGATCAAGCTTTTTAGATAAGTGGTATTTGCAGCATGTGCGAACAGAAATAGATTTTGTATTTAAGTTGGTTCAAGCAATCAAAGATGAAAATACACGAAAAATCGTGAGTGTCATTCTAAGCCGAACCATCCGTTCTTGTCGCGCAACCACGCATTCAGATCTAGCGACATTAAAAGAGCCGATTACTACTGCTTATTACTGTTCCAAACACGGAAAAATCTGCAAACCTCTATTTTCCATTTTGAGCTGGTGGGAGCGCTATGGTGAAGATACGATTGCAAGACTTGCTCAGTTCGATAAATTAAGAACCAACACACATCAAATATGTCTTACCGGAGATTCGAGAACCGTTAACATTCTCGATGCTTTGGAAAAATCCAATTCTCAATTTTCTAATTTAACGAAAAAGCAGAAGATTCAGGGTATTTATTCAAGTCCTCCTTATGTCGGTTTGATTGCTTATCATGAGCAGCACGCGTACGCTTATGATTTATTTGGATTTGAGAGACAAGATGAGTTGGAGATCGGGCATTTATTCAATGGACAAGGGAAAGAAGCCCGAGATTCTTATGTCAAAGGAGTCTCAGCTGTTTTAAATAACTGCAAAAAATATTTGGCTCAAGATGCAAATATTTTTCTCGTCGCAAATGACAAATTCAATTTATATCCGACGATTGCGAAGAATTCAGGAATGGAAATAGTCAAAGAATTCAAGCGCCCCGTCTTAAATCGCACCGAACGTGATCGGAATGCGTATTCAGAAACCATTTTTCACTTAAAAAATTGGCAAGTTTGAAAATGAAATCTTTATCTAAAGATCAAAAGGATAGAATAAGCGAGGTTGTAAAGGAGATTTTAACAACCCGCCTTGAAAATTTTCCGGAACCGAATCAATTAATCAGAAACGCACCGTTTCATGAAAGATTTTTGGTCGCTTTTGCAGATAAATTAAAGCGTGTAAGTGTGCCGATTCCGTATTTGGTCGCAATCGCAAGTTGGATGCATGGCTTGAATACGTCTTTGGGTACCGGATTTGAATCGCTTGCTCATATTTTGTCTGGTGGTTATAAAAAAAGATTTACTAAAAGATTCAGATTGAGTTTGAAGCAATCTCAAGTCAATGTTATTGATGAGATAATTCGTGATTTAAAGTCCGGGAATAAAAAACCAGATTTAAATAGAGAAAATGAGTTGATTTACCAGTTTGGCAAGAAAGATGCAAATGTTGAAGCTTTAGAATTTACCGTAGACAATTTTTTTGAGACGGAAAGTTCAATCGAAGCAATTGAGCTGAAATCGGTTCGTCCCAATTCCGGCGAAGGAAGGGGTGAGAAACAGAAAATTCTTCACGCCAAAGCTGCTTTGAAGAACATCTATCCAAATAAGGAAATCAAGTATTTTGTTGGATTTCCTTTTGATCCTACTTCATCTGCACCTACTGGTTATGATAAGAAACGGTTTTTTGATTATCTTGTTGAATTCAAAAAATTTTTTGCACCGGAAGAAATACTGATTGCCAATGAATTATGGGACAAGCTTTCTGGAATATCTCAAACAATGAAGCAAATTTTGAATATTGTTTCTGAAACCGTTGATGTTTTCAATTCTTCTAAATAAATATTGCTCACAGGTTAGTGAACCGAATTCGGTGCCGGTTCTCTGAGGGTTTGTTTGCCAACCAATCGTCAATTTTTCCGGTTAACCTGAGATTTTTATGCCCTTAACCCATTTTGCAAAGATTCAGGTATAATATTCTTCGCACATAACCAAAGGGAGAATGCTCAAGTGAAACCAAAACTTTATCAATACGCCGCCTGCCCATTTTGCAGCAAGGTTGCAAGCATGCTGGCCTATAAAAAAGTGGATTATGATGTTGTTGAAGTCCACCCTTTGAATAAAAAAGAAATTGCTTTCTCATCCGATTATCGCGCGGTTCCTATCTATATTAATAGCCACGGTAAACAGGTGAACGATTCCAATGTGATCATGAAACATATTGATGACGAATATCCGGGCCCTGTTGTTTTTTCTGCGGATGCGCGTCAAAGTGCGGAAGATCAAAAATGGCTCGCCTGGTCCGAAAAATTGGTCAAAGGGCTTCCGACCGTTATTTATGACAACCTGCTAGATTCTATAAAGGCCTTTGATTACATTACAAAGACCGGGAAATTTAGTTGGATAGAGAGCCGGATGATCAAATATTCCGGTGCCTTTGTCATGACGCTTGTGGCAAAAAAGATACGCAAGCGTGAGGCGATTCGGGACCCCCAAGCTTTCTTAGAAAAAATGACACAAGAATGGACGGATGGCCTTGGTAGCAAAAAATTTATGGGAGGCGACCTCCCAGCTTCGGCAGATATCGCCGTTTTTGGAATCTCTAGGGCCGTAGGAAACTTGAAGGCCGGAAAGATTTTTGAAAAGAATCAAAAGTATTGGGCTTGGCTAGAGCGCATGCAAGTTGCAACCGGCCTCACTCTTTCGGTTGTCTAATAGAATTCGAATTAATTCGGTACCGGTTCTCTGAGGGACATTTTCAGGTGGTTCCAAGGCGAAAAGGGAAGTTGTAAAAACATGACACCCATCAATCAAAATAATTTTGGGGTGCAGCCGCTTGACCGTGTAATAACAGATCTCAAACTTTCAAATGCGGATTTGGTTCATGCGTCTACCAAGCAACTCACACACAAAATGGTGCAGAAGGGCAGCACTGACTTTCATTAAAATTATCAGATAAACTCAATAAGGAAGTCAGTGCAGTCCAAGCGCTTTCATTAAAATTAGATTTTCGTTTCAGAGTGGCGCTGGGGCAGGAAAGGAAGGCGTCTCACGTTGAACGCTCAGTCGAAAATTTTGGAAGCTCTCAATACTCAAAGTTCCGGCCGCACGTTTGTCCTCAAAGAACTTTTCAATTATTAATGCTTAAATTCTATTTTGTTTAACTAAAATCTTTGACAAGCACCGCAAAAGTTTTAAAATGTTCAAGAGTTACATGAAATTCAAACGGATCGTTTCTTTTTGTCTTTTAAGCTTGGCGGGAATCGTTGGCTGTATTTTATTTACAACACAGGAGGCCTATACGGGAACTTACGGCGGAGTATCAAAAGTTTATCGAGGTTTTACGGTGAGCATCAATACATCCATTGGAAGGATGACCGGCGGAAACGAAAGTGAAGTGATGCAGAATCGCAAAGAAGATGCCGAGCAAACGATCACAAAGGATGAGCCGCGGCTTCAAAAAATGTTCATTCACTTTATAAGAGACAGCCATCCTTTCAGAAAATACGACGGCTACTTAAATCTTGAAGGACCCAACGAGAGAACATACGAAGGTATTTCTATGTTTGAAAACAGAATGACCGTTGTGCTCCATTTTCTGCCGGAGACACCCTTTTTGGTCGCGCAAAAATTGGAAACAAGTTATCTTCTGAGCCAGTTGTCAACAGGCGGGGATATTCTGGATCAAAAGGATGAGGAGTTGGTGAAAGGTAATTCGTGTAAAGAAGTCGCGGGAACAATTGAGATGCTTCAATACTCCAATTCCAGTTTCAATGATTACAACAAACTGCGCTTTCTTTATCTCCTCCTAGAAAAACTTCGGGAGGTTGCTCAGGGAAAATGCGCTTACGAAAGCGGGATTGCGGAAGATAAGGTCCTTGCCAAAAATTTAATTGAAGTGAGAGCACAAATTATCCTGGCCGCACTTGAGCAAAAACGGCTTAACGAGAACGTTTATACAAAAATAAAAGCGCTGGATGGACTGAACCGCTATTACATGCTGGAATTTATTTACATCACGATAAGCGATCCGGTTTTCGAAGAGACCCGAAAAAAGCTCTTAACTTTTATTGAAGACAATCATCTGCTCTCTCAAAAAGAAAATGAAGCAGTCAAGTTTAGCGAGCTTATCCAAGCCCTCGAGACGTAAATCTGCGATTGTGTAAATAGCTCATAATTTAGAAATCGAGTCCCCGCGTGCAGGGAACGGTTGGGACCTTCTCTGCGATCGTTAATGACCAGACACCCAACCACAATTCGTCTCATTCTCATTGACGTAACCTACTACATCTTGTATACTAGAACTGTTTTGGGGTATCTTTCATACCAGAACCTATTGCTAATAAAGAACTTGTGACTTTTTAAGGGGATTGGTGCTTTTAAGGAGATGACACACCTGGACCAATTTCAATGTGTGCAGGGCAGATTTAAACCTTGCTCTACGATTAAAAATTTTGAATTGATTTGAATTTTAATTTCGTGGTTTCTATGGCGCTATCGTCTAGGCTGAGTACAGCTGTTCTTTTTCAGTAGTTAGATTTGAATTCTTGAATTGTGTGAGTTCTATGGCGCTATCGTCTAGGCCGGTCCAGATTTTAGATAACTTTTGCGTTAATTGACAATTTGAATTTCGTGGTTTCTATGGCGCTATCGTCTAGGCTGGTCCAGGACGTCAGATTCTCATTCTGAAGACACGAGTTCAAATCTCGTTAGCGCTACAAATGGTAGATGGTAAAAAAATATTTTTTCAAATGAGAATTTTCAAATGAGGAGATTAATTATGAAAAAATCATTGCCGCTTTTCACATTTGCACTTTTATTTCTTCCAGCACTTCTTCACGCGGATACCAACACACCGACCTATAGTTCCAATCTCATGGATGCAAAAGGAAAATCGGTAGGCAAAGCCACTTTAGTTTCCGAAGCCGACGGAGGCACTAAAATCATCGTTGAAGTTCACGATCTTCCTCCTGGCGACCACGCGTTTCACATTCATGAAGTGGGAACATGCACGGCGCCTGATTTTAAATCCGCCGGTTCTCATTTTAATCCTACGGGCAAAAAGCATGGGATCAATAATCCGGAGGGACATCACGCCGGAGACCTGCCCAATTTAACCGTCGCCAAAGATGGAACGGGTAAGTTAGAAATAGTTGTGAAAGATTTAACGATCAATGAAACCGCTCTTTTAGATTCTGACGGAAGCGCTTTTGTCATTCACGAAAAAGCGGATGATAACATGACCGATCCTTCCGGTAATGCAGGTGCTAGGATTGCCTGCGGGAACATTTCATTGGTGGAGTGATTCTTAATTTGTGTAATTATTTGAAGAAGTGACATGACTGAAGGGATTCTTGAATGATCGAAAGGTATACGAGGCCTGAAATCGGGCAAATTTGGACGGAAGAGAATAAACTCGAGAAATGGCTCGCCGTCGAGCTGGCCGCGCTTCACGCGCTTGCGCATTACAACTACATCCCAAAAGACATTCCCGCAAAAGTCTGCGCCAAAGCGAAATTTGATATCCACCGGATCAAGCAGATTGAGTCGGTTGTCCAGCATGACGTGATTGCATTTCTCACCAACGTGTCCGAACATGTCGGGCCGGCCGGCCGTTATGTTCATTTTGGACTGACCTCATCGGATATTTTAGACACGGGGCTTGCGCTTCAATTAAAAGACGCGTCACGGATTATTATCCGCGAACTGAAGGCACTCATCGAAGCGCTCAAGAAAAAAGCGCGCGAACATAAATTCACCATGATGGTCGGCCGAAGCCACGGTGTTCACGCGGAACCGATCACGTTCGGCCTTAAAATGGCGCTTTTTTATGCGGAATTCAAACGGAATCTTGAACGGTTTCTCCGCGCGGCGGAAAATGTCGAATTTGGAAAAATTTCGGGTGCCGTCGGTACCTTTGCAAACGTGCATCCCAAAGTGGAAGTTTATGTTTGTAAAAAATTAGGTTTAAAACACGCGCCGATTTCCAATCAGATTCTTCAGCGCGATCGCCACGCGGAATATCTCACGACGATCGCAATCATTGGCGGCTCGCTTGAAAAATTGGCGACTGAAATTCGTCATTTGCAGAAAACGGAAACACGCGAAGTAGAAGAAGCTTTCGGAAAGGGGCAGAAGGGTTCATCTGCGATGCCGCACAAACGAAATCCAATTATGGGCGAGAAAGTCGCCGGGCTTTCACGGATTCTTCGCGGAAATGCACTTGCTGCACTTGAAAATATTTCACTTTGGCACGAGCGCGACATCACGCACTCATCGGTTGAGCGTGTGATTTTTCCGGACAGCACCATTTTGCTGGACTACATGCTCTCAACCATGCGGCGCGTGATCGAAGGGCTTGTGGTCTATCAAGACAACATGATTGCCAATCTTGAAAAAGGGCGGGGCATGGTTTTTTCTCAGGGATTGCTTTTGAGTTTGATTGAGAAGGGGCTTACGCGAGAGGCTGCCTATTCAATCGTGCAGGATTCGGCAAAACAAATTTGGGAAAATGATCATCTGCATTTGAAAGAGGTTGTGAAAAATGACGCGCGCATCAAAAAATATTTGAATGAAAAGGAAATCGATCAAGTGTTTGACTTCCGTTATCATACAAAACATGTGGATGAAATTTTTAAGCGAGTGGGAATTTAAGCAATGTAGCCTACAGTTCAATGTGGGAAACTTGTTTCGGTCACATTAAAATGTGACCCACAATGCTTTATTAAGGGAGCTTACATGGTGGTGGCTATGACCAACTCAAGAAAATCAGCAACTGTTAAAGAAACCAAACTGCCGCTTCCTTTGATCGGACGCGGAAAAGTGCGCGATATTTTTGCAGTCGGTAAAGATCATTTGTTAATGGTGACATCAGACAGGTTGAGTGCGTTTGATGTCGTTCTTCCAAATCCCATTCCTTACAAAGGATACGTGCTCAATCAGGTGTCTCTTTTTTGGTTTGATTACTTTAAAAGCCTTGTCCCAAATCATCTCGCGCTCGATGACACAAAATATCTCCCGAAAGAAATTCTCGCGCAATATGAATCGGAACTGAAATTACGCTCGATGTTTGTCAAGCGCGCAAAACCGCTTTCTGTGGAGTGTGTTGTGCGCGGTTATTTGGCCGGCTCCGGCTGGAAAGATTATTTGGCAACCGGAAAAGTGTGCGGGCACGCGCTCCCCAAAGGAATGGAACAATGCGGAAAATTGCCGGAACCCATTTTTACACCGGCCACAAAAGAAACGTCAGGCCACGACATCAATATTGATTTTGAAGAGACCGTGAAGCGCGAAGGGAGAGAAGTGGCGGAAAAAATCCGGGACCTTTCGATCCAGCTTTATCTTAAGGGTTCTCAGTATGCCGAGAAAAAAGGAATCCTCATTGCGGACACCAAATTTGAATTCGGGATTTTGGATGGCGCTGTTATTTTAATTGATGAGGTCTTGACGCCGGACAGTTCACGCTTTTGGCCGGCCGATAGTTATGAGCCCGGAAAAGATCAGCCCAGTTTCGATAAACAAATTGTGAGAAATTATTTGCTCACCATCCATTGGAATCAAAAGCCGCCTGCACCGGTTTTGCCGGATGAAATTGTTCAAAAAACCAGCGCGGCCTATCGGGATGTTTTTAAGCGGTTAACCGGAAAAGATCTGTCAATGGGGCCAGGCCCCACAGAGGGAACATGTACCGCGCAAAAGTGAATGTCACATTAAAGAAGTCAGTATTTGATCCGCAAGGAAAAACCGTGCTCGATGCGCTTCATTCGCTGGGTTTTAAAGAAGCAGAGCGGCTCCGCGTTGGAAAATTTTTCGATTTGAACTTGAAGGCCAAAACCAAAAAAGAAGCGGAGTTAAAAGTAAAAGCCATGTGTGACAAGCTGCTCATCAATCCCGTAATTGAAGAATATGCGTATGAACTGGAAGAGGTCAGATGAAATTATCAAAGAGAAAGAAATTGATTTCATGCGAGTTCTGCAGCGCAAAGCGCGAGGACTGCACCAACCTTCCAATGAAATATTTATGGTTGTTGGTGCTGGTTTTGACTTCCTTGAAGACATTAATCGAAAGGCAAACCTGTCTGAGCAGGAAATTAATTTCTTTCTCTAATAATATCAGGAGAGTATTTTAATGAAAGCTGCTGTCATTGTATTCCCTGGATCAAATTGCGATACCGATTGCTGGCACGCGCTTCATGACGTGATGGAGTCTCAAGTGAGCTACGTTTGGCACAAGGAAACCAGCCTTCCAAAAGTTGATTTGATAATTTTGCCGGGCGGATTCAGTTACGGCGATTATCTCCGTACGGGCGCCATTGCGCGGTTTTCTCCGGTCATGCAAGCGGTCAAGAAACACGCGGAATCAGGGAAGCTCGTCATCGGAATTTGCAACGGATTTCAAGTGCTCTTGGAAGCCGGACTTTTGCCGGGCGCCATGCTTCGAAACCAATCACTCAATTTTATTTGCCGCCATGTTTATTTGCGCACGGAAAATACAAAAACCATTTTTACGAATCAATTGAAGCCAACAAAGCTGCTCAACATTCCCATTGCACACGGCGAAGGAAATTATTATTGCGATTCGGAAACGCTTGAGCGGCTTCGATCAGAAAACCGGATCATTTTCCGCTATGTTTCGGAGGACGGACGCGTGAATGGCGAATCCAATCCGAACGGTTCTGTGGAATCGATTGCCGGAATCATCAATAAAAAAGGCAACGTGCTTGGTATGATGCCGCATCCCGAACGCGCCGGCGAAGATATTTTGGGGTCGTGTGACGGACGCGCAATTTGGGAAAGTATCCAAACGAGTTTGAATTGAAAAATGACAACCATGCTGATGGAAAAGCCAATCACAAAAAATGTAATTGAAGCGCACGGTATCAAGAAAACTGGTAGAAAATGAATACCATGTTAAAAGAAAAACCAATCACAAAAAATGTAATTGAAGCGCACGGTATCAAGAAAACTGGTAGAAAATGAATACCATGTTAAAAGAAAAACCCATCACAAAAGAAATAATCAACGCTCACGGTCTGACACAGGGAGAATTCGACAGGATTTGTGAGACGCTGGGCCGCGAACCAAACATCACGGAACTCGGAATTTATTCTGTGATGTGGAGCGAACACTGTTCGTATAAGAATTCAAAGCCGGTTCTCAAAAAATTGCCGACCGAAGGGAAAAATTTGCTTGTGAAAGCGGGGGAAGAAAACGCCGGCTGTGTGGACATCGGCGATGGGCTTGCGATCGTATTTAAAATTGAAAGCCACAATCATCCGTCGGCGGTGGAGCCATTTCAGGGAGCGGCAACGGGTGTCGGCGGAATCATCCGGGATATTTTTACGATGGGTGCCAGGCCGATTCTTTCGATGAACTCACTCCGATTCGGAAGTTTGGATAAGCCCGAGAACAAACGTTATCTTCGCGGTGTCGCCCGTGGAATTGCGCATTACGGAAACTGCATCGGAATTCCGACGGTCGGCGGCGAAATTTATTTCGATGATTTTTACGACGGGAATCCGCTTGTTAATGCATTTTGCCTCGGAATAATCCGCCACGATCGACTCACCAAAGCGAAAGCATCCGGTGTAGGAAATTCAGTGTATTACATTGGCGCAACGACCGGCCGCGACGGGCTTGGCGGCGCTTCTTTCGCTTCACGAGAACTGACGGAAGAATCCGGCAACGACAGGCCAGCCGTTCAAGTGGGTGACCCCTTTATGGAAAAATTGCTTCTCGAAGCGTGTCTAGAGCTTGTGAAATCTGGCGCTCTCGTCGGCATGCAAGACATGGGCGCTGCGGGACTCACGTGTTCTACGTGTGAGACGGCGGCACGCGGAAATGTTGGAATTGAAATTGATCTTGCCCATGTTCCAAAACGTGAAACTGGAATGATTCCTTATGAAATCATGCTTTCAGAATCTCAGGAACGAATGCTCATTATTGTTAAAAAAGGAAAAGAGGAAATCGTTGAGCATATTTTAGAAAAGTGGGATTTGCATGCCAAGAAAATCGGCGAAGTGACGAACGGAAACCAAATGAAAGTGTATGACGACGGAAAATTGGTTGCGGATATTCCGGCAAAGTCGCTTACGGATGAAGCTCCGATTTACCACCGGGAAGCAAAACGTCCGGCCTATTTGGCAAGCGCGCAAAAATTGGATTTGCAAAAAGTCAAAGAACCAAAAAATGCAAACCAAACTCTTTTAACTTTGCTTGATTCTCCTTCCATTGCATCAAAACGTTGGATTTACGAACAGTACGATCACATGGTGAGAACGGATACCGTTTTTTTACCGGGCCATGATGCCGCGCTTCTCCGAATTAAAGGAACCACGAAAGGCATTGCGATTTCAACCGATTGCAATGCACTTTATTGTTATTTGGATCCTTACGAAGGCGGAAAAATCGCCATTGCGGAATCCGCGCGAAATGTGGTGTGTTCCGGCGCGAAACCGCTTGCGGTAACCAATTGCCTCAATTTTGGCAATCCGATGAAACCTGAGATTTTTTGGCAATTTCAGGAATGCGCGCGCGGAATCACAGACGCTTGCAACCAATTTGGGACGCCGGTGACGGGCGGAAACGTCAGCTTCTATAATGAAAGCCCGAAAGGCGCCATTTATCCGACGCCGACAATTGGAATGGTCGGTTTGCTTGAAAATATGGATCATCGAATTCCGTCTTTTTTTCAAGGGATTGGCGATGATATTTATCTTTTAGGAGAAACCGAAAACGAAATCGGCGCTTCTCAGTACTTGCTCGCGATTCACGGGCTTCGCGCAGGGCTTCCGCCGCGGCTTTCGCTTGAAAAAGAAACAGCACTTCAGAATTTAATTTTAAATCTGGCCGGAAAAAAAATTCTTCGCTCATGCCACGATCTTTCCGACGGCGGATTTGCGGTGGCGCTTGCCGAATCCATTCTCGGTAAACGAAATCATCCGCTTGGCGCTTTGGTTTCCAATTTAGACTGGGCAAGTGATGTCCGGTGTGACAGCGCACTTTTTGGCGAAACACAGTCGCGCGTGATTTTGAGTCTTTCGCCAAAGAACGGAAAAATTTTGGAAGCGGAAGCCCGAAAATTTAAAGTGCCCTGCTTTAAGATCGGAAAAGTAACCAAGTCAAATTTAATCATTGGCAGTTGGATCGAACTTTCTTCACCAGAAATTGAAAAAACATACGAACAAGCAATTCCAAAAAGGATGAAATCTCAATGAGTGACGAGCGGATTAAAGATCATTGCGGTGTATTTGGCGTTTATGGACACGAACGTGCGGCTGAATTGACATACCTGGGTTTGTTTGCGCTTCAACATCGCGGAGAAGAAAGCGCCGGAATTGTCACTTCAGACGGAAGGAAGCTTCATATTTATAAGAACCTGGGGCTTGTGGGTGAAATTTTCCATCCGTCTACTTTAGAGAAACTTCCCGGCCGATTCGCGATTGGACATGTCCGCTATTCAACCACCGGCTCAAGCAATCTCGCCAACGCACAGCCGTATATGGTGGATTTTTCTCGGGGCCAAGCGGCAATTGCGCATAACGGTAATTTGGTGAATGCGCAGATTCTGCGCGATGAACTCGAAGCGTACGGCGCCATTTTCGGAACCACGATGGACACTGAAATTTTCATTCATTTAATGGCAAAACCCGATTACAACACAAAGGAAGAATGTATCGTGGGCGCTATCCGCCGTGTGGAAGGGGCTTACTCCTGCGTGATGCTGATGGATGACACGTTAATCGCATTTCGCGATCCGCATGGGTTCCGGCCGCTTTCGCTCGGAAAATTAAACGATGCTTATGTGATTGCCTCAGAGACCTGCGCGTTTGATTTAATTGAAGCCGAATATGTCCGCGATATCGAACCCGGCGAAGTATTGATGATCGATAAAAAGGGCCTGCGGAGTTTGTATCCTTTTAAAGATCAGGAAAAGCGGCTTGCGCACTGCATTTTTGAACATGTCTATTTCGCGCGTCCCGATTCGCGCCTTTTTGGTGAAAATGTGGGGCTGGTTCGTGAACGGCTTGGGAGAATTTTGGCTCAGGAACATCCGGCGGATGCCGATTTGATCGTTCCCGTTCCGGATTCCGGAAATTTCGCCGCCATGGGATTTTCTCATGAGTCGGGAATTCCGCTCGCACACGGATTCACAAGGAATCATTACATTGGACGCACGTTCATTAATCCCGCACAGGAGGCGAGAACATTTAAAGTCAGGATTAAACTGAATCCCATTAAAGAAGTGGTGCAGGGGAAACGGATTGTGGTGGTGGATGATTCTATTGTCCGGGGAAACACATCCAAATCGCGCGTGACATTGCTTCGCCGCGCCGGCGCAAAAGAGGTTCATTTGAGAATCAGCTGTCCGCCGCACGTGTCACCGTGTTTTTACGGAATCGATTTTCCGTCGAAGGAAGAATTGATTGCCGCGAATCATTCGATGGAAGAAATTAAAAAATATTTGGATGTGGATAGCATCGGTTATTTGAGCGAAGAGGGGCTTTTGCGCGCCGTTTCATTTCCAAAAGAAAATTATTGCACCGCTTGTTTTTCAGGGCGCTATCCAACCAAAATTATGGACGATTTGGATAAATTTAAGCTTGAACGGAAATGGGCTGAGAAAAGCGCAAAATAATATGAAATTCGGATCATGACAACCATTACCTATAGAAAATCCGGCGTTGATGTAGACAAAGGGAATGAGTTTATCCGCAGGATAAAACCGCTTGCGAAATCGACCAACATTCCGGGTGTTGTGAGCGGAATCGGCGGATTCTCAGCGCTTTTTGAAGTGGGCGCGCTTCATTATAAAAATCCGCTCATCGTTGCCACAACAGACGGTGTCGGTACCAAGCTTGATATTGCAAGACTCGCGGGTTGCCACGACACGATTGGAATCGATCTGGTCGCGATGTGCGTCAATGATCTCGTAACGTGCGGCGCAAAACCACTTTTCTTTTTAGATTATTTTGCCACCGGAAAGTTAAAACTGAAAGAATCGCAGTCCATTATCCGCGGAATTGTGAAGGGTTGCCTTGAATCAGGCTCGACCTTGATCGGCGGGGAAACGGCGGAAATGCCCGGATTTTACCAAAATGATCAATACGATTTGGCCGGATTTGCGGTTGGCCTTGTGGATAAATTAAAAGTGATCAGCGGAAAGGCGGTAAAAAAGGGCGATCGAGTGCTTGGGCTCGCGTCATCCGGTTTTCACAGCAACGGTTATTCACTTGTCCAGAAACTGTATTCCAAATCAGAGCTCAAAGGTTCCATCGGGAAAAAATTTCTGACACCAACGCAAATTTACGTAAAACCGATTTTAAATTTGATTCAAAAAGTAAATGTCAAAGCCATCGCACACATTACAGGCGGAGGTTTTTACGACAACATTCCGCGTGTGATTCCAAAAAGCCTCGGCGTTTTCATAGACCGGCAAAGTTGGAATATTCCCCCGCTTTTTTGGCAGGTGATGGAACGCGCAAAAGTGAATCTTCACGAAATGTTCCGGACTTTTAACATGGGAATCGGAATGATTTGCGTATTGCCGGCGGATGAAATTTTAAAAGCTCAAAGAATGTTGAAAGCATTTTCAATTGATTCGTGGGAGATCGGAGAAATAATGACGGGAAAAGGAGTCACGATCTCATGAATGTCCTGGTAGTCGGAAGCGGCGGACGGGAACACGCACTTGCGTGGAAAATCGCGCAAAGTAAAGAGCTTCAAAAACTCTACGTTGCTCCGGGAAATGCCGGGATTTCAAAAATTGGCGAATGTGTGTCTATTCAATCAGATGACATTCCTGCTTTGATTGCATTTGCAAAAGAAAAATCGATCGATCTCACTGTGGTTGGCCCTGAAGTGCCGCTTGTCAACGGAATGGTAGACCAATTTGAAAATGAAGGCCTCTTGATTTTTGGGCCTAAGAAACAAGCAGCGCAGCTTGAAGGGAGTAAAATATTCTCAAAAGAAATCATGATCGAAAGCGGTGTTCCAACGGCTGATTTCAAAATTTTTAGCGATGTGAAAGAAGCAAAGCGCTACATCATTGATCACGAACCGCCCCTTGTCATTAAAGCAGAAGGCCTTGCGGCTGGAAAAGGCGTTGTCATTGCCAATTCGTGCGAAGAAGGAATTGAGGCGGTGAACCAAATGATTCACGAGCGGATTTTTGGTGATGCCGGACGGCGTGTTATCATTGAAGATTTTTTATCCGGCACCGAACTTTCCGTTTTGGTTCTGACGGACGGAGAGACAGCCGTGCCGCTTGCGAGTTCGCAGGATCACAAACGCGTGTTTGATAATGACGAAGGTCCGAATACAGGCGGGATGGGCGCTTACTCGCCATGCCCCTTTGTGGACGATGAAAAACTTCGCGAAATTGTGCGAGTAACGGCCGAGCCCGTGATCGAAACGCTTCGAAGAAAAGGAATCATCTATCGCGGCATTCTCTATGTTGGTGTGATGCTTACCGAAAAAGGGCCGTATGTTCTTGAATACAATGTCCGATTTGGCGATCCGGAAACGCAGGCAGTCCTGCCGCGGCTTCAGACCGATTTTTTATCCTTGCTTCTGCAAGTTGCCAAAGGAAAATTAGAAACCAAAGAACTTTCTTGGGATTCAAGGAGCTGTCTTTCTGTGGCGATTGTCTCAGGCGGTTATCCCGGAGCTTATGAAACTAATTTTCCCATTACGGGCTTAAAAGAAGCTGCTCAAGTGAAAAATGCTATTGTTTTTCATGCCGGAACACAGCTCAATCAAAAAGGCGAAATTTGTACCGCGGGCGGGCGTGTTTTGAATATCTCAGCGCTCGGCAATACGCTGAAAGATGCGTATGAAACAGCCTACGATGCTGCTCAAAGGGTTACTTTTAAAAACGCTTATTATCGCACCGATATCGGCAAGCGGGTTTTGTCAGACGTCTCGCTTCATCAACATCATTCGTAAAGGAGTTTTTCTATGGCCACTGTTTCAATCTTAATGGGAAGTGATTCGGATTTGGAAATCATGCAGGAAGCCGCGAAGGCTCTCGAGTCATTCGGTATTTCCTATGAAATGAAAGTTCTCTCGGCGCACAGAAGTCCTGATCTTGTTTCTGAATATGTGAAAGAAGCGCCCAAAGCCGGAACAAAAATTTTTATTGCAGGCGCAGGCGGCTCGGCACATTTAGCGGGAGTTGTGGCAGCGCAAAGCATTCTTCCTGTGATTGGTGTTCCGATTCAAACGCAGCTTGCGGGCGGTTTGGATTCACTTCTATCAACCGTTCAAATGCCGAGCGGAATTCCCGTCGCAACCGTTGCCGTTGGCAAATCAGGTTCTCGCAATGCCGGAATTTTGGCCGCCCAAATGCTTGCTTTGAATGATGAATCTTTGGCCAGAAAATTAAAAGCGCACAAAGAAGCGCTTGTCAAAGGCGTGCAGGAAAAAAACGAAAAGTTAAAAGCCAAACTCAAGGATGCAAAATAGCTTTTGTGTTTTCGATGAAAACAACCATTATTAAGATTGATCCGTCAAAACCTGACCTGAATCAGATTCGGCAGGTAGCGCTTTCCGCACTGGAAGGAAAAATCATTGCGTTTCCGACCGAAACGGTTTATGGAATCGGAGCTCCCGCAAACCAACCGGAAACCATTCAAAAAATTTACGCACTCAAAAAAAGGCCGCAGGAAAAATTACTTTCGTATCACATCGGAGAGCTGGGTTCCGTCGAGAAATTGGGAATCCGGACCAACAGCGTTTTTCGGTTCTTTAAAAATCAATTTTGGCCGGGACCCGTGGCGTTGATTGTTTGGAATGAAAAAGAAGAAAAAGTCGGGATTCGTTTCCCGAAGAATGAAATTATAAGCCGCCTGATTTGCCAGTGCGGGGAACCATTTTTAGCGACGAGTGCAAATCTGAGCGGTGAGGCGTCGCCTAAAACGGCTGAAGATGTTATCCGGAATTTTCCCGGTCAGATCGATGTCATTATTGACGGCGGTCCGTGCCCGTACGCCGAAGATTCAACGGTGGTTGATTTAACGGTTTCACCG
>Ga0209515_10004801_pt1 | contig 17996 bp, 21 predicted proteins | sample Subgroupgradi54m_FD_187454 | JGI IMG/M metagenome (GOLD analysis project Ga0209515, IMG submission 187454) | Subsurface groundwater microbial communities from S. Glens Falls, New York, USA - GMW60B uncontaminated upgradient, 5.4 m (SPAdes)... ...
AGGCCGCGGATCGGCCGCCGGCAGCCTGGTTTCATACATTCTTAATATCACCGATCTGAATCCCCTGCGGTACGGGCTCCTGTTCGAGAGATTTTTGAATCCTGAGCGGGTGCAAATGCCGGACATTGATATTGACTTTTCCGATCGCCGGCGCGACGAAGTGCTCGCCTATGCGCGGGAAAAATACGGCGAAGAGCGGGTGGCCCGGATTATAACGTTCGGCACCATGGCGGCGCGCGCGGCGATCAGAGACGCGGGGCGGGCTATGGGAATAGCGTATGCGTTCTGCGACCAAATCGCCAAGCTGATTCCTTTCAATCCGACTCAAGGCATGAAACAAGGCTGGCTCGATATTTGTTTAAGAAAAGTAAGCGAGCTGCGCGAGCTGTACGAGGGAAACGCTGATGCAAAAAGTCTGATTGACGCCGCGCGGCACCTTGAAGGCGTGGCGAGACACGCTTCGGTACACGCCTGCGCCACGGTGATTTCGAAAGACGCGCTTGTTGAATATGTACCGCTCCAGTTCGCTCCCCAGGAACATGACATCATCACCCAGTTTGAAATGCATGCCGTTGACGATTTGGGATTGCTGAAAATAGACTTTCTGGGGCTTAAAAATCTGACCATCATTGAAGACGCCATCCGTCTCATAAAAGATGTTCAAGATATTGATGTCGATATTTCAAAAATTCCGCTCGATGACCAGAAAACATTCGAACTGTTCCGCACGGGCAGCATGACCGGCGTGTTCCAATTTGAATCCGCGGGCATGCGGCGGTATATGAAAGAGCTGCAGCCGACGGCACTCGAAGATCTGATCGCCTTGGCAGCGCTCTACCGCCCCGGCCCTATAGAACTTATTCCCACATTCATCAAACGCAAACACGGCGAGGAAAAAATAACTTACCTTCATCCGATCATGGAAAAGATACTCGAGCCCACCTACGGCGTCATTGTGTATCAGGAACAAGTGATGGACATGGCAACCGAGCTCGCGGGGCTCACGCGCGGCGAAGGGTATCTCTTGATCAAGGCGGTCGGCAAAAAGATCAAGGCGCTGCTCGATGAGCAAAAAGAAAAGTTCATCAACGGCTGTTCAAAAAATAATATACCGACGAATACCGCCCAAAAAACATGGGAACTCATTGAGCCGTTCGCGCGCTATGGATTCAACAAGGCGCATTCGGCGTGTTATGCCATGATCGCCTATCAAACGGCGTACCTAAAAGCGCATTTCCCGCAGGAAGCCATGGCGGCGCTTCTGAATAATGAAATGAACGATATTGAACGCATTGCGTTCCTGGTAGCCGAGGCCAAACAGAGCGGCATCGAAATTCTGCCGCCCGACATCAACAAGAGTTTTGTGAATTTTGTGCCGGAAGGCAGGAAAGAAATCCGTTTCGGGCTGCTCGCGATAAAAAATGTCGGCGAAGCGATTGTCCGCAGCATCATTGATGAACGGCTGAACCAGGGGGCTTTCAAAGACTTCACGGATTTTTTGAATCGCGTTCAGCACAAAGATCTCAATAAAAAATCACTCGAGAGTCTTATCAAGGCCGGCGTGTTTGATTCGCTGGGATTGGAGCGCAAGCAGGCTCTTGAAAATTCCGACGAGATTCTTCGGTTCAGCACGCTGATCAAAAAAAGCACCCAACAGAACAATCATTCGCTCTTTGGCAATCCTTCGGTTGGTCTGTCGTTGAAATTGAAACCCGCAGAACCGGCAACGCCAGCCGAAAAGCTTGTCTGGGAAAAAGAGCTTCTGGGTCTGTATGTGTCGGATCATCCGCTCAATTCATACAAAGGAAAGTTCAAACAACTCAACATTTCTTCGATTGAAGAAGTGTGCGCCAAGAGCAAAGAAAACGCGATGGTTAAAATCGCCGGACTGGTTACCGACATTAAAAAAATTATGACCAAGAGCGGCCAGCCGATGTTGTTTGCAAAGCTCGAAGATTTTTCTCCGCAGCCGCTCGAGATAGTCGTGTTCAATAACACGCTGGCCAAAACCGTGAACTTCTGGCAGGAAAATAATGTGGTTATTCTTCAAGGCAGGATGTCTTGGCGGAACGGCGCGCCTAAAATTATCTGCGAAAGCGCAGGATCGTTTTAGCCCTTCTACGAAAGCAGGTTTCGTGATGCAATCAATGTGCTGTGATATTTTTCCGGCTGATAAGAATCAATCAGTTTTATCTCCGGCTTCCATCCGAATTCATTCAGCCGTTTTTCCAAGCTTTCTTTGAGTAATTGCTGATCATAGCCAAGAGCAATTATCTCCGGCTGATATTTTTGCACCACTGTCCAGACATCGAGGTCTTCATCCCCGATCACGACTTGATCGATAATATTTTCTTTTCCGAGATTCCGCATTCGATCGGCTAAGGGTGCCTTCGGAAATTTTCCTTTCAGCTTTTTTACCGATTCGTCGTTTGCGACGACTACGATCAGCTGGTCGCCGAATTTTTTCGCTTCGCGGAAAAAATATCGGTGCCCTTCATGGACACCGTCGAATACGCCAAAGACCATCACCTTCTTCATAAAATTCTAATTTCGAATATCGAAATCCGAAACAATATCTAAATCCCAATTTTTAAATTCCAAACGAGTTTCAAACATTGGATTTTAGAATTTAGAATTTGTTTAGGGTTTAGTATTTCGGATTTAGGATTTCTCGTTTGGCCTCATCAACGGGAAAATCGTCGTCTCGCGGACCGGTTTGTCCATCAAAAAACTGAAAAGTCGTTCGGAAAATCCGTGGCCGGCTGTCGGCGGCATCCCGTATTCCAGCGCTTCCACGAATTCCCAATCGGCCATGTGCGCTTCTTCATCGCCTTGGTTGCGCAATGTTTGTTGAGCTTCAAAACGTTCGCGTTGGTCAATGGGATCATTCAATTCGCTGTAGCCCTGACCGACTTCCGAGCCGGCGATGATGAAATGGAACCGTTCGGTAATATTGGGATTTTTAGGCGATGACTTTGAGAGCGGCGAGGTTATTTTCGGTTCATTAATTAAAATCGCCGGCCCGGCGATTTTCTTGCGACAGTATTTCCAGAGAGCGTCAATCAAGCGTTCTTTGTTTTTTGCAGTATATTCAACTTTTAGTTCTTTCAACTTATTTTCTATTTCGTTACCGCTTGCTTTCCAAATATCAACGCCAGTTTGCTTTTTTATTTCCTGCGTATAGTCGATTAACGGCCATTTCTTGCCGAGATCAACGGTAAATCCATTAATCTTGAATTTCAGAGTGTCGAATGTCTTTTTAGCCACGTATCGGTAGCATTCCTGTAAAAATTTGTACATATCTTCATAGTTGGCATAAGCCCAATATGCTTCGCATTGAGTATAATCCTGGAGATGTTCGGCAGAAATTCCTTCATTCCGAAAAATCCTCCCAACCTCAAACGTTTTCCTGAAGCCGGCGACCATCAAGCGTTTTTGCCAGAGCTCCCCTGCCGAAATCCGGAGATACACATCCATATCCAGCGCATTATGATGCGTTTTAAAGGGTTTGGCATCCGCGCCGCCGGTGGTTGTTTCAAGTGCTGGCGTTTCGACTTCGAGAAAGCCGCGCTTTTTATGAAATTCCCTGACAGCGTCCCAAAATACCGCTTTCTTCTCAACTATTCTGCGCGATTCGGGATTAAATAGAATATCGAAGTATCTCTTTCTAAAAATTTCTTCCTTGTCAGCCAAGCCGTGCCACTTTTCAGGAAGCGGCTGGAGAGATTTGGATACGATTTCCCATTGTGAAGCTGTAACTGTCGGCTCTTTTCGTTTCGTATAAAAAGCCTTGCCGCGAACTGCAATAAAATCTCCGATATCAATTGTTTGCGAAAAAAGTTCAAAAGATCCATTCCCTATCTTGTCTTTGGCGATCAGAATCTGAATTTTATCATTTGGCGCGGAACCGTCGAAGATGTCTAAAAATGCTATCCCTCCGTGTTCTCTCTTCGCCATTATGCGGCCGGCTATACCGATTTCTCTCTGGGATTGTAGTAATTTTTTGAAATTTTTCTTGACCCCTGCGGTATCTTGGACAGCAAACGAAAGCCGTGCCGGGTAAGGATTAATTCCTTTTTCTTTCAGGCGAGAAAGTTTTTTAAGCCGTTCTTGGAGAAGTTCGTCGAGCATGAAGAGTAATCGCGAATAATGCGAATTTGAATTTATATTTTAAGAATCTTCGCGAATAATGCGAATACGATTAGCGATATTTGTTTTGATTCGCGTTATTCGCGATTACTCTATCTTCATGATTTGATACACGTTCTTGCCGCCCGGAGTCAGTACTTCTACGCTTTCGCCGACTTTCTTGTCCAGGAATGCCCGGCCCAGCGGCGATTCGTTTGAAATCTTGCCGTCTTCCGGTTTGGCTTCGTTGGAGCCGACAATACGGTAGCGAAAAAGCTGGCCGTCTTTTTTAATGGCTACTGTTGATCCGATGACCACTTGGTCGCCGATCCCGTTATTTTTGATAATAACGGCTTTTTTTATAATATCTTGCAACTCAAAAATCCGGTTCTCAACCCAGCTTTGCTGTTCGCGGGCTTCGCTGTATTCGGAATTTTCGGAAAGATCTCCGAACTCTTTGGCTTGTTTGAGTCGTTCGGCCACTTCCCGGCGTTTCTGCCCCAAAAACATCTCAAGCTCTTTTTTGAGTTCTTCAGACCGTTCTTTGGTAAGGTAGTATTTGTCCATCTTGTAGTTAAATCAGAAATTCGAATACCGAAATCCGAAACAATATCTAAATCCCAATACTTAAATTCAAAACAGTTTGGAACATTGGAATTTCGGATTTGTGATTTGTTCAGGATTTAGGATTTCGAATTTCGTATTTATTCGAGAGTATCCACCATCTAATCTTAATATTTTCCAGAAATGTTTTCAAGTAGGCGGAAGGTTGTACGTGGGATAACGGGCTGTTTACCCATTTGACCGGTATCTCTTTGATCTGATAGCCGAAACAGCGGGCCAGCGCCAAAACCTCGATGTCAAATCCCCAGCCATTCGTTCTCGCGATGCTGAAAATTTTTTCGGCCGCCTCGTCCGTGAATGCTTTGAAGCCGCACTGGGTATCCCAAATCCCCGGAACATTTACGATTTGAATCACAAGGTTGCTTAATTTCCCCAGCGCCTGTTTATACAAAGGTTGAGCTGGTTCAAGGACACTGCCCTTGATTGTGCGCGAACCAATGATCACTTCGCAGCCCTGATCAAGATACGGCAGCATTTTTTCAAAATGATCAATGGCAGTTGAATTGTCGGCATCGGTAAAAAGCCGGTATCTGCCTTTGGCCAGGAGCATCCCCTGCTTGACCACAGCACCCTTGCCTTGATTTGTTTTGTTGTCAATCAATTTCAGATTTTTAACGATTTCCGACATTTTTTTCACGATGGCCGCGGTGGTGTCGGTGGAGCCGTCGTTCACCACTAAAATTTCATAAGGGTAGTTAACCCCCTGCAAATACTTGTCGATGGCGACCAGCGTGAGTGGCAGTCGTTCGGCTTCGTTATAGGCCGGAATTATGACTGATAAGAAAGGTTGGGACATAGAACTCTGTGGCTGGAATTATACTATGTTCGGCGTACGAAGACCATAATCGAATGCCGATTTCATCGTGAAGACAAAAAAACCGCCCAGCAAATGAGCGGTTTTTTCGATTCTCGAGAGTAAGTTTAATAACTTTCTTCGGTGGCTGGGCCGCGAGGCCGGCCGGTGCCGCCTTCCGGCTCTTCAATTTTGAGATTGACGCGGGCATTATTTTTAATGCCCACGATCCTCAAGAGCGAGCGTATGGCCTTGGCGGTGGCTCCTTGTCGGCCTACCACCTGACCCATATCCTGTGCGTTCACTTTCAGAGAAAGGAGAACTCCCATCTCATCAACTTTTCGATCAACCTTCACGTCATCCGGGTGATCTACGAGGGCTTTCACGAGGTATTCAAGGAATTCCTGATCGCTTTGCATGATTCTTATGCGGTGATTGCTGGATTTCTTCCGACCTTTCCCGGTAGTAGAAATGCGACTTCATTTGTTTTTTCTGTCCGACATTTGTCGGACAGCAGTCGCATTTTCACTACCGGGTTTCTTGGCTGTTTCACGACAATAACTGAATAAAGTATGGAGAAAATTATAACGGCCGCGAAAGACTTGTCAATCCAAGTAAATCCATCACCATAAATCGAATATGCCTTTCCTCTTTCTTTACTATGATTATATCACAACTGTAACTTAATCATAGTATCCTTTTGCTATTTATCCCGCCCGCTGGCGGGTATTCTTATGGTGAAAAATAAAAAATTACACTGTTTCGGTTTGTGCCGCTGGCTCAACGGGTGCTTCAACTGCGGGTTCAGCAGATGTTGAAGCCGTTTCAGGCGAGACGAGTTTGTGCTTGATCGAGATTTTTATTTTTGAGCCCTTGGTGGTTCCGTGCTTGATAAAAAGGTTATGAACCGTCGCAGTAGGCTTTGCCCCGACTTTCAACCAATGCGAAATTCGCTCGTTTTTGAAAGCGGCTTTTTTGGTAAACGGATTGTAAGAGCCCAAATCCTCCACCGGTGGCCCCCCGAGTTTTGAGCGCTTTTCAGCCGCAACCACGCGATAGCTCGGCTGATGCTTTTTCCCGATTCGTTGTAAACGGATAACTAACATTTTTTAGTCAGCATAAGGTAGCACGGAGAAGAAAGTTTGGCAAATGTGGGGGCTGTCGTGGACGATGTTCGATCAATGATTCTATTGAATCTTTCCAAACAACTGAGTTTCTTGTGTATCGAAATTTATCCGGTCTTGCCATTCTCGTTGAGTTACTTTACTGAAATCATTTGGAAAGCCATCATAAGAAACTAAAGTTTGGTTCGTTGACAAATCAATTATGGATTTTGTTTCTAAACAACTATTTTTAACGTCACAGAATGTACCACCTTCTTCGTAAAGGCAAGTATTTAACTTTTCATTGTAAATATATTTCGGCTGATTTTCTTGCCAACTCGATCCGGGAACTAAAGCTTGATCTTTAGCATTATCTCGAGCATTCTGAACAAGAATTTTTTGATAATACTGTTCCCCTGTCTGTGCGCACTGCTGTTTTAAGCTAAATAACTTGGCGTATTTTTCTACTTGCGGTAGCGTTACAAAAAAGTAGTATGCAATCGCAATTCCTGCTATCACTATGCCAAGAGAGATGTATACTTTATTTTTCATTTGTTTAGTTTAGATGTTGCAACTCGGTCTGCATCGTAGATAACCGCTTTCCAATCTCTCTTGTATTGATCCTTATATGTCCCATTTCTCCAATCCCGAATACCACATTCTTCATGATATTGCCTTGCCTGAAATTCTTCCGGATAAATATAAAAATCGGGTTTATACCTAGTAATTATACTCTCTGCTTCTAACCATTGAAAATTAATGCCGTCACCCTTAAAAATATCATTAGCCATCATTTTTACCCGAGGCATGTGATAAGCGTTTGTAAGAATCCCCACATTTCTCTTTTCAAGTTTCTGCAATTCTTCGTACTTTTCCAATATCCGTCTAACTGCGTGCAGGTTACCATTTGAATCAGCTTCGGATTCAATACGAATAATATTTCGAGAGGGGACGTTTTGTTGTTCTAGAAACGTTTTCATTGCATCCACCTTTTCCTTGGAGCCGCCGACCACAACGTATTTACTAACATTTTCTTGGATATCCACGGCTGCTTGCATACGAATCGGGCCCCCTGCGTAAAGCATCTTGCCATCAACTTGCTTGTCGGGATCAAGGGTCGGCCACATAATCTCGCGTATACTTATTACCCTAGGGAGTCCTGGGCATAACACTATGACAAGATCAAATTTTTCTTTTATGTTCATACGTATTTACTTAAAATAGTTCTCTGAGCGACCTTGATTTGAACCATCCCGATCTAAATGTTTCTGGCCCCGCCATCGGCGGGGCACAACATTTTGTAAAGCTTATATATGTTCTATTCCCTCGTCCTAAAACTCCTCGGGATGATTGAATCGCTAAGCTCAAAAATTCGCTAAACGATTCTAATCAGCGGGGGCACTAGGAATCGAACCCAGGTCGTTTCTTTTGGAGAGAAACATTCTACCACTGAAATATGCCCCCTTCTGTACGACAATAACAATGACGGGTGACTTTTGACAATAATGCCATCGTCATCTTCCATAACCATTGTGTGAAACTTACTTTCCTGAAAGTTTCGTTTCTTTATGGGCTGTATGCTTCCGGCACTTCTTGCAGAATTTTTTGAAGTCTATTTTCCGCTCGATTGTTTTTTTGTTTTTGCGCGTGTAATAATTCCGGTTGCCGCAGATCGAACATTTCAGCCCGATTAAATTTTCCGAGTATTTTGATTTTGCCATACGGTTAAGAATACTGAATTATGGATAATAAATCAAGGCGCCTCCCCCGATTCTTAATTCATGCTTCATGATTCCATTATTTCGTGAGCCCGAGGGGAGAGTCGAACTCCCGTTTAATCCTTACCATGCCTGCCCGCCGAAATACTGAGCCGAGACCGGGATTCGAACCCGGGACCTACTCCTTACCATGGAGTCGCTCTGCCAACTGAGCTATCTCGGCATGTAGGCGGGGATTTGTTCTGCCGTTTAACTACTCGGGAGAATATTTCTCAATCTACTCTTTTTTAAGAAACTTTTCAAACAAGCATACAAATATAATAAGCAGGCTTTGGAGTCGAGAAATTTTAACAATACATGTATACACAGCAAACAAAATGAGCCGCCCGTCGGAATCGAACCGACAACCTACCGCTTACAAAGCGGTTGCTCTGCCAATTGAGCTAGGGCGGCAAAATTTTATGTAGAAATAAAGAATTTCACCGATTCTTTGAAATTGTAGAGAAAAACGGGTACAATGCAACCATGCCGTTTACCGATAATTATGTTGAGGAGCTTAAAAACAGAGCCCGCCAGTCGCGCGTGTATCGCAAGCATCAGCTTGCCGGCCTTGAAGCGGCCCAGATGCTTCAGGATGAAGGGCATACATCACTGTATATTAAACTGGCCAAACAAGGCAATGCCGAAAAACTGCTCGGCCTCGCCAAAGAAATTTCCAAAAATAAAAAAATCAGAAATAAAGGCGCCTATTTTATGAAAGTATGGGCAAATCAGTGAACCCGCGCCGTTGGCGGGGTATAAGATTTTGTAATCTCGCTCCGCTCGAACAAAATCTAATATGGAAGATAAAATCGTAACCATCGAAAATAAAGCCGGAGAACAGTTCTTGCGAAAGAAAACCGGGGAGTTTGATTTTACGAAATTCACCCGCCACGAAATCCATCAACTTGTTACCCGAATGCGAAAGGCAATGCGAATTGCCCGCGGGATCGGTTTGAGCGCCAATCAAATCGGGTTGAACTTGAGGATATTCGTCGTACAAATCCCACAAACGCGGAACTACGCAGATAGAACCCAGACTAACGCAGAAAAATTTCAGGGTGAGTCAGCACATTCGAAATCTTATGCAATCTTCAATCCGCAAATCGTCAAGTATTCGAAGGGAGAAACTCCGCTTGAAGAAGGATGTTTAAGTATTCCTGGTGTATATGGTGAAGTTGAACGTCCTGAAAAAGTTACGCTCGTCGGCTTCGACAAGAGCGGCAAGAGACTGAAAATAAAAGCCTGGGGTCTGCTGGCAAAAGTGTTTCAGCATGAGATGGATCATCTGAACGGAGCATTATTCATCGATCGGACAAAACACTTGTATCAGGTTCCGATTTCGGAACGGCTGAAAGAAAAACTGAATCACGAATCAAAAAGTAAGAATCATGATTCTTGATCCCAAACTGGTTTTTTTCGGCACCCCCGAATTCGCCGCGATTGTTTTGGAAAAAATGATTAAGGGCGGATTTGTTCCGGCTGCGGTTGTATGCAATCCCGATCGGCCGGTGGGAAGGAAAAAAGTCATTACTCCCCCGCCGGTGAAACAGAGAATTATGAATTATGAATCAGGCATGAAGGACAAAATTCAAATTCTCCAGCCGGAAAAATTGGACGAGGAATTTTGTAATGCATTGTTGAATACTCACGCCGATCTTTTCATCATCGCTGCATACGCAAAGATCTTGCCGAAAGAAATTTTGGCAATTCCCCGACTCGGCACCATCGGCGTTCATCCATCTCTGCTCCCGAAATATCGGGGCTCCTCCCCTATCCAAAGTGCAATTCTCGAAGGCGAAAGCGAAACCGGTGTCACATTGTATCTGGTGGACGAGAAAATGGATCACGGGCCAATTCTCGCGCAGCGAGAATTAGAGAATGATGAATCGGGAATTACCCATCATGAGTTATTGATGAGGGCATTCGCGGCAGGAGCCGAGTTGCTCATCGAGACCTTGCCGAAGTTCATGGCTGGCGAAATAACGCCGATTCCCCAAAATGAAGCCGAAGCGACGTATACGAAGAAATTTGAGAGAAAAGACGGCTATATTGAGATTGAAGATCTTCGCGCCGCAGAAAGCGGAATGAATCCCGAGAAAGCCGTTGAAATTGAGCGGAAGATCCGCGCGTTCAATCCCGAACCCGGCGTATGGACGATTTCGGACGGAGCGCAGGTCAAGCTGCTTGAAGCAGAAATAAGAGACGGCAAGCTGATCATGAACAAAACACAGAAAGAAGGAGAGAAGCCGAAGAATAAGGGACTAGCAACTAGTTAATAGGGTCTAGGGTAATCATAATTAGCTAAAGTTACTCTATGCGCCGATACATAAAGTACTCGTCTATGAATTTCCCGCGATGGAGAAGTCCTTTCGGCAAAGAACCATATTTTCTGAAACCGAATTTTTTGTAGAGCGTGATGGCGCGGGGGTTTTTGGCGAAAACCCCGAGCATGATTATTTTCATTCCTTTGAGCCGTTTCTTTGCTTCGGAGAGCACCAGTTGCATGAGCAATGTCCCAATCCCCTGACCGCGAAAATCCCTGGCAATTGAAATCCCGAAGTCACCTATATGCTGTTTTGCTCCCGTACCGAGATTGATACCTGAAACTCCGATGAGCGTTGCGTCTGAAAACACAAGAAGCATCACGCCACAATTCTCTTTGATTTGGAGGAGTCTTTCTCGAAGAAATTTCTTTTCAGCCGCATAAGAAAACTGTTGACCTTGAGCCAGGATGTACGTTCTCTCTTTCGAAAGCATGTTGATATAGCGGTGCAGGGCAGCTACATCTTTTAGAGTAGGATACCGAACAAGGATGGGCAGTCCTGTCCCGGATTTTCCTCGATGTAGCACAGTTCCGGAGCGCATAATGGAATTAACTAGTTACTAATTTTTAATTCCTAGTCACTAATTCCTAGTTTTCTAGTTCAATGTCTTATACTCGATCACAATCTGTTGTTTGTCTTTCAGCACGAGATTTTCAAATTCCTGACTCGGCTGGCCGTCAACGCTCATCACGATTTCGTGCTGGGGGTCAACGACAGAATCCAATAGCCGGTCTTTGGAAAATTTTTTGTCCCACACCGCGAAGAAATCGCCCAGGGTAAAATCTTTCTGTTCCGGCGATTCAACGTGGATCGTGCCGGTGTTGTCGTGGGTATGAAGCGGATGCATGCATGAAAATGAGATGCCCGTGTTTGTCGGAATGGGCTGCTCCACGCCGTTTATGATGATCCGCAGACGCGGATGGATATGGAATTGGGTGTACATATCGAGCGTGCAGCTCATGGCAATATCCCGCGTCGAGCGCGATGATCCCCCGGCATTGCCTCCGAAAAACTGGCTGATATTCCCGAATCCCAAAAAACTCACAACCACCACGACCATTAAAACGACCGTCACAACATTTTTCTTGTTTTTCTTTTTCATCCCGTTAGAAAATTAAATTCAGCTTATAGAAAATAAAATTATATCTCAATAGCACGCCTGTTGTTTGCATCTTATTTTGTATAGATTTTCTAACGGGATTCATTTAGAATAGATTATAACCGAATAATTGCCGGGTCGTCTAATGGTAGGACAGCGGCCTTTGAAGCCGTTTATCGGGGTCCGAATCCCTGCCCGGCAGCACCAGTCAGCGCAGTATCGAGGGAGGCCGGAGAGCCACATTTTGCTGTGATTTTTTTGAAATGCTTCTAGATGAGCACGGTACGAGTAACACAAAATCAGCACTTTCCGGTATTCACGAATGTTTCTCAAGTGGACTCTGGAGTTGTCCTTGCTTCGTTAGAATCTCTTTTATCTTACCGACCAAGGTATTCAAATCTTCGGTCTTGTCTAAAAAATTTTCCATCCCCAACTCTTGGCTTACAGCTTCATTGTTGCCGGTCAGTCCGGGCCAAGGATCTTTCAAGCTGCTTAAAAAAGCGATTTTCAAGTTTTTCGTTTCGGGATGATGCTTGATCAGGAGGGCCGCGTCAGTTCCGCTCGCGCCCGAACCCATGAAAATATCCATTAAAATCAAATCGGGCATATAGCGAACGGCGCTCTTGACCGCTTCGTCAGCATTGTCTGCCGAAACCGTATCAAAACCAGCCGAGTGGAGCTTAGTCTTCACAATATCGGCAAAATCTTTTTCATCATCCACGATTAAAATAAGCGGCTTGTCTCTCATCGTAGTGCTGTGTTCAGAAACGATTGCATCTGGCCAGCCAGATGTGCTCTAGAGCTTGTTTGGAAACCCTCTTTCGTCGCAACATACCGAGATTTTCGAGCGAAAGCCGTTCAGCCCGACGAAGGTGTAGCGTGTGCTACTCCGAGGAGGGATGGACGGCTTGCAGCCGAAAATATCGGCGTGCTTGCAGAATACGGGGTTTCCAAACAAGCTCTAGTATATCATATTGTTTTTCATCTGGTAACGGAAATCGTTGAGCCCAACTCTGCCGCCGGGGCGGAAACAGTGATGCGGCCAGTCGTGGCATTTTGAGAAATCGTATAACCGGTATTGTAGTTCGTAGCACTAACCCAGAAACTGCTTGAGCTTGATGGGTCAAAAGGCAGCGAGGTTAGATAGATAGGCGCAAGGCATGATCCGATATCATAATAAGCGGTGTTTGTGCCGGCAGCCATCAGTTTGGTCGTGGTGGGAATCGGACCTGCCGCGCACGAGAACATTCCTTTCGCATCGGCCCTATTCTGACCGATCGCGTTCATAACCACATTCAGATTGGCCTGGCGCTGGGTGTTTCTTGCTTTGGCGAGTTGATGGATCGGGTCGAGAATGACCATCGTTGCAACGAGCAGCAGTATGAAAATGCTGATTGACACGATTGTTTCAATCAGGGTAAACCCCCACACCCATCGGGGATCCCGCTTCGGGGAATCATCAGGGGGCGGGAAGTATGTGTTCTGTCCCGTATATTTCTTGTTCGTGCAGGAAGAAACAAAAAGAAAATTTTCATCCCCGATGGATGTGGGGGTAAATCCTAATTTTTTCACTGGATTAAAAATTCGGCACTTCTTGCCAGCTCACTATTGCTACCGTGGTGCCGGTGCTCACCGTAACCTGCAGATTAGTATACGAATGCTGGAACACCCCTTGGGCAGAGATGATCTTTCCGGTAGACGATGCTGCCACCGAGATTATGTTACAGGTATCGGAGGCCACGACTATAGTTTCGTTTCCGGCGTAGCTGCTCGAACTCACCAGTTTCAAGAGCGCCGCGTCAACGCACGCTTCGGCAAGCGCGCGACTCCTTTCTTTGAAGTGGGCAGAGGAAATAGTAACTCGATTCACGAACGAAACCAGACCGACGGCCGTGATAACGAGCGTCAACACCGCCGCGAAAATGAGCGATGTGATGATCGCAATGTAGCCGGCTGTTTTCTGGTTGCTCATTTTCTTAGGTAGATGGTATCGGTAAGGGTTGTTGATGCGGACCCTGACCAGGGGGACGTATCCGATGCAACGACCGATAATGTTATGTTCACTCCTTCGGGCTCGCCGTTGGCAGAAGCAATATGAGTGAATAATACCTGGCTCACGTACACGCGGCCACTCCCCAGCGGCGCCGGATTGTTCGTGCCTCGGGCGATCCGCAGAGTACTTGAAGCAAAGTCAAAGACCACCGGATTTTGAGAAGCAGTATACCTGTTCACGGACAGGGTCGAAGCGGTGGCATTCACCGCTGGTTGATTGATTGTTTGTGCGCCGGAAAGAGCCCATCCTATTTTCTGGAGCATGAAGTTGGCTTCCGATTCCACTTCGATTTTGCTGCGATTTTGATTCTGGCTGCCGATGATTTGATACAAAACGCCTATCATAAACGTCGTAATCACCGAGAGCAGAGCGATATAGATCACTGTTTCGATCAGCGTAAAACCAGTATACCGAGATTGCTCTTTAACCATTGAACATTGATTCATTCAGCCATACCCCAGACGACCCTGGGCTTGCCCATGCGGCTCTTTATTGTGAAGTAATAATCCGAAGCGCATCGTTTGACTTCAGCGAAATGTATACCAGATTATCTTCGTAATCAATGCCGCTCGCAACTTTGAGGAAATTCAATGAACTGAACAAGAAACTGCTGGCCGGGTTAGAAACATTCCAAACCTGAAATTCGGCATTGGGATCGGATGTAGCAAGGAATGCAAGATTGCCGCTGATACGGATAGCATTGACATTCCCCGGTATGTCGAACGACCCCTGGTTTTGAATAGAAGTGCTGCTCGAAACATCAAGGATGAATAGCTCTGGCTGATCCCCTTGTTTATTGCCCAGATAGCCAGTAGTACCCGCGAGCCACAGACTGACCGGTTGTTGAGCGCCCGAAGTAAACGATCCCACCTGGATAATATTCGAGGGATTGCTCACATCGTAAATTCTCAACCGAGGCTCCTGTTGCACAGCAACATAGGCAAGATTGCCTTGCACATAAATCGCGTTGACGCCCGCACCGATTTCTTTACTGCCTAAACTCACCGGACTGGCCGGATTGCTGACATCAATGACATGAAATTCCGGACCGGGCTCCTTCTTGGTACCCATATATATTGTATGGTTAGCGTAAAAGAGCGCGTTGCCGATAGCGCCGCTACCCGAAACTCCCGGCAGAGTAAAGGCAGCGACCAGGGTGGGGTTATTGACATGCGAGGTGTCGATAACTTGAAGTTGAGCCGTCGTGGTGTTGTTGGCGACAAATGCATAACCAGAAATTGCATCAATCGCATTCAGCCCCGGACCAGTATTGAGACTGGAAACGATAAACGGGCTTTGCCTATTCGTGGCATCTACGATGAAAAAATCGGGCTTACTCTCATCGAGGGCAGTAGCAGTCATATATACGATCTTCTGTATCACATCGAGGCCGGTCGCTCGTTCGCCGGACCCGAGATCAATTGAGCCGAACGCAATGGGAGAAGCCCAATTGCCACTGATGCCTCCCCCGCCGGTGTCGCCGCCGGTCGCTTGATATTTTTGCCAGTCGGTAATGAGAGTGCTGATTTCGACTGCTTGGGGGCGGAGTGAATTTGAATTCCAGCTCACGCGGCTGGTCAGAAGTTTGGTGCTGGCGGCTGTGCTCGTTACAGTGATTTCTTCTAAAAACCTTCCCTCGACCTTGGTACTCGAAGCGATACTCACAAAATTATCGCTTTCGGCAACTTTGTTGTTTTCCAAATTCTGTTGAGCGATGCGCAGCGCTTGATTTGCTATATGGCTGTCGGATGTCAACGATTGGCTGCCCAAAATGACCGTAAGCGTCCCTGCAGCAGCAATCACGACAATGGAAAACGCAATCAAAATTTCGAGTACCGATTGCCCTTGTTTTGTATCCACTAATTGTCGCAGCATGCGGATTGCCAATGCCCAGTAGGGTAACTCCGACAGCCAAGCCAAAGAAGGTATACTGCTGGGATGCTTACCAACTTATTCGCCCCTCGTTATTTATCGCAATAGGCAGATTGGACAGGCCATTTGAAATCACTATCGTGCCCGAGCTATTTGAATTTCCATCAAGTTGACTGAAAATGACTTCGGCTGGGCCGCTGATGAATAGTCCCGGCGAAGGATTGAACACCTGGTCGTAATCTCGATTACGGCTCGCGTACGATGCTCCCTCAAACAGGGTGTACTGATTCGAAGCAATGTAAACGCCGTGAGGCGCCTGGTCCAGATTGTTCATCGCCTGACTGCGGGCAGTCCGCAGCGCACTGCTGAAGCTGTCGCGCTCGGCAACGAGACTCTGGGTTCGATAAAAATTTGAATCCACGCCTATCGCCAAACCAGCGATAGCAACAAGGATTGCCATCCCGATTACAATTTCGAAGGTCGTAAATCCTGTTTTCTTTTCCATACTGGGGGTCTTAGCCATTTATCGTCCGACCCCTTGGGTAATTGAGTAGATCGGAGTAATGATCGAAATCGCCACAAACCCTACTAATAGTCCCATGAAAAGAAGCAGAATTGGTTCGATCAAAGTCGTTAAGTTGTTAATCCGAAGCTCGGCTTCTTCTTTGTAATACTCGGAAAGATACACGAGGTTGTCTTCGAGGTTTCCTGTACGTTCACCAATTTCAACGAGCCCGCAGAGAAGACCGGGGAAAGTTTTTTTACTCATTGAAAGATACTGCGCCAATCTGCCTCCTTTCCGTATATTTTCTGAAGCACGTAACAATTCTTGCCGGTAGACGAGATTGTCGAATGTCGCAGCGGTTATTTCGAGCGCTTCAACAATTTTTATTCCCGCTCGCAACAGCACTGCAAACGTGCGGGTAAAGTTTACCACATTGACATCTATAATCAATCCGGAAAAGACCGGTACAAACAATAACAGTTTATCGAAGTAAAGACGCACTGGCTTCAGCAAAAACAAAAACCGAGCAATCAGGACTAATCCGATCAATCCACCCACCACAGAGAACCATCGAGCGAGCATGAACTCGGTAACCGCAATTAAAATTTTTGTACTCAAGGGCACGTTCACATTCAAACTCACCAACAGCGGTAAAATTTTAGGCAACACAAAGAAAATGAGAAAGAATACAAGCGTGAGCGTCGCAATCATGATAATCACGGGATACACCATTGCCGATCGGATTTTATTCTTGAGCGTATGAGACTTTTTGAGCTCGTCCGCTAAATAGGCCAGGTTAGCAGACAGGGTTCCGGTTGCCTCTCCTACCCGCACGATATTGACGAAGAAGCTGTCAAAGGCGGATGGGAAACGCTCCAAGCCGATCGCTAGAAACTGGCCGTTAGAGATATCGTTTATCAACGCATCAAATATCCGCGAGAGCGCTTTTGACCCAGTCTGTTTCTTGAGCATCTTCAAGCCCTCAAGAATAGGCAAGCCGGCTTTAATGGCAATAGACAAATTGCGAGCAAAGTTTATTTTTTCTTGGGCCGAAACGCCGCTAAAAAATCTGCCCAAGTAACGCGCGAGCAGCTTATTCATGGATAATGCGGAGGACTTCCTCAAGGGAAGTCAGGCCTTGCTGGGCTTTGTCCAATCCATCTCTGATCATCGTGGTCATGCCGTTCCTCACGGCCGCTTCCTTGATTTGAGTCACGCCCGCTCGATTCATGATAAGCTGCCGAATCTCCTCGTTGATTTCCAACACTTCCCGTATGCCGATTCTTCCCTGATATCCGGTTTTGTTGCAGGCCGCGCAGCCCTTGCCCGTGTAAAATGTTTTTATCTTATCTTTGACAATATCCGGCACAAGCTCACCCGCGCTTTTCAGCTCTTTGGGGGTGAGCACTCGTTCCGTTTTACACTCTTGACAAATCGTGCGCACTAATCTCTGGCCCATCACGATATTCACGGTCGAAGCTATCAGAAAAGGGGGCACGCCCATATCTATCAGCCTCGGGAATGTGGTAGCTGAATCATTGGTATGCAGTGTTGATATCATCAAGTGGCCGGTTAAAGCCGCATTGACGGCGATGGTTGCAGTTTCCTGATCGCGAATTTCGCCAACCATGATGATGTTAGGATCTTGCCGCAGGATAGATCGCAAGCCGCTCGAGAAGGTGAAACCGACTTGTTCATAAATTTGTACCTGGGTCGCGCCTTCGAGAGAATGTTC
>Ga0209515_10004806_pt1 | contig 17982 bp, 13 predicted proteins | sample Subgroupgradi54m_FD_187454 | JGI IMG/M metagenome (GOLD analysis project Ga0209515, IMG submission 187454) | Subsurface groundwater microbial communities from S. Glens Falls, New York, USA - GMW60B uncontaminated upgradient, 5.4 m (SPAdes)... ...
CGGCGGCGTTGGCAATGCTGACGGTGGTAATTCCTGCACCGTTTCCAATTAATACAGAGTTGGTTCCGGAGGAGGAGCCTAATGTGATAGTTCCAGTTTGGGCGGTTCCGCCAATGGTGATGGCATCACCTGTGCCACCGGTAGAGAGAGTCAAATCTGTTCCCGAAGTTGTCGTAATTCCTCCATTGATAGTTGGAGATGTTAGAGTTTTGCTTGTTAAAGTCTGTGCCAATGTGGTGAAGGCAAACGTATCGGACACGCTGGCGAAGTTGGGTATGGTCAAAGTGGTGCCTCCAACTGTCTGGGAAGTCAAGGCAATAGTGGCTAATTGTCCGTTGGTTAAGAGCAAAGGAGAAGCGGCAGAAGTGGCCAACGAAGTGGCGCTGGCTACTCCCAATGTTGGGGTAATTAAAACCGGAGAGGTGGAAAATACCACATTGGTGGTGTTGGTACCAGTTGTGCCGGTGGCCGCATTGAGATAATTTAATTGGGTTCCCGTAGAAGTTACTGACGTGGCTCCCAGGGTAAAGGGTGTTGGCATGGTCACGGTTCCGGTGAAGGTAGGTGAAGCTAAGGGAGCATAGGCGGTACTGGTAAAAGCATTGGAACCCAGGGTTCCGCCAGCGCCAATGTTTAAGGTGGAAGCATCGGTGCCGGCAAAGATTAAGGTATTGGAGACGCTCAAGGTTTTTCCGCTGGTGACAAGGTCTCCCAGGTAGGCATAATTCCACGAGGCAGCTGTGGTGCCAGACGTTAAGATGACCGTGAAGGTGGCTGAGGTGCTGGCGCCTAAAATAAGAATGGCGTTTGAGCCTGATGAATTTACGGTTACTAATCCGGTGCTGTTGTTGATAATGGTGTACTGCTGGCCAAGGACCAGAGTTGAAGTTACGGGCATTTTAACAATTTGCGTCGTGGTGCCGGTAAAATATTGTTGACTGGTAGAAGTTACATCCAGGGTGGTGGTTCCGGCAGCGGTGGCGGTGGTGGTGTATCCTCCAAGGAAAGAGTTGGCCGTTAAATTAGCATTGGCGTCTCTTGAGGCTAACACCGAAGCCGTGGCTCCTGCGCCAACTCCCGTTCCGGTGGCCAGTCCATTAATGACCGGAGTTGCTAGGGTTGGAGTGGTTCCAAAGACAACCAAACCCGAGCCGGTTTCATCCGTAATGGCTGAAGCTAAGTTAGCTGATGATGGAGTTCCCAAGAAGGTAGCTACACCAGTACCAAGTCCACTGACACCGGTTGATATAGGAAGACCAGTGGCATTGGTTAATACTCCTGAAGCCGGGGTTCCCAAGGCCGGAGCCACAAAGGTCTTGTTGCTTAAAGTATCTGCCTTGGTTTTGAAGACAAAAGTGTCAGCTACTGAAGCAAAGTCTGGAATGGTTAAGGTGGTAGCTCCCAAGGTTTGGCTAGTTAAGGCAATGGTGGCTAACTGTCCATTGGTTAGTAATAAAGGTGAAGCTGCCGAAGTGGCTAGACTTGTGGCCGAGGCAACTCCCAAGACGGGGGTAATAAAGGTGGGTGAAGTTCCAAAGACAGCCAGCCCCGAACCAGTTTCGTCTGAAATAACTCCGGCGAGTTGAGCAGAGGTGGTTGCGGCAAATTGAGATAATGGATTAGCCACTAAGGCATCACCGCCTCCTGTAATAGTAGCCCAGCTCAATACCCCGTTTCCGGCAACATCCTTTAAGAAGGTACTGGCTGCGCCAACAGCTGTGGGCAAAGTGAGGGTATATGAAGCAGACGTCACGCCGGATTGAATCGTAATAGTATTATTATTAGTAGAATTTTTTAAAGTAATAGTTCCCGTAACACTAGATCCTGTACCCAAGGTAATACCGCTAGAAGACATCGCGCCTGCAAGCGAAAGATTACCAGAGGAAAGAACTGGAATTTGACTTCCAGTTGCTGATTGTGACGGAGTAAATCCGCCAACTGTTTTAGAGTTAATTGCAAACCCAGAAGATAAAATACGCTGACGTGGAGTTAAAGTTTCAAAAGAAGTTACTGACGCGCAAGAACCTCCCGAAGAATTTGCAACATCAACATTTAAATAAACTGTGTCATTATCTTGGAAATTAAAATCTAAAGTGTCTCCCCCAGCTGAAGTATCACCAATGCCGACGTTAAATACTCCATTTTTTACACTGGCCGTCATGGTGGAGGGGTCTGTGGAAGGCCAAAGTTTAGTTCCCCCGATGGAAGCCGTATAGATAGAAAAACGGAAGCAATAATTGGTTCCGCTTCCGCCAAGCAAGTCTCCGCTTGAGTTTAATAATCTACCTTGATGATTAATAATCTGTGGAACGCCAATGACTGCTTTTGCTTGATCGGGCAAAATAAAAAAATTCAAAAATCCTACCAGCAATACAAAGGATATTATTAAAAATTTATTTTTTCTCATTACACTTATTTTGAAAATAATTAGTATATTTAATTAACAATTATTCTTCAAAAACAAAAGCGGTCACAATAATTTTACCTTATTTTAATTCTTAAACTTTTATTAAAGAATAAGTAAAGAGTAAATAAAGTTATCTTAATTATATAAAAAAAATAGTACAATGACACTGTGGATAACTTAAAAATGTTCACAAAGTTTATTTTTAAAAACTTTATAGAAAAAGTCCCACACCCTTACGGTTTGTGGGCTTAAAAAATCTCTAGAAAATTTAACTAAATTTTATACTTTAAATTTTCAATACATGTATAATATACTTAAGGGTGACTGTATACTATTTTATTTGTAAAATTATATTTATGGAAAATATAAATTTTATCTATGAACTGGCAAAACTAAAGGAGCCAGTATGGCGCAAAATCCAAAAATATCTTCCTAAAAAAGAACCGCTTGGCCATTATAATATGGTGAGAGAATACCCTACAAGACAGGGAAAATATTTCAGGCCTGGGCTTGTGATGCTTGGAACAAAATTATTTGGCGGCAAGGCGCAAAAAGCTTTGCTAACCGCGGCTACGATGCAAACGTCAGAAGACTGGCTTTTGATTCACGATGACGTAGAAGACCATTCTGACCAAAGACGCCACAAACCCGCTCTACATAAAATGCAAGGCGACGAACTTGCAATCAATGCCGGCGATGCGCTTCATATAATTATGTGGAAAATGTTAGGAGATAACGCTAGAATCATGGATAATCAAACTGGATGGAAGATTTTTAACAAAATGAATGATATCCTTTTAAAAGCCACCGAGGGTCAGTATCTTGAATTGCAATGGATTAGGAATAAAAAAATATTTGTCTCGCAAGAAAAATACCTCAATATGATAGAAAGAAAAACCGTTTATTATACCGTGATCGGACCTTTGCAATTAGGAGCAATTCTTTCAGGAGCATCAGACAATGAAATAAAAAAGATTGAGGATTGGGGTATGCCTTTTGGTTACGCTTTTCAAATATGGGATGACTATATGAATATAAGCATGTTAAATAAAAAACAGGGGAAAGAATTCGGTGGCGACATTATGGAGGGAAAACGAACTCTTATATTGTCGCATCTTCTTGCGCATTGCAATAATAATGAACGCAAAAAAATAGAAAATATTTACCGAAAAACCCGAGAACAAAAAACAAACAAAGAGAAAAATTACATCTTGCGTCTTATGGAAATATACGGTAGTGCTGAGTATGCAAAAAAAACCGCACGGCAGTTTGGAGAACAGGCAAAAGAAATTTTTAACAAACATAATGCACAATTGAAAGAAACTAGGGCAAAAAAAATCATCCTCGCCGGAATTGATTTCGTAACAAACAGAGAATACTAACCAGGTTTATAGGCATGGATGAACTTTAGTGTTTGGTCTCGCTCTTTGATCGCTTTTTTTGCAGAGCCTTCAATGGAAGAAATTATCTTTTCAAATAGCGCAGTATTTTTGATAATAGATATTTTTTTAATTTGCTTCCTTGCTAATTTTGTATGAAGAAAAATATCTTTACACAAACCAACTATAGTTTTTTCCCAAAATATACTTTTTAATTCCTCTATCGTGTGATTTTTGTGTTTTGATTCCTTAAGTATTGTAATTCCTACCGCATTTATTTGCCCTCTTTTTAAATCATCTTCCCAATCGTGCGCATCATCATTGAGCTGGCGGGCAATAATGTAATGTCGGAAAAATTTCATTGTATTCTCTATTTCAAATGAATTATCTTTATATCCCAAGACAAAAAGAATAGCCATTGGCCCCAATATATGCCCAAGAGATTTTTCTGCAAGTTGGGAATAATTTCCGTAGTCAGGAAGAATATCGACGTTCCGGCAATGACTTACTTCCCACATATTGGCGTTATCAATGGTATCAAAAATTTTCTTTGAAAAATTGGCAAATCCAGTTTCATAAGGCAAAACAAAGCTAAAAATTTCTGATGATTCGCGCAAGCACACATTTGCAATGGAGAGGAGTTTGGGATTTCCTTCTTTATCCAAAAAATCATCGTAAATTGTATAGGCCATCCATCCAAACACATTTGCCGCTCCAAGTTTTACAATAACGTCATCAGAAATATTCTTTGCGGATTCTCCAAGTGATAATTTGAAAAAATAAGAAAGCAGGACAATTTGTTCATCCGTGTCGCCTTTGAGAGTTTTTGCGATTACTTTTTCTGTCTCCTTTTTCAAATCAGAACCGCATAATACAAATCTGTTTTTCACCTTTCTTACGATTTTTTGATAAATCTGCTTTTTTATTTCATTATTTTTAATTTTTTGATTTTGTTTGTTTGTGAGAAAATCGGTTTTTACATTTTGACTTTTGATTTTTTCAAACTTATGTATAGCTTCCAAACAAAGGGCCGTGGTAATGGTGGAAGAGCCTGCATACAAAGTTTTTTGCTTAGTTCTCATCTGAAAATAAAATGAATAGGGTGACCAGCTTCCATTTTGAGCTTGGGTTTTTTGCAAATATTCAATGCCTTTTTCTAATTTTCTTAAAAATCTGCTTCCCGAAAAATTGATAAAGGCGGAAATGGCAAGCGCAGTACGCAGTGGATTTTCCCATTTTCCGTCCGGCCCCTGATTTTTTAAAAGAAGGTCAATCATCTGTTTCATTTTCTTTCCCTTGTAAAAACGGGAAATGAAATAAATGGCCGGATAGATTTTATTGTAGGGAAATTCATAGTCCTTTTCATCAATAGATTTTTCAATAAATGCGGTAACTTTTGGTAAAAAAATAGCTTGCAGAGAGAGAAAAAAAGCGACATTGCTGTTTACCACCAAATCGGTATCGTCCCATGTTTTTCTCCCTTTAGGAGGCACCAGCCACATATCGTATGGGCCACCCTCTTGTTTTTCAGCAGAAGTAAGCATAGTCACAATTTTTGCCATAACCTTGCCGTCAAACAGTTCCTGCTGATATTCATACAAAGCGGCCAAGGCGCAAAACGTGTCATCCAAGTCATCAGGATACGGCTCTTTTTTGTACCAATCTGACTTGCGAAACCAATAATTAAATGACCAGTATTCGCTTTTTTCTCTAAGCAAAAAATCAGTCGCTTTCTTTTTTATTTCTTCAGCGACAACATCTTCTTTAATATGGATGAGGGAAGAAAGAACAATGTTAGTGGGAACAATAGCCGGAACTATTTTTGCGTTTTTATAATCATCCAGCTTAGTAGAAACCAGACACATAAAACTGCCGTCCTTTTGCTGTTCGCGCGCCAAAAATTGCGCGCCTTTATTTATTGTTTCTTTAAGATTTATGTTCATTCTTTCTATTTGGAAATTTTACAGTAAATATTGTTTCCTCTCCTATCTTGCTTTTTAAGCTAATACTGCCACCAAAATCTTTTTCAACAATGCGCTTAGTCATTGAAAGACCAATACCAATTCCTCGTCCTTCTGTTTTAGTGGTAAAAAATGGTTCAAAGATTTTTTGCATATTTTTCTCCGGTATGCCGATGCCAAAATCTTTTACGGAAAAAACGATTGCGCCATTTTCTTCGCCCAGCTGCGCCAATACATTGTGCCGTTCTGATTTGTTGGAAATTCCTTCATACGCATCAATGGCATTGGCAATCAAGTTAAGCGCCACTTGATTAAATTTAATTGCATCGCCAAAAATCCTGATATCGTCTTTACGCAAAAATTGTATTTTGACGCCGGCTTTTTGCGCCTTGTGCGAAAGCACATCCATCACATATATTATCTCATCGGTTAAAGAAAAGAGTATATTGTTTTCCTGACGAGTTAACTGCTTGCGGACTGCAATAACCATATCTTCTAATTTCTTTGCCGCGTGCACAGCGCTGTCTATATATCCAGCTGCTTCGGCTACCGAAACCACGCCAGTTTGCTTTTCAAACGATTCTATATGCTCTCTCACTTGCTGGTTGCTACTTTTGAGTTTTTCCATATTAAGCGATACCGCAGTCAATGGATTTATAAGGTCATGGAAAAGGCCAGAACTAAGCCGGCCAAATTCCGCAAAGCGGTAAAGCTGTGCCATTTTTTCTGCTTGCACCTCCTTAAGTTCTTTTGTTCTTTTTTCAACTGTTATTTCCAAAGAGTCACGCTCTTTTTTAAGTTCTGCCTCCGATTTCCTGGCTCTCTTAAGCGATTTTTCAATTTCACGATTAGAAAGCCAAGAAACTACTGCTATAATGAAAAGTATAAGGCATATCATAATAATATTTTCCATAGTTACCATGTCTGCCCTCCAATACGAGTTAGTTGGGAGAATTAAATGTATTTGTAAATATCCAATAACAACTGTTGCAATAGTTATAACGAATGCGGTTAAAAAGGCGAAACGAGTACTAATAAGTATCCCAGATATTACTATAATTAGCGCATACATTAACAAACTCTCGGGAATATCAACTCCCACTTGAAAGCTGTGTGAAAATTTGAAATAAAAAGAAGTCCTAAAATAATAAAGGATGAAGAAATAAAAAAACCTTTTCGGGATAAAAAATACAAAGTAAGTAAAGAAAAAAGCACTATGACTGGCACCCATGGAGAAACCCCCTTGTAAGAACCACCCAGAACCAATACCCCAAAAATTACTATTACTATAAGAGCAACCGACACAAGCACGATAGAGGCAAATAAAATAACATTTAGAATAAACTCGCGCCGTTTAGAATCGTCGTCTTGTGATTTTGGTTTTAATAATTTATATAAAAATTTGTAAAAAAGGATCAGTATTTTTTTAAAATACACATATAAATTAAAAAGCCATTGAACTAAATTATTCATGTAACTAAAATTAAAACTTATTTTTTAAAAATTAGGCGTAAGCGTGTTATGGGATTAATTAAACCAAGGTGATCCGGAATCTGCTACAGTAACCGCAAAAGATTTCATTGCTTTCAGGTTTCTCGCTTTTTTATTTGTAAGAATTTTTTTGATGAGTTTTTTCATATGTATTTTTTTATATTGTGTTTAATATTTAGATCTTTCCGACCTTTAAATAAAATCCACCCGCTTCCATTCTACACAATATGAGATAAAAGTTTTCTAAAGATTTAATAGAAATTACTCTCGACTTTATATTATTTTAAGCAATTTTATAACCCATACCTGATATGCTGTGGATAAGTCCTCGTTTATTCTTGCCACCTATTTTTTTTCGCAAGTTCAAAATGTGAGTTTCAATAGTGTTGGTAAAAGGATCTGCATCCATATCCCACACATGTTCTAAAATTACCGCCCTAGACAAAACTCTGTCTTGATTTCTCATGAGGTATTCCAAGAGAAAAAATTCTTTAGGAGTCAAATGTATATCCTTTTTACCGCGCTTAACTATGTGCCTCCCCATATCCAACACCAAATCATCAATATATAAAATATCACCTTCAATTTTTTTTGGCCGGCGCAAAAGCGCCTGAACTCTTGCCAACAATTCAGTAAAAGAAAATGGTTTTGTCACATAATCATCTGCGCCAATATTTAAAAGATCAACCTTGGTGCCAATTTCTCCTTTTACAGAAAGCATAACAACCGGCATATTTTTTCCGGCAGAACGCAATTCCGAACAAATTTGACGGCCATCTTTGTGGGGCAATATAATGTCTAAAATAACGATATCATAATCATTTGTTTTTACCTTATAAGATCCGATATCGCCATCTTCGGCTACATCAACAACAAAACCTTCTGATTTAAAAAGTGGCTTTAGTAAACTAAGTATTTCTTTATCATCTTCGACAATAAGAAGATTCATAATTCAAAGGAGGGAAAAGAAATAATTAACAAATTATTTCTTCGACCGAGTGTAGAATTATATAAATAGCAAAGCTATTTCTATAATTAAAATTAGAGTGATATTATAATACAACTTTATTATATCACAATCTCTAATTTTTAATGTACATAAAAAGCAATATAATACATAATTTTTCCAACAAGTTATTTATATGTGCCAATTAAATAATTATGAATAACTCCCCTTAAAAATATTCAAAATAAAAAACATGACTTAATTTGTGCTTTTTCGTCACTTTCGACGCCATTAGATCTTTCGGTACTAAATGTTGACTGCGGGGACTGAGGGAGTCGTCCGCCAATATTTGCGGGTCCGCCTGGACTCGAACCAGGAACAGTGGTTTTGGAGACCACAATTATGCCATTTAACTACAGACCCAAATTATGGCGGATTGGAGACCGCTATTCTACCATTGAACTAAATCCCCTTTTTCATATATAAATCATATCAAATTTTACACCTATGTCAAAAAAATGCCCCGGTGACTTTCGTCATCGGGGCCTGTGCAAGGGAGAGAATCAATATTCCAGGGCTTCCAGGACTGCCTTTTGAAGTGCCTGCCTAGACATTCCTTGGCTGCGTAATTTATTTTCATACGCAGCCTGATTCTTGTTGAAAATCCTCCTCTCGTTACTGACCCATTGTGGGCCGTACCTACCAGTATTAACATGCTGCAACAGCATGAACTCAAAGGTCGCTTTACTCGATTTGAGAGCCAGTTTGATCTCCTTCTCGGACATGGAAGCCGAGCGAGTTATTTCTAACTCGTTCAGTTCCTTCTGAACTTCGGTCGCCTCTTTGATTTTTCGAATCTTTTCGAGGTGCTCGGCGGTCTTTGTCTTGAAGACACTCAGGTCTTCTTCAACCTTGGCCATCCTTTTGGCCAGTTCGTCTTTGACGAGCTTGTCAAAATCAGTCTTGGCCTTGTCTTCGGCCACCTTAACCCTCGTGAGCAGACTTTCCTTGTCCTTTTCGGCGTTCTTGGCCTTGTCTTCGGCCACCTTAACCCTCGTGAGCAGACTTTCCTTGTCCTTTTCGGCGTTCTTGGCCTTGTCTTCTTTGCCTGACTCTTCATTTCTCTTGGAGTCGTCGGGCAGGTCCTTATTGACCTGGGGAGAAGATTTCCCTCCACTATCGGTTACAGAAACAGGAGAGAAAAACCCCTTGATTCCGTAACTTACAACAGACAAGGCCACCAGAGCGACCACTACCAATACAATCCAAACTTTCCGAGTCATGACAGAATTCCTCAAATTGAGCGAAACTTGTTGTCAAAGATGAAGAAACTGTATCTTCATCGCACTGTTTTAATTGTATCATATACAAGAAACCTTGTCAATAGTTCTAACAAAAAAGGGGCTATTTTATAAATAAAATAATAATTAGTCAAAAAAAATCCCCGACACATTGAGTGCGAGTAATATACTTTACTTAAGGTTTTTACCATTTATTAATAAACGTGATTTTGAAATGGTTTTTCCGTGAACAATAAAATTATTACTAATTCAAATAAAAAGGGTGTACCATTCTTTAGTATGTACTGTTCAGCCAGGAAATCCAGCTGATATTAAAATCATATTAACAAAAATTTAAAAAAAGTAAAGAAACAAAAAACCCGAGTTGATGACTCGGGCTTTTTTGCCGCATAACAAAATTACTTTTTACCTTCCTTATGTGCTGTATGCGTCAATTGGGTAGGTAGACTTTCCCCCTATCCTTTATAAACTACCTAATGGGTAATTCTACAAAGAACGTAGTACCGATATTTTCTTTGGATTCAAACCATATCTTGCCGCCATGACCCTCTACAATAGCTTTGGCAATGTATAAACCAAGTCCGGTACCATCGGTTTCGGCAGTTTGGACATTATCGGCTCTAAAGAATTTTTCAAACATTCTGGATTGTTGTTTTTGTGGAATACCAAGGCCGGTATCTTGCACGGTGATAAGGACTTTACCTTCACTATTTTTAAAATCAACCATAACTTTTCCACCTTTTTTTGAATACTTTACGGCATTTGATAAGAGATTTTGAAACACCTGCCTGATTTTATCGGCATCAATCGGTAATACAAATTCGGTGGGAACATTGGCGGATTTTTGGATTTGGACTTCGTGTTGATGAGCAAGACCGACAAGGTCACTGGTAAGCGAATTAATAATTTCAATAACATCTTTTGGTGCTTTTTTAATTTCAAATTTGCTTCCGGTATCAATACGGGACACATTAAGCAAATCTTCAACCAATTTAATCATGCGGTCATTACTGCTGTAAATCTGTTCTAAAAAGTCTTTTTGATCTGCTGAGAGTTTACCTGCTTTACCTTTTAGCATAAGCTCAGCGAACCATTTAATTCCTGTCAAAGGCGTGCGTAATTGGTGAGATGCAACCGACACAAATTCTGATTTCATTTTTTCTATTTGCTCGCGTTCCAAACTGACACTCATCCACTTACCCATCAAGCGCACAAAGTCGCGGTCGCTATCGTTAAATTCTGGGCGATGAGGATCGGGAGCCATAAACGCAAGAGTACCATGAAGCTCACCGAATATTTTAACCGGCACACCGATATACGATTCAAGCTTGAATTTTTTATAGCAAAGATGCGCTTTATGCTCATCGGTTTTCATTTCGTTGATAGAAAGCACGTCATCTTTTTTGACCGTAATATCACAGTAGGTTTCATCCAAATCAAACACATCTCCTTCGTGAATTGTGTTAGGTGGAAAAACCCCATACTCTACTGTAAATTTATCATTTTCAATATGGCTTAATACATTAATTTTGGTACCAAGTGTTTTTGATCCCAGCGCCAGTGCTTTGCGGAATTGTTCTGGTAGTTTCAATTCACCATGGGTAGTAATTTCATATAATGCGCGCAGTCTATCTTCACCCTCCTGAAGTTCTTGTTCGTGTTTGGCCTGATGCTTTCGGGCTCGGTACAAAAGAAAAATGATTATTAAAATAAAGAGCGTAATTATAATTGGGAACGATGAAACATACCATATTTGCTGTTCAAATATATGAGCATCGGTGTCAATTCCCGCCACGGCAATGAGTTTACTGGTTGTGCGATCAATAACCGGGGCGTACCCAGAAACCCATTTACCCCATTGATCTTTGTATGGTCCCTCAGTAAACGAAATACCAGCATAGGCATTTTTAACTTTCAGCGCACTGGCATCGGTATAAAAATCTCCGGGCAGTGATATGGCGCTAGATTCTGACGGTTCGGAATCCGCATAAAAGAAAAGTTTGCCATCACGAAAACCCATAAGGTAGACAAACCTGGCATCGGGATTTGCAGAGCGGATATTTACCATTTGGGATTTTAAATCCTTATAATTATCCGTACCAATATCCGACGGAGCACCCACAAGCCCCGAAACCACATCGTCATGGATTCCTGCAGCAATGGTTTGAACCCGATCCAAAAGCGACTTGCGTTCCTGTGTTTGGATATATTGTGCCAAAAAAATAGTAGCCGCAGTCCCCAAAATAATAATCCCTAAAGCGAAAACCAACCAAATTTTCAGGTTCAAGGTTTTAAATTCTTTTTTTAGTGGTAAATTCATTTTGACTTTTTTGCGTTATCTCTAAAAAGGTTCGATCTCTGGGGACAATATACAATCTACCCTCTTTATTTTTGGGTTTATCTGAATTCAAAAGAAGTATAGCTTTTTCTAATGGAAGCCATTGAATTTGAAATCCGTCCTCCGTTTCTTCTTGCGTAAAAGCGGGTTTTCCCTTTTCCCCAACTACCTTAGCAAAATAACAAGGAGAAATTTGTTTAAGTGAAAACATTTTTCTGTATTCAATTATCTGACCCACTTCGCCATATATTTCAATATCACAGCCAAGCTCTTCCTGACATTCCCGTTTCAATGCGCCATAAAGTTCTTCGCCTTTTTCAACTCCCCCGCCAGGTAATTTATGATAGTTCTGTTTTGACACATTTAAAATTGCGACATTTCCGTCTTTATCGTACACAATAGCTCTAACTGCTTCCCTGACTTCAAATTTCGCAACTTCTTCCTCCGAAGCGTTTTCGGGATTAAGTATTGTTATAAATTTCATATATTTTTACCTACTCAAACACTTTCCCTGAAAGTTTTTTTGCTTCTTCAATAAAAAAATCTTGCCATATTTTTGGGTCAAGTTTTTTTATTATTTTTATATAAAAAGTGATAAAAATTTCTTTTTATGCGGATCAATATTCAAAACACCCCAATATTTTCGCAGTTGGTCAAGATCTATTTTTTCTTCCCCCAAACCAAAATTAATCAGCTGCTCAAGGCGCCAAGGTAAGAATTTTTCCTTGTCTTTTTGCAGTTCTTTTATGTTAGTAGACCAGTTTTTCATTTATATCTTTAATTTATTTTTAGCAAGTTCAATAGCTTGATGTTGGAAAAATTTCTTAACTTCTTTCCATGAAACAGGAATTAACATATTAGGATCATCGTCAATTTCCGCGTCAGTAAAATAATTGAGACTTCTGACGATGGCATATAAATGTTCTTCCAAGACGCCGTATTTTTTATCGTAGAACATCAGCATTTGTTCTAAAGAAAATTCCTTTGCTAAAAAATATAAATCAATAAAATCTCTTTTTGCGCCCCTATCTTCTATGGCATGAATTTTCATGGCGGAAATATCTTCTTTAGAGAGAATTTGAACACCGTCAAAATCTACGGTTTTTTTAATGAGCGGATATTGATAGTAAAAAAGGCTAAACTTTGTATTTGAAACTTTGCCAAAGACCGTCCTCCAGGCCATACCCTCTTCTTTGTATTCGGGCAATTGACTAAGTTCTCCAGATAATGTTTTTTCATCAAAAATTTGTGGCGTAAAAAAGTCTAAATCTACAGAAATTCGATGACCCAAATGCAACGCTAAGGCAGTTCCTCCTGCCAGGTAGCTTTTTTTTACAATACTTATATTTGATACTAACTTGAGAGCCCGAATGGTATCCGGGTGTACGGCTTTTGTAAACATGGCACTTTTTTATGATTTATTTTTAGATAATCCGCCCAAAAGTTAGCTGTTTTTGGTGAAAGATCGCGTGAACTCAAAAGTAATTTTTTAATTTCTTGGTTAGTATAATTCTGCCTTATCCAATGCAATGCCTTAATATCACCTCTGTCTAACATCCGTTTTAAGATAAAAACTTTAGATTTTTTAAAATCTAGAGTATCAAAATCCACATCCCAAAAGTATTTTTTAGTAAAAATGGGTAACTTCACCATGAGTTCATTCTATCACAAAAAAAGCTAATTGCAAAGGCAAAAAAACCAGAGGATTACCTCTGGTAAGGCACTCCATAGAAGGAGTGCCTATATTATGCCGAGTTGTTTTAGCCACTCATACCAAACTGGTTCAATTCCTGGTGATTTTTCCCAGTTTTCTTCGGATATCTTACCAGAAAGGTACTGCTCTGTTCTATCTGCTAGAAGTAACAGGTCTTCATTGGTACAGAATCTTGTTTGCTTGGTTTCTTCCCTGCTTCCCACCACTCCACCTGTCACATCGGCTTCGTAGATTTTCCAGTGATGCCACGTCCCGTCTTTTCTTCGGCAGCGATTTTCCTTTCGTCCCTCGCAAAGCAGCCGAAGTGCGGTGGCTTTCAAGCCAACTTCCTCAAAAAGTTCTTCATGAGCCGCTTGCTCAAAAGAACCCTTATCGTCAATGTGTCCGGCAGGCGGAGCGAAGCCAAACGGAAACAACTTTCTTTCAATGAGTAGGAGGGCTTGGTTTTCCCAAACCAGTATCCCTACGCTCTTGTGGTCGCATTCTTTTGGCATAGTTTCTCCTTTAGCAACGAGTTTGAGGTTCCCGTTCAATAGCAACGGCTTCATGCCATAGATTTCCTGTTTATAAGAAAGTTCGGAAGAAACGGGATTGAGAATGAAAATCGGTTTCTTCTGGTAAAAGGCAACACCCATTTCAATGAGCGTATTACCACCAACATATCCCGCAATTCCTCGTTTCTCATGATTGACCACCAAAATGGCATCAGCCCAATCAATCTTTGCGTAGTGGTCGTTGATTGCGCCTTCTTTCAAGTCCCAGATTTCGTGATTTGGCGAAAAGGCATCAATGCCCCCGTTGTTTTCAATGTACTGCCCAAAGTAAACCTTTTTCCCACCGCCAAATTGCTCTGGCACTTCAAGGGCTAGTTCAGGTATTTTTACCTCATGCCCAAGTTTAACGAGATGGTCTCGTGTTTCCTCCATTTCCTTGTAAAAACCAATGCTACCACAGATAGTTATTTTCATAGTTTTCTCCAACGTAAATGGGTAATGATTGAGAAAGACGGGCTATCATAGACCGCTTTCTTTATCCCTACCTTAACAGCAAAAACGGGAAAAATCAATTAACTAGCAATTTCTTCTTCAACGAATATAAATATATCGTTCCAAACATTAATACTAGCAGAGTAAGCAAGGTGGTAGGCCAATTGGTATAGGCAAGAATTAGAGCGGCGGAATTTTTCTTTACCTCAAAGGTACCTACCACTGATGGCTTGGATTTTACTTTGCTTCCCGGATCATACGTTACGGCAAAAACCGTATGCTCACCCGGAGCAAGTTCTATGCTGTCCTGACTATGGGCAAAACTCCATTTTCCTGTTTTATCGGCATCGGTGGTATATACAACCACTTGATCAGAATGGATAAACAAAGCAACCTTGGCATTTGGAATTCCTGTGCCTTCAAAATTAATCGTCTGGCCGGTAAATGATTTTTTGACTATCGTAACCGAAGGTTTGGCAAGAACGCCCGATTCGCGGCTTTGCGCAAGAACGTTAAGTTCGGGGCTGTTTTGCAACACCGAATTATTGGTTGGAATAAATGAACTTGGAACGGTTTCGTTACTGCCACCACTGGCACTTCCGCCACTGGAATTTGCCGGCACGCTATTGCTTATTGGTGCGCCACCTCCTCCAAAACTTCCTGGTGAAGGCTGATTTTGTGTAGTAATACTAAATCCATTATTAATGATGGAAATAACCGGGCCCGATCCACCGCCTCCACCACCTACAGGAGCAGCCACACTTCCCGATCCTACATTTATTTGTGTATTTGAATTTACAGAAGTTTCACCTCCCGCATTAGCACTAATATTAATATTTTCCGTCGATAAAGGTTCTACATTTAATTCTACTTGGCCTGTAATTGCTGTTTCGCTTGTTACATTAGAAGTTCCCGAAGTTACAGAACCTTTATTTTCGACAACACTGGTTGATTGGGATACCGGAACATTAAGAGTGATACTATCAGAGACTCTGACTGAGGCGACACCAAAAATGGTATAGAATTTGGCGTATACGGTATGGGTTCCGCTTTCACATGTGGTTAAACTCGCGCAAAGATCCCACGACATACTGGATTTATAATCTTCAATTGAGGCATCGCTAAGGTCACTTTTATTGGAAATCAGCATTAAGTGGGCATTACCTCCATGAAGCGAAAGCGTTACATTTTTACTCTCTGTCGCAGTGGAGTTATTTTCAATACTTATAGCAAATCCTCCTGAAGGTGCCACTGGTGCAAGTGTGCTGGTATCGGGCAACACTTCTCCCACAGTAACTCCTCCTAATATTTCAGCCTGTGGTAAGTTTTGATTTGGGGTTGGAACAATTTCCGGAGCAATTGGAGTAACATTTGGCGTACTTGGCGTAGTGATTTGTGTACTACCGGAAACGGTTATGACCTCCGACTGGGTTTTAAATGAAGCAACAGAAGAAACACTCTTGTGGCCGTAGTTGTCATAGGCGGTTATTTTTGCATAATAAAGCGTATCCGGCAAAAGTCCGGTAACAATGGTGCGATCGGTACCGCCAATTGCAAGATCGCTGTCTCTTAATGGTCCCCAAAGTGATACGCTACCTGATTCATTTTTCACATCATCGCCACTGGTGCCATAGGCGACAATATATTTAGTAAAGTTAGTATCGTCAGCCGGTGCCCAATGCCACAAAATTTGTTTAGTATTAGATTCTACCCCTGAAAAATTTGAAAGTCCTACCGGAGCACGAGTATCTATGGGAATAATAATTTGGCTAGTATCGCTGCCGTAGGTGTCAGTTGCGCTAATACGAGCTTTAATATTCCCCTCAAAGTTAGGGAAATCTTTTTGTGCATTCCAAATAATGACATGCAAACCAGTTTCGCCTGGAGCAGGATGAGCAAGGGTTCCCGGAGCATCGGATGTATATTCTGCGGGAATGACCCAATGAACACCATTATCATGTGAAACTTCAAATGCCATAGTTGCAGGTCCGTTATCTTCAGAAAGAACATATGATAAACGCACCACGTCATCTTGTGCAAGCTGACTACCCTCAAAAGAAGTAATTACGGGAACTTTGGTGTTAACATACACAGGGGAGAATATGGCATCTTGACCAGAAGCCAACCCATCATTGGCTCGTAACCTTACAAATATATTTCCTGCATAATTTGGCAAATCGGCGCTGGCATCCCAAACAAATGTATGATTTATACCAAGAGTCGTGGCAGCTATGCCATTTGTCCCATCGTGGTTTTGGTCCTGAATTGATGCAGTCATAGTCTTTTGCTCACCGGCAAAAACTCCTGTTTTTGAATACTCATATACAGGAAGCGAAACAAGGTCATTATTGGCATCAATAGCTTTATAAGTAATATCAATAAAGTTATCATCTGATTTTTTAATGGCCTGGGTAATTACAAGACTTGGCGCCCGATTTTGGCATTCTAAATAATTGGCGTTAATCTGTGCCAAAGAAAGAGCTTGCAAAACAACTCCTGCGGAAACGCAACCCAGCGAAGTGGAAACATTTGCAGGAGGGGCAATTACAATAGGTGCATCAATTGTGGCTGTAGCCGCGCCATCAACATACAAAGAAAGTTTTGATCCGTCATACACAATGACAATAATATGATCTCCGACTGCGACATGAGCTTGACTGCCCGAACCTCCATAGGTAAGTGTGGCAACTTGCAGATCCGTACCAGTTACTTTTACTACTAAGCCATTATCGGGTCCTTCAGCAAGAGAAAACAATCCAGGGATAGAATACAACTCATGTCCGGAAGTACCGGTAGTTTTAATTACCGTGTGTACGGAAAAGGCAATTGGTATTGCAACATTAGTATTTAAAGAAGTATTGGTGGTAGGGGCAACTTCGGTATTAGTATTTACCGATGGCGTTTGTGAAGTAGTAGAAGGAGTGGCAACCTCTGTTCCGGTGTTAAGCGAAGTAGTATTGGTTACTTGGGTGGTAACCGTAGATTGAACTACCGGAATTTCTGTTTGAGTATTTGAAACCGTTGAAATTTGAGTAGTGGTTAAAACGGCATTATCAACGGCAACTACCGTAGGAGCTGATTCAGAAGTTAATACTGTTGTGGTTTGGGTAGGAGTTTGCGGCGTAAAACTGATAATTTGCGTTGGGTGATCCTGATAATCGGCAGTCAAAGATAATAGCGAAACATCCTGGGTACAATCACTGGTAAATTTTGCTCGAAACATCAAAGTTCCTGCGCCGGCCTGACTAAGGGTTATCGGAAAAGTTGAAATATGAGAATTAATTTCTGATGCGGTGTTTCCATTTTCAGAGCCCGCATCAACCCAAGCATTATTCCAGTAAAGCCATGTTAATCCCCCATCTGAAGAAAGCGCATACTGAATTTCTCCGCCATTTTTATTGGCAGTTTCAGAAAATCCATCCCATTTAACAAATGGCGTAACTACTAAAGGGGTAATAG
>Ga0209515_10004808_pt1 | contig 17977 bp, 19 predicted proteins | sample Subgroupgradi54m_FD_187454 | JGI IMG/M metagenome (GOLD analysis project Ga0209515, IMG submission 187454) | Subsurface groundwater microbial communities from S. Glens Falls, New York, USA - GMW60B uncontaminated upgradient, 5.4 m (SPAdes)... ...
TCTGAGCGGGTAGGGTCCTGCCACCGGACGGGGAGCTCATCGGCAGGCCCACGGTCTCGACGGAGCGCATCATCGAGCGCTCCAACGAGGTCCTCACCGAGCTGAAGCAGACGCTGCAAGGGATCAATAACCTCGTCGGCGATCCGGAGGCACGGATCTACCTCAAGGAGGCCATCCAGGAAGCGCGCGACGCGACCCGGAACTGGAAGGCGCTCGGAGAGCGGCTCAACCTTGGGATGTCCTACGTCGAATCCGGACACGGCAACATCGGGAAGTTCTTGTATGACGATGCGCTCTACCAGAAAGTCGCGGGATTCGTGGATGACCTCCGCGCGCATCCCTGGAAACTCATGGTCCGCCAGAAAGATCAGAAGTCAGAAGTCAGAGGTCAGAAGTCAGAAGAGAAGCCTCAGACATCACAGACAACGAAATAGAGGTCACGTGTCAGAGGAGATGGGTTTCTGATTTCACCAGTTCTGACTTCTGAATTCTGACATCTGACCACTGAGTTCCCCCCATGTCCAAGCTTAAAGCCCTCTACGTCTGCCAGCAATGCGCGTACCAGTCTCCCAAATGGGCCGGCCGCTGCCCGAACTGCGGGATGTGGAACACGCTGGTCGAGGAGATCGTGGAGCGCTTCTCCCCCACCAGCGCCCAGCTCCAGGAGGCCGTGGCGCCGACCCTCCTGGCGGAGGTCTCGCTGGATGACACCGTGCGCCTCCGGACAGGGCTGGGCGAGTTCGACCGGGTCCTCGGCGGCGGGATCGTGCCGGGATCTATCATCCTGGTAGGTGGGGAGCCGGGGATCGGCAAATCGACGCTCCTCCTGAGCGCCGCCGGAGCGCTGGCTGCGCTCCACCACACGGTGCTCTACGTCAGCGGGGAGGAATCGCTGCGCCAGACCAAGCTGCGCGCGACGCGCCTCGGCCTCAGCTCCTCGGTGGTCCATCTCTTGGCGCACACGCAGCTCGAGGTCATCGTCGAGTCCATCACGTCGCTCAAGCCGCAGGTCATCATCGTCGACTCCGTGCAGGTCATTGAAACGAGCGCGCTCAACTCCGCGCCGGGGTCGATCGGGCAGGTCCGCGCGTGCGCCCATGAGCTGGTGCGCCTGGTGAAGGAGGGTCGGAGCGCGTTGTTTCTCGTCGGCCACGTGACGAAGGACGGGTTCCTGGCGGGGCCGAAAGTCCTCGAACACCTCGTCGACACCGTCCTGTACTTCGAAGGGGAGCCGACGAGCGGGTTTCGCGTGCTGCGCTCGACGAAGAACCGCTTCGGCGCGACCTATGAACTGGGCGTCTTCCACATGACGGCGGAAGGGTTGGTGGAGGTGCCGAACCCCTCCGAGCTCTTCTTGAGCGATCGCGCCGACTCGGTGCCGGGATGCATGGTCACCGTCAGCCTCGAGGGCAGCCGGCCGCTGCTCGTCGAGGTCCAAGCGCTCACGAGCCCCTGCGGGATCGGGTTGCCGCGGCGGCGCACGACCGGGGTCGATTTCAACCGGCTCTCGATGCTGCTGGCCGTGTTGGAGCGGCGCGTCGGGTTGCACCAGCTGAGCCAGCAGGACGTGTTTGTCTCATCGCTGGGTGGTGTGCGGTTGCTGGAGCCGGCGGCGGATCTTGCGATCGCCATCGCGATTGCGTCGAGCCTCAAGGAGCGGCCGGCGCAGCGGCGGGATCTGGCGATCGGCGAGGTGGGTTTGACCGGCGAGGTCCGTCCCGTCACCAATGTCTCGCAACGGATTCATGAGGCGAAGCGGGTCGGGTTCCAGCGGTGCCTCGTGGCGGCGCATCGCGGGGAAGTGAGCCATGTGGACGGCATCGAGGTCGTGCCGGTCCATCACGTCAAGGAAGCGGTCGCTCGCGCGTTGGAGTAAGACGGTTATTGCGGATTGCGAATTGCGGATTTCGGATTTTCAATCCGAAATCCACAATTCAAAATTATCCCTTTTTATAGTTGGAGGTGATAGATGGATCTGCGGTTTGTGCGGGCTGGGTTTTTGATCATCAGTGCGTTGCTCGGGTCCCAGGTTGTCGGAGCGACGGCGGGCTGGCCGCTCTGGTTAAGCACCGTTGTGGGAGCGGCCTCCGGCGTGGTGTTGATCCTCATTGAGGCGGTGATCCACCGGGTCGGCCGGGTCTCCATTCGGGGATTCTCCGCGGCGGTCTTTGGTCTGCTCTTCGGGTTGATCATGGCCAAGATGGTCTCGGATGCCATCACGTTGATCCCCTTCGATCAGGGGACGATCGCGATCATCCGCGTGGGGCTGACGTGGGCCTTCTGCTATCTGGGAATGGTGATGGCGCTGCGCGGCCGCGATGAGTTCAGCGTCATCATCCCGTATGTCCGCCTGGTCCGGCACGATCGCGGGGAAGAGTCCTGTCTCGTGGACACCAGCGCGGTCATCGATGGTCGCCTGCTCGACTTGTGCCGGACGCGGTTCGTCGAAGGGCGGCTGGTCATCCCCCGCTTCGTCTTGAAGGAATTGCAAGCGGTGGCGGACAGCGCCGATCCCATCAAGCGCAGCCGGGGCCGGCGCGGCCTTGAGGTCCTCAAGCAGCTCCAGCAGCTCACCAGCGTTGACGTCAGGTTCCATGAAGAAGACCTCCCGGGGATTCCTGACACCGATGCCAAGCTGGTCAAGCTGGCCCAGGTGCTGGGCACCCGGATCATCACGAACGACTACAACCTGAACAAGATCGCGGAACTGCAGCACGTGCACGTGCTGAATGTCAACGAACTCGCCCAGGCGCTCCGGCCCGTGGTCCTCCCGGGCGAAACACTCGACGTCAAACCGATCAAGGAAGGGAAGGAGCACCACCAGGCGGTGGCCTACCTGGACGACGGGACCATGGTGGTTGTGGAAAACGGGCGTGCCCTGATCGGGCAGCAGGTCCGCGGATTGGTCACCAGCGTCCTGCAGACGGCGGCGGGACGGATGGTCTTCGTGCGCCCCGAAGGCGCACCGCCCAGCAAACGCTAGACCTGTCCCAACACTCAGGATGACACCACGCGAGGCTTTGTCGTCCGTCCACGGTCCGCAGCTGTCCGGGCGTATCACTGTGGACGGTGGACAGTCGACGGTGGACGAGACGTAGGGTCGTGCTGATGCATTCGGAGGTGGCGGCGATTATCCCGGCAGCCGGCGCGGGCCGTCGGTTCGGGCGAGCGCACAAGCCATTCATCGCGATCGACGGAGTGCCGCTCCTTGCGCACACGCTGGGAGCACTCCAGCGCTCCCCGTCGATCCGTTGGATCGTCCTGGTCGTCCGCTCAGAGGATCGGGCGAAGGCATCGGCCTTGCTGAGGCGGTACCGGATCACGAAGGCGCTCGCCCCCTGTCTGGGCGGTCCTTCACGGGCCGAGTCGGTCGCGCGAGGATTCGCCGCTCTTCCCAAGGAGGCGCAGTGGGTGCTCATCCATGATGGGGCGCGGCCGTGCGTGAGATCCCGGCTCATCACCCAGGCCATTCAGGCGGCGCGGCGGTACGGCGCGGTCGCCTGCGGGCTGCCGGCCGCGCTCACCGTGAAAGCCGTCGATCAGCATCAGGAGGTCAGATTGACGCTGGACCGCGAGCATCTGTGGTTCGTCCAGACCCCGCAGGTTTTCCGGCGCGACTGGTTCACCCAGGCGCTGGCGCGCGCTGACCACGCGCTGGACCAATTTCCGGACGACGCGGCGATTCTGGAATCGGCGGGGTTCCCCGTCCGGATGATTTCCGGCGATCCGCTCAATCTGAAAGTGACGACGAAGGAAGATTTACTCTTGGCAGAAACCATCCTTTGCGTTCGAGGTTCAAGGTTGAAGGTTCAAGGGAAGAGCCTCGAGCCTCGAACCTAGAACCTTGAACAACACGACGCTGACGATGCGCGTGGGAATTGGGTACGACATCCATCGGCTCGTTAACAAGCGGCCCCTCGTCCTCGGTGGCGTGAAGATTCCCTACCACAAGGGGTTGATGGGTCATTCCGACGCCGATGTGCTGGTCCATGCTATTATCGATGCCTTGTTGGGAGCGATCGGCGACGGGGATATCGGCCACCATTTTCCTTCTAGCAATCCGGTCTACCGGGGCATCTCCAGTTTAGCATTATTGAAGCGCGTTGGAAGTCGCGTCGAGGAAGACGGTTTTGCCATCGCCAACATCGACACGACGGTCATCGCTGAGCAGCCGAACTTGAACCCCTTCAAGACGGCGATGGCGCAGACGATTGCGCGCACGCTGGAGGTGCCGGAGAACGCCGTGAACATCAAGGCGCATACGAACGAAGGGTTGGGCGCTGTCGGGCGCGGCGAGGCGATGGCTGCGCACGCGGTCGTCCTGCTCGAAAGGGCTCGGGGTTCGGGGTTCAGGGTTCTGGGCGAACGCGCAACGCACACCCCCAACCCCCAACCCAGAACCCCCAACAGACGTTAGGTCTCATGACGTGGTTAGTGATTCTCCTCATTGTTGTGGCCGTCCTGATTATTGTGCGGATTGCGTTCGCCTCGGAGGTCAAGGCGTGCTTTGAGCGCGACCCGGCGGCCCGGCATCTCGTCGAGGTGCTCCTCACCTACTCGGGGCTGCACGCCATCATCTGCTACCGAATCGCGCACGCGCTGGATCGGCTGAGGATTCCCGTCCTGCCACGGCTCATCATGACCGTGGCGCGGATGATGAGCGGCGTTGAGATCCATCCTTCGGCAACGATCGGCCGCGGGCTCTTCATCGATCACGGCACCGGGGTGGTCATCGGTGAGACCGCAGTGATCGGCGACAACGTCACCCTCTTTCAGGGCGTGACGCTCGGCGGGACCGGGAAGGAGCGGGGCAAGCGGCACCCGACGCTGGGGGACAACGTCGTCGTCGGGGCGGGCGCCAAGATCCTCGGGAACATCACCATCGGCAAGGATGCCATGATCGGGGCCAACGCCGTCGTCATCCGCGACGTCCCGGAGCATTCGACAGTGGTCGGGGTGCCGGGCCGCATCACGCGGACCAAGGATCGGCACTTTCCCGGCATCAACCTGGACCACACCCACCTGCCGGATCCGCTCACCGAGCGGCTGGAAGCGCTCCAGCACGAGATTGATCAGATCGAGCACCACCTCAAAGAGCACCGCACGTCCCAGCAGCAGTAGCCGCGCGATCGCTAACCTTCCCAGCGACTGTGAAACTTTATAACACCCTCACCCGATCCCTCCAAGAGTTCACGCCGCTTGCGCCGCCGACCGTGACGATGTACGTCTGCGGCCCGACGGTGTACGACGATCCCCACATCGGCCACGCCCGTAGCGCCTTCATCTTCGATGTCCTGCGCCGGTATCTCGAGTATCGGAAGTATCGCGTCACATTCGTGCGCAACATCACCGACGTGGACGACAAGATCATCGACAAGGCGCGGCAGGAGCCCGGCGCGGGCAACCTGAAGGAGAAGTGCCGACAGGTCGCGGAGCGATACACCGCGAGCTACCACGCCGTCTTACAGCAGCTCAACATCCTGCCCCCGGACATCGAGCCCAAAGCGACAGACCACATCATCCCAGACCCAAAGAACGTTGAAGCCACGAAAAAGATCGACGCCTCCATGACAGGATTGATCAGCCAATTGATGACGAAGAATATGGCGTATCCCGCTGGCGGAGATGTCTATTTTTCGGTTCGGAAGTTTCCTGGCTATGGGAAGCTGTCGAACCGTTCCCTCGATGAGTTAAAGACTGGAGCGCGGGTGGAGCCGGGGGAGCAGAAAGAAGACCCGCTTGATTTTGCGCTCTGGAAGGCCGCGAAGCCTGACGAGCCCTCCTGGAATAGCCCTTGGGGTTCTGGGCGGCCTGGGTGGCATATTGAATGTACGGTGATGAGCACGGTTTATCTGGGGGATGCGTTTGATATTCACGGCGGCGGGGTGGACCTCCTCTTCCCCCACCATGAGAATGAGATCACCCAGGCCCAGGCCGCTGGCAAGCCGTTTGCGAAGTACTGGGTCCACAATGGCCTCTTGACCGTGAACGGCGAGAAGATGTCGAAGTCGCTCGGGAATTTTATTACGGTTGAACGAGCGATTCAGGAATCTGGCGGAGAAGCGGACGCGCTGAAGATGTTTTTTCTGAGCGCGCACTATCGAAGTCCAATTGATTATGCGAATGAGAGCATTGAAGCGGCGAGAAGGCGACGCCTCGGTTTACTCATGTTTCTTGAGGGTGCGGAAAGATGGCGTCTTCCAAGTAAAGCGCAGGTTCCCCCAAGGAAGGAGATCGCCGACCTTGTGAAGCAATTCGAAACGGCGATGGATGATGATATGAACACGCCGCAGGCGCTTGCGTCGCTCGATGGTCTAGTACGTCTTGGCAATCAATGGGAACAAGGGCTTCGCGCACGACTCAAGCCACCCGCCGGTGGTCGATTTCAGACGTCATCGGACGTCGTCGCGAATCAAAATCTCAAGGCGGACATCGTACGTGTAGCGGATACCATCCGCCAACTCGGAAGCCTCTTCGGATTATTTCAGAAAAGAGAGGAATACGAACCAGTGAAGCTGACGCCTGAGCATGAAACCATGCTGAGGCAGCGCGAAGAGGCTCGTCAACGGCTGGATTTCAAGACAGCAGATCGAATTCGCCAGGAATTTGCCTCGCAAGACCTGGTCATTGAGGACACTGATAAGGGTCCACTGGTTCGTCGAAAGCGATGAGTCACCGAGGCTTCTTCATCACCTTCGAGGGGCCGGAGGGGTCGGGAAAGTCGAGCCAGAGCCGGATGTTGATTCGGTGGCTGAGGCAACAGGGCTACCACGCGATTTTCCTGCGGGATCCAGGCTCGACGGCGCTCGGACGAACACTGCGCCAAGTTTTGCTCCATGCAGCAGTGCCGATTTCGCCGCTGGTTGAAGCGCTCCTCTTCATCGGCGGCAGGGTGCAGCTTGTTGAGGAGAAAATCGCGCCAGCGCTTGCGAAAGGACGCGTGGTGATCTGCGACCGGTTTCACGATGCGACCGTGGCCTATCAGGGATTCGGCGGCGAGTTGAACGTCCCGTGGCTCAACCGGCTCGGCCGCTCGGCGATCGGCGGCGTCATGCCGCAGCTCACCATCCTGCTGGATGTGCCGCCGGCTCGAGGGTTCGCCCGGCTTCGACGGGCGAAGGATCGCATCGAGCGCAAGGCGCGCGTCTTTCACGAGCGGGTCCGCGCCGGGTATCGGAAGCTCGCCGCCCGCGAGCGGAACCGTTTCGTCGTCCTCGATGCCACGCAACCGCCTGAGGACATTCAGCGGCGCATCCGGCAGATCGTCACGCGTCGTCTAGCAACTATCCCGACACTCCGGGTAGGCCGCGGGCCGGTGCCTGCGGCAGCCGGCACTCCCGTCGGCGACCCCACACCCAGGCGCTGGGTGTGGGGTGCCCGCCTCGGTCGCAGGACCCGCCCCAACGGTTAGCTGATAGGAGAAGTTCTAGGAATCCGCTGATGTGGGACGCCATCTTGGATCAGGAGTTCGCGAAACGTCTGCTCAAGGCGCATCTCGATTCCGGGCGGGTGCCGAACGGCTACCTGCTCGTCGGGCCCGACGGAGTGGGGAAGCGGCGGCTCGCGATTGAATTCGCGAAAGCAATCAATTGTAGCGCCGACGGAACCCGGCCATGCGATGCCTGTCCGACGTGCATCCAGATGAATCGCGGCACGCATCCGGATGTGCACGTCCTCCTGCCAAGCGGCGCGTCCGAACAGATCAAGATCGACGACATCCGCCACCTGTTGGGCCGCCTGGCACTCCGGCCATTCAGCGCGTCCGTGCAAGTAGCGGTCATTGACGGCGCGGAACGGTTAACCGAAGAAGCGGCGAATGCACTCCTCAAGATGCTCGAGGAGCCGTCCGTGCGCGCCAAGTTCCTCCTGACGACGGCGCACGTAGCCCGGTGCCTTCCGACGATCGTCTCGCGCTGCCAGCTGATCCGTTGCCGCCCGCTTCACATCGACACGATCACACAGATCCTCATCGCGGATCAGCGCGTCAAGCCCGATGCGGCTGAGACGATCGCGAGGCTCTCAGGCGGGAGTGCCTCGCGGGCCATTGAGTTGGCTGCAGGTTGGGATGCATACGAGGCGGTGCTCAAACGGCTCGCAGATGAGCGGCCGATGGCCTGGATTGAGCAGCCGCTTCCCGACACCCGGGATGGGGTGGCTCAGCTCCTCGATGGGATGCTGGCATGGCTGCGGGATGTGACGGTGGCGGCGGCCGCCGATCCGAGTCGGATTGCGCACGCGCCGCACGGTCCAGCCATCCGTCGCCAAGCGCAGAGTGTCGATGTGGACCGATGCCTTGAAACGACCGAGCGGCTCCTTGCGTTGCGCGGCTCGATTGAACAGTTCGTCAGCCCGCGCCTCATCGCCTCACTGGCTCGCGAAACCTGGCTGTTCGTGTTTTCCTGATGGCAAAGACTACCTATCTGACGACGCCGCTCTATTACGTCAACGCAGCCCCGCACATCGGCCACTCCTATACGGAGATCGCGGCCGACTGCCTGGCGCGGTACTACCGCCTCAAGGGCCAGCGCGTCTTCCTGTTGACCGGAACCGACGAGCACGGACAGAAGATCGAGCAGGCGGCGGCCGCCGCGGGACAAACGCCCCAGGCCTTCGTCGATCACGTCGTCGAGCGCTTCACCGCGCTCTGGAAGATGCTGAATATTTCGTCTGATGATTTCATCCGCACGACGGAACCACGCCATACCCGGGCCGTCCAAGCGATCCTGACGAGGCTTCACCAGGAAAAGAGGTTAGTCCGCGCGGAGTATCACGGCTGGTACTGCACGCCAGATGAGACGTTCTGGACTGACGCCGAGCTGGCCCGCAGTGCGACCGGGACTCCATCACCCGCCTGCCCTTCCTGCCAGCGGCCGCTTGAACCCGTGAAGGAGGACGGCTGGCATCTTCCCCTACGCGACGCGCAGCCGTGGCTGCAACAATTTGTGAAGGCGCATCCGGGGTTCGTGAAGCCCGCAAGCCGCTACAACGAACTCGCCAGCCTCCTCGAGCAGCCGCTGCCCGAATCGCTGTGCATCACGCGGCCGCGCCAGCGCGTCGGCTGGGGCATCCCGGTGCCGTTCAGTCCGGACCATGTGACCTACGTGTGGTTTGACGCGCTGCTCAACTACATCACCGTGCCCGGGTACATCGATGACCACGCGCGTTTTGCCCACCTGTGGCCGGCGGATGTTCATTTCATCGGCAAGGATATCCTGCGCCACCATGCCGTCTACTGGCCGATCATCCTGCACGTCCTGGGCCTGTCGGATGACGAGATGCCGCGGATGATCTTCGCGCACGGCTGGTGGAAGATCGGCGAGCAGAAGATGTCGAAATCGCTCGGCAACATCGTGGATCCGTCCGTCGTGATCGGCGAGCTGCTCAAGGGCCAACCCTACGCGGCGGACGTGTACCGCTACTTCCTGTTGCGCGAAATCCCCTTCGGGCAGGACGGCAGCTTCTCTGAAGAGGCGATCTTCTCGCGGCTCCATGCGGATCTCGCGAATGACCTGGGCAATTTGGTCAACCGCACGTGCTCCATGATTGACCGGTACGGCCAGGGGAAAATCCCTCCGGCATCGCCGATCGGCTGCGCCGTGGACGATGAGCCGCTCAAGCAATCCGCCCTCGGACTACCTGCAGCCGCGGAGGCGGCGATGCTCCGCCTCGATTTCTCAGCGGTGCTGGAGGCGATCATGGGGGTCGTGACGCAGGCCAACCGATATGTGGAGACGACCGCGCCCTGGAAGCTCGCCAAGGAGCCGGTCATGGCCGCGCGACTTGCCACCGTCCTCAACGTGCTCGCGGAAGTCATCCGGATCGTCAGCATTACCCTCGAGCCGTTCATGCCGTCCGTCTCGTCGGCGATCTGGCAGCAGCTGGGCTGCGGGGATCGCCCGCGCCGCCTCGAGGACGCGCGGACGTGGTCGCAATTGTCGTCGGGGCAGCCGCTCGGGCCACACCCCGTGTTATTTCCTCGAGCTGAGTCCATCCAACTCGGATGAATGAGATTGCGGATTGTGAATTGCGGATTGCGGATTTAAGAGCGGCCAATCCGAAATCCGCAATCCGAAATCCACAATGTCCATGATCCAGCGTCTCCTCCGTGGTCGGTTCCTCTATCTGGTCCTTGGCGCGTTGCTCGTGGCGTCCTATGTGTCCGTGTGGACGAGGTCCCTGCACCACCCCGCGGTGCCTGACCGGATCGTCCGCGCCCCCACAACGGACCTGCGCGCTGTGCGGGGTGAGCCACGGGGTCACCCTCCTTCGCCGGAAGCCCCGCCCTTGGGCTCGCCTCTGCGAAGCCGCCGCTTCGAAGCGCGAAGCGCGGAGAAGGGGTTCCGCCCCATCCCTCGGCGTACTGCCTCGGGATCCTGGTCAAGGGATCCCGAGCCCAAGCGAGGGACGGGCGTCCCGGAAGGTGCCACGGGCTTACCCGTGGGGCTCCACGCAGCGGAGGGCCAACCCCTCGAGTGGTGGCCAACAGGGCTGACCCTCGTGACGCTCCGGCAGTTGACGGTCCGGGCGCCGCTCCTCATGGCGGCGCTGTGGATCTTGACCCTGTGTGCCGTCGGCCTGGCGATTGCCGGAGTCGCACTGTCAGTGTGGGCTGTGTGGACTGGGCGCATCCGCTCCGTGTGGCGCTTCGCCTCGCCACGGCTTCCTGCATGGTCATTCGGGGAGCTAGGCCGTATCACGCTCCTGATGCTGATCATGACTGGTTTCTTGCCACTGGTCCGCCAGCCCTCGCTCTCCCGCTGGATGGGTGGGGAGGTCGATGCGCATCTGCGACTGACCGCGTCGATGCTCTTCTTGGACGTGTTCGCCATCCTGACGATCGTGGCGTTTGCGCAGGGAAAGGGAACGTCCATGTGGCGCGCCCTCGGGTTGTCCAGCCGAAAGTGGGCTGCCTCGATGGCGGTCGGATCCCGCAGCTACGTGGCCGTGTTCCCATGGATGTTCCTCTTGTTATTCGTCGTGGTGGAATGGACGCGGGCCATGGGGTTCACACCACCCATCGAGCCGATTCAGGAGCTGATCTTCCAGGATGATCGTCCGGTGGTGCTGGGGTTGACGGCGCTGCTGGCCTGCGTCGTCGGGCCCGTGGCCGAGGAATTCTTCTTCCGGGGCGTCATCTATACCGCGATTCGGAGACGGACCTCCTGGCTCGTCGCGATGTTCGCGAGTAGCGCGCTGTTTGCGCTCATGCATGCGAACCTCGTCGGATTCCCATCGCTGTTCATGCTCGGCTGCCTCCTGGGGTATCTGTACGAGCGAACGGGAACGCTGGCCGGCTCCCTGGCCGTGCATGTGGCGCACAACACGCTCCTCTTGAGCATCGCTCTGGTGCTTCGGCAGCTGACGGTGGTGGGATGACCTCCGTGCACGGCGTCGGGGAGGTGCAGCTCATTGCGCGGTTGGCTCGCCGCATCAGGCGGTCATCGTCGGTGCTGGTGGGTATCGGGGATGACACCGCGGTGCTCCGCGCCCCCACCGGTGGTCGGCTGCTGTTGGCAAGCGACATGCTGGTCGAAGGGGTGCACTTTCGGCGATCCATCCCGGCGCAGTGGATCGGTTGGAAAGCGCTCGCGTCCAACGTCAGCGATGTCGCCGCCATGGGGGGGCTGCCTCTCTGGGCGGTGGTTTCGCTCGGCCTGCCGCCCAGCACTCCGGTGCGATTTGTCGAGGCGCTGTACGCCGGCCTGGAGCGGTGCGCGCGCCGCTTTGGGATGGCGCTCGTCGGTGGGGACACCGTCCGGGCGCCGCAGGTGGTGGTGGATGTCGCAATCGTCGGGACCGTCGAGCCGGGGCATCTTGTGCTGCGCAGCGGCGCGCGGGTCGGGGACGTGCTGTTTGTGACCGGACGGCTCGGCGGCTCATTGCGGAGCGGCCGGCATGCGAGATTCCTGCCGCGGCTGCGGGAGTCCCAGACGCTCGTGAAGCGAGTGCGCGTGCATGCGATGATTGACCTCTCGGACGGCCTCGCCCAGGACCTCTGGCAGATGAGCCGCGCGAGCGGCGTGGTGCTGCGCGTGGAGCGCGAGCGGATTCCGGCATCGCCGGGGGCGACGGTCCGCCAGGCGCTCACGGACGGCGAGGACTTTGAGTTGCTGTTTGCGGTCGGACGGCGGGACGCCTCACGGGTCCCGCGCCGCATCGGGCGCTGCCCGGTGACGCGCATCGGCCGAGTGATGGGTCGCGGGGTGCTGGTGGAGCTGCAGCATCCTGACGGTCGCGTGACGCCGCTCCTCCCGAGAGGATTCCGCCATTTCTAATGGGTAATCCAAAATCTCCACCACACAGCGCGGCGGACCCGCCAAGCACGTTGGCGGGCAAAATCTCCGCCACAACGCCTGGCGTCCTCCACACGGCTTCGGCGGACGCCCGCCAGGGCAGTGTGGCGGGCGGATCCGCCAAGCCTGTTGGCGGACACAATCCAAAATTTGGGAAAGCCCTTGAGCTGATGAGCAGCTCCGTCGAGGAGACGCAGGCCTTCGGTGAGCGTCTCGGCCGCCTGCTGCGAGCCGGAGATGTCGTCGCCCTGTACGGGGAACTGGGCAGCGGCAAGACAACCCTCGTCCAGGGGCTGGCACAGGGGATCGGGCGCGATCCGCATTCGGTCAAGAGCCCGACATTTGTCCTGATGCGCGAGTACCCCGGCCAGGTGCCGCTCATTCACGTGGATGGCTACCGGCTCGAAGGGGCGCCGGCGATCTCGTGGCTCGATCTCGAGGCGCTGTTTTCTCCTCACAAGATCACGGTCATCGAGTGGGCGGAGCGATTCACCGGCCTGCTTCCTGATGATCGCCTTGAAGTCCGCCTCGAGCACGTGAGCGCCAATCGCCGTCGATTGGCGCTCACGCCATCCGGACCGCGCGCCAAGGAGATCATCGCGCAGTTCCAACAATCCGCAATCCGCAATCCACATTCCGCAATTTCCTCAACTGAAGGAACCGATGCCCCTCCTCGCCATTGAGACCTCTACGCGGATGCTGGGTGTCGCCGTGATTGACGGCGAGCGCCTCCTCTCCTCCTATGAGCTGCTGGCGGACTACCCCCACGCGGCCGAACTGCCGGGAGCGGTGACGCGCGTCCTGCAGGCGGCCCGGACCACGCTGAGCCAGCTCGAAGCGATCGTCGTCGACATCGGGCCCGGCTCGTTCACCGGCCTGCGCATCGGGCTGGCGTTTGTGAAGGCGCTGGCGTTTCCGGGGAAGACCCCTGTTGTCGGTGTGCCGTCCCTCGACGTCCTCGCGGCCAACCTCCCGTCCGCTCCGCGCCTGGTCTGCCCCCTGCTCGATGCGAAGCAGCAGAACGTCTACGCGGCGCTCTACCAGATGGATGCCGGCCGCCCGGTCAAGCGCAGCGAGTATGTCCTGGGCCCGGTGGACGAGGTGCTCACGCTCGTCAAGGAGCCCGCGGTCTTTCTGGGCGATGGCGCGGCGCTCTATCGCGAGCGCATCCTGCAACGATGTCCTGACGCGCAGTTTGCCGATCCGGAGCTGTGGCTGCCGCGGGCGGCCACGCTGGCCCGCCTGGGGCGGGAGCGCCTGGCGAAGGGCCAGCGCGACGACCCCGCGACCCTCGTACCAATGTACCTCTATCCTCAAGACTGCCAGGTCCGCGGTCCCAATCGCCCGACGAGCGTCCTCCCGAAGCAGCCCGCCCCCTCCGCTTCTGGAAGTGTCTGACACCTCGGCGGTGTCGACGGGAATTGTATACTTGAGTCAGCGCCTTCCTTGCCCTAAGATTGCTCCAGGATGACTGCTCAACAAGAACTTGGGAATGCAATTGTCACCACGTTCGTATGGCTTATCGCTATCGCACTGACGATGTGCGTGTTGCGCCCGGTTTTCTTCCTTATCGTTGCATCCTTTTCGGAAGCGGCTTCATCCCGATGACCGAAGTAAACTGAGCCTCGTCATTGCCCTGATTATTGCTGTCGTGCTGAGTTTCACATGGTGGCTCAGACCGATGAGGGTGATCTACGATCCAACCGCCCCACCGTTTTAGATAACGCTTCTTTCGAGAAACCAACACAGACGGGTTCACTGCCTGTTTGTTTGGCTTCCTTGAAGCCCTGCGTCGTACACAGCAATACGCCACGACCCACGTCTTTCCAAACGACCCGCTCGACGACTTGCCCCCTAATAAACGCACGTTGACTCTCTGGCCCCGCTTCATCTGCTGCGCTCCTCAAGTTGAGGTTGACACAGCGATCTCCGCTCCTTATTATAGACGTGCCACAGAGGATAAAAATTTTTTGTCCATATGGTATTTTCGTACTTGACAAGTGGTATCAGTTATGGCATATTGCATAGAACCTGATTAAGGAGGTGAAGAAATGGTACAGACTACGAAGGAACAGGCTGAGAGTAAAACAGCCGCACCCCCATATGTTTCATTTCGGACGTTGATCAATTTTGCTGAGTGGCTTCGACAAGTTGGTGTTCCAGAACAACTTGACCGAAGTTTTTGGGGAGAAAAACTCTCAGGGGGGTACGGCGCTCAATTGATGGCGGCGCTACGGTTTCTCAATTTCCTCGACGCAGAGGAACGGCCTCATGCGGACTTCGAGAAATTCGTCAGTGACCCTGAGAAGGGAAAAGCCATACTCAAAGAACGTCTGCAAAAGCACTATGCCCCGCTTCTAAATGGCTTGAATTTGGATCGAGCTACCACCAAACAACTTGATGAGAAATTTAGTGAACGGGGATTGACTGGAGCTACGTTGCGGAAAGCCCGCACGTTTTTTGTTCATGCTGCTAAATATGCTGGCGTCCAATTATCCAACTATATCACAAGAAAGGTTCGAGGGACGGGAGAAAAACGAAAGGCTCCGCGACGCGGTAGAGTGCCAAATCCAAAAGGGACTCCTGCGCCTGCAACCCTAGAGGTTCCGGTAGATCGTGCGCAGGCTCAAAATAACCTGATCTTGTGGGGTTACTTCAAGAGCCTCCCCACTCCAGGCCAGGTGTGGCCGAAGGAAGATCGTGAGGCGTGGATGAGGGCTATGGAAACAGCCTTCACGGTAGTCTATAAACTCGAATAAAAAAACCCCGCCAGCGTTAACTGGCGGGGCGTGTAGCGCATCGCACCCCTGAGAGGACACGATGCTGACGCTTTGGGCGTCGACCTACAGCCCAATCTTACCACGAGCGCCCCCCTACTGCAAGGCGGGCGTTGACCTACGTTCCCAGGCAGCGGCTAGGGCCCTAGTACGCACCTGGGACGCCCGCTACCCGACACAATCTTTCATATCTTGCGTCGTGGATCAAGCACGCAAACGAGTCGCGACGGCGCAAAGACTGAAGTTTTTGCTGAGTCAGGTATACAAGTCCGGTGTCGACAGGGTACTTTCCCCCCACTCGAAGAGCGTGCTATAATATCCGTTTACAATGGCGATGAAAGGTGCCCAGATTCTGGTCGAGTGCCTCAGACGCGAGGGCGTCGAGATTGTCTTCGGCATCCCCGGCGGGGCGAACCTCCCCACCTTCGACGCGCTCTACCAGTCGCCCATCAAGGTCATCCTGACGGTCCATGAGCAGGGGGCCGCCCACATGGCCGACGGCTACGCGAGGGCGACCGGCAAGGTGGGGGTGTGCCTGGCCACGTCCGGGCCCGGGGCGACGAACCTCGTGACCGGCATCGCGACCGCCTGCATGGATTCCATTCCGATGGTGGCGATTACGGGACAGGTGCGGACCTCGGTGATCGGCAACGATGCGTTCCAGGAGGCGGATACCATCGGGATTACGAGGCCCGTGACGAAGCACAGCTACCTCGTCAAGGACGTCAGGGACCTCGCCCGCATCGTGCGGGAGGCGTTCTACATCGCGCGGACCGGCCGTCCAGGCCCGGTGCTCATCGATCTGCCGTTGGATTCGACGGTGGCCGAGACGGAGTTCGTCTATCCCGAGCAGGTCAGCATCCGCGGCTACCGTCCCCAGGCGGTGCCCGAGATTCAGGCCGGCGCGATCCGCGCGGCGGCCGAGGCGATTGAGCGCAGCACGCAGCCGGTGATCTACGCGGGCGCCGGCGTCATTCACGCGGGGGCCGCGGAGGAGCTGGCGGAGTTCGCGCGCAAGAGCCGGATCCCGGTGACCACGAGCCTGCTCGGTCTCGGCGGCTTCCCGGAGGCCGACCCGCTCAGCCTGGGGATGCTGGGCATGCACGGCTTCGAGTATACGAACTACGCCGTCGCCCAGTGCGACCTCCTCATCGGGATCGGCGCGCGCTTCGATGACCGGGTGACGGGCAAGCCCGACGAGTTCGCCCGGCGCGCGAAGAAGATCCACATCGACGTGGATCCCTCCTCCATCAACAAGACGGTGCTCGTGGACTACCCGATCGTCGGGGACGTGAAGCAGGTCCTCCGGGAGCTGAACCGGCTCGTCAGGCCGCTCGACACGCGGGAGTGGCTCAAGACGATCCAGGCGATGCGCGCGAAATACCCGCTCACGTACCGGGAGAAGCACAAGCTGCTGCCGCAGTTTGTCATCCAGCAGATTTCCGAGGCGACGAAAGGCAACGCGGTGGTGACGACCGGCGTGGGGCAGCACCAGATGTGGACCGCGCAGTTCTATCAGTTCAACCGACCCCGCTCCCTGATCACAAGCGGCGGGCTTGGCACGATGGGCTTCGGCCTGCCGGCGGCCATCGGGGCGCAGTTCGGGCGGCCGAAGGACACGGTGTGGGACATCGACGGCGACGGCAGCTTTCAGATGACGGCCCAGGAGCTGGCGACGGCCTCGCAGAACAAGCTGCCCATCAAGGTGGCCATCATGAACAATCAGCACCACGGGATGGTGCGGCAGTGGCAGGATTTGTTCTACGAGGGCCGCCACGCGCAGTCCCGCCTCAATGCGGTGGATTTCGTGAAGCTCGCCGAGGCGAACCATTGCGTCGGGATCCGGGTGGAAACGAACGCCGATGTGCGGCCGGCCATCGACCGGGCGATGAAGGTCACTGACCGGCCGACCGTGATTGAGTTCATGGTCGAGGAAACCGAGAACATCTGGCCGATGATTGCCCCCGGTAAGGCGCACGATCAGATGCTGGGAACCTATGAGATCCTCAAGGCCGAAGGGGGCAGACCGCAACGCCGTCGGGCCGAGCCGGACGAAGAGGCGAAGTTGAGTCTCGGATGATCCCACGCCCTGCGCCGGCCCCGCCGTTGGCGGGGCCCGAAGACGCGAGGAAGGAACAGATGACATCGCACTGTAATGATCGTGGGGTCTTCGACACAGCGGCCCGAGGCGTCAAGACCGCGAGCCGCTGTGAGGCGCAGGGCGTGGGATGAGTGAGAAGCATACAATTTCCTGTTTGGTCGAGAACCACTTCGGCGTCCTCGCGCGCGTGTCCAGCCTCATCAGCGCGCGGGGTTTCAACATCGACTCGCTCACCGTCAGCACGACCGAGGACCCGACGATCTCGCGCATGACGATCGTGGTCGACGCCGATGCGATCAAGCTCGAGCAGGTCAAGAACCAGCTCAACCGGCTCATCGACGTGATCGAGGTCCAGGAGCTCAAGGAAGGCCACTTCATCGACCGGGAGCTCCTCCTCGCGCGCGTGAGCGCGAACGGCACGACCCGTGGAGCGCTGGAGGAGATGGCGAAGCGGTTCGGGGCCCGAGTGGTCGATGAAGGAGCGAGCTCGATCGCGATCGAAGCCTCCGGTGATCCCAAGACGCTGGACCGGCTCGTGGATGAGCTGCGGCCCCACGGCATCACGAAGCTCGTGCGGACCGGCCGGGTTGCGCTCGAACGACAAACTCATGTGTAATGTGAAACGTGTAATGTGTAATGTGACGAATTGGTTTTTACGTTACACATTACACATTCAACATTACACAAGAGATCGTGTCCTTTGCCTGACCCTGGTCGCTACCTGATGGTGCCCTGGCCGATTGCGCTCTTGACCATGTTCTACGGCGCGATCGCGAGCCTGTCGGCCGCGACGATGTGGCGGGGGG